>Ga0115006_10003065_pt1 | contig 11245 bp, 9 predicted proteins | sample ArcOceMetagenome_3_FD_88943 | JGI IMG/M metagenome (GOLD analysis project Ga0115006, IMG submission 88943) | Marine eukaryotic phytoplankton communities from Arctic Ocean - Arctic Ocean- Svalbard ARC20M Metagenome | ecosystem: Environmental > Aquatic > Marine > Oceanic | place: Arctic Ocean...
CGAGGGGGGAGGGGAGGGGAGAGAAGAGGGGAAAGGGAAGGCGGAAGAGACTTTCACGGAATTGGGAGGACTCAGCAAGGGACAGAAATACGTACTCGTGGCGGGGGCTGGGGTTGGTATCGCACTTATAGCTATTGCGGGCTTTAAAATGATTAGACGGCGGTAGGGTCGCGGTTGTGGAATAACTTTGCTTCTTTTTTACGCGCTGCTTTGAAGACCTGCGAGGAGCGGAGCGAGAGGGGCGCGCAAGCGGAGCGAGAGGGGCGCGCAAACGAAGCGAGCACGGGAAGGGTTGGGGTGTTATAGCAGTGAGCGGTATGCTGCTGTCGCTTCGGTCCGCCCTTCGCTCCCCGTCTAATCTCACCTCGCTTAAATAATACCCCGTCGATGTTGATCTGGTTCATTTCCTCATCGAAGGGGTTGTCGTGGGACAGCTTAACTACGGTGAGGGTTCGTTTCTCCGTCGTTTTGAGCCTACACTGAAACTTCTGTGTTCCTGGCACGCGCTGGAACATCAGTTGGGACCTTCCTCCGAGACAACCACAGTTCAAACCCATCCAGCTATGATTGAGGGCGAGGAGGGAAGGGCGAGGAGGGAAGGGTGAGGAGGGAATGGCGAGGAGCGAAGCGACGAGTGGTAGGTTGTTTGTTGTGTTAGAAGGTGGTATGTTGCTTCTGCTGTCGTTTCGCTCCAGCCGTCCTTCGCTCCTCAATCCCTCTCACCCAGGGTATTGAATAACGAATTCATCCTCCTCATTATTGCGTTTGGGGATGATATAAATTGGTGCGGAGTTCCTACTCATATTTTCTGGGGACCACGAACCAGAGAGCATCGATGCTGGGATATCAGCTCCTCTGACGATATTCGCCTGGCCAGATTTCTCAGTACCTGGGGCGTTCTTAGGGTTATTAATATCGTCATCTGGGCCCTTAGGGATGAATTGTGGGTGCCTGTACATTAAGCACAAAAATTGAAGTACGAGGATCAAACTTGTTGAAACTCTAAAATTGCAGTAGGCATTTCACACAAAAACAACATGCTGTGCTGATTTAGCAGGTACAGTACGGTCCATGAACTCGTCGCGAGAACAAATCATGCTTGTGCCGATTTAGCGAGGTACGGTCCCATCAACTCATCGAGCTCCGCGTCGGTCCTGTATTCAGTTCCTACAAAACCCTCGACCGTCACCGCTTTTGCCGCCATCTCAAACTCCTCGATTACTGTGAGGGCTATTTTGCCAGGCTTGCCAAGCATGTCCGCGTCAAAGCCACCATTGGTTCGCACATTCTTCATAAACTCGACCGCCGATTTCTTGTCGGGAGCATCATGCATGCAGTAAACAGCTCGCCAGGGATCCACTGCGAAGGAGAACTTGGCGTTGTTCTGGCACGCGATAGTTCTAAACCAGTAGCGGTAGGGATAGCCAGCGGCCGACGACTTCAGCGAGTTCGTGAACATCTTGCTGTTGTTGACAACGTCCACCTTGAAAATCGACCGGCACCGTCCAGGCTGGCCGAGGTCGAGGGTCGAAATGTCCAGGTCGTCGAGGGACATGAGGGTAGTAGAGATGCACGATAGGCCTGGCATATACGACGCACTGCGATGAGCGAAGCGAATCATGAAAAGAGTTAGGATAAGGGATGAGGATTATTGCAGGGTTTACGGAGGGGGGGGGGTGTACTAAAGTACAAGGGCGTGCGGTTTTTGGGGTGAAAATTGTTGAAGTGGTTATGGAGGAGGCGCGTCTCGTACGAAGATACGAGTGTGTGGTTTTCGTCCCCAACGCTAATGTTGTCAGCTCGTCACTTCGCTCCTCGTCCGATCTCACCTTTCGTCGAGTAGTTCCTTGATCGCCCCTGCCTGAGCACGGGACAGCTCTGCCCCAGCCTCAGCGTGCTCGACCTTAAATAAGGGCGCTGCCTCTGATGGGTAGCCGGAAGGCATCGTGATAGTTATGTCCATTGCGGGACATTTCGGTTCATTCTCAGGAAATGTGACAATCATCTTCGTCGGGTTTTCTTCGGTGGCCTCCGGCACCTTGGGACCCAAAAACTGAAAATTTTCGGTGCCCTTGTAAGCTCTCCGCAGTTCTTTCAGCTCCTCGACTCTCTGTGGAGCGTTGTTGACGAAGGTGCTCATGTTTTTTGTTCAGGGGTATCGGTCGTCTGGGGGGTAGAGCTGGATTGGATGGAAGAAGGCGGTACGGTGGGAATGGAGGTGTTTATGGGGTGAGGTTGTTGCCGAGGGTGGCTGACGCGGTGATTATAAAGGCTAGAGCTGATACGGAAAGGGTTTCAATTGGTTAAAGAAATTGTGTCCTATTTCTCTCAACTTGTATTGAATGTTACTCTTCTTCTTCCTCCCACTATTCTGCAATCGGTATATTTAGTTTATGTTAATTTATTGGTGCATATCAGCTTTAGGTAAAAAGTTATCAGCTTTGGCCTTCGACTCTCAGTGGGAGAAATGGGCGATTGGAAGGATAACCTGTTTGTCTGGAAAGGTTCGCTCGGTATCATTGGCAATGGATCCAATGGAGACGCCCTGTATGACCATGATGAGACCATTCTTTACGACAAAGGTCGTGACAGATTGACGAGGCATAATGACGGCTGGGATTCCACCCTCCTAGACTGGGGCGCGCAGTTGTCCTTCAAGGGATCCTGGCTCGGGTCGGAGAGTGGTGCCGACGAGTTGAGGTGATAGGAACAAAAATCACACATTCTCGTACCTTCGTACTAGACGCACCCCGTCCCCAATCACTGCAATAACCCTCACCATCATCCCAACCCTTTTCGCGATTCGCTTGGCTCATCACAGCCCCTTACGCTGTCTTGTGACTTTCTCGTCTTTGACATGAAGGGAAAATACAAGCTCAACAACGGAGAAAGTTACTAGTCCTTCAAGGACCTCCGCCACACATAGGTGATTGCGAGGGACAAAGTGTTCGGTTCCGGCCTAATTGATTTCGAAAATGACGGTATGGGTTGGTTGGCGACAGGCCCGCAGACGAATGGCCCAAACTACATGCTTGCGGCCGCTCGCGGGAACACGGAGTTCGGACCCTTCGTCAGCCTCGGTTTTGTCGCCGTCTATCCTGAAAGGGGACCCGCTCTGACCCTTTGCAGGCTATACATTGACGAGAACGACATCAGGGCTGACGCTTCCGTCTCCGACGAGGACTTCCTCTGCAGCATGCTTTGGAAGATTAGGAGAACGTTTATGAAAGCTACGGGTTAAGCAACGATGAAAGGAAGAAGTTCGGCGAGTTCATTGAGAGGCAGCTTCCACTGAATGGAGAGGGTGACAATTTCGAGGTCACCAAGGATTTTCTAGAAGCCAGGGTGGCTGAACGAGCAAGTTGGCATCCCAACAACCGAGGCTTCATGGTCAGGAGGCCGCAAGAGGAGGAAAGTGCCAAGAAGCGTGCAAAAAGAACTGAATGTTTTGAGGGGGGTTGCGTATGTTCACGGTATTGCGAAGTATGTGTTGTTGTAGTTGAGAAATGGAAATGATTAGATTCACACACACACACATTCCTTTACCTTATTACCCGCTCGCACTGCCTAATCAGCCAACTACACACACGCACATTCCTTCCTTTATTCGTACGCCTCGCACTGCCTCTCCAACCACTTGACCGCCTTAAGATCATCCCCTAACAACGGCTTGACCTCCTCGAAGCAGATTCTATGGTACTCGTTAAGCCAGGCCTTCTCCTCCGCCGTCAGCATCTCCGCTTTGGTCAACACTTTGCTCATAGGGACCTTAGTAACCGTCTCAAACTCTAGGAATACCTTCGGTCCCCCCTTGCCCTTCTCGCTCTGCACAGTCACGCAGTCGCTCTCGATCCTGAAACCGTACTCGTTATCGATGTAGTAACCGGGTTCATTGCTCATGTAGTACCCCTCCTCGATGGGCTGCAGAAGCATGCTCTGCGCGTAAGGGCTCTTCCTGATCAAATTCCCAGGCCTGCTTGCACCTGAGATTCCAAACGGACCCTCGTGAACGTTCATGTAGGCGCCTATGCCATGTCCCGTCCCATGCCCATAGTCCAGCCCCTCCTTCCAGAGAGGGCTTCGGGCGTAGGCGTCGAGAACCAAGCCACAGGTTCCGCTAGGGAAGATGGCAGATGCCAGTCCTATGTGCCCCTTCAAACAAACCGTGTACCCGAATCGCTGCGCCTCCGTAGGAGTCCCGAAGCAGTTCGTCCTCGTAACGTCCGTCGTTCCATCAACGTACTGCCCCCCGCTGTCCAGGAGGTACACGTCCCCCGCCTTTAGCTCCATCTCGTTAGGGTCACCATGCTCCGCCTTGTAATGGATTACGCTGCTGTTCTTGCCCACGCTACTGATAGTCTCGAAACTTTCGTCGACGTAACCCTCTACCTGCTCCCTGTAAGTCTTGAGGACGTCCGCGAGCCCGGCCTCCTTATGAACCACGCCCTTGCCGACCTCCTCCTCGACCCACGCCAGGAACCTAATGATGGCAGTGCTGTCCCTCCTCGCCGCATCTCTAATACCTCCGATCTCGGCGTCGTTTTTCTTCGCCTTGAACAACTCCACCGGGGAGCACCACTCGGTCTCTACAATCTGGCACCCTCCCTTGTCCACGGCGTCTGCTATGGCCACGGAGCAGGTACCCTTCTCTACCAACACGTATGCCCCAGGCGAGAGGAGGGTGGGGAGGAACTCGACGTTAAATTCAGAGTACTTGTGTATGCTAACTCCTGACTTTGCCAGTGATTCCTTGGCCTCCGGTTCTAGGAACGCCTCAGTGTCCCCGTCTCTCCTACCGAGGAAGAGGTGGGCTGACTTCTCCGTAACTAGCGCGTAGCTGAAGAACACGGGGTTGCACATTATGTCGGAACCCCGGAGGTTGAACAGCCACCCGATCTGATCGAGCGCGGATATTACAATTGCATCGGCCTTGGATTCCTCCATGATATTCTTCCTTACCCTACCTAACTTGCTCTCTACGGACTCTCCGGCGAGGGAGACTGGGTGGAGCTTGACGGGATTCTGAGGTATTTCGGGACGCGACGGCCACATGTCGTCAACGAGGTTCCTGGTCAGGGGGACGATCTTTGGGGGATCGTTGGATGGGCTTGGGTCCTTCCTCTTCAGCATCTCGCTCTTCTTCTCCCACTTCTCCTGCCACAACTTCATCTTGCTCCACGGGAACTGGTACGGGTCTACTCCCAACGTCTTTCCCTTCAACTTGTCGAATATGACCTGCACTCGTGAGCGAAGCGAGAGGGGTAAGGGTTGTTAGTAAAACAAGTATGCGGTGTATTGCTGTCGTTTCGCTCCAGCCTTCCTTCGCTATTCGTCCAATCTCACCTCCTCGACAGTGGGATCTTTAGGTTCCATCTTCATCATGGTCCAATCCTGGCTGAGCTGGTTACCAGCCTGAAGGTAGTACCTCGAGTCCGTGAACACCATCGCGTCGTAGCGTGTTACCAAAGCGACGCCGGCACTGCCCGTGAAACCGGTGAGGTAAGAACGACGCTCGTCGCAGGTGGATACATACTCTGAGGAATGAGAATCCTCAGAAAGACAGAGGAAACCGTCGACGAGATCCTCGGCTAACAAGACGCGGAGGAGAGCGATCTTATGTTTAGGAGATACCTTCGACATATCCGGAGACTCACAAAAGGCGACACCCTGGAAGGAGAGAGAGGTGGATTAACAGGAAGGTGGTTGAGCATAGGATGGGGACACGTTTTAGTCAGAATTGACGTACCTTCCTGTAACAACATGGGCAAAAAAGGGATGAAAGTGAGAGGAGAGGATCATCATCGGCCATGATATGATCTAAATTTGCAAATTTGTGAATGAAAAACAAATAGTGGTTTTAGATAGAAGTAAGTCACGATTAGTCGTATTTTTGGGTTACTTTCGGGGTCTAGTGATGATCACCCTTTCGTGTGTTCCTTAAATATAACCCATTGAGGTCTATATGTTGAAATCTGGATCTCCCTCCCCCGCTCCCTTTCTCCGTGTGTCAAATATCTTACCTCTCTATATCTCCTCCTCTCTCTCCCACTCTTTTCTCTCGCCTTCCTTTAGTGTCTGCCGCTGTCGATGTGAAGACCGTTGTTAAGAGCGAAGATAAGACCTCCAGTGCTGCTCCCCTTATCCTTGATAAACCAGGGCAGAAGTTCCAGACCCCCACGCCCGGAGATGCCGATCGCGTCTTCTACGAATCGCTGTACAAGCAGAAGACTGAGAGCGCAATGGCACAGAACTACGTGATAGAGTACGGAGTCCTACCCAAGGAGGTGAGAAATGGATAAGGAGGAGGAGGAACAGCGAAGGCAGCGAGCGTAGCCAGCTGCATAATGCTGCTATATACGTTAAGCTGAAGGCAGCGAGCGAAGCGAGCTGCATAATGTGACGAGCGAAGCGAATCACTAAAGCTGTCGGGGCTAAGATAATATTCATTGCCCTAGGCAACTCGCTTCGTTCACCGCATAATGCTGCTATATACGTTAAGCTAACCCCCCCCACTCGTCGCTTCGCTCCTCGCCTCTCCACTCCCCCTCCCAGGACGCTGCTGTTCTGTACAAGGTATACATCGAGAGGAAGCGTAACCCCCAGTACGTGGCGCCCAAGCAGGCTGTTAAGAAGGAGAGGAAGACGAAGCCCATGATCATCGACGATACCGGGGGGGATACAGGATTCTCGGGGGGACCAGGCATGGAGGGAATTGGATTGGGTGGATTGTAAGATTGGGGGTGGGGGGGGTATGCTATAGGAGCTTGATTTGCTATCAAATGAAGGTTTTGACAACTGGTTTAATGTCGATCATCATTTCTTGAACTTTACAGCCTCGCCATGACAACCGGAAAGGGTGTGCGATGAATGCGAAGGGTTTTAATTGTGTTTGTGAACATTTCCCTGCTGCCTGGTACCGTCGCTGTGGTGCTTCGAGGTGTCTGTGTGACAACGGACCCAAAGGAATACTTGGAAGATTCTTTTTGTGGTTATTTTGTTCCGATCTTTTCCAACTTGAGGTATGACTCGGGCCGGATTTAAACAAAGAGCTTGATACTTGGATGATTGGCTTGCACTTCCTTTCATGAGAGGATAATGTGGACTGTAGGGGATGAAAAGCAGAACCCCATTGAGGTCGATCGTTGCCAGGGAGGTTTCATCCTTATATTTTGGGCCAGTTTAGAAGTATTCTCGTCTATGGGCCTCCTTCCTGGGGTCCGCTTGTGAATATGTGCCCAAGGAAAGGCATAAAGTGAAACTTGGAGACAGGATGTTGTTAACATGGCTCGAACATCTAACCCACATTTTTTCGCCCTAAATAGAGCAATCAGAAAACTTTTGAAGTCTCAGATAATTAGTGAGTTGAGCCAGACGGCCAGGTCAGGTCAAAATGGCCCTACAGTCATCTTGAGTGATGGCCCTAAAACCACCCTTTTGGACCTGAGGGGTGGGGTCAATGGGCCAAGTAAGATGGTAGAAGGTAAAAGAGGGGGTCCTTAGGGGAGATATTTGGGGAGAAATATGGGAGCCGGGTGCATTTCGGTCCCTATAGGTCTCAAAATTTTATAAATTTGCTAACTTTAATGGTCAAGCTCTCCTCTTCTACTTCTCTTCTTCAGCTGCAGCAGATGCCTCGATTTCGGATTACGCTAATTCTCTGTCTGGCACCCAAAAAATCTCTATGACCATGAATCGGCCTCGGAAAGGCCCGGGAAGTGTGGGGTTGAGGAGATCAGGAGCAGCATGAATCATACTGACGAAGGCATTGAGGGGGTTAGCCTTGATAACAGGAGAGAACGCGGGGCTTTCCATTCGATGCTCGTTAGACTTAACCCTAAGATTTCTAGGATCTGGCTCCTCGTAATTTTCCTTTGCCTTTGCACCAGACTCGGAGTTTGGGAAGAGTAATAGAGGGAGGGGTCTACCCAAAGAGCATGGACCCACCTTCTAGGTATGAGGTCGAAATTTCTAGACAAAGGGAGCTGGTCAAAGACGAAGGAGGTGAGCTTAGGAGAGAGGGAGAAGAGTGTAGGATCGCAAGAGGGAGAGCGAGTGAGGAGTGAGTCATTTTCAAAGTTACATGTGGGAGGAATGATGTCGAGAAGAGGAATGGGTACCGAAATTTTGCCACGAGCGTGTTCCTCGCGCTGACCTTTGTTGTCTTTGCGAGTGTTTTCAAGACCGTGTTTGACACATTCAATTGCATGAATATTGGTGATGATCCGACCTGCTGGTTAGCCAGTGACCACAAGTGAGACACAGCGCCGACCCAAAATATCATGAAACTGAACACAAGTCTCCGCAGAAATTCTAACTCAAGCACTGCCCAAACGCTTCCCTCGCTGTAGCATCGATTGCAATTCACCGCAACACCTCATGTATAAGAAGTACGCCACTGCTATGACCTTCATCTATCCCATCGGCATCCCTCTCCTTTACTATATAATGCTGTCGAGGCAAAAGAGTAGAATCGTGGCGTCTGGTCGCACCTAAGACCCCAAGATCCAGAAGATTTCATTCTTGTGGGAGAACTACGACCCTGAGCTGTGGTGGTTTGAGGTGTTAGAGTGCGGCAGTCGTCTCGGGCTCTCTGGTATTCTCGTCTTCGTGAGCGCAGGCTCGGCATCGTAGGTAGTGGTGGCGCTTGTTATCAGCTCCGTCACTTGCGCCCTCTACATCCACTGGCGCCCGTTCGAGCGAGAGAGTGACGACAACCTGGCCATTCTCACGCAAGTGAGTTTGTCCTTCACCCTCCTTGCGGCCTTGCTGAAGAAGGTACACATCGACGAGGATGAACGGTACGACAGCAACATTTTCGGCTTGGCGTTGGTTTTTCTCAACTTCGTGTCTATCGGCATGCTCATAATTTCACAGCTTTCGAAGACGTTCTTCCATCTGTTCGAGGGTTTGCTCGGAAAGAAGCACAGTCACCAAGGCTCCTTGATCGGCATGAACGAGGAGGAGACAAGGGACAAGGAAGGTTTCGAAACCACTTCATGAACGTTGCTCAAAGCTCGGCCGAAGATGGTGGACAGGAGATCTAAACCCAATCAAAAACCAAGTGGAAACAGTTCATCGACTACAGCGGTAGTGTTGTTGAGAGACATTGCAGCACTGGCAACGGCCCGATTGATGAGACCCGTGCTGTCTTTATCGTGGAGTGGGAGATCGATAAGACGAACTCTTGCCTGCTCAACGCTGCAAGAACCTCCGAATTATGATATCCAAAGTTCCGCGGAGGGGCAGAAGAAGGGACATTATGGTGGTCGCTTGTTGTACTTGGCCAAGAAGGTACCTGGAAGGTACAAGGATGGCGACATGCTTCTCGAAGAATTCCCAGGAGAGAAGGACGGCGTGCGCTACATCATCAGACGCAGCTGTTTCGACGATTCTGTCCACAGCATTAGGAGGTCTGAGAACCTTGGGAGGGTCAGGGCCAAAGTTCAGTACGAGGGATACGTGCTGCACCCGCTTGGAAGGAACGAGACCCGCGTCGTGTATTTACAAAACGTCGATCCTGGATGTACTTGGCGCCACCTTGTCGTCAACAAAGTCTTCCTGAAGATGTTGTGTGACACGGTGGACGACTTGCTTGTTGCAGTTGATGACGAAAAGGTGAATTCTAGCTTTGGAGTTTTTGGAGAGGACGACGAGGACATTGAGATGACTGAAATGAGCGCAGAGAAGGGAAAGTTTTTGATGAAGAAGAAATCATGCGTTACGCTTGGTGGTGCGAGCATCCACAGGTCTAAGAATCCACTTGTGAACATGTCGATGTAGAAGGGCGCAAAGAAGGGCGCAAAGAAGGGGAGGACGAAGGAAAATAAGATCGTGAGGGAAGGCAGCAACGGCTTGCTAAAGATAATTGACGTGGACGAGGATGAGGACAAGAAGACCTCAACGTCTAAAAAACCTCAGGCGAGCAATAGGATCTCGTTAGTGCCGCCTCGGCGACGGCCGCCGAGGGAGAGCGTTGTACTGCCTCCGCCCTCCAAGCCCCCACCTCGAAATTCCGTGATCCCCCCAGCCCCTCCCACCTTACCGCCTCAAACGGAGGTCTCTGCAGCGTCCGCTTCCACAACCTCTGCGGCGTCATCCTCGTGAGGTCACGTACAGAGCACCTTCGTGACCCCCCAGGAGGACACCAGCAAGGCTTCGAAGCAGTGGGGGGAGGTCACCAAGGGGGTTTGAGAGAAACTATACGACCACGAGAGCGGTTAAGATTACTATGTTAATAGCGTGCCTAACGAGACCTCTTGGGAACTTCCGGGGGAGTGATGTACCAATAATGAACGACATTCGAATAAAGCGCTCCGAACTTTTCTACCCTGCCTGAATTTTTCCCCCAAAACCCCAAACCCCTCCTTCCCTCCAACGTGACCAAAAAATTAATGGAATATCTAAAATCCCTTGTCCCACCAGACAAGGCCCGTCACTACGTCCGTCATCTCCTCTATCCCCCACCTCTCCATATTTGTCCCCCTTCGCGTGACGATATAGTAGATGAATTGACTTTATTAGGAATCCATGACGAGACTCTTGATTTGGTGAGTCCATTAACTCTACTGATAGTCCTCTATTTGTTATATAAATTATATGTATATTGATAATACTAACCCGTATCTACCTTTCATCTACCTCTCATTCCTCCTAATCCCCTCCTTTCTATAATCCTCCTTACCTCCATCTCGTTATAAAGGTTGAAAATCATAATAATTTATATATAGTTATATCTATATTACTTAAGCTACGTAATAATGATGTTAAATCGGGGAAATCAAGGAATGAGGGCTGTATTAATAAGAGGAAAGACTGTAAGGATGAACATTTTATAATTACAGAACCAGAGACAGGGATGGAGGGAGATATATGGGATGGATTTGGAGGAGGTTGGGACGGTGATAGTGATGGGTAAGGGCGTGAGGAGGGAATGGGCAAGAGAGGCGAAGGGGTGGAAGGAGGTGCCTATAACTAACCAATTCCACTCCCTCCCCTCTCCTCAGTCTCTCCACTCCCCCCCCCTCCTCCCCACTCCTAAAAATCCAGGACGTTCCAACCCGCCCGACCCTAACCTCAACAGGCCGCGACACAACGTTCGGTTTCCTCTTCCACGGCAAGGTCCCCGGTACAACAGGAGGTCTAGGCACAATGATACCTCACCCTCCTCCCCCCTCACCACCCCATACAACCCCAACGTCAAAGCTCGGAACTCCCCCCCTACCACCGCAGCCCGAACAGTGCTACG
>Ga0115006_10003066_pt1 | contig 11244 bp, 6 predicted proteins | sample ArcOceMetagenome_3_FD_88943 | JGI IMG/M metagenome (GOLD analysis project Ga0115006, IMG submission 88943) | Marine eukaryotic phytoplankton communities from Arctic Ocean - Arctic Ocean- Svalbard ARC20M Metagenome | ecosystem: Environmental > Aquatic > Marine > Oceanic | place: Arctic Ocean...
CTCGGAAACCTTCTACAAGACCTCTCCCCCCCCTACCGCCGCCCCTCCCCCTCAAGAGCGTGCTTCGAAGCCTCGTCGAACGAGCGGTCAGACCACCGCGACAGGAATCCGTCGCCCCCACTCGGACTCCTCCTACGCTCCCCCCCAACGTCACGTTACTTGCTGCTCAACCTTCATGGCAACGGTGACCATTACCACGACTATACTTGCCGCGCTATCAAACATTGTTACAGTGTCGAACTCGTCGCGTTATCAACCCCTTGGGAAACTCTTTGACGTCGGCAACTTTGAGTACGAGTACTTCTTCCAGGGTTTATACCGCAGTCGTTACATGCACATTTGGTGCGAGGGGTCCATTATAAACAACTCGCCAGTCGTCTTTTTCGAACACGGTTGGATGGGAAGCAGCATGGACTGGAGTCTAGTGCATGGGGAGATGAGGGAGTACACTAGGGTTTGCAGCTACGACAGGGCAGGATACGGTTGGAGCGACCAAGGACCGGAACCGAGGACAAGTGAACAAATTGCAAGAGAGACTGAGCTACTACTCACTGCAGCCGATGATTACGTCTGGGAGGGATCGGGGAGGTCCAAGATAATCCTCGCCGGTCACAGCATGGCAGGATTCCAAATGAGGCGAGAACGTTAGCGTTGGGAACCAAAGCCGGGAGGAGTGAAGCGACGTCCTATGCGGCATAGCTCAATAACTAACAACCTACTGCTCGTCGTTTCGCTCCTCACCCCACCTCGTCCGCTCATTACAGGATCTTCCAAGACAGAAATAGGGACCTCGTCGGAGGCATGCTTTTCGCTGATGCCGTCAACCCTGACTACGTCAAAGGTGCCGGTTTCGGCAACAGATTCCCCGCCAACCCTGTGACTTACCTATTGTTTTGGTTCATCGCACCGTCCATCCAACCCATCACTCTCTACATGGCCCCCCTTCAACTGTCGCCTGATGACAACCCTTACGTCCCTGACTACAACCATCGCTACTCTTACATTGTCTCGAGAAATAGGTGGTACGAGACAGCAATCAATGAGGTGAGGGGGGGGGGAAGGCGAAGTGACGAGCTGATAACGCTATTGCTAGCCCTGCTCGCGTGCTAATCTGGTATTTCAATACCTAAATTTCACCCTATCCTCCTCTTCACGCTATACTAAACCCCTCCTCGCTCGCTCCTCGCAGTGGTCATGCTGGCCTGAAAACGCGGCGAGAACCTCAGAGTGCGGGACCGAAAAGGACGGCAAATTGGGTGACCTCCCCATCCAAATCTTTGTCGCTAAGCAGAGCTCGGCGTTCGATAGTTGGAAGGAAACCGAGGCTCTCTCGTTCATCAGCACATCCTCAACCCTCACGATCCTTGAAGATGCTCCACACGGGTTCATCTTCGACCCAAAATACACTACCGACCTCGTCGACGCCATTCGCGCACTCATGGCTTCAATGTAGGGTTGTAAATAAACAAATCTCTCACATAACAAGCATTTTCTTATTCCCTCCCTCCCTCCAACCTCTCAATCCGCGCCATTAAACCCCCCACTAATCCCTTCAACGCCTCGTTCTCCCCCCTAAGCTTCTGCAACCCGTTCTCTAATTCCTTGACCGCCTCGACCACTACCGGAACAGCCCTTGAGTACATTATGCCCTTGTATCCATCCTGTTCCGTCCTCACGATTTCCGGCAGCACCTCCTCAACCTCCTGTGCAATGAATCCTACCTCCAATCTCCCGTCCCCCTCGATCTTCCTGCTCCTCGCCGCCTCTCCCTCGTTGTCCAGCACATACCTGACACCTCGGAGGCCTTTCAACATTTCCATGGCCCCTCCAATGTCCTCAATGTCCTTCTTAAACCGTTCGTCGCTCGCATCGACGTAGGGCCCGGACCCGAGAACGCTCCCGCTAACCGTCAGGCTCCCTTCGATGAAAACTTCCCCACCCACATTCGCACCACCCTCGACGCTCAAGTCGCCCTTGCACTTGATCTCCTCAAGCCCCTCCGCCGACCCGCCGATAATCTTGGCCCCCTCCAGCGTTCCCTCTGCCCCAAATATCACCTTACCCTCAACGCTGACCTCGCCCACCACCGAAACGTCTCCCTTCCCGCCCCCAAGCTTCGCCTTTGTAATTTCAAGATTGGTGAATTCGTTGCCCTTTCCGTCCACGGTCGCAAATACCTCGAGCGTAAGCGCCTCTGACGCTCCCTCCTCCGCCTTCACCCTAAGCCCCTTGGTTCCCTCGATCTCTCCCCTCTCCCCGGCCAGAAGCAGGTTCCCCTTGAGGCCTCCATCAAGCTTCTCCACCTTGACCCCTTCAACCTCAATTTCTCCCAGGTCCATTCCCTTGGCAGTGACGTTGACAAGGACGGTGTTCTCGATACTGCCGCCCCTCCACGTGCAGTCCTTTACCACGGTGGATTCCTTCAGCTTCACCCCCGAGAGTTCGTTGCCCTGGAAGTCGACCCTGCTGCCGATAGCAAGCGTAGTGCCTCCAACAGACGTAATCTTTCCGACCCTAAGGCCCCCTCCGTCCTCCTTGCCCTCGAACATTATGTCATCGGACGCCTTGAGGAACCCCTGGTCGTTGAAGACTCCGACACGGACGTAGCGGTCAGTCGTGTGTTTCGCTTCATTCAGCACACCAAAACTCTCAACGTTCAAGTGCTTCAGGCCCTCGACCTCCCCCCCAACTAGCCTGGCGTTCTTGACGCTGCCCCCCTTGAAGTCGACGTCGCCAACAATATCTTCGATATCAAGTTTCGCCACCTTTAGAGCTCCGGTGGATTTCTCGAATCTAACCCCCTCGTTTGCTGTCATGACTCCTCCGGCTCCAAAGTAAACCACCATCCCCTCGTTGGTACCCTCCTTGTCCTTCCATTCCCCAGCTATGAACCTCCCAGCGGTGAAGCCGAACTGTGATGAGCGAAGCGAAGAGCGGGGCGAGGCGAGGAGCGAAGCGACGAGTAGGGAGGGTTAGTTTATCGCACATAACAGCATTAGGAAGCCCAGTACTCTCGCTGCCTATGCTCCGCCTCACCTCCCCTATGTCAAGGTCGTTGGCGGCCTTCAGACCCTTGACTCCAGCCAAATCCCTCGTGTGCGCCGCTGCAGCTGTGATGTCCGTCCAACCATCAGGTTCGGTGTAAACGAACATGATCACGGTTCCGGTGGGAACGTCAAGAGTGGATCGCCCAGAGCCAGGGTTCTGAAGAAGAGCATTGATGGGGGAGCCATTCTTCACAATGATCACCTGCCCGAGGGAGGGCTTGCTCCCGGTGCACTCCACAATGACGCTCTTTTTGTACCCCTGCTGCCCGTTGCTGTCAATTTCAATGAAAGTGTTGCCCTTCACGTCAACCTTGACCACTCCGTCAGTTGGAGTAACGAGGTGCCTGTCAAACACGGTACCGCCGTGAATCTGCAAGTCCCCGGACACCTTAACGTGGCCTTCGGTATCGAATCCGCCCTTGTTGATGACGGCTCCAGAGGACGTTACGGAGAAGACTGGAGAACCTCCAACAGCGGCCGAAATGAAGTTGTACTGGCCTTCTGTGGCTCCTGCCACTCCAGACAGGTCGACGACGTTTCCTGAGAAGTGTGGGTCGGTGCAAGTTCCCTCGACTGCGCTCCCTCCGGTGCCACCCTGGGATCCCTTCACTCCACCCTTGATGATGAATCCCCCGTCCCCTTCCACAACAAGGTCTCCTCCATCCACTGTGATTCCCCCCTTGACCTTGAGTCCTCCTGACTCAATCTCTGCACCGCCAGCTTGGACCTTGAGGCCTCCAGACTTGATAACGCCGCCGTTTCCCATGCTGGTGATACCGTCAATGTCAATTTCGAAGACAGCCCTGGATTCGTCGTCCTCAATCTTGACGTAGTTACCCTCTCCCTCGAGCTTTCTAATTTTGAGAACTTCGCTGTCGGAACCTGGGTCGCCCTCAAACAAAACTGTTCTTCCACCTGCCGCATTCGAGAAACGGCTTTCTCCCTCCACTTGAATCCCTCCCTCCTTCACGTCGACCCCTCCACCTTCGACAAGCACTCCCTCCCCCCTGGCCCTAAACTTGGTACCTTCCACCACCCCCTTCCCCTTGAATCCCTCTGCTAGGACGACCCCGTCGCCTCGGATAGAGAAGACCTCCTCGCGACCTAAGTCTCCATTGAGCTCAGCCTTGATGAATTTGTAGGATTCGCCCTTTCCCCTCTCGACGCTAAGTTTCATCACGTCCCCAACGAAGTCCGCCCCGGTCGCATAGAAGGCCGCTCCTCCGCCTTGGCTAATTCCCGTTATGGCCGGGAAAACGCTGCTTTCGGAGCTCTTAACCGCCAAGCCCTCTCCTCCCTCTACGCTAACTCCGCCGTTCTTGAGCCTCAGGTCGCCCTCGTTCATGGTTACATTTCCATTTCCGGACACCTTGAAGATATCTTTCCTCCCGTAACTAGCAGCGGCCCTAAAGAAGTCAAAAGTCCCGCTCATGTCCCTGTTAGCGTTCAACTCCATTATGGTGCCCGTGTAGAAGGGGCCCTCGGCCTTGTGTGCGATGACGGTTCCCGAGTCCGTGTTGTCTTCGCAAGCGGGTCCGTTCCAGCCGGCCTCGCACAAGCACTTGCCAGTAATTTTGTTGCAACTTCCGTGATTGCTGCACTCTACGTAAGGCTTTATTCCAGCATTCTCGACCGATTTGAACTTACAATCGACACCATACACGTCGCCAGCGATACCGGTGGTGTTACAGGTAAAGGCGGACAAAGGAGGGTTACCATTGTTGCTGAAGAGGTTGTTCTCGTGAGGAATGACCGGCCACTTCAGAAACTTTACGGTGTATGTGGCACCTCCCTTGTCGTCCGTGTCGCTTTTTTCGACGTCAACTTCTTCGACGTTCTTAAGACTGCTGAAGAGCTGCTTAACGACCATGGCATCAGCGCCAGGAGGCATATCGAACTGCAAGGAGCGAGGAGCGAGGAGCGAGGGACGAGGGACGAGGAGCGAAGCGACAAGCATTAGGTTTTTAGTTATGTAGGAAGGCGGTATAATGATTTTGCTGTCGATTCGCTCCAGCTGTCCTTCGCTCCAGCTGTTGTCCTTCGCTCCTTGTCAGATCTCACCTCCTCTCCATTGAAACCAACCTTCGCAACGCCCTCCATCTTTCCTTTGGCCGACTTCAAGGACATTGATATCGCTCTTTCGTTCAATTCGGAACTCTCTAGTGGATCGAACGACTTTGGACAGATTCGGAGGGAGCAATCGGAGTTTGTGAAACTGTTGTGAGAGGGTGGAGCAGCAATAGGTCGATGTTTAGGGATAAAAAGCGGGGTGAGTAAAACATTTTCACTCCTCTCAACCGTTACGGCTGCCTAAAAGGGTCCCCAGCACCCCCAATGCCCCTCCCCCCCTCCCGTGGACCATCCAGGCTTACCCATATTCGCAATAACAAAAGGCATCCTCCCCAGGACCAGAACAAAGTCCGTGTTGATTACACCAGTGGGGTGCACACCCTGAGAGGACGACCGGTAAAAAGGCAATTAGGAGATATAAAGGACTCATTTTTTAAGTGCCAAAAAGTCCTGTGAGAACTTGATCAGAGAGGGGACTTTTTGATGAGGGTTTTAAGCATATAAATAACGATCGGGCGCTAATTTGAGAATTTTCTCGTTCGTTAGACCACACTCCATCGTTATGATGCGACAAACGTGAATTATGAGAATGTTAACGTCATAATAAAGGACCAAAAGCTCAAGAAAATCACCAAAAGGTTAGTTACGAAAAGTTATCACGTCGATACTTTAAGTAGCCGTTTAGTGCAAACGCCCAAGAATTAATAATCGCGTAGTTTTTGTTGAGGATAGCTACAAAGTAATTTATTCTCCCTTGAACCCTTGACTGAAATTACCCTTTCCATCAAAGTGTCCCTTCCCCCCCCCGTCCCATTTGACGAATTCTGTAAGTAGGTTTTGACGTAGCTAGGATACCCATCTATCTGAACTGCCGAGAAGGGCGTGAAAATTAATAGGAGGCCCAACATTTCCTCTCTCCTCATTTTAACTTCCCCGCTATCCCTTACCCTTTCCCTTGATACACCTCTGTTGGGTCGTTGATGGCATCTATTCCGATTTCTCCTGAGCTACTAGGATGTCCCACGGTCAAGGAGCAGTCTAGTGATGAGTGGCCTCCTGAGCTTGTCAAGGTTGCCCTTGGTATCTTCGGGAGGGCGCATTCCCTTCGCATATGGTGAGTGGGTTAAAAGGGGTTGCGGCGTCGGCTTTAGTGGACTTGCTTACTGCAAGTTCTTTTTCTGACTCTCTGCCTATTTTGCCCCCGGCAGGTGCATCAAGACAATCGCTCCAAACACCTGGTTCGACAAATTCGTCCTTTTCCTCATTATAACGAACTCGATAACTATGGGCATGACTGATTATTCCGTTGTGGAGGAAGATTCGAACACGCCCAGTAAAGAGGGTTACTCGATTGGCACACCAGGTGTCAAGGTCGGTTCCAGAGTGAATACCTTTGTTGAGGGGGTTGAGATGCCCTTCCTAATTTTGTTCACCATCGAGATGATAACCAAGATGATAGCGCTTGGCTTCTGGGGAGCCCCGAATACGTATGTGCGCGATGTGTGGAACAAACTGGACCTGCTCGTGGTCTTTGTTGGTTGGGTTAGCGTTGTCATGGACGCTGTCGATCCGAAGTTGCTGCCTATCAATCTCGGTGTACTTCGTGCGTTCCGCGTGCTCCGCCCCCTCCGTTCCATCGCCAGACTCCCCGGATTGAGGAGAGTTATCCAGTCCCTAGTCAATTCCGCCCAGGGCCTGCTTGACCTTGTAATCCTCGTCGGGTTTGCTCTCCTCATCTTCTCCATACTTGGGATGCAGCTCTTCCAGGGGAAGATGCACTCGAGGTGCAGGCTCGCCCCATTCCCCGTCCGCTTGGACCCAATGTGCAACTCGACATCCACCAACAACTTCAGGACCCTCGATTGCTGGAGTGATTACATTGCTGCAGTCACGGCGGACCCTTAGTCGTGGCGCTGCCTTAACCCTAATGGGGAGGCCATTACGATCTTGGACAACGACATCGTCGATAAGTCGAGCTCTCCATGGGCAATCCCGACCAAATGTTTCTGGCCGGAAGACGAGGACGACACCACCTTGTGCGCTGAGAATGGAAGCTTGGAGAAGCACACTTGCGCGAGCGGAACAACGTGCGGTTCAAACTTCGACCCCTACGGAAACCCTAGGTTTGTCGATGAACTATTCCCGTACGGCTTCAAGAGGATGAAGTCGGGAACGTGGAGCGAGGACGTCAACTGGGGAATCACACAGTTTGACAATATAGGGCAGTCCTTCGTAACAATCTTCCAAGCGGTGAGCGAAGAAGGTTGGACGGACATCATGTACGCTTGTATGGATGTGGATGGAACCGTCAGCAGCCTGATAGTCTTTATTCTTCTCATTTTCTTTGGATCCTTCTTTCTCATGAACCTTTTCCTTGCCGCTATCGGAATCGAGGAGGAGGAAGAAGATGACGAGGAGGAAAAGAACGAGGCGGGAGGAAACGAGGGGGGGGGGGGTTCCAGTATCAAGGAGATGAAAGGCCTGGAGAAATTTGTCGAGCATAAGCACTTCGCTATCTTCATTACTGGCTGCATCATTGTCAACACTATAACACTCTCCATGGACTCTTTCCCGGAACCTGACATGATGAAGGACGTCGAAGTCGTCAATGTGGTACTCACGTACATATTTATTGCCGAGATGGCGATCAAACTGCCTGCCCTCGGGGCCTTCAAGTACGCCTCCGATCCATTCAACGTCTTTGACGCCTTCATCGTAACTGTTTCTGTCATCGAGATCGTCCTGGATGCAACCTCGGACGAGGAGGCGGGCCCCAGTGGAATGTCGGCCCTGCGCACTTTCAGGCTCTTTAGAGTGTTCAAGCTTGCCAAGAACTGGACCGCCATGCAAATCCTTCTCAAGGCCATGGTCAGAACAGTCTTTGACATTGCCAATTTTGCCGTCCTCCTCGGCCTCTTCATGTACATAATGGCTTTGGTCGGTATGCAGTTCTTCGCCAACGAGATGCACTTCGATCCTGACACCGGGGAGAAACTCGAATTCAATGATCCCGCTTTCAACACCTTTGACGTCATGGAGAACATCCCAAGGAACCACTTTGACAATTTGATGTGGAGTCTCACGACAATCTTTCAGTTTCTCTCGGGAGAGAACTGGAATAGCATCATGTATGACTGCTTCAGAGCCATCGGCTGGGCTGGAGTTATCTACAACTTTGTTGTTTTCGTCATCGGTGCGATGATTGTCGTGAACCTTTTCCTCGCCATCCTTCTCGCCAACTTCGAGGGCAATGATGATCTCATCAAGGTTGAACCAAGTATTTCAAGAAAGGCGAGCGGCAAAGTATTTGATGAAGTTGAGGCTGAAATGGAGGCGAAAGGAGGAAGAGAGGGAGAGGGAGAGGGAGAGGAAGGAGAAGAGAAACCCGATCCCTCGCTCAAGTCCCTCTTCGTCCTCGCTAACGAGAATCCCGTCCGTGCTGTCTGCACCAATATTTCCGAAGACAAGAGGTTCGAGAATTTCATCATCTTCCTCATCCTCTTTTCGTCGTGTACCCTTGCGATTGATAACCCACTTGATCAGCCCTCGTCGATCCTTCAAGCGTTGGACGTCATTATGACCATAATATTCGGGCTCGAAATGGTTATCAAGGTCATCAGCCTTGGGTTCATCCTTCACAAGGGCAGCTACCTACGCAATGGATGGAATGTTCTTGACTTCGTCATCGTCGTTATCTCCTTCATGGCCCTTGCCGGTGTCGGGCCAGGAAAGGCGCTTCGGGCCCTTAGGACTGTGCGCGTGCTGAGACCCTTGCGCATGGTGAAGAGGCTCCCGGAGCTTCAGCTTGTAGTCAACGCCCTCATGAACTCTGTCCCCGCGGTTGCTAATGTGCTCCTCATCTGCTTCCTATTCTTCCTGATCTTTGCTATTCTCGGAGTCAATCTATTCAAGGGCAAGTTTTACGCTTGTGGGGGCGACGCTAGCTATGACGACGATGCCTGTCCTCTCGGTGATGGACTCTGTAACCTGGTCCAGGACCCTGTCGCCTGGAACACCATGGACAAGGCCCTTTTCCCCGCCGACAGCGCATGTTACGCAACAATCCAGGCTGGGAACACAGTCGTTCCGACTAGCAAGGAGATATGCGATTGCGGGGATCCCGATGCCTGGGCCAAGGTGCTCCCTAGAAGCTTTGACAACGTGGGCGACGCCCTCCTTCTTCTCTACGAGCTCTCAACCACCGAGGGCTGGGTCGACTACATGTACGCAACAATTGACTCCGAGGGTGTTGACATGCAACCCCGCAGGTACCTTGTCGACTCAAGTGGTAACCCCGACTACAACGACAAGAGCAGCACCGGCCTCATTATCCTCTTTTATGTCATGTACATTGTCGTCGGATCTTTCTTCGTCATCAACCTCTTTGTCGGTGTCGTCATCGAAAACTTCAATTCCCTCAAAGAAGCCAGCGGTGGAGATAGTATTTTCATGACCGACGAGCAGAAGGAGTGGTCCAATACCCAAAAGTTCGTTATGAAGCTCAAACCAGAGAGGAAGTACGAGCCCCCGAAAAACAAATATTGTAAAACTGCTTATGATATCCTCAACGTCACGAAACCCATCTCCTTCGATGCCTTCATAATGGGTTGTATCATTGCCAACAGCATCGTCATGGCTTGCGAGTACCACGGAATGAGCGATGGCTACAGGGCTGTCCTTTTCTGGATCAATGTCCTTTTCGCCGTGATCTTCACTATTGAGCTCATCGTCAAGGTGATGGCGTTGGGATGGAAGCGCTACCTGATGGACAGCTGGAACAGGTTCGACTGTATCATCGTCTTCGGGACAAATGTTGGCTTGATCCTTTTCTTCGCGGCTGGAATTGAGGTTGGAAGTATCGCTAGCGTCGTCAGGATATGCAGGATTGGGCGCATCTTCCGCCTCATTAATTCTGCAAAGTCCCTCAACCACTACTTCACAACAATCATCGTCTCTCTCCCCTCTCTCTACAACATCGGTCTACTTCTTTTCCTCCTTTTCTTCATTTATTCCGTCATGGCCGTCCAGATCTTCGGCAAGGTTGCTTACGGAGACGACTACACAAATAGGGCGAACTTCAGGAACTTTGGCAACAGCATGGTGGCCTTGTTCAGGTTCTCAACCGGTGAGAATTGGAACGGTTACATGCACAGCATGATCAGCAGTACCTCGTGTCACGATGATCCTCCCTATCCGATCAACAGCAACTGGTGCTTCAATGCACCAGATTTGTCACCTTGCGACACACAGCCTGACCCCACCAGCAGCATGACGGATGCTGAGCTTGAACTAATCGGTGATACGACATGTTGCATTGAGCTTTACGGCTGCGGAGATGCTGGGTGGGCTTACTTCTTCTTCTACTCCTTCACTCTTTTCGTGACCTTCGTCATGCTGAACCTTTTCTTGGGAGTGATCTTGGAGGCCTTTGAAGACAACGACGTTGGGGACACACTGACCCCGGGAGAGTTGGATCTATTCTGTGAGGATTGGTGTAACTTCGACAAAGACGGCACGGGGTTCATGAAAGTCAGCGACTTAATTGACTTCTACCAGATTCTTGACAAGCCAATGGGCTTCGGCGAGGAGTACGAGGCTAGTCTTGATGAGCTCTTTACAAGACTGGACGAGTGCGGGATCATGCACCTGAGTGTTGACAAGGCTGATGAGCCCATGATTTCCATTTACGATGTTGCAACAGCACTAGCAAAGAAGGTTGTTGCAGAGAAGCTAGGGACGGCAGAACTTGACATCGGTGAAGAGGTCAACAGAAAGGAAGCGGCAGAGGCACGCAAACAGAATAAGCTGACGGTTAGGGAAATCTTGCAGCCTCCTCAGGCGTTGGCAGTCAAGAAGAGCGAGGAGGAGGAGAAGGAACAACCTGAAGTTGACGGAGGGGAGCAAAACGAAACCCTGGTTCAGGAACTCACTGCGAATCCTGAACCTGAAACTAAAGAATAGTTATACGAGAATTCATGGTCTATTCGCTTTCGTTCAAGTCTATCTATCGAATTGCGTCTCTATATTTTCACGTCCCTCACGACACAATATCTAGTTGCCAGCGAAAACCCTCTTTACGCCCCTAGGAGATTCCTTATCGAGCTCGATGGCAACAAATGACTGGTCC
>Ga0115006_10003068_pt1 | contig 11240 bp, 6 predicted proteins | sample ArcOceMetagenome_3_FD_88943 | JGI IMG/M metagenome (GOLD analysis project Ga0115006, IMG submission 88943) | Marine eukaryotic phytoplankton communities from Arctic Ocean - Arctic Ocean- Svalbard ARC20M Metagenome | ecosystem: Environmental > Aquatic > Marine > Oceanic | place: Arctic Ocean...
CACCTCCATAAGCTGTTGTGATTGGGTGCAAATGAGAGCGAGTGCACGTTGAAGAGGGTATCAGTGCACATGCAGTGCAAGCCCAAGAGTTGATGCTTTCAGAGTTGGGCAAGACGGTGTTGCACGCACGCTGGCCGCCCAGCGCTGGCAAGTGCCACGCACGAGCCCGCGCATGATATGCAGAAGGCAGAAGACGTCTAACTTTTGGCAATGCGTTTCGCTTTCTCACGGATTCGCACATGTTTTGATGCCACGCGCAGGCACGTGCGTTTGCCATTGATACTGCATGCGCCATTGATACTGCAGCATCACGAGAGGCAGGTGAGGAGATGGTCGGAACCTGATTGCTGTCAAGGAGGAGGCGCTCGAGCGGAAGGCCGCAAATGCACGGGGGAATGGCGGGCAGAAAATTGTACTTGGCCTCCAAAACCGTCAGGCTGAGTGAACGTACAGTGGTAGGGGCGAGGAATGGGGGTTGTAAACGGGCACAACGTCAGTACGGAGCGCCCTAGGACGTGAGCCAGTCAAGACGCCTTGCCGCATCAGATACAAGAGTTGCCCTGTGCGCGAGGCAGTAGGGTCGGCGGCATGAAACACCTCGTGAGACGCGCAAACTCGGCAGGGAAGGAGAGAATCTGGTTGTACGACAATTTGAGCACGCGCAGCTTTGCTAGCGTTCCTGATGTATGCACGTTCGACCACGCCACGAGGACCGGAGACATGCATTAGAAACGTGTGCCGCTACTTGAAATCTACAACGCGCGATCATGCGCCACCACAGGGGTTCCGACCCACGAGCATGCACGCCGTGCACTGGGCGCCGCATGAATGACCCAATGCACAAGCATGCTGCATGGCAAACAACATGCGCGACCCTACTGGTGTGGCGCGAGACCTATGCCGGCCTGGCAGAGATCGTCAATGAGATTGCACTCGAGGTCCAGTTCTGTCAGCGCCAATATTTCTTTCACCTGCCCAGTCACTCGGATCAGATTCTACTTTTGTCGCGCGCACTCACATACTCACACGTACACTCACAAAAGCACGCACACACTCGTCATCTCCTCACACCGTCACCCACAATGACCTGAGTGGGCACGCCCTCGAGCATGCGAGCGCGGAGGCAAAGCTTGAGAGAGTGGTGGCCCTCTTGGACAACCGCATGGAAGGCCTCTACGGAGGGCTGACCGCGCTCGACCACCTCCGGAGGCGCCCCTCCGGCCTCATACAGAACGCGAAGATAGTTGACAATGGCGAAAGTGCCCTTGCGTATGATGCGGTCAGGCGGAAGCGTGAGGGGGTTGTTGGCGACCAGCAGTGTGCGTAGCGAAGTGAGGTGGCCGAGTGCAGGCAACTCACGAAGCTGGTTGTCAGAGACGCTAAGCTCGGTCATGTTGTGAAGGTTGCCCACCTCCATGGGCAAGGAGGTGAGACGGTTGTTGCTGACGCGCAGACGTGTAATGTTGGTAAGGAGCCCGATCTGCGCCGGCAAGTTCTCGAGGTAATTTTCTGCAGCCAGTAGGTCGGAGCAGGCCTCCAGGCCCCCAATGCCGATCGAGAGCTCGGTAAGCTGATTCGACGACACGCGCAGCGCAGGCAGATACAGCATGTTGCCTATCTCCAGCGGCAGCTCAAGAATGTTGTTGTTGAAGAGGCGCAGGTCCTGCAACAGAGTGCACGTGCCAATCGACTGGGGAAGCTCTTCCAGCAGATTTTCGTGCAGGCGCAGGTCAGTGAGGCCCGTGCAGGAGCCGATGCCAGCAGGCAGCGTAATGAGCTTGTTGTTGTTGAGGATGAGCTCGCGTAGATTGTAGCAGTCACCAATGCTATCCGGAATTTCCACCAACGCACAGTGCTGCAGGTTCAGGTGAGTGAGTGCTGTCAGCCGCCCAATTTCAGGAGGGATGTCCGAAAAGTACTGCGAGTGCATTTTGAGGGACGTCAGCGAGTCCACGTCGCAGATTTCGAGTGGCACCGTCTCGAATCGTTGGCCGCTAATGTCCAGCTCCTTGGTCCACCAAGCCCCATCGACGGCACGCATGTAGCGCACCATTGCATGCACCCCTCGCCGTATGATCTCATCAGGCGGTGACTGAATGTCATTGCCGTAGAGGTCGAGGCGCGTGAGCTCGCGAAGGTCGCCGATAAAGTAGGGCAGCTTGGTGAAGCAGCAGTTTTTCAGGCTGATGTGGGTGAGTGACGTCATGCTGCGGAGGTAGTTGGGAAGCCACGACATTCGGTTGCCATCCAAAATCAGACGCTTAAGCCCCTGGCTCTCAACTCCTCGTGTCTTGTAGAATCGCATCACATCCGCGGGCAGGTATGTCATCCCCATATCACTCAGGTCTAGCACGCCCGACCCTCGCGCGAGGTGAAACCGCCGCAGATACTCAAATACATGCTCGCTGCCGCGCGCCAGAATTTCGGGCGGCGGGCTCTTCAGCCCGTTGCGCTCAAGGTCGAACACGAGGATGTCTCCCTCTGCGAGCTGGTACCATTCAGTAGGCAATTCACAGATGTAGTTTGCCCGGAGAGAAAAGCGCTGCAAGTTGGTCATGACGGCAAATTGTTCGGGGACAAAGCTGAGCTGGTTTTCGGACAGATCAAGCACAATGAGACTCGTCAAACTCGAGAGCGCGGGCGTAATCTGTCGCAAACAGTTGCCGCGTGCGTTGAGCTCTGTCAATGACGTCAGGTTCCGAATGTCAGCGAAGATGACGGTGATCTGGTTCTCGTCGACTTGGAGGTCTTGCAGCTTTTCTAGAGTACTCAGACAGTATGGAAGGCGCCGGAACCAGTTGCGAGATAAGCTGAGGCGTTGAAGGTTAGTTAGCTGTTGCATGCCATCTGGCAGCCCTTGAAGGCGGTTGTCGTGCAGCTCTAGGTGTGTCAGATTTGTCAGCTCCGAAATTCGATCAACCATGTTTTCCATCCCATAGTGCGACAGCTTGAGCGTTGTGAGCGCCGTTATGCGCAGCACCTCTTGCGGCAGCACCTTGTACGGGCGACGGCTAAGGTCCAGGTGCAGGGTGGGAGTAACCTTGTAGTGCTTGTGCTTATCTCCCCGCGCGTTGAGACAGGTGCGCAAAAACTCGAGGAGCACTGCACAGCAGTTACTTTGATACGTCAGATGCTTGAATAGACATAGACATGCAGCGGCAACTCAGAAAAGCACCACAAGAGCCGACGCAAAGTGTGACAAAATGTGGCAATAGCGCATTTGCAAAGACTGTGGTCACGCTTACCTCCGATGTCATCTTGGTCCGCAAGATCCTTGAGCGGCAGACGCAGAACATTGCGATGAAGTCGTAGGCGAGTCAAGTTTGTGAGCCGACACATTTCAAACGGAAGGGTCGGGAGCGAATTGTTGCTAAGGTCGAGATCAGTGAGCCGCGAAAGAGCGCAGACACTACTAGGCATGGAGCGGAGCTGATTGTATGCAAGATCGAGCACGCGGAGGTTTTGGAAATTCAGCAGCAGCTCGTCTGGAAAGTGCTGCAATAGATTCCGTCCAATGCCCAGCTCCGTCAGACCCGACAGCTTGCCGAGCTCTGGCGGAACCATCGACAAGTAGTTGCTATCAAGCCGGAGCGTGTAGAGCCCTATTATGTCGCCCACGGACGGGGGCAGCACAACGATGGCATTGTCCCGCAAAGAGAGATCGGTGAGAAAGGTATGCTCCGCGACGTCGATGGGCAAATGCAAGAGATTCTCGCCGTCGAGATTGAGCTTGTAGCTAAATCTTGCGTCATAAAGCTTGCGGAGGTAGTTGATGATAGGCCGGCAGCCGCGCTGCACAATAACAGGCGGGGGTGACACGAGCATGCATTGTGTCACATCAAGCCACGTGAGCCTATCGTACAGCCCCATCTCATTCGGCAGCCGTCGAAGCTTCGGGTTGTTGTGCAGGTTGAGTTTTTTGAGATTTGTGAGCGGTGCAATATGCGGTCCGCTTAGGCGCTCCAGAGAATTGCCGGTCAGATCCACAAAAGTGAGGGCCGTGAGGTACTCGATTTGATTTGGCAGCTCCTCCAGCCGATTGCCCTGGAGCTGAAGCCTTTGCAAGTTGGACAACGGATCCACCTCCCAGCCATCCTTGGGCACCTTGCCGCCTGCCATCTTATGTGGCACCAGACACTTGTCGCGAAACCCGTTGAATTCGTTGCCGTCCAGCCTTTTGAGCCCATTGCCAGCCATGTTCAAGTTCGTGAGGTTTGCTCGCGTCAGGCCACCCATGCCTGTCCACATGCCATGGGGATACTGAAACCCGGTCAAAAATACTGGCACTTCCGGGATGGTTTTGAACTTATCCTTGATCACCCGACGCCCTTTGGTGTAGCCCTTCTGAACAAGCTTTCGGCCCTGTGGAACTGTCAAGTCGGTGTAGTCGAGCTCGCCCGTTGAAAAACACGTGTCAATACGGTCGAGGAAGCGCAACATTGCCTTGGTTTCCAAGTCGCAGATGTACGGCGGAGGTGTCCGGATATCATTACCTTCAACACGCAGCGACGTGATGCATGACATGCGGCCGATCTGGGGAGTGATGGCAATAAAGTTGTTGTTGCGGAGGTCCAGCACTTCAAGTTTCATGAGCCGTGTGATGTTCTGCGGTAGATACGAAAGCTTGTTGGCATTGACCGCCAGCCGCTGCAGCTTGACACAGGCAGAAAGCTCCTCAGGAAGCGCCTGGAACAAATTGTAACTGAGTGCTAGTAGCTCCAGGTTGGTCAGCTTCTTGATCTCAGGGCCTATTGTCTGAATCTCGTTCTTTGAGAGGTCAAACTTTTTGAGCGTCACCAGCCGCGAGATCATGTCGGGCAGCTTCGTTAGCAGATTGGCACCAAAATTGAGATCCGTCAAATGCTTGAGCTTGTCAAGTTCAGTTGGGAAGACCGGGATCTCATTGTGATGAAAATGCAACACCTTCAGTTTGTTCATACTAAAGATGCACTTTGGCACGAAGGTGAACGCATTACGACTCAGAGTCAAAGTCGATAAGATTACCATCCTTTTCATCGTTAGAGGAAGGTCCACAAGATTGTTCTTGTCGAGGGAGAGATACTTCAAATTGGTGCGATTCCCGAGCTCTGGAGGAATGACTTCGATGTTGTTTGCGTCCAGTCGCAGCTTGGTGAGACTACTCAGCTTCTCGATATCACCAGGGATTTCATCAATCTGATTGTGATCGAGATTGAGCGTCCTGAGCACATTGAGCTCCCATAGGGCCATCGGCAGCGGCGACTCTATCCGATTCCATGACATGCTGGAGTGGGCAGCAGGCAGCACACAACATCAGTGTCTTGCATGGCGACCTTTCCTTTCATACTTATCCTACAACTCGACACACCCATCAAATCTACACGACTACCAGCGGATACAGACCTGAGTACAGACAGATTGCCCATGCGGCCGATGGCAGGGTCGACTTCATCCAGCAAGTTCTTGTCGGCAATGAGATGATCTATGAAAATGCAGTCAAGAACTTGCTTCGGAATGTAAGGAAGCTCCAGTTCGCTGATGTCAATACTTAGCGTTCGTTTCGCCTCGAGGATCAATTCCGCAATTTTGCGGCGTGTTTCCGCTGCTATACCAGAGCGTTGTTTTCCTTCCAGACGCCTGTGAGTATGCAGTTGTTTGAGTTCATGCCGGATGAGCAGTCGTGCAGGAAACGGCGACTATGGGCAGACAGAAAGTGCATCGCGGCAGTGATATTGGATGAGGAGAGGGTGCTGTAGATCGGTTCTCGCAGTTCGCCAGCAGCACAGCAGGAGGAGCCATTCCATGCAGCGCTGCTTGGCGCAACAAGCAAAGATAGTGATAGCTCATGATATTACTAGTCAGATTTTTTTCTCTGGTGCTGGTTGAGGGGGACGTGGGGTACGGGAGCAAGGGCGGGCACGAACGAGGCTACGATTTTGCCATTTCTGAAGTATGCAGAACCATTTGCATTTGCACGCACGCATGAAAATTATGTTGCGATGATGCACACACGTTTTACACACCAAACCGCCCAATCCACACACATCAAATCAAGCGCGTGAAAAATTCCCCAGGGTTCAGAATCACCACAGGGTAGAATGGTCAGGGTTTTCTTTCGTCAAGACACAGCAAGCGACTATGAATAGGAGAGCGCGACAGAAAGAACACGGGGAATTTAGAAGCAGGTGAAGATGATCCGGCATTTACGGGGGCGGAGGCAGGCAGGGAGCCAGGAACGGAGACAGGCAAGCCGTCGTCAAGGATGAGCGCGCATACACGTGCGACGGTGTGTCCGTGTGCAGAGAGATCGCAAGCAAAAGATCGTGGGATGTAAGATCGAGCAGGAGACCCTCGCGCGACGTTTTTCATCTTCTTCTTCTTTCCTTGCCTTTCAGGCTCGTCGTCGTCATCCGAGTCATACTTTTTCTGCTGTTTGCGCTCTTTGTGCTCCATGTATACATCAGTCTGCGTCATTCCGGCGTCCGTCGGACCTTCATCGCCTGATACATCTTCGGGCGGCCCAACCGCTTCCAAACCAGCAAATTTCGGGTGTACATCGTCCAACACAGGCAAATTGCTGAGGTTGGGATCAGTGGGCCTTTCAATCTCAGTTTCTATCCACTCGATGCTTACAGGCAAATGTGCATTGAATCCGCTGATGCTTTCCGTACCGTCCTCATAGTGGAGGACGTCGAGGTTTTGCGCAACAATGGGAGACACATCCACGCCGAAGGACTCCTTGGTGGACTCTGGCGCCGGGAGATAGGCGCCGGGTCGCCCAATGAGCTTCTCCCAGTCAATCTCAGCAAAGTTGATGACAGCCTGTTTGCGCTCTCGTGTCACCTTCTTGAGCCGGTCGATGAGCTCTTGCGAGATACCGAGCGCTTCAAGCGCGCGCTGCATCAAATCCTCAGGCACGTCCCCATCTTCGATTTCATCCTCCAACTCCTCAATCATGTCAGCCAACGCACTTCCTGGGGGCGCTTCTGACGGCAGAACACCCGCTATTAGAACCTTGGCGCGCAGCTGAAGCATTTCCTCTAGCGCCTTTTCGCCCAGCTCCCCGGCTGCTTCCATGGCAGCCTTGCGGTTTTCAATGTCCATCAGCTTGGATGCACGTTTTTCCATCTCACGGCTCTGCCGTCGAGACTTGAGCATGCGGTCGGCATGCTGCTCAAACAACGCCATGACCGGATCCATCTTGCCAAGGCGGAAGAGCTGCGTCGCTGAGCGGCGATCCTTGAGGATGTTGAGCAAGTGTGGGGGTAATCGGCTCTTCTGCATCCCCTGCACGATTGCAAGGTCGATTTCGCGGCGCAACAGTTGAAGCATGGTGTCAGCTTGGTGCTGGAGCGTGTCTACCTCGGCGAGCTCTTGCAAGCCCTTAGGTGTCTCGCCCAGCACCATGGCCTTGTACTCATGCTTCTGAGACTCAGTCAAGATCTGGTTAATTTCCACCATCTTCTCGAGCCATAGACAGATCTGCTTGTCGATGAGTCCCTTCTCCCACAGCACAATGACTGACTCCTCCGAGACCAGCAAATTCGCTATGTGCTTGGGAAACCTCTTGATCGACAGTCCAGCACCACCGATGCTCACGTCCAGCAGACCTGCGCGCGCCCGCTCTCGCACGGCCACAGATTCCACGATAGCTTGCTCGAGCAGCGTTCGGGCCTGGTCTTCCTCATCCTGCGACAGTGTTTCGCCACGCTCAAACTTGGCCAAGTAATTCTTAGCAGCCTTAATCTTCTTGTCAATCTGCGCCAGCCCCTGCATGGCCTCGCAGATGGTGGGCTCTGTGTGCCCTTCGTGCCACATTTGCTGAAGCGGCATTGTCATGGTGAGCAAATTTTTGAGGTGCAAAGGCAAGATAGGGCGCAGACGCTTGGCTTTGATGCTTTTGAGCTTGCGTTTCAACGCACGATGCATCTGCATCGCCGACTCCAATAACTTAGCCGCCTCAATCGCGTTGTCAGCTGCTTCCATGGCATCGCGGTCGTCTGCCTCGGTGGAGATGGCCACCTTGTCGGCGACACGCTGCAGCAGCACGTTAAGCTGCTTGGCCTCGTTCTGAACCTCCTTTAAAAATAGCTTCTCGTCCACAGCTAGGATGGGCATACCGCTATCTGAAAATTCCCCCTCCTCCTCCTCCTCCTCCTCAATCACGCCCTGGCGCTTCCGGCGCCGCTCTGCGCGCTCTTCTCGCCGGCGCTCATCGAACGCGAGCTGTTCAGACCTAGCCTGCACTGCCTCCAAGCGACCGCGATCGAACATCGTCTGCGCTGACACGCCCGCCGAGAGGAAGTTTCGCAAGTATTCCGGCATGAAATCTAGGTTCATATCGGGATTCTTGCGATAGCGCTCGCGCAGCTCATTGGCGCGCGTCTCTGCGTCGATGAACAGGCGCTGCGCCTCCTGCGTGAGGAAGTCACGCTGCTCCGCGTCCTCTGTCTCCTTGGCCTGCGCCATTTTCTGGCGCGCAAGAGAGATCCCCGCAAAGATGGCGCGGACCTCCCCGGAAATGAGTTTGCGGATTTTATGCACCTCCTTGTAGATCTTTTCCTGTGTCTGCCCGATGGACGCGCCGCCAAACGCGGAGAGGCTGGCATCCGCGCGCATCTTCATCAGCCGCTGCTCCATGCTTCCCGCCCCCTTTGCCTTCTCCAACGCCTCTCCTTTAAGCTTTGACATCGGAATGCCTACCTGCCGTGCCAGCGGTCCTTTCATGAACTCCGTGTCCACCTCCTGCCCATCCTCATCCTCGGTGCCGCTTGGCAGCACGTCGTCGACCCACGTCATGTCATGTTTCTCAGTCACCTTCTCCCCGCGCAACCTCGCCTTGCGCATGGCCGCTATTTCCCGTAGCCTGCGCCGATCCTGGGGCAGATACTCCTGGAAGCCGCCTGCGCTCATGGCGCCTCCCTCGTCATCGTCGCCCTCTGTAGTGGCGTCGGGAGCGTAGCCAGGCGGCATCAGTACCTGCTGTGCCTGGCGGTAGGGCTGGCCGACGGGCCTTTTTCTGCGCCCCTTGGCCTGCTGGCGCTCGCGTCTTGCCGCATACAAGTCTTCTTCGCTTTCATCTGAGTCATACATTACCAAGCGAGTCGGGCCACGATCATGCGTGCGCATGGCCATACGAGCCATCCTCTTGTTGCGCCGCTGGATTTCAAGGAGCTTGCCCTCCAAGTCCATATTGTCCTCGGCCTCGTCTCCCGACACGACCCATCTCTCCGAAACCCGCAGCAACATCATTGTCTTATCATGCATGGCGTCCTTCTTTTTCCTCGGAGGCGCGTCGTCAGAACTGGCATCATCCCACGAGCAGTACACCTTGACCTGCTTCTGCCAGTCGCGCTCTCTCTTCAGCCGCGTATGCGAGGGCAGCAGCCTTGCATCGTCATATGGCCGATTCTTTCCCAGTCGCAATTTCTTCGAGGACAAACGCTGCGCCTCCATGTTGACCAGCATGTTGCGCAAGGCAGCACCCCTGCCGTCTCGCGCCTCTACCCCACCTCCGTGCTCCTGCAAGCCAATCTCATCTCCCAAGCCCGTTTCCAAGAGACTGTGGAATACCTGCAGCATGCTACGGCCAGCGGGATTCATTTCCTCAAGGGGCGTCCCCTGATTCACGACATCGACACCGCCCTGATGCACTAGGGCGAGAGATTTGTTTCGGAGCGAGCGCGCTTCCGAGAGCAGGTCTTGCAGGCGCTGCTCACGCCGTGCACGTGCCTGCGAGGGCGCCGCGCTGAAATTAGATATGACGCTGCGCTCCGGTGCAATAGATGCTGTATCGCCCTCCGCATCGTCCAGCATTTCTGTGTCGCCGGTGCCCTCTTGTTCGTCCTGCACTGGAGGCTTGGCGGCTGAAATGTATGCGTGCAGAATGCGGTTGTGCCGTCTCAGGGCGCTCTCCGCGGCGCGGAACTCTTTGTCGTACATTGCACGCGGTTGCAGCTTGAGGATCTCAGCGCCGTCGATCCCTCGAGCACGGCACTCCTTTTGCCAGTCGAGCATGTTGAATAGGGCATGAGACTCGTCATGCATTGGCACCTGCTCGTCGGCATCTGGATCCTCGCGGCTGCCGCCGTTCATGGCGCCCGAGGGCCGCACCGAATTCTTCTTGCGCTGCTGCTGCTGCTGCTGCTGCTGCTGCTGCTTTGGCGGCCTGTGCTGCGGCTGGCGCTGCGAGCTGCGCTGAAGATGCTCGCGCTGCTCGCGCTCCGACACCTCCCGCTCGGCAGCGTCGCGCACCTCTGAGGGAGTCTGCGGCCGCACCAGTCCCGGCTGCTTCCGGCGCGCTGGCCGCCGCACTGGTGGTCCCGGGCCCGAGCGATTCGCGCCATACACTGCAGGCAGTGCGGTGGTCGCCGCGGGGTCCCCGCGCAGCGTGGCCATCGCGCGCGCCATGTTGCTTTCATTCTGCCGCCTGAGCTCGCGCAGCGCGTCCTCGGACACGGCGCGCTGGCGGAACCCGAAAATATCGTCATCGCTCTCCCCGCCTCCGCGCGTCGCCCTGCCCTCCACCTGCTCGAGCTGCTCTCGTGTGCCGCGCTCCATGGCGAAACGCGCTGGCCCTTAGCGCCCCGTGCCTGCCTGCACGTGCCGCATGCCTGGCGGCCACTCACTGCGGCCGCTTCCGCCGCCCAGCGCCGAGTTGGGCAAGCTCATTCGTGCGCCGGTGCGAGCCTCGTCGCCATATGCTTGCCGGCCGGGGGCAGCAGAGGCGGCGCAGGGAACAGGGTATAGTGCAAAGCGCTACCCTGCGCGCAGCACCCGCGCTGGCGCCTGCCCGCTGCAATGCCCTACACAGCACTGCCGTATGCCGGTCTCGCGCCCGCGCCTTCTACGGCAAGGCACGGGGCCCAAGCCTCCAGGGCCGCTCTCCAGACGGGCCGCTGTTCTCAACGCCCGTCGTGTCACGAACTCTGCGAAAAATGAGCGGGGGGGCGGGCGAGGCGGGCGACGCAACGGCGCAGCTCGCATACTACCGCCAGCAGCTCGCGCTCCTGCAACGCGTAAAGAACCCTGGCGCAGATGTTGCCGCGCTGCGCCTCAACATCCGCGAGGCGATCCAGCTGCTCGAGGAGGACCTGCAGCCGGCCGCGAAGAAGGACGCAGGTGAGAACGGGTCGGGGCGGGGTGTGTCCACGGGCAGACGGGCGCATGGCGCTGCCCCTGACCAGGGGCAGCCCCCTCGCTTGCGCTGACTCTCCCCGCGCCCCGCCCGCGCCCCGCTCGCCTGGGCATCAGCAGGCCAA
>Ga0115006_10003069_pt1 | contig 11239 bp, 8 predicted proteins | sample ArcOceMetagenome_3_FD_88943 | JGI IMG/M metagenome (GOLD analysis project Ga0115006, IMG submission 88943) | Marine eukaryotic phytoplankton communities from Arctic Ocean - Arctic Ocean- Svalbard ARC20M Metagenome | ecosystem: Environmental > Aquatic > Marine > Oceanic | place: Arctic Ocean...
AGAGGCCAGCGGGAAAGCAGCCGGGACTTGGGGGTTCAGGTAAGTTTTTTCCCCCCCCCCCCCCCCCCCCCTTCTCTAACCCCCTCCCCCCTTCTCCCTCAACCAGCATTGCGGATGGCGCTACTGCGACTCTTCACATTTCCCCTCATGCTCATGACGGAGATCTGTTCGGAGACGCACTCGAGTCTCACTACGACCACGCACAGTACCAGCACGATGGCTACGGGGACTACAGCGACGACGACGCGGTTGTGGAATCTAACGCAGCCTCCCATCAAGCCTACAATGACGACACTATAGTTGACCAGACGATGGGCTCCCCTCTCAATCGCAGCGTATTTGGCAGCATCATCGACAAGCAGAGAACATCTTCCAATTACAACCCAATGAGGGAGCAGGAGCTGGAACAGGAGCTCGAGCATGAGGAGATGGTTCAGAAGGAATTCGATGAGTTGAAAGGTGAGGCCAAGCGAGGAGCGAAGGACGGCTGGAGCGAAGCGACAGTAAAAGTAACGTACTACCTACCCACATAACTAACAACCTTCTGCTCGTCGCTTCGCTCCTCGCCCCGCTCTTCGCTTTGCTCATGGCAGTTCTTTACCAGGTCCAAAGTGATTACGATTCCAACGCAATGTTTTGCATTACAAAATCACAGAACAACAATTGCGTCGTGTACAAGTCCAATATGTCTGCATCTGGGGCTATCAACCACATGGATCCATGTTCGGCATACTGGATTATGTTCAATCAAAAACCCGTAAACGACCGATACCCTACGGAGGAACTTAACATGATCGAGCGCAACACTGCCTACGGCATCACGTGCGCGGAAGACGAGAAAAATCGCCCGGATCACTTCTCGTGCTCCATCGCCAGTCTTAGCGACAGGAGGTTCACCATCATGAGGGATGGTAGCAAATTCATCGCCAGAACGGTAATAAATGGCAACCCTAACGTTGCACTCTGTCAGGTTCACGTCCAAATGGCAGACAGCTGGATCCCCAAAGTCAAACATGTTGATATCTTTGGCTTGGACCTTGACACAAGAGATTTGGTTCACGAGAGGAAGATTGCGTGAAAGGACAATAATATAAAGCAGCAGTAGCAGCAAGCCCAATAAAACTTTTTAAATGAAAAAACTTGGTTTCAAACTTTCCCTTCCTCTTCGTCCGTGTTCCCAACTAATTTTTCAAGCTCTTGAAGGGAAGTTTCAGAATTGTTTTTCGAATGCTTGGCACCGACGTCAACAGACGCAAACACATTCACGCCATCCGTAGAATACTGGAAAATGCTTAGCATAACAATCAGCATTCCGAGGATCATAGAAAAGTTCAGAGGACCATCGAGCAAAACATGCCCAGCCCATGTAGCCAGGACAATAGCCCCGCTCGTTGCAAGTGACTTCAGCACAGCATCGCTATACTTGACACTAAGTGCGACAAGGATCCCGCCCCCTCCCCCCAGCAATGCAAGGACTGCGATGAGCAGAAGGTTGTTAGTTATAATACGGTGTGCTGTGTCGCTGCCGCTTCACTGCAGCCCTCCTTCCAGCCCTCGCCTCGCCTCGCCTCGCTCTCCTCACCTGTTCCCCACATGTTCCAGTTCGCCCCCAACCCCCCCCCATCCTTCAGCGACAAGAAGATGTAGAACGGCATGGAATGAAGGGCAAGTTGCACGTTCCTTTCAAAGATGCCCATGACCTTGGCCTCTCCACCACCCTTGATGACTTTCTCAAAATATATTGAGGCAAAGCCAGACAAGAGAACCTCAACAGCGACGAAAGCTACCCCTAAGAACTGATCCCCCCCACTGCTCCCGACCCCAACTTTCCCGGTCGACGTATCTACGCCGGAAGTACCTAGAGTGGGGCTCGTCACGAGGATAGCCCCAAGAACCAGAAAAGAAAGCGCAAGCACCTTGACCTTACTGAACGTCCTACCCAAAACAACCCAGCTAAAGAAGCCCGTACTCAAAATCTTAAGCTGAGCAACAATCGTAAAAGTTCCCGCGTCGATGCGGGCAAGACTCAGAAACGACAAGAGATTCATGGCTGCATAAATCCATGCCAACGCAGCCATCCTCTTACTCTCTTTCATCACATAGTACACATAGGCCGGGAGGGTAGAAGCAGTAGTCCTCCACTCGCCATCGAGGTTAATCTTGTACAAAGAGAGGAAAAACTGATGTGTGTCAGGGTGGTAGTTCCGAGTTCCGAGTGTTAGTAAATTTCACAGTCATGGAAGCCTTCTTTAAAATATTCTACCATTCTCCCACCTTGAATAACTCGCCAAGTAACAGAACGTCAACGGATTTGAAACCATCTAGACGTATTCCAACAGAATAACGCCTGCACAGTGTATACACTGCATTTTGCAGAAGCAGTGTGGCAAGGATTGCCAGTCGAAACGACGCCGTGAGGTTATTTGGGGCCATGCGTATAAAGTGAAGCTAACCGGCACAACAGCAAGGGGTATGGGTAGTAGTAATTTATATTTCTTTATTGATTGGTAAAGGGTTGATTCCAGCCCTCCTCGCATCTCGTACTCTTCTCAAATTTTCCCTACGTCATCTTCTGACCCATACATAACATAGTATTTAACGTACCTTTCACCTTTAGCCCCCAAAATCCCCAGCAAAGCCGTCGTCTTGCCAAGAGCCAAGATATGAAGAACTATGATTCTATCCCACGCACCTCCAGTGACGAGGAGAGCACCATAATTTGAACCCCCAAATACATCGCGCTTTCCATGTTTCTCTTCGTTTTCGCAGGTATCCTGGAGATTGGTGGTGGATGGGCGGTGTGGCAGACTGTCCGTGAGGGTCGGAGCTGAAGTACCTCGCTATTGGCGTCGTAACGTTGGCTGGTTACGGTTTTATCCCCTGCGCTCAGCCCAGGGACGACTTCGGCCGCATCTATGATGCATATGGTGGCTTCTTCATTGTCCTCTCTTTGCGTGGGATTACATTGTTGACGATGCCAAGGTGAGATCGGACGAGCGACGGCTAGAGCGAAGCGGCAGCAAAAAATTGCACCGCCTTCCTACATAACTTGAAGCCTTCCACTTGTCGCTCCGCTTCACTTTGCTCATCGCGTCATCCGTAATCCCAGCTTGATTTGGGCGACTACGACGGCTCTGTCGTGGCATGGGCCGACTTGCTTCTCATTATGTTCTAGCCGCGTTAATCAAATTAAAAACCTGATTTTTGGTGGATTTATTTACAGTTAATTAATTAACTGTGTCTTTTCAGACAGCCCCAGGTCTCTTTTGCCGGGAATTAGTTTCGTTTCATATAACATGGACTTTAGAGGGTGCTTAAGCCTCGAAGGATAAAGAGCCTAACCTTTCTGATAAATTCTTCCTCCGAAAACCTTCCTAGAGTACCTTCCTCTTAATGATTTGTTGACCCGGTCAAGGAGACGAGTGGTTCGAGTGATACCTGAGGTGAGAGGAAGGAGAAAGGGAGGAGAAAGGGAGGAGAAAGGGGAGAAATTTATGAGCAAAGGCCGGTGATGTCGGGAGAATTGAGGGTAAGATTTTAACCTTTTATGATTCATAATTGAGTCGAATAAAGTGATATATAGTATACATAGACTATAGATTGATATTAGAAGTAATTATTAATGATGAGATATTGCGTTGGGAGGAGATAAAAGCTTACTAAAAGTGAAACCATTTATTATTTGAGCGACATTTCCCCACTTCCACGCAGATCTGCTTTCCTTTCCTTGTCAAGAACCCTTCCAAGTTCTTCTGCCTTCTCCTCCATATTTTTCAGTTCGTTTTCCATGGCCTTGATGGCGTCGTTCTTTCTCTTGATGACTTCCTTGACCCTGTCCTCCACGCTCTCTAGTTCCGACTTGTACCTCTTCTCGACCCTGGCACATTCCGCGGTGTGAATTGGGGGCATGTCCATTTCTGTCGTCTCTAGGTCGCCGAGTTGCTTGGTCAAGTTCTCGATTTCCTTCTCCTGGAGTTCCACCCCCCTGGAGTTGCCCTTCTTTAGTTCTCTGACTCTAGCCTCTACGTCCTTCCTCACTTCTAGGAGCTTGGTCTTTTCATCCTTGAGGTTCTCCTCGCTCTCGGCGACCCTCCTTTCCATCCCGACCACTCTGCTCTCCAAGACGCTGACCTCCTCTTGAAGTATTTGGGCCTTCTCGTGGTCGAGGGCGTACCTGCGACGAGTAGGGGGGAGTTAGCGTATTGTATACAACAGCATTAGGCAGCTCGCTACGCTCGCTGCATTCGCTCAGCCTCACCTGTCCATGATCACCTGCTCCGCCTCCTTCTCCCTTGCCTCCCCCTCCGTCAGCACCTGCTTGAAAGATTCTAGCTCGGTCTCCGCGTGACTCTCCAAGGCCCCCCTTTCGTCAGCCGCCTGCGCTTCGAGTTTGGCCAGGACCATTTCGAACTCTGCCTCACTCTGCTCCTTGATGGCAGCCTCGGTTTTCCTGAAGTTCCTCTCGATCTCGCCTTGGATATCCCTGAGTTGGCTCCTTTGCCACGACCTGAGTTGCTCCTCCCCCACCTCTCTTCTCTCCTTCAGCCTGCGTTCCTTCTCCTCTCTGAGCCCGACCATGGCGTTCTCGTGGGCGAGGACCTCCTTCTCAATAGCCTTCATTTCCATCTGCCTAAGTTCCTCTAATTCATTGTTGTACGTTGCGACCCTTCTCCTGCGTTCATTTTCAAAGCTCTCACGCTCCTTTTCCATGTCACTTTTCCATTTGTCCCTCGCGTCCTTCAGGTCATCGTCCTGCATTCCCGCGAGCTCCATCATACTCGAGCTCTGTTTCTTCCTGAGGGCTTCCGCCTCAGTGTCAGACTCGACGTCCAGCCTTGTAGCTTCAGCCTTCAAAACGTTTTCAAGCTCCTTCATCTTTTCCTCCTTGAACCTCTCATACTGGTCCTCCATGTCGGACTTCCTCTGCTTCAAGTCAAGCTTGTTGCCAGAGATGAGCCTATGAAGCTCTGGTTCTAGCGCCTTAACGGCGTCTTTCTTAAGCTCTGTGCTCTTGGCATCGGCAAGTTTATGTAAGCGGAGCTTCTCGCTACCGAGCCACTCCTCTCTCGCAATACTGAGCTCCTCCTTAACTCCGCGTTTCGCTATGTCGATTTCAACGGGAAGATTCGATTCCTTATACTGCAGAACCTCTAGCTGTCCGTTCATTCTATCCTCCAACATTTTGTTACTGGTCGACACCTGCTCGATGAAGGCGCTCTGCCTCTCCATCCCACTTTTGTGTTCGTGCATCCTCTTGTTCAACCGTTCCTTCCAACTCTCTTCAATCTGCAGGCAAACCCTCTCGTCACTAATCTTTCTCCTCGCAAGCTTAGCCTTGAGGGCCTTCACTTCCTGCCTCCTCTCTTCCATCTCCCTCTTCATTGCCTTGACCTTGTTCTTAAGCCTGCCGAAATTCGCCTTCTCCCCCCTCGTCGAGGGGGGCTGCAAGGTTGACATCTTGGAAGAAGCTGCAGCCGAAGAAATATCGTCGTAGTCTTCGTCGTTCCACTCGTCCCAAAGCCACTTTTTCCCCGGTGCCACCGACTGTCTGATGAGAGGCCCTGCGTTTGAGAGAGCGGAAGCCGGTGTTGTTCGGGACGTGCTCGGCTGCGAGGGAGGGGCGAAACAGCAACGAGCAGAAGGTTGTTATTTATTGTGCAGTAGTAGTATACGGTCGTCGCTTCGCTCCTCGCCCCGGCCTCACCTGTTTCCAGCTGTCTTCTCCATCGTCATCTTCACCTTCGTCCCCATAGTCTTGCAATCCCACCTCTCCTCCATAACTGCGCCCCCCAGAAGCCGCCCCACACCCGACGTCGCTGCCCTCAGCCCTGTCCAAAAAACTCATCAAACCTCTCAGTCTACCCTCCCTGCTCTCCCCGACATCAACCCTTACCCTCTCACTCTCCCCGTCCCCGCTATACTCAAGACTCCCAGAACCCTCCCCCCTACCCGCCCTCGAATGGTCGGTGCTCATCAAAGTGACTTCGCTCTGAGGACTGGCAGGAACACCCTTTCCGTAATCTTGCACAAAGGACCATGAAACTGAAGCTGAAGGGGAACTCGGAGGGGGACCCGTAACTTCAGGCGACGCCTCCATACCTTTATCTCCGCCAATCCTGCAGAAAAGCCGATTGGAGCAGTTTCACCTTTACAGTTGGGACAGACCTCCCCTCTCGATTCAATTTAAAGTATCCAAGAAGAGCAATTAAAACTCTACAGAATAGAAAATAACGCCGGATATCTTAAATTAGCGGTCAAAGGTCGTTATCTTCAACTGTGAAGAACAATCCACGCAATTAAAATCACACCCTGATCTTCGAAAAACTGAGCCATGAAATCCACCATCCATGTTTGGGCACAAAAAAACTGAATCCCTTTTAGGCTAAATTTCGTTCGATTGATTGATTTACCGTCACATATTATCTTAAGTTTCATATTCTGCAAAATCTATCACGATGCCTACCATAGAGGAGAAGATTAAAACCCAGAGAGCACAACGTGGGGCAGGAAGAGAGGGCGAAAAAGGGGCCAAAGAAGGGGTTGGACAGAGAGATGACGATGGTGTGAAGTTTGGCGGAGCTAGGGATATGGATGAAGATGTTTACGGGAACGCAACGGAGTACAGCACAGAATTGCAGGACATGGAAGAGAGCGACGACGATGAGCGTGGTGGGGGTCAGGATGATGACGATGACGATGACGATGACGATGACGATGACGACGAGGTGATCGATGTCGGGAAGAGTATCGTCGAAGATGATGACACCGAGGAGGCCGCCAGGGATATCATGGCTGAGGCTAGGGAGGAGAATGGGAGTGGAATTGTTGACACGAGGATTTCAGCTCGTGAGTCAGAGTACCACAAACGAAAGTACAACCGTGCGTCGCACGACGTTGACAGCGAGGGCAATCAGATGTCCTACGGCCAGGTCATGGAGAAGGTTGAGCTGGAGAGGCAGGAGAAGGAGCTCCAGGACAAGGTCGCAAAGATTAGGGAGAGGGAGGAGCTCGAGGGCAAACCTAGGAGGCGCAGGTGGGACGCAGGGCCCGATGCTTCTGCTACCGACGCCTCCTCCTCCGACGGGGCTGCTGCCTCCTCTTCGACTGCTTCCACCTCAAGGTGGGACGAGGACCCTCAAACCTCTACCGCGGCTAAGCCCCGTCGCAGGCGCTGGGACGCAACTCCCTCGGGCGCTGTCGTCGACGCGACGCCCAAGGCCTCTCGTTGGGACGAGACCCCGGCGGCTGAGACTACCAAGAAGCGCTCCCGTTGGGATGCCACTCCTGCCGCGTCTGCTGCCGCCTCGACCGTCGCCAAGCTTACAGGGGCGACTCCCAGCGGCTCCTCCAATCCGGCCGATGCTAGGGCCACCCTAGTCGAGCAGGAGATGGCCCTTCGCAACCAGCCAATAAGTGACGCTGAGCTTGACGCTGTTTTGCCCCAGACTGGATACCAAATTCTCGACCCCCCTGCCGACTACAAGCCGGCTATTCGTTCCTCCAGTAACCTTCTTGCCACCCCGACCCCCGTCGGCATGACCCCAGGGTTTATGATCCAGAATGATGCCGTGGGGAGTAAGTCGGATTACGGAATCGCCTTGGGGGCCATGGGAACAGTTGGGGACGACGGACTGCCCTTCATCAAGCAGGAAGACTACCAGTACTTTGGAAAGCTCATGGATAACGAGGACGAGAGTACGATGAGCAAGGAGGAGAAGAACGAGAGGACCATCATGCTCCTTCTCCTCAAGATCAAATCCGGAACGCCACCCCAGCGCAAGACTGCCATGAGACAAATTACAGACAAGGCGAGGGAGCTGGGCGCCGGCCCTCTATTCAACCAGATCCTTCCCCTCCTCATGTCCCCCACCCTCGAAGACCAGGAGCGTCACCTTCTCGTCAAGGTCATCGACCGCATCCTATACAAACTCGAGGATCTCGTGCGCCCTTACGTGCACAAGATTTTGGTCGTTATCGAGCCTCTTCTAATCGACGAGGATTACTACGCGAGGGTAGAGGGAAGGGAGATTATCAGCAACTTGGCCAAGGCTGCCGGGCTTGCCACTATGATCAGCACAATGAGGCCCGACATCGACAATTTGGACGAGTACGTCAGGAACACCACAGCAAGGGCCTTTGCTGTCGTGGCTACAGCCTTGGGGGTGCAGAACCTGCTCCCGTTCTTGAAGGCTGTGTGCAGGAGCAAGAAGAGCTGGCAGGCCAGGCACACTGGTATCAAGATCGTTCAGCAGATTTCCATCCTCACCAGCTGCGGAATCCTTCCCTACCTGAAGGAAATGGTAGAGATCATCAGCGGGGGACTCATTGACGAGAACTCTAAGGTCAGGACCATGTGTGCGCTCACCCTCGCCGCCCTTGCGGAGTCAGCCCACCCCTACGGAATCGAATCCTTCGACGTGATCCTCAAGCCCCTCTGGAAGGGCATCAAGCAGCACAAGGGGAAGGGCCTTGCTGCCTTCCTAAAGGCGATCGGGTTCATCATCCCCCTCATGGAGGACAACCACGCCAACCACTACACCCGCGAGGTCATGCCCATCCTCATTAGAGAGTTCCAGAGCCCTGACGAGGAGATGAAAAAGATCGTGCTGAAGGTGATCCAGCAGTGCGTTTCAACCTCTGGGGTGACCCCCACTTACATCAGGGAGGAGATCCTTCCCGATTTCTTCAAGCACTTCTGGATCAGGAGGATGGCTCTCGATAGGAGGAACTACAAGCAGGTCGTCGAAACGACGGAAGGACTTGGGAACAAGGTTGGAGTCGTGGACGTCGTTGAGAGGATTGTGGACGACCTAAAGGATGACTCTGAGCCCTACAGAAGGATGGTTATGGAGGCTATCAAGAAAGTGCTCGAGAATCTTGGTGCGAGCGACGTTGACCAGAGGCTCGAGGAGAGGCTGATCGACGGCGTCCTCTTCGCCTTCCAGGAGCAGAGCACAAGCGAAGCCGATGCGAGGGAGAACAAGGTGTTCCTCGATGGATTCGGGGTGGTCGTCAATGCACTGGGCGTCAGGTGCAAGCCGTACTTGAAGCAGATTGCGGGGACCATCAAATGGAGGCTCAACAACAAGAGCAGCAGTGTTAGGATGCAGGCTGCCGACCTCATCGGCCAGATTGCCGTGGTGATGAAGGCTTGCGGAGAGGACCAGCTAATGGGACACCTGGGGATCGTTCTTTACGAGTACCTTGGCGAGGAGTACCCGGAGGTTCTCGGAAGTATCCTTTCGGCGCTCAAGGCCATCGTCAATGTTATTGGAATGACTAAGATGACCCCCCCCGTGAGAGACCTGTTGCCAAGGCTGACCCCGATCCTTAAGAACCGTCACGAGAAGGTGCAGGAGGCCTGCGTGAATTTGGTCGGGAGGATCGCCGATCGCGGTGCGGAAATGGTCAACGCCAAGGAGTGGATGAGGATTTGCTTCGAGCTGTTGGAGATGTTGAAGGCCCCAAAGAAGAGCATACAGAGGGCGAGCGTGTCCACGTTCGGGTACATCGCCAAGGCAATCGGACCCCAGGATGTGCTTCACACATTGCTCAACAACCTGAAGGTCCAAGACCGTCAGAACAGGGTCTGCACGACTGTGGCTATTGCTATTGTTGCGGAGAGCTGCGGACCTTTCACCATCCTTCCAGCGATCATGAACGAGTACAGGGTGCCAGAGATTAACATCCAGAACGGCATATTGAAGGCCCTCAGCTTCATGTGCGAGTACATTGGCAGCATGGCTAGCGACTACATCTTTGCTATTGCGCCGCTGCTTGAGGACGCCCTTATGGACAGGGACCTTGTACACAGGCAGACAGCCTGCGCAACCATGAAGCACCTGGCGCTCGGGGTCGAGGGCCAGGGATGCGACGAGGCTCTGACCCACCTTCTCAACTTTGTCTGGCCCAACATCTTCGAGCAGAGCCCCCACGTCATCAACGCCTGCATGGACGCGATTGACGGTTTTATGGTGAGCCTCGGACCCAACGTGCTAATGATGTACGTCGTCCAGGGACTCTACCACCCTGCAAGAAGGGTTAGGGAGGTGTACTGGAAGGTTTTCAACAACATGTACATCTACGCGAGCCACGCTCTAGTGGCAACCTACCCCAGGGTCGAGGACACCGAGGATAATACCTACACTGTTGGGGCTCTGGATGTTTTCATATGAGAATATTGTGTCCCTGTTGAATTAGCAATAACATGATTCTTCGAAAGAAACCCCTGGGTCTTATTTTTACACTTGATGCATGCACGCGCAACACAATCGCCAAAAGTCAAGAGTGTATTGTCACCTGTCCTCTCCGCCCCCTCCCCCCCCTCTGTTATCAGTTATGATCCCCATTTCTCCCTCCTCAACTACCTCCCCATCATCCTCTCACTTGGAAGCGTACACGAAGATCAACCAAGCCATGACGTTCTTGATGACGAAACCATTAATGATGTGGACCTTCTCGAGGAACTCGTACCCGTCTCTTCCCCACTTTCCGACCCCTGTCTGGTAGAGGATTTGGTTGGTTATGGCCGCGAGGGTGTAGAGCATTCCGAATCCCGCCTCGACGTACAGCCACGCCGGCCACTGCCCGAAGTTCCACTCCCCGGTGGTGCTGGCTAGTACGCCGGAGAGGATGTACGTAGGCCAGATGAAGAACCAGCTGAGGAACGCGAAAACCAGAGGGCTGGAAGGAAGGCGAGGGTGTTGGGGAAGGCAAGGGGTGTTAGCCAAAGCGTCAGGCTGAATGCCACTGATTTGGGCGCTTTCAATTATCTTACGTCTTGAATGTGGTCTCCCTGAGGATGCCCTTCTGCACGTTGCACCTCTCGTAGAGGTAGAAGAAGAATGCAGTGGTAAAGCTGCAACGAGCGAAGCGAAGGATCGGGATGAGGGACGGGGTGGCAAGAGGAGGAGGTCAGCGCCTGTTACAACTACGCAAATTGCTCGTGTCGTTTTCATTCTGCCGTCCACCCCGACTCACCTTAATCCAACGACGGGGATGAGGGAGTTCAGGTCGCCTACTCCAAACTGCGCGGCCACGAGGACATTCATAGCGACCGAGGATATGGTGAAATCAATCCACTTGAAGTTGTTTACCCCGGACTCGAGGGCGTCGAAGTACCAGTTGTTGATAAATGGCAGGAAGACTACGCAGGTCATCAGGACTCCTACGGTCATGAAAACTAGGGCCGCGATGAAGAGCGGAACGACGGTAACCTGCTGGAGGACGTACTCGAACG
>Ga0115006_10003071_pt1 | contig 11237 bp, 10 predicted proteins | sample ArcOceMetagenome_3_FD_88943 | JGI IMG/M metagenome (GOLD analysis project Ga0115006, IMG submission 88943) | Marine eukaryotic phytoplankton communities from Arctic Ocean - Arctic Ocean- Svalbard ARC20M Metagenome | ecosystem: Environmental > Aquatic > Marine > Oceanic | place: Arctic Ocean...
ACGCTTGAGCAACCCAGCTTTTTCCTCAGACTCGATCGTCAGCACGTACTCGAAATCACTTTTTGCTCGAGAGAGGTTTTCAATGAGACTTGCATTTTCTTTCTTCAGGGTGTCCCTCTCCTTCTCTGCTGTCTCCCATGCACACCGCATCGATGATACCTGTTCAATGAGACTTACATTTTCTTGACGCAGAGTCTCCCTCTCCTTCTCTGCTGTCTGCCATGCAGATCGCATCGATGATATTTGCTGCTGTGTCTCCAAGGTGACTTGCACCAAGATCTGATCACATTCTGTAAGCCATGCCGCCGTGTCCCTCTGCATACCAGTGACGTTGGCAAGACACCTGTGTCCACATGATACGCATTAAAAAATTCAAAACAATGTGTTGAACGAGCATTTGCATCTGTTGATTCATGATCGAGGAACATGGGCGATTTGGAGGGAGGAGAGAATGTAAGACATTTACCTTTCATCATGCTCTCGCACCTCCTGGTATATTGCTTCCCATAGTTCAAGCGCTTCTTCCGTGTGCTTGACGCCCACCGGATCTTTGTGCAGATTGCAGCGGCCCTCGATCTTCGTGAAGAGGTCAAACAGTTTGCGCTCGTCCGCAATAAGGGCAGTCGGCATGCGCTCGAGCACAACCTCTTCCATCTTGCCCGTGATGGCCTTCTCAACTAAAAGAGTCACGTGCGTGCCTGCGGAACCCTGGAGTGCACTCACGATTTCATCTCCTCTCGCTTGTCTCCCATCAATTTCCATGATGAAATCACCCTTTTGCATTTTTTTGCTGTTGGATGCGGGTCCACCAACCATGACATGGTCGATATGGATTTTGCCTTGTCTTTCGTCGAACATAAAACCCAGCGTCGTGGCACGTTCATCGATGCCCGTCAGCATCTGATGCTTCACCAGATGGTCCTCCGCAGTGCGCATCAGCGATGACGCTATTAACTCACGGCACCTTGCAACATGCGCTTGGCTCGCATCCACGGAGGTATCAGGCGCTTTCACGCCGACAGACGACGCGGTAATCAGAGAAGGAGGTGTTGGGCTGTGTTCTGTGGCCCGGTGTGTCCATTCCTCAAGCTCACATTTAAGCGCTTTGACTTCCCTCTGCAGATCAACATTTTCTTGGAACATAGTCTTCTCTCGGACTTCTATGCTTGTCAGTTGGTCCTGAAGTGTGGCAATCTGACCCTGCAAAGCAACGATCAGGCCCTGCAAGGTAGCCTTGTCTGCAGTTTCTTGCTCTAGGGCGTCTCTCTGACGTTCTGCCTCGATGATTTCAGTCCTGAGTGCATTAGCGGCTTCAGTGACTTCTGCGGCAAGCGCTTCGGTTTTGCCGTGCAATGCAGCCTTATACATTGTCATGGTCAACATCTCGCCATTTGGCCGTTCACTTACTCTACGTGTTTGCGAAAGATCGCCTCTGACTTTTTCCAGCTCTTTTTGAAGTGCGGCCACTTGTTGCTGCAAGGCAATTTTGTCTTCTTCAAATAGTTTGCAAAGCTCTGTCAGTCCCGCGAATTCCTCGCGCCTCGATTTCCACTGACGTTCTTCATCCACAAATTGTCTGTGTCTATCGTTTTCACTGTCACGGGATTCCCTCTGCCGTTGCTCCCAGGCCTTGAGCTGCTCCACGGCTGCTCCCTGGGCTGTTTGCTTCGTGTGATTTTCAACCAGCACCTGCGAGTATTTGTCGAGAAGGAGGCGCATTTCCTGCTGGAGGCTGGCCACCTTCTGCGTCTTGTCTTGCAACTCCCTTTCCAGTGCACTGTCTTTGTCTTTCAACACAGCAATTTCACTTGCATGATGTATCTCCCACTCTCGAAGAACCCTGATCTCGTCCTCTTTTAATGCACATTGAAGATTAGCGGCATCAAGCTCTTTTTCCAGCAGTGCCAGCGTCCTGCGAGTTTTGTCCAACTCTTGGTTCAGCTCCTCATTCTCTCGCTTTGCTTGAAGTAAGCCGTCAAGGATCAGATCAGATTGCTTCAGGGCAATTTCTGCAACTTGCTGATCGTGTGTCCGGCCTTCGCGAAGGCTGTCGTCTGGTCGATTTGGGAACCAAGAAGGCAGCATGCTATTAGGCGCCTGATACGCATGGAGTTGCAGTGGATCCCACGGGGACTCGAAGTGCGTGACCTTTGAGACTTGAGACTGCTCCATCTGGTGGCTGGATGCATCCCCGAGACCTGCTGGCCTTCGGTTGCTGGCAGCGCGCTCTGGGTCTTCTACCGCACGCATACCTCGGTCCGTGTTAGCTTGCTTGTATGCTGGTGTGTGCATGTAGTCGGTGTGAACATGCTCCTGAACTTGTCTGTCCATCAGACGAATATGTTCAACATGCCGTGTGACGGCACCTGAAAATAGTGGCGAGGGTTTGGCCTCCCCCGCCCGTTTCAGAAAGGCCGCTATCTGCTTTGCTGGAACGCTGCCAGCCTTCCAGGGCTCTTCAAGAATCTCCACTGTCGCCACGGCGCCCGCTGCCGAGAACGTGCACTTGTCAGGTAGGAATCGGCGGGGATGCTCGCCCGTGGCCAGCGCGAGATCGCGCGTCAAGTTCATTTCAAATGCTGCTGCGTCGAATGCTGCCTGATGCTGCCCAGGATCGCAGACGGCGAGGTCCTCAGGAGTCATCGCCAACCGCAGCTCGAGCACGATCGTCTCGGCCTGGTCGCCGTCGAGGCCCTTGGTGCGCGACGCAGGCGCGTCCAGCACAAAAGCGTCGGGCGGGCGCTGCTCTGCGGACGGGTGGCCAAGGGTGGCGTGGGTCGACGCAGAGGCCGGCGCGGATCTCCACGACCCCTGCTGCCATGCGTACGCAGCAGAGAGAGAGAGGCTGGAGGAGGACTCGGGGTACTGGAATCCGGCGTCCGCCCCCCGCAGCTCCCCGTGGTGACCCTGGAGCATGGTCGCCTCGCCCGTGTGTGCCCCCAGCGTTTTCACCGCGCGCCAGGGCCGCGTCGCGAGTCTCGTCTCCGCGCCATTGTGCAGGGCAGCGTGCTGCGCGTGGCGAAGAGGCCACTGTCAACTGCTGCAGCCGCCCGACGCCCTGGGGGAGTTTTTTGCCGTTCGCTCTGCTGTGGTTGGGTGGTGTTTCCTGACCAGCCACAGTACTTTTACGGTTTGCAAAAACGCTGGTCACCACGCAACGCTCCATGGTGCCGGATGTGGGGCGGGTCCCGCAAGCGCAGCGCAGGCGCCTGCGCAAGCGCCACACTGACCTGGCCTCGGCGCGTGCTGCTCTCTGACAGGAGGAGCTGCGGGCGGAGGCACCTGAGAGTGTCGAGGAGGGTTCCGACCCCAAGGAGGACCTCGGGGATGGAGCTATGTCGCCGGAGCGTCAGGGCGGCCCAAGAGTTAATCTGACCGTGCATCGGCAGATGGCCCTGCGCTCGGTGATCGGCGAAGAGCCCGACGAGTCATGTCCCCACGAAAGCAAGTGGGAAATGTTTGAGAACCACCCGGAATATCACGTGCGTGCCAGTCCCAGCAGCAGGGCGCGTGCAAAGGGCTTGTTCGCGTATGCGGGAATGCCAGGCGTCCGCGAGCTTGCTTGCTTGGTTCCCTTGCGCTACCGCAACGTATTGCGCACCGCTGACCGGCTTCGATCGCAACTGCGAGCGCACCAGGTACCTTGGCATTCCACGGAGTGCACCGAAGATTACAGGCTAGTGTTTCTGCATTACGCGACGTGTCTGTTCATGCTGCTCGTTGCTCTGACTTCGCGTGACGACCGTCTTGCGCTGCAGATGGAAAGCCGAACGTTACAGATTCGTCCGGGCAATTGCTCAAGCAGGACTACGGCTTGTTCCCAAGTGCGCCGAGGTCGCTCTTTGCCGCGTCCCGCTTTCCTGTGCACTCTCCTTTCTGTGAATTGACGTGCCCTCCTTCTCTTCTGTGTCCATTTCCCATTCAAACCCTTTAGGGCATGTCGACGCTTCAAGCAGCACGGCTAAAGGTGCGAAGACGAATCCTTGAGTTTAAAGGGCACTGGGTGTACAAATGTGTTCTCTGCTTTAATAAGAGCTGGGTCTGGCTTCTGGCCGATGCATCTGACGGTTATGAACGATACCTTCTCACGACAGGCGGCGCAAAAGAAGGCCAAAGCCAAAGTGCACAAAAAATCAATGCTCGGCCACGTCCCCATTGGAACTCACTTCGAATGCGAGCCTGGTGCATTTTTCTTGCGTGCCTTCAAGTGCGCAATCATTGAGCATTTTCCCGCCCGCTTCATCCCTTGATCGCATTATCCCATTTCGGTGTGCTCTCTAGGCTCCGAGCCTTTCGATACAACCTCAACCGTCCCGCACCTACGTGGACTCGGCCGCGGAATAGTCCAGTTTTTGGCTACGCAGGGTGGCACGTGCCCATACATGTGTCCGGTAATACTACTATCGCGTGTCTGCAAGTGCGCCTGAGCATTCTTCTGGCGTCTGTATGAATGCTGAGCCTTCAGGTTTATTTGTTCTGTGTCGTGTGAATGTCACGCCAAATTGACATGTCTGCCGCTGCGCTCGCCTGGTGGCAGCTTACAGCGTTTCAGCTACGAATCACATCATCGGGTTGGATGGGGTCATTAGACAACCTTGTTGGAAATGTGCCATGTGTCTCAAGATCTAGGGGCATACAGGTATCTCAGTGTGCCCGCACTTCTTCCCGTATGCTGACGACAGTCAAATCCGAAATGTGTATTCCTCCTTGCAGTCGTAGTTGTCCACCACAAGCTCACCCGTTGCTCACGTGATAGGGCTCATGGTTTTGTTTCGAATTTGCGGTGTACCTGGTTCCGACGCACTATTCTCTACGACATGGCTGGACAAACTCTGGTCGCTCGTCTGTCTCCATTACTACTTGTCGCTCAAATTGTGATCTTAGATGCACTTCAGCATTCATCATGATGGTATTTGTGCTTTTCTGGCCATGCTTGAGAAGAGTAACGCAAATCGTCTGAACCGACAGATGCATCTTTGTTCAACTGGACCTTTTTGGGTTCTCCTGATGGAGATAAATGGCACGTGCTTCGCCAGCATCGAAAGGACACCAGCCTTGGTGCTGGTACAGATATTGTGCAGTGGCTCTTGCCGATTGAGTTGGATGCGCGGGCATCACGTTGTGTGCGGGACGTGTGACGTCCCCCACTTGTTTCAATGCATGGCGGCCTTCTCTCGCTTTCTGACCCTGATGCCTTCATCTCTGTCCCTTTCCTCCCCCACTGACAGGAGGATTTTCGTCAGCTACATGGAAAATACCGAGCGGGGCTGCACCTGTACCCTGCAGGTTCTGATCTCGTGTTTACATTCTGCATGACAATTGCTGTCCATCGCTTTGCTTGAATCCGTTCCCTTTGGTCATGGTCTGGCTGACCACTGTCATTGCAGATTTTTCAAGCTTCAACTCACAGGCACCCATGCCGGCACCGACCGAAGTGACATGAGCGCTTCGATAAGTGAGAATCCTGCTGCAGTCCGACGCCGAAAGCGCTGTGCCTCCGGTTTCATCCTCTCGACTTGGCTGTGCAAGCGCGTGGGCTACAGCCATAGACGCAAATGTGGCATGCACGCAATAGACCGCACCTGCACGCACGCACAGATGTGGCATGCGCGCAATAGATGGGATGAGATGTGCGTGCAGGTGCGGAACACTTAAAAGGAAGAGGGAATAGGTGCATGTGCTACGCGTGCTCTCTCCTTCGACAATGGCTGTCTATTGCAGACGGGCGTTTGCGGCTTTTTAATCTAGACTTGTGGAATCTCACGTCTTTTGCGCAGAAACGGCGGGTGGGCGACACTTCATTTACTGCTCCGGGTTTGAGTTGTGAGTTTCGCCCCTGCTCCCGTCTTCAAGTTTTTTTGGCACTGTCTCGTATACCTTGCTGTCATCTTCCACTAACACCACTGACTCAACCGCCCCTCACAGTGTGTAATAATGCGTAGTCTCCAAGTTCGTGCCTTGCTCACATTTCCCTGACCCCTTCTTTCCCCCCTCACCCTACCCTTCCTCCCTCCTCGCCGTGGCTCTCCGCCTTGCGCTCTTCTCCATTCTGGCCTCCCTGCCGGTGTGCAGGTACGGCCAAGTAGTGGCTCCGCCTCCAGGACATGCCGAAGTTGACACCTCGTCATGGGCACCATGGTGAAATCCTTGGTGTGTCACTGTGCACCTGTTATTCCTCTTGACAGGTTGCTCGGGCATCAGGGCAAACCTTGTCACAGCTGTTGAGGTCATCAACGTATGCCAGCCACGTTTATTCACACAATGGCAGCCTGCGAAAGTATATTACACACACCCTCCATCCTCTTTGGTTCCCGCATCCTCCTGTTGTGCTTAACAGGGTGTGCTAAGCACACTCCCTTCTCTTTCTCGCGTTCTCCTGCCTTCTTCGAAGCCCGCACGCCTCAACACACGATCCCTCTCAGATGATAGTCAGGCTCCGGTGCGACCACCCGAGCGCTGCCTTGTGAGTGTCAAAGAGCGTGACAAACGCGTCAAGCATCTGCTGGTGCACTGCATCCACCTCCTCCTCCGTGGGATGGTCCTTCTTCTCCACAGAAATTGGCGCTCCAAAAAGCAGCGTCACGTTCGTGCGGAACGGGATGGGCAGTAAGAATCGCCTGGTCCAATCGCATTGATCATCAGCATGAGTCTGCACAATCAGTCTGTGCGCGCACAACGGATACGCAGAGAGACGATTCTCTCGTTCGCAATCACTGACGCTAACCCTCTCGCACCCAGACTGACTTGCACCACCTTTTTGTCTGCAAATGAAATACACACGCACGCACGCACACGCACAAACACGCACGCACACATACACACACACACGCACACACACACGGCACGTACGCACCCCCAGTAGAGGAAGAGAGAGCATTGCGTCTTGCGGGACAGCCACTCGAGCAGACCAAAGGAGTCGAACCAGCTGTTAAAACACTGGGAATTCCCGATTGAATAGGCTGGGACGAACGGGCAACCATTGCGGATGCAGAACTTGGCGAGAGACTGATGTTTCGCGAAACGCGCGAACCACGCAGGAAACAGCAAGTGCAGGAGAAACAAGGGTCAGATATGCCAGCTCCCACGCACCGCGCAAGGGCGCGCGCACGCACAACAACGCATCACGCACTTTGCGGTTCTTGAGGTAGAAGGCTTCCTTTTCGCGTGTGCACTTGAAAATGCCCGCTATGCCGTCGCACACGACGCCTACGCAGTAGCCTGGACGGCAAACCCTCCCATTCGTCAGTCAATGGAGGAAAGGCTTATGGCCAAACCCAAGTCGTGTACAAGACCCTGGGTCTTGCTTGTGTGTGTGTGTTGCATGCGTGCATGCGCGTGTGTGTACATGCTGCGTGCTGCGTGAGCGCGCGCCTGCGTCTGCGGGTGTACGTACACACCTTGCTTCAGACTGGCGCTGAGGCTCTTGCCTGCCACATCAATGGTCCCCCACAGGTACAGATAGCGCAGCAGGGGCACGCGGCCCAGCACGCTGGCGGTCCCCCCCTTGAACTTGCGGAAGACAAAGGTGTTGATGCCCGGAATGCTCAGCACACTGCCAAACGGCATGACTGAGTGGGGCCCCGCAGCCCCTACCCACGGAGCCGAGGCCTGCGCCTTGTCGTAGGCGTCACCACTCCACATGATGCGATAGGAGAAGTACTTGTAGAGCCACATGCTGAAGGCCGACTTGTTCAGGTACTCCTCCAGGTTGGGCAGCGGGTGCAGCGCAAGCACCAGCGTGACGGCCAAAAAATAAGAGATCTGCGTCCAGGTGCCGAACATGCACAGGAGGATCGGGGTGAAGAAAAAGAATAACGGGCCGCCGAGCCAAAGCCCGAGGACAAGGACGCACGCGAACTCCTGGTACCACGGCATCGAGCACTGGTGCGTCTGGCTGTCTGTCGCAAAACCGCCGGGCTTTGAACTCTTGATCATCGACCGCACAAGCTTGAAGCGCTGGTCGTCGGGTAGCGCCGCCGCGGCTTCAGGCAGGTTGCCGAGCTCCAGCACATGGTGCCGCGACGGATCCGCGTCGCCGCTGTATGCCTCGGCCACACTCTCGCCCGCAGGCCCGCTCCCACCGCCCATCGTCGCGCTGTGCCCAGCCGGCTAATGCAAGGGACGTCGCCTTCAGCTGGTCACGTCCAAGCAGGCCCGAGAGCAGAATCTCAGAATCTCAGAATCTTCCGACGGGCACGAACTGACACGAACCGTGAATCGAACTTCGAAAACCCTTTCAAGGCGTGTTTGTGGTGCGGCAGGCGGGCTTGACGGCGCTATGCGCGCGCGGAGGCGCGCCGGCCGCGGCGCGGCCGCGGCAGCGTGCTGGCTGATCACGTGCCTGTGGATCCAGGCGCCGCCGCCGTGCCTCAACAGCGGCGTGCCGTGGGGCGCCCGGGCGCCGTCGCGCGCTGCGAGCCCGCGCTGCGGCCTGTGCCGCCTGCGCGGCGGCGCTGCGCCGCCGTGCGCCGCCGCGCCGCCGGCAGCGGATATTGTCGCCGGCGCGCCCGCCGCTGGCACTGCCGCGCCGGCGGCGGGCAGCGCGCCGTCCCCGCGCGCGGGCTTGCCCCCGGGCCAGCAGCAGCATGCGGGCGCGCCGGCGGACGAGCTCGGCAGACGGCTGCAGCAGGTGCTCGCGCAGCAGATGCGGCACAGCGCGCACGAAGTGGCGCTGCACGAGCAGGAAGAGTACGCGCAGCGTGCTGTCTTCGCCTGCCCCCCCGGCTATGGTGAATGGGCTGGCGGCGGCAGCGCCGAGCCTGCTGCTGTGGGCGGGTGGTCTGACGCCGACGATCCGTTTGGCGGCCTCCAGGCCAGGCCTGCGCGTCCGGGCCTGCTGCGAGCCCAGATTGCGCGAGAGCGGCTGCGCACGCTGCCCGACGAGCTGCCCCAGAGCGATGGGCTGCAGCAGGTGCGAACCATGCTCCAGCATGAAGCGGAGGCGGCCGGGGATGCTTACTGCGGCCAGGATAACCCGTCCATGCAGCCTCCGCGCAGTCTCTGGGGCGGCACCAACGCTGAAGCGGCCCTGCCGTCGCCGGCTTCCTACAGCGCCTTTCCGTGGGGAAGGAGCGTGCCTGTACGAGCAGAACCAGCCAGGCCGTCAACCCCGCCCGATGCTCTAAATGCTGGACGAGGCGCTGGCCAGGCAAGAATGCACGACGCACAGGCGGCATATGCGGCCTTGCACAGCCAGTCGGACGAGGACGAGGACGAGGACGCCCCGACGTGGGGCGGCAGTGCACGTCAACCTGCGCACAACCCCTATCAACGCCAGGATTCCCCGCTGCCTGCGCCCAGCGTGCGATTTGCCCCGCCTGGTTGGAGTGGCAAGGCAGTGCATGGCATCGCAGACTTCGACGACGACGACGACGACGACCAGCTGGACGGATCGCCCGGAGGCTGGAACCAGAACCGACATCCCGCCGCAGACTTTCGCCCCGTCCTGTCGCAGGGGCGCGACGGATTCTTTGACGCACGCGGGCCTGGACCCTCTGCGTCTGGGTGGCCCAGTGGTGGCTGGGGGAACGCAGGCCCCAGAGACAGCCCACACAGATGGTTTGGGACGCGGGTTGGGCGGGAAAGACAGAGGATGCAGATGAGTCCGGAGGAAATGAGCATGTGGGCCGACGAAGGCAGCCCGAGCCACAGCCGATATGCGGCCTCCTCGCGATCACGCGCAGGTGCATCGTCTTCGTGGGGGACGGGAAAGGGCTATGACTCTAGCAGACGAGTCGGCCGCAAACGTGGGCCCTACAAAAAATCTTCACATGGGTCTGCCTATTCTGTTTCGAGTACTGCTCGCCGCGACTCCTTGCCGTGGACACGCATGCATGAGTACCCTGAAGCTCCTTCGACGGCGCGAGCACGCAAGTACGAGACCGACTTGGTCAGCAATGTGCAAAGCCGCGAGGCTCAACGATGGTTTCAAGGCCTGGAAAATGCGATGGAGGAGCAGCGCGGGAGCAGTTCGAAGCGGGCTCACAGCTGGCTCGACGCTCTCAAAGACGTTGTCGATGCCCAGGTGACTGCCCAGAGCATGCAATCTCGCGCTAGGAACCTACGGAAGCAAGATTGCCGCCTTTTGGATGCTTAAGGTGTACTGTGTTCGCGTATGCGCGCGCGCACACACACACACACACACACGCATACACACAAGAACAGGCCCTGGGTCCTGTGACGCCTATGGTCGGCGAAGGCGCCCCTCACAACCAGAAAACGCCGTCAAGGGCGAGTGTCAAAGACAACTGTGTCCTAGCCATGGAAGGAGGATTGTCGCCTCAGGCGTCTGGATTAAGGGATGAGGAAGATGGACTTTCGGGAGCTTTAGACTCTGGTGAAGACCCCTGTGCGAGCGCGCGCACGCACATGCACCCGCTCATAAACCGCGAGCATCGGTACCAGAGCTGGCGTCTTCTTGTGCCAGCGCTGGTGTCTTCTTGTGTCAGAAAGACAGGGCATAAGCCTGCCAGCCTGACCTCTCTCTCTCCTGCCCTCCACCCCCCATGCACGATCGAGCTTACACGTGCATTTTATGTCAACACAGCAACCTCTCGGGCGTCAGCATCTGAGGCAGCACCGCCGTGCAGCAGCTCGTCTCATGCCGCATCAACGCACCGAGCCGCCAGCAGGTGCCGTGCGTGTCTATCTCTCTGTGTCTGTCTGTGTCTGAAATCAGAGCGGTTGCCGACAATGACTTGTGCCTGTGTCTCTGCCTCTCCCTCTCTCCCTCCCTCTCCCTCTCCCTCTCCCTCTCCCTCTCTCCCACCCTGTCCTTGTCCCTCTCCCTCTCTATCTCCCTCTCCCTCTCCCTCTCCCGCGCCCGCGCCCGCGCCCGCGCCCTCTCCCTCTCCCGCGCCCGCTCCCTCTCCCTGTTTCGTGCGCGCACTCAGGTCTACTGCCCAGAAAGACGAAGCGTCAGGCGCATCAAGGAACCGCCGGCAGAAGAAACTTGTCACGAAAAGGAATCTTGACGCCACAAAGGGCGTGCCCCTCACCGTTGACTCTGTGACTGGTGTTCTGCGCGCGTCTGAAGAAGCGGTAGAAGACAGCGACGAGGCTGGGGGGGGGGAGGGGGGGGGGAGCATACGGGAGGGCGCGGCAGAAATGGATGTTGATGAGGATGGATGGTTGGGAGGGGGGGGGGCAAGGGGGTGGCCCTCGTCTTTTGCTGAAGAGTCGGCGGGGGTAAGCGTTTTGCCAAACGGGCTTTCCTTGGTGCGGTTGGCGCGGTCCGG
>Ga0115006_10003073_pt1 | contig 11233 bp, 12 predicted proteins | sample ArcOceMetagenome_3_FD_88943 | JGI IMG/M metagenome (GOLD analysis project Ga0115006, IMG submission 88943) | Marine eukaryotic phytoplankton communities from Arctic Ocean - Arctic Ocean- Svalbard ARC20M Metagenome | ecosystem: Environmental > Aquatic > Marine > Oceanic | place: Arctic Ocean...
CGAAGCGGTCAGCGCATTGCACACACAGCGCGCGAGGTTCGCCAGCCACGAGCCGCCGCTCCCCCAGCTCTCTCACTCGCTCAACGACACGGCCGTCGTCGTCGCCGTCGCCGAGCAGCGAGCAGAACGAAGGGGAGAGAGGATTTATTGGCAATCATCAGGTGACTGAGAGAAAGATGTAGTAGGAAGAAGTGAGGAAAATTGACTAGGAATTTGAGGAACAATATCCAAGGTGAGATGGAAAGAAAAGGACCCTATCGACACCCTATCGACAGTCACAAGAATCCTGCACGTGGGGTGTGTGTGTGTGTGTGTGTGTGTGTTGGTGTTCGAGTGGACGCGCACGCCTCTGGATTTCGTGTGCTCGTGAGTTCGTGGGTCCGCTATGGTATCTCTGCGCACTTGGTACTCGTGTCCATGCAAGAGTGCAGACACGGGCTTTTGCGAGGGAGGGTGTTTGCCAAGTACCTGTATGCCCGGTGCTCATTTGGCGTTTGCAAATGCGTGCGGCCTTGTGTTGTGTGCGCACACGAACGCACCCACAATGCACAGGAGAAGCGGAGAATGGCGCAGGAGGAGGCCATGTTCCAGAAAAAGACATTTCTGAATGAGCTGTCGTAGTGCTTGCTGCGGCGATGTACTTTTACTGCCATTCTCTTTCTCTACAACGTAATTACACAACAACAAACTGGCAAGCTTGTGCTGTCCTGCAGACCGCTTTGTGCGAGGCGTGATATGTTCCGCGTGGCTGTCGGTTCTGGTGGCAATGAGCCAATCTAGTGCAGTGTATATTGCAGAAGTGTTCACTGTAGAAGCGCTCGCTTAGCGCGCGAATGGTATAGGGAATGAGCCGCACACGTCGGAAGACCACACGCGTCATTCAGCCAGATGTCTGCTTCCGCAGGGACAGTGGAATTAGTATTCAAGCCGCCGTCTACACAGGAGTGTGTCCATCGCACGCACACGCGAACACATGCAAAAGGCAAACACCGTGCAGTACCTGTGTGCCCTGGCACCGACTAATCCTCCACCTCCCTGAAGAACATCCTTCAATCGTAATCGCCCAGAATCTCGACGGAAATCTAGAGGCGGTGACATGGCGTCCCTTCCGGGAGAAGACGCGCACGACATCGCACACTGACTGTCAGTGCGCGACGGGACCGATCGGTGAGAAAGGGGATCCTCGTCCCATGAATACCGTCCAATGTCCCCGTACATGTAGCCGTCAAGAGCCATTCTACCTCATCAATTGCGTGCGAGGAGCAGTCAGGAGCAGACAGGCGCAGACAGGAGTAGTCAGTGGCAGCGAGTAGCAAAGGGAAGGCGCCTGGAGCATTCAGAAGCAATGGGAAGGTGTGTTTGGGGTTCTGGTTTAGGATTCGAGCGCGAGTGTGTGTATATATGGAAACAGCAGCAGCCACCAGCCCGCATCAAACACACGCAAGACACATGATCCACACCTTCCGCCACTTGTATTTGATTCAATGTCCATCTCCGCAGGCGTAATTTGGTGGACAGGCATTGGTTTAGCGCGATCATCGACGCGAGTCTCGTGGTTCGACACTGTGACGGTTCTCTCCAGCAGATTTTGATACGAATTGTCCAATGCTTCTACCGTACCCTGCGCGTACAGTTGCAAATACAGTTACCCCCCCCCCCCGCTCTGTCTCTCTTTCCTGCTTCCTCTTGTTGTTGCGTACACTCCCTCTCGCGTACGCCCCTTTCTCTTGCATGCTCCTGCAAGAGACATTTGACGACACACGAACCTGGAGAAAGCCCTTCTCGCTCTCAAGACGACCGACACGTCGCGCGAGCGTTTGCGCCATGCTGCATGCATGGTCTCGCTGTTCTGATTCATGCCGCACTTGCTGTGTACCAATCAGCGTCACACAGTCAGGTTTCAGACGTGGAGCATGTTCAAATGCGAAATCAGACCCTTGAATCAACACCTCGTTGGCGCGTTGCACAATGCGCATCACTTGAGTTGTGACGCTGCTCAGAACGTTTCAACCAAGACCGTGAAGATGTTCAACCAAAGTCAGATATCTTACACTTGTGCAGAAGTATTATGAGCAGGAGCAACAGAGGGATGACACACGATATCTGGAAGTGAACCTGCTCTCATTTTCCCGCATGTCTTCCAATTCTTTCACCAGGGCCTCACGATCCTGCAGCCGAGCCAGAGCACGTGCGTAAGTGCTCTCGTGTCAACATGATGACAAGAACAAGATTCCTTGTGCGTCATCAAGGTGTAACAAGTTCACACAGGTGAAGTTCTGGCCCCAATACCTTTTGCGCAGCCTCAAAACGTGCCTCACGCGCCTCACAGGCGAGTAGCATGGCAGTGTACAGGCGTGCTGATTCTTGGATTATAATCATCAGCTCAGTCTTCAGCTCGCATGTCTGGCTGCAGATCGACGAGCACGCTCTCTGAACCGCTGCATGCTTGCTCGCGTGCTCAGAACTAGTCTGATGCAGATGCCCTTGAAGCTTCCTTGCAGCTGCATCGAGGACGGCTTCTTTATGTTTCTCCCTTCTTCTGCTCACTCGGCGTGTGGACACCTGGACAGCCATCACAATCAATACTTTTGATAGAAAGCTCTAGTAACAGGGCGTAACGCGGAACAGAAATTAAATTCGACCCTGGCGCATTCACGTGCCAACTTACCAATCTCCAATGCGACATGACACGCGAAAGGGTTGACTGTCTGGTGATGGATAAAGGCTTAGCAATCGCATGTGAGCAAAGTGTTCTCCATGCTCGCATGTTCCTTGCTGTATGCTCCCAAGACCGTGTGCACCAGCTCAGCAGATGTAAGGGATGCTCTGCTTTCATCTTTTGTGCTAATGAGCGCACACGATCCGTTCGAAGTTGCCACAAATAGAAGCATGTGTGTTTAAGCTTGATGAGCAGACACATGTTGCGTGTAATCTTGCCTCCAAGATGACACCTCTCCTGCTGCTGTGCCGAGTGGTGAGACCACTCCAAGAAGACGCTTCGACAGCGTACCACCTGAGCATAAAAAGACAAATCAATCTCATGGCACTGCGAGGTTGAAGATATGCGAGCAGCAGAAGTGGTTGGTTGCAGAAGCAGAAACAAAACCTGCGCGACGTGCACTCTGGCAAGAATGACATTGTCAGCACGAGCACGTAAGATTAGGCCAAATCTCAGGGCATGAAATCCCCGCCGCAGCTTGTTGAAGGCAGATCGTTCAACAACACGACGTGCGCTTGCAATTAGTTTGTTACTGTCAAGCGTCACTGCAAGCCAGGTCAAGTACACGCACTGTTTGTTGCGAAGCGCAATCTGCCGTTCCATGCGTGCTGAAAAAAGATACTGTGCGGAGAATCGTGCACAAGCAGCGGACCATGCGTGTACAACTCGATGACAAGTCCACTTGTTCGATTTCAAGCGATACTTTGCCATGACGAAACGCTGTTGCTTCAGCGTTTTCACACTGTCACCCCATTCGTGCAATGCGCGAATGCTTCGATCCGCCTGTGACAACATGCCGAAGGCATAGCGAAGTTTTAGCACAATCTTGCGATGCTGATGGTGAGTTGTTCTCCACTCGCCCCAAACAGCAATCAGCCACAAGCGATCATGCTTCGTCTTTCGATGCTCAGAAGCATGGCGGCTCCTTTTGAGCTCATGCAAGACATTGGCCCACTCTTTTAACACGGAGCCCACACTGAAGCGCTGTATTGAGCGCGGAAGCAACTTGAAGCGGTTTGCACGTTCTTCTCTCAAGTGCACGCAACTAGTGTGCCACAGATGTAGCACGAGGCATGCACTTGTTTTCCCAGAGCTGTCCATACGGAGCAAAACAAAATGAATCTGCCATTTTGTTGCAATTAGACGCACTCAGATTCAGTTTTCTGTCTTTTGATGTTTACACGCATGCGCACACCACTCGCACAGACATGCAACATACCACTTTGTGCCACCAATCGTGGAATTCGCGCCAGTGGGCCAAGAATTTCCGCTTTCGATTATGACACACGAAGTCAACAGCGGCAGCTACTCGATCCTTAATAATTTTGTGCGCACGAAACCAAATATTACACAAGCGCACTTGCAGGCGTTGGCGCTTTTTCTGCATACTCTTGATTCGACGCTTATCCCGTTTCTTTCTTGCTATCTTCAGCACTGTGATTTTTTTCCACGTTACAAAATTTATTTGCAGCTGAGAGAGAATGTGCTGCGACAGTTCGGCAATTACGGTGGACACCTGGGCCAGCTCCTTTGCTGCTGCGGCTTCCTCGTGTTCTGCCTGTAAATCCATCCTCAGCTCTTGGACATCTAGTCCATACGCGAACGTATCCTGGATCGTATTGTGCATCGCTCGTGTACTGTCGGAGGCGGCGCTGGCCACACGTTGCAAAGTGGGCGTGAACTTTGTCCGCACTGGCGAGCCAGGAGTAAAAGGTCGTACTATGGGGCTTGCACATACAGACGATGCCATGGAAGACGCATTCGATGTTTCCAAGTAGTCTGTCGAGGATTCCAAACTTGATCGGCTGCATGCTCTTGCGAAATGATCACCCTCAGAAGCAGACAGCCAATGCGAAAACACGCGCCGCTTTGATTTGATTGCTTGCCAACTTGCCCATTCTACCATCTGCCCTGCAATGAGCTTTGTCCATCCTGTGAAATGCATTTTTTGTGTGATAAGCGCCACGCTTTTCGCGAGTTTTTGGTGCATCATACTCAAGCCCTTCGATACGTCGCGCAAAAGAAACCAGGCTCCGAAAAACTTTTTTGTCGCGCAGAAACGGCTCCACTGATACCATCTCGCAGCACGAAGTCTGCGCTTCAGCAAGATGACTAACCAGGCCTGCATTCTCCAAACAAAGGCCTGCACTTCTGTCACATCCAATGAACAAACAGTTGGTTCCTGTAGCTCGCCAGACCCTTGCATGAAAGTAGGCATACAACTCCGCCCTGGCATTATATCAACAGACTTTGACGCCCACAGGGCAAAAACCTCAGCTATACACAGCTTCAGCGTAACACAATTGACACTGAATCGTAAGGTCCTTCTACAAAACCCTGCCGCTCTTGTTCCCTGAACAGGGGGGTCGTGCAAAGAGCCCCGGATTTCCCGTATTGAAGTTGCTGCGCATGACAATAGGATTCGAGCTCGACGCTTCTCACTGCTGACGAGACCAACCCAGGCCCTCACGGCAGCCATCAGCGTGTGCATTGTCCGTGCCATGCGCAGAGCATGAGTCGATGTTGAAATCCGGCGCCAAGCAATGAAATTTTGAAAACACATATACAACAAACGGCTGCAGTGCAAAAACAAACAACAATCAGAAAAACAGCAAGCTATGAGCATACAATCAGAGACACGCGGCTCACTTTTGAGGGAAGTCAGAACCGTCGTGACACCAGGCGCACACCATCACCCCAGAAATACGTTGACGCCCAGGCGAGTAGCACCTTGGAAAGGATGAAGAGCTCAGAAGCTCGGCATGTCGAAGGCTTCCTGCCCTTCGAAGCATCCACGGCATCTGCGTGTCGCAAGGATGGACGTCGAGCTGGAGACAGCATCAAGACAGACGCTGGTGCAGGATGTAAGTTGACGAGGTCGGCGCACCTGCAAAACGTGTAATCAATTAATAAATGCCTTTTGTGAGAGCTGTTGAGCGTATTCTCATATCAAGAAGGCACGTCGGAATGCATATCAATCCATACCGCGAAAATAGAAGGCGCTGGCGCTGGGTACCGCAGCTTGCCTCTAGGTTGCAACGTTCCCAATGCAGCATCATGCTACAAACCATCTTTTTTACATGTAGGTGACGCAATGCCTGTCGCCTCCGGCCCTCTTTTCGACCATCTTCCATTACAGCGTTCCATTGCTCAAACCCAAGCCGCTTCCACAACAGCTTAACGCTCCTGCTCCTGCACACTAGCGCGCTGCTGTGCATCGTGCCGAGGAAGTCCTGGCGGCCCAAGATGCCATCCCCGATTTGGACCCCATCCGCCGAGGTCAAAAGCCACATCAACCTTGAGGTGCGACATCTAGATGTCGCCATGTGGCCAAGAAGAGTAATCTTTCGCCACTCGCTGAGCGCGAGGCATTGCAACAAGAATCCCTGTCGACCACTCAATCGAACACGTGCGCATCGCATCTGCGCCGCCTCCTGCGCGTGAACCCGGTAGGTCCTCCATAGCTCGGCATATCGTTTGCGCTTTTTGAACAAGTAAACTTTTGCAGTGCTAACCAAGTGCAGCCATCGTGCTGTCAATATGCGTAAGCGGGCCAGCAATATGATCCAACACCTGCCACATTTCAATTTGCAGTCAATTGCTTTGTCGCAAGGCAGATAGAGAGCTTGACTGTTGCATACGGTACTTTAGGAACTTCAAGGCTCGCAGCGAGTCTTGGGACTTCGCCATGCAAAATTCAAACTGGCTCCTCATTGAAAACTTCTGCAATGCCGACCAGCCCAGTGATAGAAGCTGATTGTTTTTCCGCGCAAGTACACGGGCTACAACCGATGTCTTCATTTTTGAACGCTTGGCAGTGCGGCGCCACAGCCAAAAAGCGGCAGCACTGGGAAGGACGAACCCAGTCTGACTTTTGCTGCCCAAATCGCCACCGTCTTCACTATTACCCTTTCCGTGATCCTGAGGTCTAATCTTGGCAACACGCTGAGATCGCAGCACGGTTTCTGCATCGAATGGGCCCGCGGTGGCCGAAAGAAACTGCAAGAGCACCTTCTGCCGATATCGCTTCTCGACGCTGTGGCTGATTCTACGAGCAAAGCGGGCTTCCCTGGAATCATCCACCAATACCTCAAATGCACCCGCAAGAAGACGGGTATCCAAAGCGCCTAGCAACTTTTCAGCGTTTCTCCTGTGGGTGTCGGGATCTATGCAAGGTCAGAATTGAAGAAGGCGGGGATCCGTGTGCAAAAACTCGGTCTGCAAGCTCACAAGTTCGCAAGGTTGCCGGTTTGCAGGCAGCCCTGGTCCCTATACGGCTGCGCAGGGGGCAATAAGGTTTTGCGATTTACCTTCCCATCCCACGCGCTGGCCCTCGTGTGGTTGCGTTTCTGTTTGACGCGAAAGAACGTGGGGCAGTGTGGAGCCAGGGCACTCTCCACGCAATAGCGTCTTGGCGAGAGTAGTTGTGCCGCGCCCTGAAAACCCGCAGAAATTAGCATTCTTCTGCTGTGTGAAGTCTACAGGGCAGATGCCACTGTCAAAAAATATCACTGCTACAGATTAGTAATGTCACAGCGGACAGTGATAGGCGGGCGCTTTTTGAAGGCATGGTCATTGGGGCAGGACGCATATAATGAGGTGGGTTTGGTTGATTTTTCCGTGCCTGGACAGTTTGCGGCGTTGGATACCAATGGCCGTGATTATTCTGGCGCACTGCACGCATTGTCTTGCCCTCAAATTCTCTGTCTTCCATCGCGTGTATGTCATGGAAAGAATGAAATGGCGCTCATCCATCTGGACACTTTTCAGTTTGTGCTCACGCAGTCCAACTTGATGAAGACGGAGACGAGACGTCGCGCCCTGCTGCAGCCCGAGTTGTGCTTTACATTGCTGTAAATCAGCAAGTTGTTGATTCAGTTGTCTCTTGTAGGACGAAACTTCTTGCGCCAGCGCATTGGACAGTTCCTCTGCACTTTGCGCCTTTATCTGCTCCTGAGCCAACTGCAGACGACACGCATCTCCTTGCCACGTCACTTGGTCCAAAATCTTCTGTGTACGCGCCTGCACTTGCTTCGCCTCCTCCCGTGCTCCATTTAGGTCGCCAGCTTGCTGCAGGCGTTCGGCCTCCAGCAATCTTTCTACATCTTTGAGGCGATTGGTTTCCTGCAGAAGCAGCGATTGCTCCGTGCTGAAGCTCGCAATCCTCTGAGTGTATGCGTGTATCACCGCGGACGTGAGTGCGAGAGCAGCGCGACCGTGATTGTGACTGTGAGTGGGATGTCAGTTCACGGTTTTCATCCAACTGGAGCATCGCAATGTGGCTTCACACACCTCTTTGGCGAGCTTCAGTTGTTCGTTCAATGAAGAATTCTCTTTACGAAGCGCAGTCATTTCTCCTTGACTTTTCAGTATTTCTGCTTTGCATCGCACCATCTCCTGTTCCAATGTCCCAAGCTGTCCGTTGGCCGTGGCAAGGTCTGCGCTCGCCCGCTTCTCCTGCTCCTTCATATGCTTTATCTGCCAAGCATGCGTGTGGTGTGAATGCACGCCCCTCATCCTTGTGTTATGAACAAATTAATTGTTTGCCGCAATACCTGAGTACACATCCTTTCAGAGTGATACGACCAACTCTCATCCGCGCGCTTGATCCAATCATGAACGAGCGCAAGAGCCTCCCTCTCCTCTGCTCGTTCCTTTCGCTCTTGCTCCCGATCACCCTGCATGTCGTCGCGATGTCTGTCCCACCCTCGATCGTGCGCACCTTCCGCGGATGTCGCTTCTGCTTTGTCGTGTCCCATTTTCGCAAGGAACGACAATGACGGGCGTGGCAGAAGCTCAGAATCGTCCAGCGATGCTTCCAGAATGGTTCTGACTTTGAGCGTGTCCTGCATCGTGTTCACGAGCTGCGGCCTGTCGTCATCAGACTTTCCGTCGCTTGCGCAGAATGACCGCACACGTGGTCTGTCGCCGCTTGCCTCGTTTGACCCGCCAGCACCGCTCCTCTTGCCATCCAGCACGGTTTCGAGTTGCAAACGGGCTTTTTGCAAAAACTTAAAGTGCGAATCCGTGCTCGACGGTACGATCAGTGCTTCGTTCCCCTTCCGCACCGGCTTTGTTATGGTGGCCGGATCGGGGCTGGCAAGAATACTCGCTTGAAGCCGACCATGGGATGACAAACTGGCGGGACTCGGAAACTCCAGGGCGACTGCACTAGTCGCATCGCCTAGGGGTGCATGCGCAGTGCTCATCGCAGATGTTCTCGTCGCAGACGGTGTCCCCTCCTCCCGGCCCCCTCCTTGCCTCCTCCCAGATGCACTGGCCGACGACTCACTCTGGATCGGCAGGGACTCATCGTGTGCGAAGGGATCTGGAAGCAGATGCCCGCTTCGCCGTACTTCGAGAATTCGATTTCTGGGCGTCGGAATCTGCTGGAGACAGACAGGTTGGGGTGGGTCACGAGCTTGCAGGCCCAAGTTGAATGATCGTCCGTCTCTGCTCCTCACCTGGGCTATGTCGCTTCCCCACGAGACGTTCAAGTGCGACGCCTGCTCTGCCCAGGCGCGTGCAGAGTCCCTGTGCACGTCTCCGCGGGTCGAAGCTGCGCCATTTGACGCACGCAGTCTCCCGGAGGGTGCCTGCTCGAGCGTCCAAGCTCGTCCTTTACCAGGGACGACGCGCAGCACGCAAGCTCACAGCAGAAGACAGCAAAAGGGCGCGAGGGGAGGCTCACAGCCGTGGGCGGCGGAGGCAAGTGAGAGGCGTCCCGCGGCGTCGCTCCGGTGCCAGCCACAGGCGGACCTGGGGCAGACGGGGGTGAGGCGGGGTCGCAAGAATCTCCGCTGCCGGGCGGCGCCGAGGTGCGCGCTTGCGCGAAAGTGGAGTGTGCGCGTGCGGCACGCGCATCTGCGCGCGTGTCGTCCCATCAGGCCGGGCTGCCGGTGTGCGCCCGTCGTGCGGTGCGAATGCAGGCAGCGCGGCCCAGAACCTGCGTGCAGCCCCATGGTCGCGCCACGGGTCGCCGCCGCGGCTCCGCTCACACCGGCATCGTGGTCCCGGTCGTTTACAAGTGGCACGGGCCCGCGTGGCCATGACGTTCGGACGTGAGGGAGAGCTTCCTGACGCGGCGGAGGAAGCGTGGCTACAAAAACGCTATTTACAAGGCCCAAAGGCCCCGCATCCTCCTCCGTATTGTTCTCTCCACTCCCGTCTTGCACTCGACGTGACTCACGTCGTGATGATGACATAAAACTTCTCGGAGTTGCAAGGTACTCCTCTGGGGGAGCCGCCCAAAGCCGGAGGCGGCCCGCACACCGCGTGTGGCGGGCGACATCGGGGCAGCGAGGGCGGCCGGCAGTCAGGGTCCGGCCTGACCCGGCCCGCTGAACACGCCGCACGGCCCGCTCTCCACACGGGCTCGCAATCTTGTGCATGCAGAGCGCCAGCCTGGCGGCGGGGCAGTGAGCATCGATCGCACGGCACGGAGAGATGGGCTGTGGACAGAGCAGCTCAGCGAGCGTGGAGGAGCCCGCGAAGGAGGAGCCCGCGCAGGCTGGTGGTGCCGCCGCCGACCCAGCTCCAGGTACGGCGGTCTGTGGGCTGGCGCGCAGCCGTTGGCAGGCGTGTGTGCGCGATTTGGAGTGCGGCGGTGTGGGAGCCTAGGCGATTTTGAGTGAGAGTGACCGCCATAGGCCATAGGCCGTAGGTGGTCGCTATCACGGCGATTTTGGCCAAAAGACGCTGCTCTGTGCAAAATCGAGTGTGTGTGTATGCCAACGTGTGGCCAGTAGGCGTTGACGTAGGCACGGGCACGCGCGTCGCTGCTGCAGACGCACGCGCACGGGAGCACGTAAGCGCCCTCGTCTCCCGCTCCTGCATGTGCATGCCTTGTCCCAACGCACTCGTGCCAACATGCGTGTGTGCTGCAGGCGGTGGGAGCAGCCAACCGGCAAAGGAGATTCCGAAATTCGCACAACAGGGCTCCAGTAAGTAAAGCTTTGAGCGGCACTCGTGGAAGAGTTTGCGGCAATCCTCTCATTGCTTGGGCCGTCGCGCGTTCGCGCGGGCAGGCCAGGGCATGCAAACCGCAAGCCGATGCTCAATGCGGTATGAGGCGTGCTGACAGTTTGGGTGGTGCTTGCAGTGCTTGTGAGGCAGGGTAAGTCCAAGAACCTCCTGGAGGGTTTGTAGAAATCATCATGATGGCCGGCCCACCACTTCGCCCACTGGAAACCACGAGGACAGCCCTTAAGGCGCAGAAAGCAAGTTGGGCAGCTGATGGCGGCCGACTCAGATCTCGGCACTGAGACAGAATCATGATTTTCATGCAGGCAGTGGGCGCCTCTCACGTGTTCGGCAGACAGCGGACGCACCCACTTAGCGAGAGGGGCTGCGGCATAAAGGAGGCAGGGACAAACATTCTGTGCGCATGCGACACGAGAGACGCAGGGATTTTCGGCCATGGCGCCGGGGTGGGTCTGCCGGGGTGGGTCTGCCGGGGGGGGGGGGGGAAATGGAAAAGTGGGGAATGTTCCACGGAACATTGAACCATGCTCC
>Ga0115006_10003074_pt1 | contig 11232 bp, 12 predicted proteins | sample ArcOceMetagenome_3_FD_88943 | JGI IMG/M metagenome (GOLD analysis project Ga0115006, IMG submission 88943) | Marine eukaryotic phytoplankton communities from Arctic Ocean - Arctic Ocean- Svalbard ARC20M Metagenome | ecosystem: Environmental > Aquatic > Marine > Oceanic | place: Arctic Ocean...
CATGTGGCGCCACATTGACATCCGCGTCGCCGACCGGTGCCTCATTGCGCCATGAGGGTTCGTGGCGCTTAAAATTAAGAACCCCTGGTCGGACCATCGCCGACGACGTCGGAACGGCGCATGCCCGGCGCATAGGCTGAGGCAACCCAGCGCGGCCATGGCGGAGATCATACGCGAGGACACGCCCGACGCGGCTAGCGCAGACACGGGAGCAGAGGCGCGGCCGCACCAGGCGGGAGACGGAGCGCGGTACAGAGGTACGCGGAGAGGGCTGAGGCTGGTGGTTGTGGGTGTGGGTGTGGGTGTGGGTGTGGGTGTGGGTGTGGGTGTGGGTGTGGGTGTGGGCATGTAGTGTATCTATACATGTGTATGTGTGCGTGCGTGCGTGTGTATGTATGTATGTACGTACGTATGTATGCATGCATGCATCTATTTGCCGCGAGGGTGGCGGTGCTACCGGGCCGGGGCGCGTGCCTGACCGGTGTGCCCCGCACGCTGCAGCGTCCGCCGCCAAACATGCGCTGGGCGAGCAGGAAAAACAAGTTGCATGGGCCGCGAGGTAAGAGCGCGTTGCGCTTTTCGCTGTGCCGGCCACCCCCTCCCTGCCGACGGTCTCCCAGGGAGAGCGGAAACTCAACAACCTGCCATGCGTAGTTCGCCGCTGTGCGCTCTCGCCCCCTCCTCATGGTCGACGCGCACGCTCACGCGGTCCAGGTCGGCGCCGGAAAGTGGCGGACTGGAAGCGCTGCCTGAAGACGGCCACGGGCCTGCGTTGCAAGGGGCGGTGACTAGCGCCGAGCTTCGATCAGCAGAGCTGTGGGTTGAGGAGGAAGAGCAAGTGTATGACAGACCGCGTACTGCTGCAAACGGAATTGGGAACCCTGCAGCGGTACAGGGAGAGGGAACCCTGCAGCGGAACAGGGAGAAATTATTTTCGGCGTTGCAGCACTCGGCGAAAGGTGAGTGAAAGCTCAAGTCAGCATCGCGGCGCGTGTGCCATCGTCGTCCCGCGTCTCATTGTTGGGAGTTTCTCCAGTTGATCTGCGCAAATTCATGAAGACACGTGCGTTCAAATGCCCTCACTGCGAGCGAGCATACACAAAAGAGGTAAATCTTCGCATCCCATCGTCCCTCGCGGACGCACTACTACTTACTCGCACGGTTGTGTGAACAGTCTCAAGTGCAAGCGCAACAACAGTCTCTGCGCAGAATCATGCTGCATGATTCCACAATCCTCGTGTGGTGCAAACATAATATTCAGAATACATTCACAGGATTCGCTGGTCGTCCACGTGCGACTGCAGCACTCCGGTGGGGCATCTGCGAATACCGCCGGCAATGCGATGGTATCTGGAAAGCCTCAGCAGACTGGTTCTACGAGTTTGGAAGAGAAGCTTCGACGTGACCGGAAATGGATGCCGCAGGCGAAAGTTGTTATTCCCAGCGCCAGCACCATGAATTCAGGCAAGATGTGGGAAAACTGCAAGACTGACTGAAGAGGGGGTGCAGGCAGCCAGATGCGGTTCTATTGTAACCGCAGCTGCGTGTAATTCAGAATTACACGTAGATAGAAATCACCAAGTAAACCCGCACAAGAGGCAGTGAAAAGCAACAATACGATGCAATGCAAGGAAGCAGTCTGCAATGCTTAGATGCAACCCACTCACCAATCCACATGACATAGCGTATTTCTGAATTATGATGCATTTGGCAGTGTGCGGAGGCAGCAGTGAAGCGCTGGGGCCTTTCTTGGTTACTGCAGGTTGGCGCATGTCCCGTTCGCTAATCAGCGACAATACATACTTGCGAGTCTTTGGAAATTTGCTGTTGCAAGATATTACGGCTGGCTCTAGAGTCTGCGTCGGGCGTGCGGCGGGCAGCAGCAAGTCTTTCAAAAGTCGACGGGTCCGCACGCGGCGGCGCCTGCTCCCCAGCAGCCCCGAGTCTTTAAATCATGAACAATGCGCATACGTGCACGTGTGAAAGCAAACATGCATACATAGATAGATACATACACATATGTATATACACGCATATACATATGGGTCCAGCACATAATTGTGTTCACGTGTTCAGCAAGCAGACACAAACCCACGTTCCTGGTCTGGTGCTGACAGGTGCGGACAAGCGGGTAACGATCCGCTCACTCGACGAGAGCAGCCATATCATTCGCTCCATCAGCTGCAACAGCACGATCAATGCCGTATGTGTTTCCAAGGATGGCAGGTAAGTGTGCACGAGTCCCGACGTGTGTTACTATGCGTTTGCGCGTGCGTGTGGCGCCGAACAATTGATTGTGACACGTGCTGGTTTTGCCGCATATGAAACCTCATATCGTCCATGCGGTCTAAACTATCGCTATCAACCGGTGCACTCTTCTGCAACCGGCGCAGGGTGCTGGCATATGGAACGCGTTTGGGGACAGTGACATTGTATGATCTCGCATCCGGGACGGTCAGTCAAATCTCCCTCGCTCTCTATTTCAGATGTTGCTGTTTGTTTGTCTCTGTCTGTCTCTTGTGTGTTGTCTGTACCATGTGTCGCTTGGACACGTGTTGTGCTATGTTACGAGTATCTGAGCTTGTGCGTCACGCTACCTCTCACCTCACGCCCTTTGCCTCCCGATCTTGCCGGTCGGGCCATTCCGGAGCGCAGACTCTGCAGCATCAACTGCCAGAACGAAGAGACGGAAAAGTGGGTCGTGTGTGCGCTTTGTGGCTCTCGCCTGATGCCTCGCGCCTCGTTGTCTGCACAGGTGAAGTGAACACACACACACACACACCTTCTTGTGCACGTGGTGAGATTGAGAATCAGACAGAGGCAAAGCATCAGGTGAGAATGAGTTCGAAATCTCCTGATTCTTTTACCTCTGCTTTGCAGACAAGTGGCTGCAGACATGGGGGCACCAACGCGTAAGGCAGGTCTCCAGCAAAAGTTTCAAAAAATCCTTCGGAGGAAATGCCTGGCCGGACAGACGCGTGACTCCTGACCCCAGCGACACGGAAACCAGCGGCGACGGATGGAAGCTCATGTACCAGTTCGACACACCCAGCTTGAGCAATCGTTTCAGTGGTCAACACTCGCTGTGTGGCGTTGAGGTAGGCCGATATCAATACCATCAGCGCGTCTACCCCCCCGATAAAAATGCTGGGCAGAGAAATCGTTAGAGCTGACATAAATGTCGTGTGTTGCCCAGACTTCTTTCTCGTGGCCCGGACTCGAGCAAGGGCAGATTCTGATGGCAGTTGGAGAGAAAGACTCTGTGACCCTGTGGTCGTTGGAAAGCGGAGAGGTGCTGCTGGAGCTGCGAGACGTTATGCAGACGTGCAACTGCGTGTGGTTGACTCCAGACGCCAAACAGCTAGTCACGGCCGGGTAAGCAATGCTCAACGCGTTGACACGATTGCGCTCAAGTAACTCTTTTCTCGTTTCTGACTTTTGTAACATATGATTCTTCAGTGGAAGCAACAAGATCATGGTGTGGGGTCTACCTGATCTTGCACTTGTCCACGTTTTCCCGTGTGCATCACGTGTGTGGGCACTTTGGGGAGACTCCAAGATTCTGGCAAGCGCTGGCGCAGATTCTATGGTCACGCTTCGATCAATTGAGACGGGGGCAATATTGTCCAGATTAAAGCGCCCCGGTCATGTTTTCGCGCTGTGGGGTCCGCCAGATGGGACAATGATTGCGTCGGCTGGTAAGTCCGAAGACGCGGTCGGCAGTATAAGACCGTCCTTGCGAAATCCAACTCCAACCCGACAGCTATGGGAGCATGGCACCATCACATTGAGGGATCTCAGGCCAAAGCAGGTCCTGTTTCGGTGTGAGGGGCTGCACGACGCAGAAACGAAGTGTATGTGGTCCGACGGCAAATTATGCGCATGTGCAGGCCTGGAGTTTGTTACCGTGGTTGGAGTTGAGAGTGGAAAGATCATCGCAGACTTCACTTTAAAAACCATTATCACTGGGGTGTGGTGTTTCGAGCTTCGCGAGGGCTTGGTCGTCGTAATGGCTTTCAACAAGAATGTGATTGCAATGAAAATTGAAACGGGGGAAACAGTCAGGGAGTGGAATTTCGAAGCGTCCGTTCAGACCATTCACGGAGACAATGTTGGTAACCGGCTGATTGTGGCAGGCAAGTGGGGTCTCGCCATTTTACATCTGTCAGACATGTCTGCAGAGCCGACGTATGTGGAGTCTTTGTGGGGGTATGCACTTGAGCAGCAAATGAATTCTGCCGGAACAGATCAAGTTTTTTCTTCAAAGACTGGGCAGAAAGGGGCTTTGAAGGTGCGTTGTATGTGGATGCCTTCAGACGGATCAATCCTGGCATACGCTATCAATGATGTGATCATCATTCGCTCCCTGGAAGATGAAGACTACAATGGTGATTATGTGGCTTTGAATGCCCCGGACAAAGTATCGAGCATGTGGGGTTCCTCAGATAAGAGAATTCTTGTGTCGGGACATTACTCGGAGGGAATTATCATTGTTTGGTGTTTGCTCTCGGGAAAGGAGCTACGCCGTATCGATTGCGGCGGGAATGTCAAGTCCGTCTCTGGTTTCGGCAGGCTGATCGGCAACGCTTTGGAACCACTCACTATCGTTGCAGGGACGGATAAAGCTGTAAATGGTATCCGCTTCTGGACAGTGAAGCTGTCTAAGCTGTCTCTTCAAGCACAGAAAATGTCTATAGAGCGATCACAAAGCTACAGTAGATCGGTACGTTCGGGCTCCTTGTGGTCTTTGGGACACGCTGGCCTAGACATTATCCCCCCATTGGCATCAGATGAAGTAATCGTTGAATCTTCCACCAGATTCCCAACGCAGAATGGCGTCAACTGCCTAGTTGTGTCTGAGGACGGCTCCACACTCTGTGTAGGCGGACGTGAAAAGTGTATTTCTTTCTATCGATTGGACACCTTGCATCTTTGTGGACCAAGCCTGATGATGCTGAAAAGATCCAGTGACCCTTGCTTGGATATTTCGCAGTACAACTCTCACCTGGGGCCTCTTTTGATGGAGGGAACGCTGATGGAATGGCTTCTCAAAAGTGAGCAAGACATGGCTCTTGATACGCTGCTGCAGCACAGACCAGGGGCGGCGCTGCTGCCACTGCCTGATGGCACAAGCACATTTGATATGGCCATCCGCCTTCGGCGCAGCACCATTCTTGCGAAATTGTTGGAAGCTGTCGTTCGTTTCACGATCGAGGGTGAAGGGCAGATCTCAATGCATGGAGGCAATCCCGAGTCCGATGCAGTCTCCTCCATACAGAACAGCGCTTTTTGGCGGCTTCCAAGCCCAGCCTTGCGACGTGTCACAGATTGCCTGAATTTGGCACTCAAATCCAAGGATATGACCGAAGTCATTAAGCGGTTCCTCGATGAGCTTCCCATGCTTCATCTAGACTATTTTTCAGCAACCGATTTGCCCTTCGTCGCATCACAGCAATTTCTTGGGAGCTCTAGCTCGTCTGGCCTCACGCCTGGAAGAGCTCAAGATTGCATATGGAGAACGGACTACAAGCAGGTGGATCAGTGGCATGGCTTTCCTGCCATGGCGCACGTGGTGATGCTGCCGGGTCTGACAAACAGCTCGCTCCTCTCACTGCTGGCAAGACAGAAGCCCGATATCCTATACACACCTCCTATTCGTACCCTCCTCGACGCTATGCGTCACAATGGCATACAGACTCGCTTTTATACACAGTTCGCCTTGTTCACTGTGCTTGTCCTCAGCTTCACACTATTTGTTGCCGCCGTCGTTGATCTTCCCAATGGGAATGCCGGAAGACTCAGTTGGGTTTTGCGAGCAGGGGCTCTACTGGTCTCGGACACATGCCAGGATAGATCACTAAGCCAAAGCCCTTGGTTTTTCTTGTGCATGGGTTGTGGATGTATCTCAGTGATCATGTGCGGATACTACTTTTACAGAGAGATCAACGAGTTGTTTGATTTTGGCGAAGATGACGACGAAGACAAAGAACATGACCAAGCCGACGAGATGCCCAGTCGAGCGTCTTGGCAAGATCGCCTGTACAAGAACGGTGGCATATCTGTCTGGGAGACTGATGCACCCGTCCTGCAATTTGACCGTGAAACACGCCATGAAACGCACCGTGAATCACACTTTGACCGTGACGAAAGTCGGAGATATCGCATCATTCTCTCACAAAACAACAAATCACGCAGCGGTGAAGATGTCCAAGGCATCTCTGACACTCCGCCCGAAGGCAAGTCAACCATGGTGGCAAGAGTAGCTCACGAAGCATCTTACATTAGCATTGACGAGGAACGACGCCGTGGGAAGTTAAAGAGCGCTGCCTTGACTGTTTCATCCACCTTGAGAATGAGACGTCTTCTTGCTAAATCACCTTCGTTTGCAAGCGCTGGGTCCGGAAGCACTACAAATTTCTTCGAGGAACGACCTTCCTGCTTGTCCATAGTCTATGAAATATTGGCATCCTGTGTGGAAAGTATCAGCAAAACCATCAGGAAGGTGGCAGCTCGGAGTAAGATTAATCTTTCATACTTCAAGTCATTCTGGAATTGGATGGTGCTCATTCAATTTGTCCTCATTTGGGGCACGTTCATCAGCTTCATCCTCGCGTGGACAGCATGCTCAGAGAGCATATGCACTGAAAAGAGCGATGCAGAAGGTGGCACGCCGAGAGCGTCAACGGGCAGCGAGGGGGTAGCAGAGAATGCTGCAACTTTACAGTGCCGTCAAGCAATAACTCATGTGCGCTTGTTTGCTTCGCTAGGCGTGCCAGCAATGTATACTTACTCACTTTACTATTTTCGCTGCTTTGACTCGTTGAATTTCTACGTTCGAATTATTTTCGTCATCATCGCCGACATGAGATACTTCCTTTTCATTATGCTATGGCTGCTGTTTGCCTTCAGCACCGGCATGTTTGCTCTCCAGGTGAGAAGGATAAAGGAATAGGAGGAAGAGACAGGGGAAGGGAAAAAAGGAAGGAGAGAGGGGGCCGGGGGGGGGGAGAGAGAGAAAGAGAACGCGACCAAGCTGAATGAGCAAAACCACGTCTAAAACTCTGCGCCATGAATGACGGTGTGCTCAAATACACCTGTGCAGTGTCATGAGATGGAAGATTCGCGAACCCCAATGATGTCAATCCTGTACTTGTTTCACTCCATCGCATTGTCAGCGTTTGACCCCTCGCTGGAGGTGGTTGATGGCGAAGATTTGGGGTGAGAAGACGATATGTGCATTGCAAGACTCCAAATGCGTGTGTGTGCTCATACTTGATCTGTACCGACCAATTGAAACAAAACTGAACTCAGGACAAAAAATATCAAGCTGCTTATCACTACAATCTGACGTTCTGTTACATATCATTTGCAACAGGTGCGGATTAGACTCAAGAGAACGCAAAGTAACGTATTTCCTCTTCTGGGGGATCATCTTCTTTTTCGTCTTGATCATGCTCAATGCTCTCATCGCAATTATGAACAACAGTTACCAGACGCTTCAGGATACATGGCATGAGCAGATTAAGAAGACTTGGGTATGCAAGCACGCACATTCATTTATGTGTGAGGGGATCTCTGGCTGAACATGAAGGATTCCCCCCGCATTCAAATCCCCGCCTCATGCCTCGTGTTTGCTGCACCCCTGCTCCTTCTCACTTTTCCTGCTCTGGTTACCTCTTTTTTCAAATTACGTAGTCACGCACACTTAGAACACTTCTGTACAATGTGCGCACACATACATACACACTCACTCTCACACATACCTTATGTGTGCTTATATACGCAGGCGGAGATCACAGCAGATATCATCTCAAATTGGCCCGACTCCCAAAGAGCACAGTGGGAGAAGAAGTTTTACTGGTATGGTCTTGATATTGATACTAGTGGTTGCTCATGCTAAGAAAAATGCTAGAGGAGTTTTCGTCATACATTTGTTTCCATCCGCAAATATATGTCACAAATTTGCATCTTTTTTACATGTGTGCAATGTTCTTGGGCTGTATGGCCGATATGCGCCACGCGCGTGCCTTATTTCTTTCAATCATGCTTCATGCCACGAAGCGTCAGCAAAAGTAAGACAGGCCCACAAGCTCTCTCAGCTGCAGACTTGCGATATGGCCCAACAAAACGCCCACTCTTATCACTCTGACGATCGGCACCTATTGAACACCATAACACATTGTCAGGCTGCACCTGGTAGGGCCAAATCACATGAAGCCCGGAAGCGACACAGAAAACACACATGTACATGCCGAAAGAACTCTTGGAGGCGTAAAAGAGATCAATCGAGCTGCGCAGACGTTGCTTGTCCTGCCCAAACAGGTATTTTGTGCTGTCTTGTGCACAATGTAATCCGATATGCTAAATCATGACGCAATGTTAAAGTGCACCCAGTGGACTGCCGCGCTCGCTGCGTATGGGTCATTGAAGCTAGTATACTGCAAGCCTTTACTCTCGTTCCGTAACTTGCTCCCGCTCTGCAGATCGGCGATATGGAGGAGCGTCTCTCGAATCTGATGAAGAAGGTCGAGCTCGACCTTATGCAAGGTCGCGCGCACACACACTCACACACACACGCCACCACACACCACACGCCAACATGAGAGCACGCGTGCGCGAGCGAGCGAGCGAGCGAAAGACCAGGAACTAAGCGACAGGCCGAATGACAGTAAAATCATTCATGACACTGGTCGTATTGTGTATGATAATAAATGGACAGCGTAATGAGATTGAATCTCATTCACGGACGTGTCCAAAATGTCGCCCAAAACGTGTTTGGTTTTTTTTTGTTTGGTCTCCAAGTCAGCGGAGCCGATCAGAGGAGCTCCTGATGCGAACCGATCTCACTGCCATCTGTAAGGGCGTGAGAAGGAGTTCCTCCTCCGAGGAGGACGAACCAAGGCATGGACTTGTAGGCGTGCACACGCACATACACATGTGTACATTTGACCTTTTAGAAAAAAACGTTTGATAAAAGATTGACATTAAGTAAACTGCAGCAGGCCAGGAACCTGCCTGCTCGTCTTGGAAAAGCTTATCGAAAACATTCAATAGAGGATCAAAATTTTGCGATGGTGGTTGGCCCCGGTGTAGGGGACTGAAAACCCGGAGCGTGATGTGTCGCTACCACCTTTCCTATGCTTCGCCAAGTTCCATGGCGGGAGATTTCGAATAGCGAGAATACCCTGGCTGTATGGCCGAAGGTTCACCTTGATGGCTCTGCAGTGTCATGATAGTGTACAGATAGAGCACAAGTCAGGACAACTGCAAAAACGCGCAAACGGATATGCTCAAGTTGACTGAAAAGGTGCCGCATGCGAATCCTCGTTTCCTATCGATCCCTACATCTCTTCTTTGTTGTCAGACATCGAATACAGGGAGAACCGGGGATGTGGCTGATTTATATGGCGATGATAATTCTCGCTGCACGGACGCTGATACGTGTACCTGCTCATAGAAAGACAGGTCAGCTGTATCGTTGTGACGCTGTGCCTGCAGCTGCTGCGCGGCGCCACGGTCGACGCAAAAGACCGGGTCAAGGATATGTGTGAGGCTGTGTGATCCTGGCACTGACTGACGCACTCGAGCATGCGCATGCGTGCAGGCAAACGCGCAAGCGTTTTGCGTGTGCCAACATACCGAGTCGGGGGATACAGATTTCAACAGTCGTTGTGCACCGGGAGAGAGACTCTGTGGATCCGGGTTTGAACCCAAAGGCGATGCTGAGCACAAATTCACCCCGGCGAGAGAGCACAGAATCAGTGCATAAACTGGGCCTAGAAATGAACGCGTGTTGAATACGACTTTTGCCGTTGACAGACAAATAAACTCGAACACACAAATCACACAGAACCTGCAATCGAAGCAGGGCCCAATCGAGGCGGCGGCTGAGGGGGGTCATCATCCAACGGCACGCTCATCAGACCCCGTGATCCCGGCTGCGTTGCCACGGTGCGGGGAGGTGGTTGTGGTCCCGCTGAATCCAACCCAGCCAGCGCTCTCTGCGTCACCACCTGCGGCGAATTGGCGGGGAAGACTGGAGAACTTATTTGATCTCGCATGTTGTGCGGGGCAGCGGACACGTCCATGGCACCCGCAGACACGTCCATGGGGACCGTCTTGGCGTCGCTCGGATTATTTTTGAAATGTATGTAGGCAGCCATGAGCAGGACAATTACGATAAACCCAACACCGCACCCCACCAGCACAGGGATTAAAGGAAAGGTGTCCTTCTCCTCCTCCTCCTCCTCCGCTGGCTGTGGGGTTTCGGACGCTGGACTACCTGGCCCGAGATCAGGGACACTGAGGGCGGCGTATGCCGAAAAGGACATGGTGGCACCTTTGATCACCGGCGGCGGAGCATCAGGTCTACATTCGGTGGCGTTGGTAGAATTGGTGCTGTTTGCCAGACAATTGGGGAAGCTCGGAACCTCATAGCCCTCGGGCAGGGCAATTTCGGTCCACGAACTGTCGTCAGGGTTGAAGCGATGCGGACGAAGCATCATGCCCGTCAGGTCCAAAGTGCTTAGGTCTAACGGCAGGGAAATAGCGACCGGTTTCGAGAACTTGACGCCTTCGGGCCCGAAGTTGATGCACTTGCCTGCCACTTTCTTCGGCTTTTTCCCGTCAGTCGCCGGCTCTTCTGGCATGGGAGGAAGCTCAAAGACTGTCATCGACGGCCCCTCGCCGAGGTCCTCGGGCCATGCGCCAGCGGGCAACTCCAGCTTGACGTTGGAAAAGACGCCGTCGAGGCCATACGAAACATCCTTGCTTGTGTCGGGCTTCGGGAAGGACTTCTCTGAAAGAACCTTGACGTTGCCCAACGCTTCTAGCCCGGGGATTTTCTTCACCACCTCAGCCGGCGGCGCCTCCATGGAAAGCTCAAACCCGTCTTCGCATTCCACCGTCACAGTCTGCCCGACGAGCATCGTGGCGCTTGCTGCCGGGGCTGCCTTGACTCCTCGACTGAAGTCGCCCAAGCCCAGATCTCCCCATCTGCACATCTTGGGGACACAGCGCAGGCCAGAAATAGCCAGTGAGCAGTCGTTCTGGCACGTCAGAGTGCCTCCAGTGCCCTCCTGCTCGTACCCTTTGGGGCACTGCAAGGCCTTCGTCTCAAGAGGATCCATCACGCCGTCTGTCTCCGACGAGTGGAGGATGGGATTCACGCTGCCGTCTTGCGGTGATTTGAGGTCACTGCTAAAGGCGCTGAATGTCATGCACTTGCAGGGC
>Ga0115006_10003075_pt1 | contig 11231 bp, 8 predicted proteins | sample ArcOceMetagenome_3_FD_88943 | JGI IMG/M metagenome (GOLD analysis project Ga0115006, IMG submission 88943) | Marine eukaryotic phytoplankton communities from Arctic Ocean - Arctic Ocean- Svalbard ARC20M Metagenome | ecosystem: Environmental > Aquatic > Marine > Oceanic | place: Arctic Ocean...
CCTCCCCCCCTCGACCGCTCTTTCCCTCACGTCCTCACCCCACCCCCCCCCCCCCTTCTCCTTTCCCCCCCCCCCCCCCCCCCCCCCCCCCCCCCCCCCCCCCCCCCCCCCCCCCCCCCCCCCCCCCCCCCCCTCCCCCCCTCGACCGCTCTTTCCCTCACGTCCTCTCCCCCTCTCCCCCTAACCCCACCACCTCCTCACCTCCTCACCCCCCCTCCCCCTCACTGTCTCTTTCCCTCCCCCCCTCTCCCCACCCCACCTCTCCTCCCCTCGCCTTCTCACCCTCCCGCCATCCCGCCGCGCTTCCAGGCAAGCGGAGCCCCGCGACCCCGCGACGCTCGCGCGCGCGGCGAGCTGCCTGCAGGTGGACGCCGAGCAGATGCTGCAGCCTCTCAACTCGCGGCGGACCTACCTCATGACCGGGGAGATGTATGTTAAGCAGCTCGACGAGGTGCAGGCCGCCGACGCCGCCGACGCCCTCGCCAAGGCCGTCTACGGCCGCATGTTCGACGCGGTCGTCAAGCGCATCAACACGCTCCTCGACTGCGGCGTTTCGGGCGGGGAGAGCGCCGCCGCCTCTCCCATGGCCTCTAAGCCGGGGACGAGCCGCTCGCCGGCGGCCGCGGCGGGCGCACCGCCCAAGGAGGCGCCCTTCATCGGCATACTGGACATCTTCGGCTTCGAGAGCTTCGAGACAAACTCTTTCGAGCAGATCTGCATCAACTGTGCGCCCGCCCACCACCCGACAACCGACAACCGCCGCCCGCCGCCCGCCGCCCAGCACCGGCCACCCGCACGCTGCCATGCACGCTGCCATGCATGCTGCCATGCACGCTGCCATTTCCGCTGGAATGCAGCATGCACATACACCCCGCAGACGCCAACGAGGTGCTGCAGCAGCAGTTCAACTCGGACGTCTTCAAGCAGCAGCAGGCTGAGTACGAGGCGGAGGGCGTGCCGTGGACCAACATCGACTTCGAGGACAACAGCCAGGTGCTGCTGCTGCTCGAGGCCAAGCAGGTGGGCGCCTTCGCGCTGCTCGACGAGGAGAGCCGGCTGCAGAGCGGCAGCGCGGCGACCTTCGTCGAGAAGCTGCGCACGGCGCAGCAGAAGAACCCGCTCTTCTCGGTGCCCAAGCTCGCGCTCAAGAGCGGCGGGCCCGCCTTCACGGTCAAGCACTACGCGGGCCCCGTGACGTACGACACCTCGCACTTCCTCATCAAGAACACAGACCCGCTGCACCCGGAGCTGTGCGAGGCCATCGAGGAGAGCAAGTGCGACTTCGTCGCCGCGCTCTTCGCACCCCCCCCAAGCGCCAAGGAGGGCGAGAAGAAGGTCAAGAATCAGCGCAAGGGAAGCGCACTCTACACGCAGACCATCGGCTCGCGCTTCAAGGAGCAGCTCAAGGACCTCATGCAGCTCATCGGCTCGACGCAGGTGCACTACATCCGGTGCGTCAAGCCCAACGCGGGGGCGAGCAGCGAGCTCTTCGACAGCGAGCTGGTGGCCGACCAGCTGCGCTTCGCCGGGATGCAGGAGGCCGTGCGCATCAGCCGTGCCGCCTTCCCGCACCGGCTGCCCCGAAAGGACTTCCTGCTGCGCTTCGGCCCGCTGCGCGCGGGCACCGACGTGCGCGACGAGGCCCAGCTGCCACCGCTGCTCGCCGCGCTGCTCCAGCCCGACGCCTTCTGCCTGGGCAAGACCAAGGTCTTCATGCGCGGCAGCACCCTGCCTGACCTCGAGGACCAGAGGGCCGGCCTGTGCACGCGGCGCGTCGTGCAGCTGCAGGCCGCCTGGCGCGGCCTCGGCGCGCGCCGCTACCGCGCCGCCGCCGCCGCCGCCGTGCTGCGCATCGAGTGCGCGGCGCGCCGCAGCCGCGCGCGGCGCGCCGCCGCGACGCGCCGCGGCGCGGGCGGCAGGATCCGGCGCGTGTGGCGCGGCGCGCTGGCGCGGCGCCTCTGCGTCGCGCTCAGGACCTCGCGCGCGGCGACGCGCATCCAGGCGGCGCAGCGGCGCCACCGGCTCGACCGGCCATACGCGGCTCGCAAGCGCGCGGCGGTGCGCGTGCAGGCCGCGGGGCGCGCGCGGCTGGCGCGCAGCCGATGTACCAAGATGGCCGAGGAGAAGAAGGTGCAGGCCACGTACGAGTACCAGCTCAACGAGGCGCGCACGCGGCTGCAGGCCGAGGCCGACGAGAAGAGCGCGCTGGCCGCGGAGAAGGCCAAGCTCGAGACGGCGCTGCGCGAGAGGGCGCAGGACGACGGCAAGGCGGCGGAGCGCCTCGAGGAGGAGCTCGCGCAGCGGCGGCAGCACTCGGAGGAGACTGCGCGGCTGCTGCTGCAGCAGCAGGAGGAGGTGCTCGCGCTGCGCAAGCAGCTCGAGGCCAGCGAGATCTCGCTCAAGGCAGAGCAGGGCGCCAAGGCGGGCGCCGAGCGGCGCGCGGAGCAGGCGCAGCTGACCTTGAGCATGGAGCGCAGCGAGCACCTCAAGCTGCAGCGGCTGCTCGACCACGAGAAGGCCGCCGCCGCCGCCGCCAAGGCGCGCGAGAAGGAGGCGCGCCACGCGCTACGCGAGATGGGCGGCGACGCCAACGCCGGCGGCGGCGGTGGAGCCGATCTGCGCGCGTCGGGCTCGGAGGTGGGCGGGGGTGGAGGCGGCGCTAGTTCGACCAAGGCGTCGGGTGAGGTGCAGGCGGCGCAGGCGGCGCAGCAGGCGGCGCAGGCGGCGCAGCAAGACGCGCAGGAGCGCGAGTCGCAGCTGAAAACCAAACTCGCGCACGCCGCCAACGAGGCGGCGCGCGCGCGCGAAAAGCTGCGCGCCATGCAGGACTCGCTGCGCGTCAAGCAGCGCGAGTGGGACAAGGACCGTACGAACCTGCAGCGGCAGGCGCACGCGCCGCCTCCGCCGCGCCCCCCTCCGCCGCGCCCCCCCCCGCCGCGCGCGCCCCCTCCGCCGCTCCGCGCCCCCTCCCCCGACGGCCGAAGCCGTCTCCTCGCCTCGCCCGCTGACCAGCCGTGTCCGCTCTCCCGCGACTGCCGCCCCCACCCCGCTCCCGTCGCCACCCCAATCCCCGCTCCCGTCCCAACCCCGCCCCGACCCGCCCGTGCAGGTGGACAACTTGCAGGCGGACCTCGCCAAGCGGGAGCAGTGGCTGGGCAAGGCCAAGGATATCATCACCGAGTATCAAAAGCGATCTGGACCCGGTGGGCCGGGAGGCACGCCGGGCAAGTGAGGCATCGGGTCGCAGGCGGGGCACGCGCGCGCGACAGAGGCCGAGGCGGTGCGCACGAGAGGAGCGCGGACCACCGGGGCTTCTTCACAGCGTGGGGGAAGTGTCAGCGTAAGTAAGTGTCAGCGCACAAGTGTGCGGTGCGCAGCCGAAGGGACCGAAGCCAGTAAGTGTGTGGGCTGTCGAGTGGTGCCCTCCTCAGCCTCTTCGGAGGTGCCTCTTCGGAGGTGAGACGTTGCAATTTGTAGCGTCGTAGTCTAGATGCGTGCGTCTTTTCTACGTAGAAACATAGAGATCTCTCTCTCTCTATCTACCTCCACCTCACGTTCGCCCCCCGGTCACCCGCTCCTGAGCGGTCCTCCGACCTAAACGATATTCACGAGATATTCACGTTTGCAACTTTTTCACGCGGCGACGCGACGGGGCGCGCCCGCTAGTGCACTACAAGCATGGCGTGCCCATCTGGGTTCACGCTTTCCTTCCGAGGATTCTACAGCTGCGCTGTCGATAAGAAGCCGTGCGCCACCAAGCGCGAGCGGCCGGGCATGAGCGCCAGCGAGTGCGCTGCCTCGTGCTCCTCGTGTGTGGCATTCAGCGTCTACGGCGGCCGCGAGTGCTGGATGTACCGCGAGCTGACGGGAGATCGCATCTACGGGGCTGACTCCGTCTTCTGTAACCGCGACCGGCCGCTCTCGTCCACCTTTGCGCGGCTGCAAGAGTTCCGCGACGTGCTGACTGTGGAGGTTGCCGGCAACGCTCGGGTGGTGCGCTCGTCGGGCGGCGCGGCGAGCGGCGGCGTCGTGAGCGAAGGGATGGGGTACGGCCTGCTGTTGGCGGGAATCGCCGCGGCTGCCGAGGAGCGCGGCGGCGACTCGTGGCGCGCATCGCTCTGGTTTGGCGAGCAGCTCTTCGTCGGGTGGCGGCGCATGGCAGAGTCTTCCCACAGCTCTTGCCAGGACGACGACCAGCGCGCGCTATGCGGTGGGCGGCTGAAGCGCACGGGCGAGGGGCCGACGCGTGGCCACTCGGCGTGCCTGCCCGCGTGGCGCTTCGACAACCAGATTCGCAAGCAGGCCGGACCGGGCTCCGCCGCTGACGCGGACGAGGACGCACTGCTGGGGCTGGTGTGATACACGCACTGTCTACCGTGCTCGTTGAGGTATCGGGCTCTACTTACTCTGGTTATACTCACTAGGTGCTGCTGGTCGAGGCGTCGGACGAGGCGAGCTGGCCAGGCTGGGCGGCGGTGGCGCTGTGGGCCTACGAGAGCTGCCGCGCCTTCCTTCGCTGGAACACTGTGCCGCGCTTACTAGGACTACTAGGACACTTACTAGGCGCCGCACGGCGAGCGGCTATACGTACTGTGGCTCTACTTACTGAGGCCCTGCTTACCATGGCTCTACCTACCATGGCTCTACCTACCATGGCTCTACTTACTAGGTGCCGCACGGCGAGGGCAGGCTGCCTCGGCTCGGCTCGTGCTGGGGCGGATGGGATTGCTCCAACCCATCCTACCTCGCGCCCGCGCACTACCGCGCCTTCCGGAGGTACATGCTGCGGCACGGCGCGCGCTTCGGCAGCACGGCGGACGAGGGCGAGAGGGTGGCGGCGCAGTGGGAGGCACTGGTGCAGAGCAGCTACACCATGCTGGGCGAAGCACAGTGCCCCACCACCGGCCTCACCCCCAACTGGTGGCAGCCCGCAGGCCCACAGCGGCCGCGCGGCCGGACGGGGTGCAACTCGTCCGGCACCGACGCCGACGAGTTCGGCAGCGAGGCGGTAAGCAGTAGGTGGTTGGTGGTAGGTGGTAAGTAGTACGAGTAGGTTAGAGTTCGGCAGCGAGGCGGCGCGCGGCTATACTCACTGTAGCTAATGCTCACTGTGGCTGTACTCACTGTGGCTATGCGCACGATGGCTATACTCTATACTCACAGGCGCGTGGCGTGTGGCGCGTGGTCCTCGATGCGCTGTGGGCCACAGACAAGACGGTCCGAGATGCGCTCGAGGGCGCGGGCGCCGAGCCGCGCGCCGCGGCGGGTGGCGCCGCTGCACTCGACCTCGCGACGGGCGTCGAGGTGCTAGCCGTGGCGCCTACTTGCAGCCTACTACTCGCTACCTACTGCTTACCGCTTGCTCCTTGCTGCTCACTGCTTACTGCATACTGCGTACTACCAGGTGTTGGCCGCCGCGCCCGGTCTCGATCCGGTGCAGTACTCATGGCGGGTGGCGCGGCAGTTGGTGCTGAAGAGGAACGCGTCGCACCCTTCGGGCTTCGGCGAGCTCGACACGCCGCGCCGCACCGCTAGCGGCGTGGGCTGCCATGTGAGCTCGATCCACCGTGACTGGCAATGGAACGCCTTCATGTTCGGGCCGCTCTCCGCTGCGCTGCTGCTGCCGCTGCCGCCCGCCGACCCGCACGCGCCGGGACAGCGCGCCACGATGCACGCGCTGGCGCAACGGGTCGCCGCCGCGCCCATCGTGGACTACTACAACGGCGCATGGCTCGCGCTGTCCTCGGCCACCTTGAACGGCGACCTGGGCCGCGCCTGCCCGCTGCTCTTCGACGACTGCTTCTTGCATCGCCCCGCCGACGCCACCGCCGCCGCCGCCGCCGCGCAGCCGCAAGCTGCCTTGCCGCCGCCACCGAGGCCGCTGCCGCTTGTCGCCTCGCCGCAGACCCAGGCGGTCAGACAGGAGGAGACCGCCTGTGTCGCCACGGACTGCCAGGGTTGGTGCTCGGAGCACTTTATGGAGAGCCACTGCAGCAACTGCAAATGCCAGTGTCCGTTTTGCGAGAGCGGTCGCATGTAAAGCACTAGACTACAGTAAAGTGTAAAACGGTAGTACGGTACACATATGTGTGGTGCATTAAACACACACAACATCAAAAACGAGCTAAATTATAATTTAATGACACCCGCACAATCGAGTGGTTAACGCATGCGCGCCAGTGCAGCTGAGCTCTCCATCGTTAACTAGGCACGCGCCGGGCTGAGCTTCCTGGGGCGCATCAGCGATGACCGCCGCTGGCTGGTCCGCCCCTAGCGAGTGCGAGCAGCGCTCGCAACTGAAGTGCCGCATGAGCATTTCGCACGTGTTCGCCTCCGCCAGCCTCGCCTCGTCACACGCGCGCTGCTCCCTCTCGCACGCGTCCGCGCACGACTCCGCCGCCCTGCACCGGATAGCAGGCTTCGGCCCTGAGTACTAATACTGTGCATTCGCGGCTGCAAGCCTAGGTGTTCGAGGGCGACGAGCTGACCGCGCGACCACGAAGTGCGTTGTCCTCGGCTGTACGGCGCCGGCCGCGGCTACTGCCAGCTCGGGCGAGGCCGCCGTCAGCCCGAACGAAGACTCTCCCGGCTTGGCGCGAGGCTGGGTTAGCGGGTTGAGCGGCGTGAGCGTCTTGAAGCTGTCCGAGCTCCAGACGATGCGGGGGCTCGCGAAGTCGGTCGGAGCGAGGCGTGCCGCCTCCTTGCACCTGGGTGTTCAACGCACGCGAAATCGGCGAATTTAGCTAGGACTAAGTCCTAGGACTCTTGGCCGCATCGCAGCCCCCCATAGGGGCAGCGGCGGTTCAGCGCTTGTCCAGAGTGCGTAGCAGCCCCAAGTGCCTGGAGAGCCAACCCCAGGAAGTCAGGGCAGCGACTGTGGCAACGCTAGTACGGCGCTCTCGACATCCTTGAGCACGGCCACACGTCGTCGTCCGGGCAGTCCTTCTCATTGAATACCTCGGCTGGAAGCAGCCAGTCATAGAGCAGCGCCTGGGCCGTCAAAGGCCGTGGAATCGGCGACTTTGGAGGCGGCGGCCCGCTCGAGCAGCCAAGGCAGTGGCTTGGCACCCAGTGGCCTGGTCTCTCCCCCCTGGGATCGCCGAACCCTCCAGGGCCGCCAAGCGCGCCCTGAGGAGTTCGCCCTGAGGAGGCGCAGGAGCCGAGATCGGGGGCCCTGCTAAGGGGGCACTGGCCGTGTTTCGCGTGCTGGCAGGGCATAGCAGCCAGGGATGAAGCGGTGGCTTGGCTGGTTTATGGTGCTCTTGGTACCAATGTGGAAGAAGAGGTTGTGGCGAAAGATGCGGTAGGAGCGGCCGGCGGCGAGTGCGCGGGTGTCTGCCCGCTCGCCCGAGAACCACTCAAACAGCAAGTGGTCGGGCGGCCGGCGCTCGAAGTGGGCGAGCAGATGCCTCTGCAGTGCGGGCAGGTCCGCCTGACACAAGGCCACGCCGTTTTGTTTTGGAGGCTGCAACCCTATGCATGGAGGCTGCAACCCTATGTAGTGGCGTCCGCCTGATGCACCACGACGCCATTGAAGCCGTAGGAGACGCGCAGTGCCAGCCAGCCAGGGTCGTACCGGTAAGCCTATAGGGAGATGTGAAGAGGAGATGTGAAGAGGAGCCAGTGGAGGTGGCGGGTGTAAGGGGTTACACGGGGTGGTTGTAAGGGGCCGGGGCTTGTACATACATGGTGTGTGCACGATGCACGCATGACTTATGCATGGTACATGTGTGGTTCGCATGGCACATGCCTTGGAGAGGAAGTAGCGGAGCGACTCGAGGCCATGCGGGCAGAATAGCCAGTCATCCTCCATCATCATCACGTGTTCCGCCGCCGGCTGCACGTCGAGGATCGCGTTGATCGCCGCGACCAGGTCGCAGCTCTGCCTCTGCACCTGAGGGTTGAAAGCTGCGAAAGCCTCAAATTCTGCCGGGCCTCAGGGCCGCACCGAGGCGTCATATTGGGCCCTGAGCGCTTCGTCCCGAGCTCGTGGCGCCGCCACCAAGGTGGCCCACTTGGAGCATGGTACACTTGGATCATGGTACACTTGGAGCATGGCCCACTTGGATCATGCCTCTGCACGCTCGCCGTGACCGCGCCCGAGCCTCCCTGCCGCCCAGGGCATTTGAGCGGGGGCGTTGGCGGTCGTTTGGCGACGAAGCGCACCTGGAGTACATAGAGTCGCAGCCTGGATTGCACAGGATTGCAGCCCGGATTGCACAGGATTGCAGCCTGGATTGCACAGGGTTGCAGCCTGGATTGCACAGGGTTGCAGTTTGGCGACGAAGCGAAGCGCACGCTGCGATGGCTGCCGAAGCGCTGCTGCGCCTGGGCGAGGACGGTGTGTGCTTCAGGCGGCTGCTGGTTGTTCACGACCAGCACTTGCACGTGCGCGCTCAGCGGGTCGTGAGGCGGGAGCTGCTCGAGGATCGAGACCTGCATGTTGAAAGCCGCAGAGTCGGCGACTTAGGCCAGGCCTCGCGGCCACACCGCAGCCTCCCATGGGCCCTGAGCGGCTCAGCTGCGCGTCCCGAGTGCATAGTGCGGTCAGGAGCGGAGAAAGTCAGCCCCAGGAGTTCAGGGCAGTGAGCTTCGGCACCACCAAGACGGGCATCTTGCCATGGCATCTTGAGCATGCTGCGAGGCGAGCGTGCGCAGCAAGTACTCGGAGTTGTCCTTGCGTCCGACGGACATGATGGCCATCCGCAGCCAGATGCCAGGCGCGTTGTAAGGACTCGGAGATATCCTCGCGGGTTGTGCCGTACTGCCTTGCACTGCCGCCGCCACCGCCAGATTATCTGGCGGTCCCTCCTCTTCGCTCACAGGAGGCACTTTGCCTGTGAGACTGGACACGTTATCGCTGTTGGCCAGGCCTCTCAGCAGCTCCTCGTTCTGTTGCGCCAGTTGTGCGAGGACCGCTAGCTGTGCCGACGCCTCACCAGCCTCGATCAGCGTGTCTGGACACGCGGTGGGTGCCCGGTTGAGCACCGAGAGTGGCAGCAGTGTGCCAAGCACCACAACGGTGCCGAAAAGCAGCATGCCCCTCGAAGGACCTCTGGCCGCGCCGCCTCGTATCGTGGAGGCGCTGGAGCAACGAGGCAGAAGCGGCGGCTGCGCCAGGTTCCGGCTCATGTGCACCGTCGCGCGTCGAGCTGGCGGGGCACGTGGTGAAATCTGCCCAACCTTGGGCGCAACCTAGATAAGAACAATCTTATCTTATCTTATCGCAACCTAGATGACAGACAGGCACAGACAGATAGACACAGACAGGCAGACAGCCGCGCACCGTGCATTTGTGTCTGGGTGTGAGCGGCCCAGGCATCGCGGCATTCCGTAGTATACGTGTCGTGTATATACGAAAAACATTAATTATGAGACCTATAAGAAGATAAGGTCGCTCAGAAGCGGGTGACCGGAGGGCGATGGTGCAGGATTGTGCTCGGTGACGTTCTGGCCGAACACGTACTCGAACTAAGAGGTACGGTAGGGCCCGTGTCTGGCCGTAGAGGTAGCGGGCGGGAGTTTTGGCAGCGGCCGCGCCGCTCGCTGGGTACGTGGGTTCCAGCGGACACCACGCGCCCATCTGATCTTACTTTACGGCCGTTGCAACGTAATTTTTTTCTACCGGCATATAACACCGGCATTTTAACACTTTTACCGGCATATAAAACGCGCGCTGTCTCTCGTTTGCGGTGAACCCACCCACGGATGCCGTTGACCGCGTGCATTCGCGTTGGGAACATACAAGTGTACTACCTAGTGACGGAATTCCGGCTCGGAACGTCACAGTAGTTTCACAACCTTCAACGGTTCCGCGGCCGCCTGACCTGACCTAGCTCAGCCCTCTTCCATGCCCGCGTCTCTAGCCGAGCCTATCAACAGCGGGAAGGTACTCTTAGTTAGACTAAAAAAAACGTGTAGGCTGCACCGATAGGAGTGGCGGAGCCGGAAGGCCGTTGGCGGTGCAGCAGTTTGTAGCACTAGCAGGTGACGCAGCACGTGGAACCGCGCCATTATCGGGGTTTCCCAGACTGCATTGGCCGACACGCGACAGCAGCTTCGCCCGTGCCCGCTCGAGAGCCCGCACAGGTCTACGCCACGGGCTCAACCAGAGGGCACATCGATTCGCCAGCGCGACGTCGCTCGCGAGCCGCCTGGGCGCGCGTCCGGGCACGCGCCGGCGCCCTGGCTAAGGGGCTGTCTATTGTATTCATACAGCCCCTTACCCTGCAGACTAGTGGGTGTGGGGGAGGGGGAGAAAAACGGGACTCGGGAGCCTTGCAAGAAGTAGAGGCACACTGCACGGCCCCACGGGGGGTAATCGTTGATAGATAAAAGTAGATATCGGAATTAAAAGAAAAGATAAAGGGTTAAACTTGAAAGCGGCGGTCTGGAACGCAACTGTTTAAAAAGCCTTAAAACATCGCGTGTGCCGTGTGGTGTGTGTGCGCGGGCGCGCCGCGCCTTGGGTGGGGGCGCTGGGGGGGAATACATCGTTGAAGCAACGCCCTCTCTAGTCTCGACTTGGCAGCACTCCCAAGTCCGATGGCGAGCCGCGCAGCTGCAGAGTCCCCCCGACTCCCGAGCCCGCCCGGAGGTACGTGTACCCGCCCACGGGTGCGGGTAGCGGCGGCCGCGCGAGCGCCTCCACGGGTGCCAGCCTCAGGACTGGTGGGCGTGGTGGCTCCGGTTCTGCAGCGCGCGCCGGTGGCTGCTGGACGGCGCATGCGAGTTGCGGAAGCGGGTCTTCCGGCTCACCCCCACGGTCCTCCAATGGGATGTCAGGCGATGGCGCGGGCGGCGCGGGCGGGAGGCGCACGTCCTGTCGTCGGCGGTGCCGTTCCGCCTCGCTGCCTCGCTCCGCCTGCTGGCGCATCTCCTCAACCCGCCGCTGCTGGTCCTGCCACCTGAGTGTTGCACGGCCCTAAATCGGCGACTTCGGCCGGGCCTCACGGCCACACCGCAGCCTTCGATTAGGCCTGAGCGGCTCAGCAGCTCGCCCCAAGCGTGTGGCGCGGCCAGGAGCTTGAATAGTCAGCCCCAGTAGGCCAGGCTAGCGAGTTGTGGCACCACCCAGGACGACCAGTTCAACATTGTCTCACCGCGCCGACTCGCGGCCCGCCTCTCGGCTACGGCAAGCAGGCACGTGCGCAGCCATCAGCTCGATGGGCATCAGCTTGCCGCACGCCTTGCACCGCTCCGCCGTGGGCGCGTCGAAGAGAGATTCCCGC
>Ga0115006_10003076_pt1 | contig 11230 bp, 9 predicted proteins | sample ArcOceMetagenome_3_FD_88943 | JGI IMG/M metagenome (GOLD analysis project Ga0115006, IMG submission 88943) | Marine eukaryotic phytoplankton communities from Arctic Ocean - Arctic Ocean- Svalbard ARC20M Metagenome | ecosystem: Environmental > Aquatic > Marine > Oceanic | place: Arctic Ocean...
AGAGAGAGAGAGAGAGAGAGAGAGAGAGAGAGAGAGAGCATTCTGGCGGAGATGATGCATCTGCATGAGCGCGCTGACGCCGACCGCCAGCTGACACACAAAGAGACAGACAGGGACACATATACAGACATATACAGACATACGGAGGGACGAAGAGTTACCGGCAGCACGCTCCTGGTTCTGCTGCATCTGGAGGAGCGTGCCGATACCGGCGTTAACCTTGGGCTTGTACTGCCCCATGCTCAAAATCTCCTCCGGCTCTGGCCCGCGTATCCAGCTGCGCGGTGCCGCCCGGTGATCAGGAGAACCGGCGTGCGGTATGAGCGCACACCCAGGCCTCGGCAGCACACACGAGACTGCGACAGGAAACCAGAGACGGAGGCAGTGGCAGAGACAGAGGCAGGGGAAGAGGAAGCGGCAGAGGCAGCGGCAGCGGGGGGGGGCAGCGAGACAGAGACGCGGGCGCGCACACGCACACACTTGCTCACCCGCGCTGCGAGATGGCCTGTTGCAGCGCCTTGACAAAGGCGTCCCGCCCGCCTTTGGCAAAGCTGATCATCACGTAGCAGTTGGCGCCGGGCCCACCTGCCCCCCGATAACGCGCGCAAGAAGAGTGCGTCAGCAGCGAGGCCGCAGCGAAGCTGCACAGCGGCGCACGCGCGCGGCGTACTACCGAGGTCGATGACGGCCTTGGCAGATTTGAAAAACTGCGACTTTTCCGTGACGCCCTGGATGCACTCTATGTACAGCGCGAATTTGCCCGTCTGCGCGTGCGCCACCCTCATAGCCCGGCACGCACACGCCGCTGCCGTCAGTCGGGAGCGCAACGCGCGGGGAAGGCGCCGCGCCTGGCGGCACGCAGGGCGCAGGCTCGCAACGCTGCGCTGTCACATATGTCCACATATGTGACATGGATGTGACACATATGTGACACATATGGTGCGCAACACATGCGCACCGGGCCCATCCACAGAATGCGGTGCGACGTCACGGTGACGCTGCCGCCTGTGTGCGCCTTCTTGTCCCGGTCGTACAGGTTGGTGACCGGCTCCATGCGCAGCTGCGGCGGATGGCGTCAGGGAGGCGCACGGGCGCGGGGTGGTGCGCGGGGCACGGCACCGCCGTCGCGCGGGGCGCGGTGCGCGGCGCGTACCTCGACCTCGCCGGGCAGCAGCACCGGCCGCCCGCTTTCGCGCACGGCGAGCTCCCCAAACAGCTCCATGCGCTCCGACCGCCCCAATCGGGGCGCCTTGCCTGGGCGCTGGGCCTCTGGCTCGGTGGGCAATCCAACCTCTGCCGCCCCGGCCCTCCGCAACTTCTCTCAGAGCAAGTTCGTGCATCACAATGCCACGAACAAGTTCACCGCAATGCCACGAACTGACCGCTCAACCGCTTTCGAGATTCCGAAAACTCAAACGCAAGGGCGGTGGACGGATGGCGCAGTAGTCAGCGCGCCGCGGGACAGAATCGAGTGCAGCAATGACCGCCGCCGAGGAGCCCGTGTACGGGAGCGTCCGCGACGGCGCGATGGGCTTCAACCACGCCGCTGCCATCACCGGGGCGGAGGACACGGCGGCCATCACCGCGGTCACGGTGTACACGGCAGAGGTGCGACTGCCCGAGGGCCCCGAGCCGGTCATCGTCGACGTGTCGTTCGAGTACAGGGTGGGCAGCGCCCTGTGCACGGCCGGGCCGTTCCACCCAGCAGCGGCCACCGCCCTCTCGAGCACGTTTGGGCTGCCCGGCAGCACCCGCATCACTGAGATTGTGGGGGCGCTCTCGCCGCTTGGACTGACCTTTCTCTGCTTCAAGACCGGCAAGAGGACGCACGCATACGGCAAGGCGGTGCCGGCGTCGCGCGGCGGAACGTCCTTCTCCATCGCCGTGCCCTCGGACAAGCGCCTGCTCGGCCTCCGCGGGCAAATCGCCGCCGTGCCGGCCGCCAGCGAGGGTGCCCCGGCAGTCGCGATCCAGAACGTGGCGCCTGTCTTTGCCGACCTGCCGTACCTCGACAGCGCCAAGGTGGCCGCCGTCACCATGGGCTTGGCCAGCGACGGCAAGGCCAAGGACAAGGGCCGGCGGCGGCTGACGCGCGTGTCGGGGCGCAGCGCGAACAACAGCATTGTGAGCTCCATCGGCAGCAGGCAGTCTGACGGCTCGGACCAGTCGCAGAGTGCCGACGCGCCCGTTAGCAGGCAGCAGCCAGGCGGGAGCGGCCCGCAGAAGAACGAGTTTGTGTCGGTAGCAAGGACCTGGAAGCATCCGATGGGCAACGCGATCGAAGGCGAGTTCATGGGCGACAGCGTCAACGGACGTGCTACCTTCACGTGGAACAACGGAGATCGCTATGTGGGACAGGTGCAAGACGGCATTGCGCACGGTTGGGGCGTCTTTGCGGTCGCCAAAACGGGCGACACCTACAACGGATCCTTTGAGGGCGGTGTCATGCGGGGCTGGGGCACGATGCGCTTTGGCAATGGCGACCAGTACGAAGGATCCTTCGAAAAGGGCCTCGCGCATGGACAGGGCCACATGATTTCTGCCAAGGGCGACAGGTATGTCGGGAGCTACGTCGACGGCCACGCCTGCGGGCAAGGCATCAAGGTGTGGAGCGACGGGAGGCGCTACAGCGGCGAGTGGAAGAAGGCGCGCGAGCACGGCAAAGGGCGCATGGAGTGGGCCGACGGCTCCTGGTGTGAGGGGTCGTGGACCAAGGGGCAGATGCACGGGCAGGGGGTGCTGGTCAACACGCTCGGCGACAAGTACGAGGGCGGCTGGCGCTGGCACAAATTGCACGGCGGCGGGACCTGGACATTTGCCAGTGGCGTCGTTTACCATGGCCGCTGGGAAAACGGAACCGTCGTAACCAAAGGGTACCTGGCGCACTTGCCGCCGCCAGGCACGATGCTCTCGCAGCCGGACCTGGCCAAGGCAGCGCCTGGAGCAAGCGCGCAGGTGGATCTCGAAGACCTCGATTCCATCATCGCGTCCGGCCGCCACCCCTCGACGCACGCGTCTGCCCACACAGCACCCGCCGTGTGTGCTGTCGGCCCCAACGCACCGGTCGGCAGTAGTCTCAAAGCGAGTCCCGGCACCACCGCCGTGGCAGTGCCGTCTGCAGCGCACATCATGCCCTACGGTGGTCCCGATGCGCGCGACCTGGAGGGCGTGGGCAACGAGTGGGACATGCAGAGTGTGTCTTCGCGCGCGTCTGAGTGCGATACTACCACCGATTCCTTAGCAGCAGCTGCTCGCGACCCTGCCTTGTGGCACGCCGACAGTAGCGCCGAAGGAGCAGGGGGGAAGGGGGGCTTGAGTGAGAAGCAAGTGCAAATGATGGCCGGGATGCCTGAAGCCATGGCCAGTGGCGTGGGTGTTCCGGCGTCAGCGCTGCTGCAGGCGGCGCTGCAGAGGGTGCTGGGCGCTGGCACAGACGCCGAGCGCAAGCAAGCGCAAAACGCCATCCGTGTCGGCCTGGTGCAGCTGGATTCTGATCGGCGGAGGCGTCGCCTGAAGAGCATCCAGGCGCCGGCGGCGGCAGGCGATAGTCAAGTCAAAGAGGTGCCCAGCGCCCTGAAAAAAGTGCACATGGAAGTGGCGGATTTGCTGCAGCAGCACAATAGCCGCATGCAGGCTGTGCGTCAGAAGCACGCGCAGGCTCCGGCGCGTCGTGTCCCTCCTGCCGAGCCCTCGGATCATGGCGGCGGCCGCAATGCAACGAGCGACGCAGTCAAGGAGATTCTCGGCAAGCGCGTGGATGCGTCGACACGGTTCCTCCTCGAGGGTCGTTGGCCTGCTGATGCGGATGCTGGGGGCGCAGAAGGCTCGGGAGTGGCTTTTGACGATGGCGAGCTTGTCGACTTCCTCACGCACAACCTGTCTGCGCACTCACGGGAAGCTGGTGGGGGCGACGGGGTGACAGCAATGGGCGAGGAGGTTGCTCAGGACCAGGGCGGTGCCAAACGGGTATTGGAGCAGAGCAAAGCGACGCTGCACTCGCTTGTGCAGCAGCTGGAGGAGAGGCGGAAGCAAAACTCGAGTTTTGAGGGCGTTGATGAAGAGGAGGAGCAGCGTGAGCTGGCGCAGATGATAAAGATGGGAGTCGACGTCTCAGCGTTCCAGGTTTGTCGTGTGCCATGTAAGCGCTGCGCTGTGCATTCGTTTGCTGCTTGCTGAGTGTATGTGGAGGACGATGTTCGTGTACGCGATCTTGATGCCTGTGCTCTGGTGCCACAGGCTTCACCCACGAGGAAGAATGCCGACGTGTTTGGCAACGATGTCGACTACCTGGCGGAGATGCTGCGCAAGGCTGCCAATGCGCACAGCGCGAATGCGCCGCGGGGAGAAGCGGGCGGCGAGGCGGAGGCGGAGGAGGATCTGGACGCGAGGTGGAAGGCATCGATTGCAGCGAGCATGGCGGCCGCAGAAAAGAGCAAGCAGGAGATGGAGAAGAGGAAGACGGATCTCGAGGCGCAGCGCCTGGCTGCGGTGCTGCAAGAGGCGCAAGCAGCACGGGAACGTGAGCAGGAGGAGCGCCGCCTGCGCAAGGAACTTGCAGTGGCAGCAGCTGAAGAACGGACCATTCGCGAGGAGGGAGAGCGACGCGCGCTCATGGTGCAGCTCGAGGCAGAGCTGCTGGTCGAGATGGAGACTCAGCGCCGGGCAGCCGAGGAGCACAAGCGCGCCGCCAAGGCCTTGGCGACGCGCCGCAAACACGTGGCGGAGCAACGGCGCTCCCTTGGCGACCCCTCGGCAGTCGCCGCGGCCGCTGCGGGCCCTGTTGACGCACACGACGCCGCTGCGCCAGCTTTCGGCAAGGAGGAGCGTGTGTTTGTTGCAAGGCTGCGAGAGGCCCTCGGCGATGATTTCGCCGCGTTCCAACGCTCCTTTCGCATGGCGGTGCCCGAGGACAGTGCATCGGTTGCGAGCCCCGCGGTCGCGCAAGCGTTGCAGACGGCCGCCCGCCCTCCCTCAGCGCCTGTCGTGGCAATCCTGCTTGAGGCGGTGGCCGCGCATAATGAGAACAAGGTTGCACTGTGTAAGGTGCTGGAGGCGCTGTGGCGCGATGGGTACACAAGTGAGCACCTTGCGGCGGCGGACGTCTTGAAGAAGATGGCGCTGCGGCGTGTGGCAATTGAGCGCCGGAGCCGTGCGCACGCGGAGATTGCTGATGTGGAGCATGAAATGTTGAGTATGCACAGCGGCAGCGAGCTTGAGCGCGAGCGGGAACGTGAGCGGGAGCGTGTGCGGGCGTCGAGGCGTGCGCAGGGACTTCCCGAAGATTCGCTCGAGGTTGACAACGCGGAGACAAGCTTGGCGTCGGAGGATGCTTCGCCGTCCAGGCTCGCCGGCCGCAAGGCCATTATCCCGCCGCGCTCTGAGCTCGAGGAGGCCGAGGCTGCAGCTGCTGCCATCCTCGCAATTCTCGGCGAGTCTTCCGACGCCGAGGCGCGCGGTGGTGAGCCCTCTGCAGCGCTGTCCCTTCAGTCTGCGGCTGGTGTACCTGGGCGCGACGGTGATGCGGCCGGAATGAGAATCCCTGACGTAGAGGAGGAATTGGATGCGGGAGCGATGCAGCCAGTTGCGTTGCGTCTGCCGATGCCGTCCGATAGTGAGCTCGAAAGTGACGCAGAGAAGAACGGAGAAGTGCGTCATGCGTCGCCCGACCTTTCCGCGCTGGTCCAGCAGGAAGCTTCCCGGGAGGAGGACGAGGAGATAGAGGAGACAGTGGACGACGAATCAGTCCATGCGGAGAGCGTGGATGAGGGAAGGACGCGGGAGGACGCGGTCGTTAAAATCCAATCCGTGGCTCGCGGCCAGCAGGGTCGTCGGCATGTTGAGTCGGTCCGTCAGGACAGGGCGGCCGCTGAGAGGCGCGTGCAGGAGCAGATTGTTGCGGCAGAACGAGCTGCTGCCGACGAAATGCTCAGACAGGAACAGCAGAGGGCGGCAGAGGAAGAGAGGGAGAGGTTGGAGGTGGAGGAGGCAGCGAGGGCAGAGGAAGAACAGAGGCAAAAGGCGGAGGAAGTGGCAGAGGAGGAGAGGAGGCGGGAAGAGGAGAGGAGGCGGGAAGAGGAGAGGAGGCGGGAAGAGGAGAGGAGGCAGGAAGGGGAGAGGAGGAAGGCGGCAGAGAGGGTGGAGGAAGAACGGAGACGAGAGGAGGAGGAAATGGCTGCTAGAGAGGAAGAGAGGCGGCGGGAAGAGGAGATGAGAAATGCGGCCGAGAGAGAGGCGGCCGAACGGAGACGAGAGGAGCAGGAAATCGCTGCGGCCGAGGCGGCTGAGGCGGCGCGGTTGAAGGAGGCGGCCGAGAGAGCGGCAGCCCAAGAGAAACTGCTGGAAGAGGAGAGACGGGCGGCGGAAGAAGAAGCAGACCGTGTGGAGAGAGAGGAGGAAGCAAGGGCTAGGGCTGAAGAAGAACGCGTGCAGGAGGAGCAGAAGATGGTAGAGGCGCGCCGGGCAAGGGAGGAAGAAGCAAGCAGGAGGATGGAAGCGGAGCGGCAGGCGACGGAAGGGATCGAGGAGGAGGGGACAGCATGCGCAGAGGCCGCTCAAGTTGCCAGCGAGAGTGATGAGATCGAGGAGGAGGTGCAAGTACAGTTGGCAGCGGAGGAGGAGAGCGCAGATATTGAGGAAGAATACCGCAAGGAGCTTGCAGCCACTAGGATTCAAGCAGTTGAGCGAGGCAGGCGTCAAAGGCGCGCGCGCAAGCAGGCACTGTCTGAGGCTTCGGCACACCAGGAAGCCGTGGCAAGTGAGGTGGCCATGTCACCCTCGCCGTCTGCGGTGCAGGATGCGCCAGACATGCCGGCAGAGGAAGTTGCAGCCGACAGCGCGGAGGAGACGCCAGGGCAAGCGCGGCGGCGCAAAATTGCCGCAAGGATCGCGCGGATGCCGACGGCCGCCGACGTCCCGAGCCCAGCACCCGAACAGCCATCGACGCCAGCTCCGGAAACGCCGCAGACTCCGCAAACGGGAGAGGCTGGCTCGCAAAAGAAGCCGCGCAAATTGCTCAAGCCACTCCCAGCAGTCACGGCGCCGCACAACGACCCGGCGGTGGCAAGCGAAATCCTGACGGAAAAGCTTGGCGACCCGCCAGACGTGTGGAAGATTGAGTGGAAAGATCTCGAAATGAAGAACCGCATCGGCGTGGGCAATTTCGCGCAGGTGTACCGCGGGCGGCTGAAGCGCGAGGAGTGCGCAGTGAAGCGCTTCACGCACCAGAGCATGTCCACCAAGGACTTTGCCGCCTTTGCCATTGAGGCCGCCTATTTGCACCGCCTGCGGCACCCGCACATCTGCCAGCTCTTCGGGGTGTGCGTTGAGCCCGGCAACCTGTGCATTGTCACTGAGTTCCTGCCGAACGGCAACCTCCACACTGTCCTCACCCGCAAGCGTCCGGGCACGACCATCGAGTGGCGGACGCGCGTGCAGATGGGCATCGACCTAGCCTCGGCGGTCGCTTTCCTCCACTCGCAGACGCCGGTGGTGCTGCATCTGGACATCAAGTCGCCAAACCTGCTGGTGGACGAGGACATGCGGCTGAAGCTGGCGGATTTCGGCCTGGCGCGCGCCAAAACGCCTGAGGACGAAGTGGCTGAGAAGAGCACCTTCCAGCCGGGCACAGTGCACTGGATGGCGCCCGAGCTCATGACGCAGGGCATCAAGACGGAAAAGACGGACGTGTACGCCATGGGCGTTGTACTCTGGGAGCTGTGGGTGATGAAGACGCCGTATGCGGGTCTCAAGGTCAACGACATTGCGATCAAGGTCCGTGGCGGCGCGCGGCCCGTTGTGCCCGACGACGTCGAGCCCACGCAGGCAGACAATGGGGCTTTCAAGGCTCTGATGGAGCAGTGCTGGCATGAAGACATGACCCACCGCCCCAGCGCCGCTCACGTGGTTGAGGGCCTAGGCGCGTATCTCGCCTCCTTTGCCCCGGCCAAGGGTTATGAGTCGGACTGAGAACTCTCTCGTTCCCCTCTCAGCCCCCCCTCGCCCCAGCGCGAAGGGATGTGTTTTGGAGACAACAGGACGTAAGCATGGTACGGGATTATTCTTTTGACGGTAGGTACAGACAGCAGCCGGCGGGCGTCTTGTTCATTTAAGTCATTAAACAATGAAATCGACACGCGACCCGGACTCCCTCTGAGACACATGCACCATACCTTTTCCCTCTTCCATCGTCCATCTCCAATAGAACGGGCGGCGCTCAGTTACGGACGCAACAGGAGAGCGCACGACAGGCATACGCCTTCTCCTCCGCCTGCCAGACTGCGCAAAGCTTTGCCTCACGAACCCGCTACCGCTACACCCGTGCCCACACAAGACTCTGGGGCATCATTGACATCCTTATCCGGAGGGTCCAGGTGGCGTCTGGCAAACATGAGAGCGGCCCCCTTGATGCGTTTCGAAATGGAGTCGCCGGGCGTAAACTGCCGCGCGCAAATTGCAACGTCGTCATTGGCACCGTTGTCATGCGTCGCCATCGGCACAGCCATCGCCACGCACGCCGCGCACGCAGCGACAAAAGGGCATCGCACAGCATGGCATCACCTTGCTCAAAACTGCCGCGAGGAAGATCCATCTTGGAGGTATGCACGCGAGGACTGAGCCGAAGGCGCCAACGAGCAGCATGTAATTGAAGGACTGGCGCGGATATTCTGAGACATGAGCATGCGCCGCACACGCTCATCAGAAGCACAGATACCAGCAGCGCATGCTCTCTGTGCAGAGACACCACTCATGTCAATCTAATCCAGGACTCTCTTACGCCTTTCCGAGCATTCATTCTCCATGACCGCGCGCCCCACCACACTCCCGGACGCACGCATAGCCGCGCGACATGGAGCACGAACGAGGACACAGCAACACGTGCCAGCAGCCAACACACCCCAGGAATGAAGGATGTTGATTTTGGTGAGCACACGGTTGATGATCTGGATGTTGTTTTGGAGTTGGCTCAACTTTTGCGTCCGCTCTCTCCCGACCTGCAGCCCAACCTGCAGCTGCTTCTCCACCTGCCGCGATTCATGTCAGGCGGCGCGGTTGCCACGACCACGACGCGCAACACAAATCATGCGTACGTCATCGGCGCAACCTTGGCGGCAGAACGGCGACCCCCGTGACCATGATGACTGCGCCGTGCGAGTGGGCTAGCACGCTCGCACACACAACACACAACACACAGCACGCACGCCAATGGGCGCACACTGACAGATGGAAAGGCGAGAACCTCAACAATATTGTCAGCCACAAGCTTGCGGATGTTCTTCTTGAGCTCGCGCGCGTACACGACCTTGTCGCCGATGGACTTGAACCACGACCCCGGCGTCCCAATGGTCTTGCCACCATCTTCCTTCCTCACCACCGCCCCCACCTCCGCCCCAACACCTTTTTCATCGCCAAGCCACTCACTCGCGTCGGAAGCCTTCCCCCCGACATTGTGCGCATCGCCGCCTTGGCTGCTGGTCCCCGCAAATTCCTCGGCATGCGCGTGTGCCCCCACCCGCCCCCCATGACCATTCAACGCCCCCACGCTCCTATCCGCACCTGCGTCGCCCTGCCTGCGTCCCAGTCCATTGGCCTCCTGTGTGTCGACAGAACCAGCGGCCACTCCATGCTGTGCACCCTCTTCACGCGGGTTGGAGCCCGAGCCCAAGGAAAGCGCCCGTCTGGTCAGCGACGCCCCCGCCGCTAACGACGCACGCGGCGCCGCGCTCGACGACACTCCCAGCTCCCCCTCCCTCACGCCTCCCCTCCCTCCCTCCCCGTCCACGAGGGACGCGTCTCTGTCCCGAGGCTCACGGTCTGCAGGCTTGCGGTGCGAGTTGGGGCTTTTGACGTCGTCGATGCTGTCGTGTTGGTGCGCTGGCAGCGGGCTGCCATTGCGGGAGAGCACAGATTTGTCTCTGTTGTGCCGGGATGTGAGGGAGGCCACATACTTTTTGAACCCGGCCCACGCCGTGCGCACGGAGACGAGGACCACGCTGCCCGGGAGCAGCAGCCACAGCGCGTCATGCCAGAAAATGTAGAGGCAGGCGGCGACGGTGGCGCCAGACTTGAGGGGGGCCTTCCACTCTGAGAGCGCTTCGAGTTCGCGCACAATATCCAGGACGGGGGACAAGAGGTGTTCGAGTTTGACCAGGTTTTCGTCCAGTGTTTTGAAGTTGAAAATGTCCAGCGCCGTTTCCGTCGAGCCCCGCTCCACGGTGTAGCGCACCATCGCCCAGTGCGTCTCGTAGAGCTGCTCGCCCATGCACATGCACACATCGCCCCGCCGCAGCACACTATGAGCACATGCGCACTTGGCTCCATGGTACGCACGCGCACACGAGGCACACACAGCTCATATCATGATGGCATGGCATGTTGACCTCAGTACCCACTCAATGCCATGTCATGTTAACCTCAGTACCCACTCAAGCACGCACAACTATACCTGGCGCACCAAAGGGCCTCCCTCAAAGTCCGGCTTCTCAGCGCGAGCATTTGCAGTGCACACCTGCGCGTGCGAATGCAATGCAGCATGCGTGCAGCACACAGCCGTCACCATTTGAAATCTGTCTCACAAACCTGCATGACTTTGGTCACATACAAACGTTTCTGCAATTGCCCAAATGAATCACTTCACGAGGGGGGCGCGCGCGCACACACACACACACCACACACAACACACACAACACACACACACAACACCAGTAACATGGGGACTTCACGAGGGGGGCGCGCGCGCGCGCACGCACACACACACACATACACAACACACACACACACACACACAACGCACCAGTAGCATGGGCACTTGACGTCCGAGAAGCTGTTCAAGCGCGTGCGCGCGCTCGATGTTGTCGGCCACAAAGTAGGGCAGCCATGGCTCGCGACATGGTTCCAAGATCGAGTTGATCGGAATGGGAAAGTCCTTTTTTGTAAACGAGTGTAAATCGCACGAGTAAAACAAGAAGCAGGCGAGGGGGGGGTGTGGTAAGGGGGGGGGTAGGGAGGTGGGGAGGGGCAACAGATAGTTTGTTGGGTAGATATATGAAGAGATTACTATGGGGCCAGAGGTAAACGCGTACACGTATCAGCACGCACATCTGCACATGCACATGCACATGCACATGCACGTGCACGTGGACATGGACATGGACATGGACATACATGTTGAACATGTTGATGTTCACATGCACATGTCACATGCACATGCACATGCACATGTCACATGCACATG
>Ga0115006_10003077_pt1 | contig 11230 bp, 6 predicted proteins | sample ArcOceMetagenome_3_FD_88943 | JGI IMG/M metagenome (GOLD analysis project Ga0115006, IMG submission 88943) | Marine eukaryotic phytoplankton communities from Arctic Ocean - Arctic Ocean- Svalbard ARC20M Metagenome | ecosystem: Environmental > Aquatic > Marine > Oceanic | place: Arctic Ocean...
ACCATTCTTTCCATAAAGAATTAAAACTTCAATGGACGATTAGCTCAGTTGGGAGAGCACCGCCCTTACAAGGCGGGGGTCACTGGTTCAAGCCCAGTATCGTCCACCATTCTTATCATAAAGAATTAAAACTTCAATGGACGATTAGCTCAGTTGGGAGAGCACCGCCCTTACAAGGCGGGGGTCACTGGTTCAAGCCCAGTATCGTCCACCAAATTATTTCATATTATTTATTCGATTAAAAATGATCGATTTTAAATACTTCTAATTTTTTCAATATTTCTGCGACTAATTTAATTACAGCAAACTAATGAATTGTCAGGGTTGCAATGCTAAAATACGCATAATTTTTGACTAATACTGATAATAAAGCCTATTAGGCATGATCAGTGATATCTATGTAGAGATTCTTATGACGTTGACAACTCGTTTTGCCCCAAGCCCAACTGGTTACTTGCATGTTGGTGGTGCTCGAACTGCCCTATACAGCTGGTTATACGCGCAGAGAAATGGCGGTGATTTTATTTTGCGTATCGAAGATACCGACTTAGAGCGTTCTACCCAAGCTTCGGTAGATGCGATTATGGATGGTATGACTTGGTTAAACCTTAAATGGACACATGGTCCTTATTTTCAAACAGAGCGTTTTGATCGTTACAAAGAGGTTATTGAGCAATTGCTAGCATCGGGCAATGCATACCGTTGTTACAGTACGGCAGAAGAAGTCGACGCTATGCGCGAAGCAGCAAAAGTAAAAGGTGAGATTGAAAAATATAATGGCTTATGGCGAGAACGTACCGATTACCCTGAAGATAAACCATTTGTTATTCGTTTTAAAAATCCGTTAGCAGGTAATGTGGTTATTAAAGATATGGTTAAAGGTGATATAACCATTAGTAATGAACAATTAGATGATTTAATTATTGCTCGCTCTGACGGCACACCTACCTATAACCTTACGGTAGTGGTTGATGACTGGGATATGAAAGTATCTCATGTTGTACGTGGCGATGATCATATTAGTAATACCCCCAAACAAATTAATATTTTATTGGCGTTGGGTGCAGAAGTCCCTGCATACGCGCATATTCCTATGATATTGGGTGATGATGGTAAGCGCCTCTCTAAACGCCACGGTGCGGTTAGTGTTATGCAATATCGTGATGAGGGCTATTTACCCGAAGCATTGTTAAATTACTTAGTACGTTTAGGTTGGTCACATGGCGACCAAGAAATTTTTTCTCGTCAAGAAATGATCGAATTATTTGATTTAAAAGATTGTAATCGTGCTCCTTCAGGTTTTAATACCGATAAATTGGTTTGGGTAAATCAGCATTACATGAAAACGATGGATCCAAATGAGGTAGCAAAACATCTCGCTTGGCACATGGCAGATCAAGGTATTAATATTGACAATGGTCCAGCATTAGCTGATGTCGTTAAAATACAGGCAGATAGAGTAAAAACCTTAAAAGAAATGGCTGAAATTTCACGTTATTTTTATGAAGATTTTACTGAGCTTGACGCCAAAGCAGTTAAAAAACATTTACGTCCAGTAGTTAAAGAGCCTATGTTGCTAGTAAAACAAAAGCTAGCTGCGCTAACTGATTGGTCTGCAGCGCCTATTCATGCAGCTATTAACGATACTGCTGTAGAGCTTGAGTTAGGTATGGGTAAGGTAGGAATGCCATTACGTGTTGCAGCCACGGGTGGTGGTAATTCTCCATCTCTTGATATTACCTTAGCATTACTTGACCAACAAAAAGTATTAGAGAGAATTGATCAAGCGATTGCCGTTGTTGAAGCAAGAATTGCAGCGAGCTAATGCGAATTTTCATTATATTACCTAAAGTGAGGAGTGTGCTCAGTGCAATTTAGTGATTTAGGCTTAGACAGTACTTTAATGAGTACTGTTAAGCACTTAGGGTTTACTGAGCCAACTCAAATTCAGCAACAAGCTATTCCAGCGGCTATGGCGGGACACGATCTCATTGCCTCGTCTAAAACAGGCTCAGGTAAAACACTGGCCTTTATTATTCCAGCATTGCAGCGTCTATCTAAAAATCGAGCGTTATCTAAACGCGATCCGCGTGTTGTTATTTTAACGCCAACACGCGAATTAGCAAAACAAGTGTTTAGCCAACTGCGCTTGTTTACCGCCAATACCCAATTTAAAGCGGTGTTAATTTTAGGTGGTGAAAACTTTAATGATCAAGTTAAAGTCCTAGAAAAAGAACCGCATTTTATTGTTGCTACACCAGGCAGGCTTGCCGATCATCTAACGCAAGGACATTTTTATTTAAATGGCTTGGAGTTACTCATTCTAGATGAAGCTGATCGCATGCTTGATCTTGGCTTTAGCAAAGAACTCAGTCAAATTAACAAAGCTGCTGACCACAGAAAGCGACAAACCTTGTTATTTTCAGCAACCTTAGATCATGCACAAGTTAATGAGTTTGCCGCAGAGTTATTAACTAAACCTAAACGCGTGGCTATTGAAGCCGGGCATACTGAACATGCTGATATTACCAAACGCTTTTATTTGGCAGATAATTTGTCACAAAAAGAAGTACTGTTACAACACTTTTTAGCAACAGAAAAATCGCAACAGGTAATTGTTTTTACAGCAACACGAAGTGATACTGACCGTTTAGCCAAATTATTAAGCGAACAATCATTAAATGCAGTGGCGTTAAGTGGTGAACTTAATCAAAGCCAACGTAATCAAATTATGGATAGCTTTGCTAAAGGCCAACATAAAATATTAGTCACTACGGATTTAGCCTCTCGTGGCCTTGATTTAATCAATGTTTCACATGTCATTAATTTTGATATGCCTAAACATACCGAAGAGTTTGTGCACCGTATTGGCCGCACTGGTAGAGCTGGAACTCAAGGTGATGCCATTTCATTGATTGGTCCTAATGACTGGTTAAGCTTTAAAAATGTTGAAGCATTTTTACAGCAAAAAATAGCTTTTAATAAAGTTGATGGAATTAAGGTTAAATTTAAAGGTCTGAAAGCCAAAAAAGCGAAAGTAGCCAAAAAGCCTGTAAAGCAGAACCAAGACATTAAACCTGTTACCACTAAATCTAGAAAGGTGATTAAGAAAACTTTTATTGATATACAAGATGTTGGGGCGATGAAGATAATCAAACGTAAAAAACCCTTAACGCCTGAACAAATTGAAGATAGTAATACAAAAGAACAAGAGTAAAATAATTACTAAGGTTAGGGTAGGTAAAATAAAGGTAGCTTTAGTTGCCTTTTTTTGTGTCTTAAACTATAACTTTTATCAGTAGGTTAATGAAAAATATAGTAATAAAACATTTTTAATTAAATTACTTAACCCTATGATGAACGCTAGTAATTCAAAAATATTATTCACACTGTAGGAGAAGTCTAATGACCGCCATGCAAAAAGTTTTTTGGTTAATTGCTAGCCTTGGAAATTTTTTATCGATTGCACTGTTCTTTGAGCAGCAAACCCTACTTAGTGTAATATTTTTAATTTTTACCTTAGCTTATAGCGCAGTTGGTTTTTATGATGTTTTTTATAGTCACCGCAGTTTGAACCAACTTTATCCTGTTGTTGCTTACCTACGCTATTTTTTAGAATCTTACCGTGTTGAAATACAACAATACTTCATTGCCAATGATACTGAAGAACGCCCCTTTAACAGAGAACAACGCAGCCTAGTGTATCAACGCGCTAAAAATGTTCGAGATACTATTGCTTTTGGTACCCAGCGTAATCTGGTTGAAGAAAACTACTTAAGTTTATGGCAGTCACTCTCACCAAAGCAAGTTAAACAAAGTGTGGAACGCGTTAGAATAGGTGGGGTACAGTGTCTTCAACCTTATTCAGCGTCTTACTTGAATATTTCCGCAATGAGTTTTGGATCGCTCAGTAATAATGCTATTGAAGCATTAAATTTAGGGGCTAAAAAAGCCGGTTGTTATCATAATACTGGTGAAGGTGCGGCCAGTCCTTATCATCTTAAACATGGTGGCGATTTAGTTTGGCAAATAGGTACAGGTTTATTTGGTTGTCGAGATGAAAACGGACAATTTAACCCTGACAGTTTTGCTAAAACTGCCAACCTACCACAGATTAAAATGATTGAAATAAAACTTTCTCAGGGCGCTAAACCAGGGCATGGTGGGGTATTACCTAAAGCAAAAATTACTGAAGAAATTGCAAATATTAGACAAATTACCCGAGAAAAAGATTGTGTTTCACCAGCAATTAATCCTGAATGTACCTCGCCTAAAGCCTTGTTATCGTTTATAGAAAATCTACGAAGTTTAAGTGGTGGCAAACCCATTGGTTTTAAATTGTGTGTGGGTAACCCAGCAGAATTTTTAAGTATTTGTAAAGCGATGTTAGCAACAGGTATTACCCCAGATTTTATTACTATTGATGGCGCCGAGGGCGGTACAGGTGCAGCGCCGGTAGAATTTAGTAATCGTTTAGGTCTAATGTGTTTAGAAGGAGTAAGTATCGTTAATAATGCTCTAGTTGGTGTTGGCTTGCGTAACAAAATAACCCTTATAGCATCGGGTAAAACCGCATCAAGTTTTGATTTATTAGCAAAAATTGCCGCTGGCGCTGATATCGTTAATGCAGCGCGCACTATGATGATGGCAATTGGCTGTATTCAAACACGTCATTGTAATACTAACCTTTGTCCAACAGGAATTGCTACTCAAGATCCTGCACGTGCTAAAGCGATAAAGGTCGATGTAAAAAGTGAGCGGGTACATAACTTTCATCGTAATACCTTAGCCAGCTTTTTTGAGTTAGTAGGCAGTATGGGATTGGATGATCCTGCAAAACTCAGCCCGCAAATGATTAAGAGGCGTTCACCTTATGGGTTACAAATGTCGATGGGAAGTTTAATCACGCCACTGGCTAACAATGCGTTAACCGACTCCGAGCAGAGTGATAATAAACTTGATGAAACCTGGCAACAATGGTGGCAAGCGAGCAGTGCTGAGCAATTTTATGTGGATGACGTATTTATTTTAAGAGCACCTGAATTCCATCAAACCAAAAAAATTAATGCGAATTATTAACTCATTTGCGATCCTAATGAATTTATTAACGTTTACCAATGATTGAATGGCTACTAGAGTTAATAATTGTCATTTACTCTGCAATCAGTTGTTTCACATTATAGCTGCTACTATCACTGCCTAACTTTTCTTGTAAGTATGGAAGTATATCACTGAGTTGTGACTTTAGTTGCCAAGGTGGGTTAACAATAAATAAGCCTGTTCCTGTCATACCATAAGCGTCTGTATCATCACTCAAACATAACTCTACTTGTAGTAAGTTTTTCACATCGCTGTTAGTAAAGTCTGTTTGCATTTGATCTATTAGGCTTCGCTTAACAACTGGGTACCAAAGAATATAAGTGCCGGTTGCAAATTTTGCATAGGCTTTATTAATCGTATTAACCGCTTTTTTATAATCTTCTTTTAGCTCATAAGGTGGATCAATTAACACTACACCTCGACGATTTGGTGGTGGTAATAAACCAAGTAAGCCTTTATAGCCGTCTGACTGCTTAATGAACACTTTTTTCCAGCGTTGGCAAAAGTCATGTAAATGATCATTGTCAGTGGGGTGTAGTTCAAATAAATGAGTTGAATCTTGGCGTCTAACAAAGCCTTTAGCAATCCCTGGTGAACCAGGATAAAGGTTAAGTTCAGTTGTTGGGTTAAGGTTTTTTATTAAAGATAAGTAGAGTAATAAGGGCTCAGGCGCCATAGTATCATCGATTATTTTAGCGATACCTTGTTTATACTCTCCAGTTTTTTGTGCATAGTCGTCGGTTAATTGATACATGCCTGCACCAGAATGACTGTCTATGTAGCAAAAACCTTTTTCTTTTCGAGTCATATAATCAAGAACAAGTGATAATACACTGTGTTTTAATACGTCGGCAAAATTGCCTGCATGAAAGCCGTGACGATAACTAAGCAAGGTAGATCCTTAAAAAGTAAAAAAATAAATAAGTCGTATTTACCAATAAGTAATGACTAACGAGAAATTACTAAGTTGGCATTAACAAGTCTTCATTAAGAAAAAGTTATCAAGAGTTAGCTAATAAAATATAAAAGTTTACAGGTAACAACTAATAGAAATTATATATTGACTAATAATGATACAGTAGCAAATATTCAAAAAACTACTTGCTATGATTAAGTTATTCTTAGGTTTTACTCGCTAAATATTCATCATAGGTGCCAGCAAAGTCAACATAGCTATCAGAGGTTAATTCAATGACACGGGTGGCAATGGTCGAAACAAACTCGCGATCGTGGCTGACAAATAATAATGTGCCTTCGTATTGCTCCAAGGCCATATTTAACGATTCTATCGATTCCATATCCATGTGGTTAGTTGGCTCATCAAGTACTAAAATATTTGGATTTTGCATCATTAGTTTACCAAATAACATACGTCCTTTTTCGCCACCCGATAAAACACTAATATTCTTTTTAATATCATCGGCAGAGAAAAGTAAACGACCTAAATAGCCACGAACCGCTTGTTCGTCATCACTGGGTTGACGCCATTGACTCATCCACTCAAATAAGTTCATGTCATTTTCAAATTCATACTCATGATCTTGCGCATAATAACCAATCTTGACATTTTCAGACCAAGTGAATTCACCTGAATTGGCTTCGTAACCAACTTCGTTCATTAACGTCCGCAAAAAGGTAGTTTTACCAATACCGTTTTCGCCAATAATAGCGATACGTTCGCCAACTTCAACTAAGGCTGATATGTTTTTTAAGATAGGTGTATCATCAAAGTTTTTACTTAAATTCTCAATGACCAACGCATTACGAAATAACTTCTTTTCTTGCTCAAAGCGAATAAAGGGGTTACTTCGACTAGAGGCTTTCACTTCGTCCAATTGAATTTTATCAATACGTTTGGCGCGAGAAGTCGCTTGCTTAGCTTTTGACGCATTGGCAGAAAAACGCGCAACAAAAGCTTGTAACTCACCAATTTGTGCTTTTTTCTTAGCATTATCTGACAGCAACCTAGCCCTAGCCTGAGTAGCGGCTAGCATATACTCATCATAATTACCGGGGTATACACGTAATTCACCGTAATCTAAATCAGCCATATGAGTACATACACTGTTTAAGAAATGTCTATCATGGGAAATAATAATCATGGTTGAATCACGTTCATTTAAGGTTTCTTCAAGCCATTGAATGGTGTGAATATCTAGGTTGTTGGTTGGCTCATCCAGTAATAAAATATCTGGATCAGAAAAAAGTGCTTGAGCAAGTAAAATACGTAATTTAAAACCGGGGGCAATTTCACTCATTAAGCCATAATGCTGCTCAACTGGAATACCTACGCCCATTAATAATTCACCGGCACGACTTTCTGCTGAGTAACCATCCATTTCTGCGTACTCAGACTCTAAGTCGCCTACTTTCATACCATCGGCTTCACTCATTTCTGGCAGGGCATATATACGGTCACGTTCTTCCTTAACGGCCCAGAGTTCAGTATGCCCCATAATGACAGTATCTATGACACTATAAGCTTCGAAAGCAAATTGATCTTGGCGTAATTTACCTAAACGTTCGCCTGTATCAAGATTAACATTGCCAGAAGTTTGTTCAAGGTCGCCACCCAGAATTTTCATAAAGGTTGATTTACCACAACCATTGGCGCCAATTAAGCCGTAACGATTTCCACCACCAAATTTTTGTGAAATGTTTTCAAATAGTGGCTTAGCGCCAAACTGCTGAGTGATATTATTTGCTGCTAGCATAATGTTTTCCAATAAAATGTTAAATTTTCAGGCTAAATATTAATGAGGTGAAGGATGGATGCTCATTCATCTCGCTGAAAAGTAATAAAGTTTTACTCATAAAAAATATGCGCATAATTATACACTAGAGGCGAATTATGCGCATACGTTAATTTTTATAATAGCGTTAACTTAGTGGAAGCTACTTTTTTTTTCTGCCGCTAAATTGATTATCAGAAAAACGCGTTAAGCCTTTTTTATGAGTGGGTGTTTTTTTATCTTGCCCAGACTTAGCTCTGTGTTGGCCTGGACTAGTTTTAAAGCCCTGTGAGTTGTTTTTACCTTGTCTGTTTTTATCTGTCCGTTGTTGCTCACCACGGGTTTCTCTGGGCACTAAGCAAGTTGGGGCAGAGCCAATAAGTTTAGTTAATCCCATTTTTGTTAGTGCTTGGCGAATTTGCGGCCAATTAACGGGATCATGATATCTAAGAATAGCTTTGTGAAGGCGACGTTGAATTGTACCTTTAGGGACATTAATCTTTCCTCCTTCACGCGCAAGGTTTTTGGTAGTTACATTGCGCAGTGAATTAAGCTCAGTGTGGTACAAGGTGGTTGCGTTTGCTAACGGCGATGGGTAAAAGTTTTGTACTTGATCCAATTTAAAGTTGTTAGTTTTTAACCATAAGGCAAGGTTAACCATATCTTTGTCGGTTGTGCCTGGGTGGGCAGAAATAAAATAGGGTATTAAATACTGTTTTTTACCAGCAAGTTTAGAGTAATGATCAAACATTTCTTTAAATTTGTTATAGCTACCCATCCCAGGTTTCATCATGTTTGCAAGCGGATCTTTTTCGGTATGTTCAGGGGCTATTTTTAAGTAGCCACCAACATGATGCGTAGCAAGCTCTTGCACGTATTCTGGGTGTTCAATAGCTAAATCATAACGAACACCTGAGGCAATCAATACTTTTTTAATGCCTTTTACTTTACGGGCTTTACGGTAAAGCTCAATGGTTGGCGTGTGATCAGTATCTAAATGACCACAGATGGTAGGCCAAACACAAGACGGTTTTCTACACGTTGCCTCAGCTTTTTCGCTCTTGCAATTAAGCTGATACATATTGGCTGTTGGGCCACCAAGGTCTGATATAACGCCAGTAAAACCTGGTACTTTTTCTTTGATATCTTCAATTTCATTAATAATAGATTCATGCGAGCGACTTTGAATAATTCGCCCTTCGTGTTCAGTGATAGAGCAAAAAGTACAACCACCAAAGCAGCCACGCATAATATTAATGGAGGTTTTAATCATATCGTAAGCAGGAATTTTGGCTTCACCGTAACTAGGGTGAGGGACTCGTTTATACTCTAAACCAAAGACACCGTCCATTTCCTCGGTAGATAACGGTTTAGCTGGTGGGTTTAACCAAATAAGGCGCGAGCCATGGCTTTGTACAAGCGGTTTAGCTGACGTTGGGTTAACTTCCTGATGAAAAATACGAGAGGCATGCGCATAAAGTACTTTATTATCTTTTACTTGTTCAAAAGTGGGTAAATTAATGTAGGTAGTTTCCCAAGGCTTAGCTTTTTTATCCCAAGTTTTATTACGGTAGTCGGCAATTTGAATGGGTTGCGCGGTTTTAGTAATGTCATCTGCGACATTCTTTTTATCAGCGACTGATTCGTTGTCACTACACGTTGCTGGCGTTATTTCTTCGTATGGGCTGTGAATAGGATCAATTTTACCTGGTCTGTCGATATCTCTCGAATCTATTCCTTGCCAACCAGGAAGTACTTCATTGGTTAAAAAAGCGCTACCTCGCACATCGGTAATATTTTTGATATCTTCACCACGAGCAATACGGTGAGCGATCTCGACTAGTGGCCGCTCTGCATTACCAAAGATTAATAAGTCAGCTTTAGCATCAAATAATACTGAACGACGAACTTTGTCTGACCAGTAATCATAATGGGCAATTCTTCGCAAACTGGCTTCTATTCCGCCAATAACAACAGGTACACCTTTAAATGCCTCTTTACAGCGTTGTGTATAAACCGTCACCGCGCGATCGGGTCTTTTACCACCTTCATCGTTAGGGGTATACGCATCGTCGTGACGTAACCTTCGCTCTGCAGTATAGCGGTTAATCATAGAATCCATGTTACCAGCGGTTACCCCAAAAAATAAATTAGGCTTACCTAGCTCCATGAATGCTTCTTTTGATTGCCAATCAGGTTGAGCAATAATACCTACTCTGAAGCCTTGTGCTTCAAGCATACGACCAATAATGGCCATACCAAAACTCGGATGATCTACATAAGCGTCACCGGTAACAATAATAATATCGCAGCTATCCCAGCCTAATAAATCCATCTCTTGTCGAGACATAGGTAAAAATGGCGCGGTGCCGTAGCATTCAGCCCAGTATTTAGGATAATCAAACAAGCCTTGCTGTGGTTGAGAAATGAGTTGTTTTTTTGCTGGATTCATATCAGTGTCGCCATTGAGGTTTATTGGTTACAAAGATTATGCTCTCTTTGCAGGCGGCGGAGTATAGCAGAAAGTTGAGATGATACCTAACGAGGTTTGTGTGTTATTCGTACAATAATGAAAACGATTATTTTAGGTACTTTTTTTTATACTACGTAAGAACTCTGTTCAACTTAAACATAAATATTGACACAAATATAAAAAGTAGCTCGGCTCAGTCATTAAGCATGATAACTTTATATGCTCTGTATTAACGCACATTGAATGCGTTCATTACATTAAGAAATAGTTGTTCAAGTAAATGACTGGTTTGTGAATATTGCTAACGACATTATTCTTTATATTGTGTTTTATCCTGTTGAAAAGATTTAATACTAGAAGCTATAAAAAATAAAGCATTACTAATATTTTAAAGCATACTTATTGATTTAGTTGTAATCGTTGTTATTTATTATTTTGTATCAGTTATCAGTTATCAGTTATCAGTTATCAATTCAGAGGGATTAACTGATAAATTAATCATATTGTTCCCCAAAGCAGATAACCATAAAACTTAATGTATAATTTTTGTATTTTTGTTGCACTGATTGAGTCGTTGATTTTTTAAGACAATACATTGGGTTTCTCCAAAACGGGCACTTTGATCAAGTATCGCCATATCATCTGCTGAGAAATTAGCATTTGAAAGAATGACTGCAGAGCAGTTACCTCGACATAGTACTTTTTTAATTTGATCAATATCAAGGTGAGCTGAATTCTCATTACACAAATGTTGTGTTTTATTTTTGCCTTTAAAGCTTACACACAATACTTTTGATATATCTACGCCATGCGTTTGCGCTAATTGTTCTAATGAAGACTCTTCAGGATTAATAAATAGTACCCACTTTTTTTCTTGATCGTGTTGTTGGCAGATAGTTGCATAATGCGAGGTCAGTTCTTGATG
>Ga0115006_10003083_pt1 | contig 11221 bp, 4 predicted proteins | sample ArcOceMetagenome_3_FD_88943 | JGI IMG/M metagenome (GOLD analysis project Ga0115006, IMG submission 88943) | Marine eukaryotic phytoplankton communities from Arctic Ocean - Arctic Ocean- Svalbard ARC20M Metagenome | ecosystem: Environmental > Aquatic > Marine > Oceanic | place: Arctic Ocean...
ACCCATATGCAAACAAATTTACATATACTCATATACATACCCATATGCAAACAAATTTACATATACTCATATACATACCCATATGCAAACAAATTTACATATACCCATATATATACCCATATGCAAACAAATTTACATATCCTCATATGTATACCCATATGCAAACAAATTTACATATCCTCATATATGTAGTCATCTAAGCGAAGGAGGAGCAAAAACATCGACGAGGAGGAGGCGAGGTTAAAAGCATCAGCGGCAACAAAGGCAGCACCGGTGCCAACGATGCATGCACGCGAGAACGTCGGCGGCCAGCATCATCAGCGCCTGCGCGGACTCGAGATCCAAGAGCGAATGCACGCCCTGCGCGCTCGAGGACACAGCGACGGCGGCGGCGGCCGTGGACTTGATCTCGATGGCGCCGGCGACGCGCCAGGTGGCAGCCTGCAACTCCTGCGACTTTTGTTGCAGCGCGTGCTGCTCGCACTCGAGCGCAACCGCCATGCTGTGGATCTCCTCGAGTGAGTCGAGCCCTTGCGTGATCTTGAGGACGGCGTCCAGGCCCTGCTGCGTGTCGCCTACCAGCGAGTCCTCCTGCCGCAGCAGCTCGCGCGTGCGCGAAAACGTGGCCGGCAGGTAGCCCAGGACGCGGCGGGCGCTGGCAGCGGCGTTGACAGACAGTTTGCGCTGCTCGACGCCGTTGGTTCGAAGATAGTCTAGGCGCGCTCCGAGCATGGCGAGCTGCTGGTGCACCTCGCGCTGCATCGCCTCCTTGTGCTGCGCCTCGTGGCGGCACTGGAGCACGGCCCTCCAGCTCTCCTCCATCCTTGCCATGCATGCTATGTAGTGCGCATCCATCTGCTGCGCGCCCGCCGGCGCCAAGCCCCGGGACTGCTCGAGGTCCGTCACCGCGGCTGCGACGCCCAAGGTTTCGACACACATTTCGCCAAGCTCGCGAAAGGTGCCGCGGCGCATGAGGGCCCTGCTAGTGACGGTGTCCTTGTTCATGTTCTGAGGCTTGCTGCCGGCGCTCCTGAGCAGTTGCTCCTCGGCGCGCGTCAGCGCCGCATCAGTCTCACTGAGAGCCGCGTGCGCGGCTGCGCACTCGGACAACCGGGTGGTGAGAGCGTGGAGGAGCGCCGCGCGCTTGGCCCCTTCGCCCTCCGCATCCGCGTCGAGCACGTCATGGTGCAGCCATCTGAAAGAGGCCACTTGCGTCTGAAGATGCTGCGCCTGCGCCTGGTGGCGCATGACCGAGGAGGTAGCCAGACGCCGTTGGTTCACCTGCTTGCGGCGCTCTGCCTGATGCTGGCAGTACGCGATGAGCTTGCTCTCGAGCGAGGAAAGCCGGGCTTCGCGTCGCCGAGTTTCCACGTGCCGTGTCAACGACCACCGCAGCGCACCGAGCATACTCCACACCCAGACCTCATCCCCGCCGCCACCCGCCGCAGTCCGCTGCACAGCCCAGGAGTTGCTGTTAGCGACGCCACTGTTCGCAACGCCCCCCGCCAATACCGCGGGCGGCACGTTTCTCTCCAGAATGGGTCTCAACACGGCAGCCACCTTGGGCAGCAGTAACCCGCGCACGACCTCGGCGACCGTGAGCTCCAGGCGCGCTTGCATCGCAGGCACAAGCGTCTGCGCGGCGGCGGCTGAGGGACAGCGCATGGCAGCCACCAACACCACTTGCATTGCCTCAATCTTCACCACAAGCTGCCAGCGCAGAATGTCCTCCTCCATCAAGGCCACGTTGTTTGAGATTGCCGTCAGCCTCGACACCGCTGCCTCCACCGGCGCAAAGACGCGATTCAGCGCCGTCAGCAACACCCTGCCCCTTGCACCACTCCCGCCGGGCACATTGCCTCCCGCCCCGCCCCCGCCCCCGGCGGCACCGTCAAGGATCCCAGGCCCATCCAGCGCAATAAGGCGATCATACTGGTTCTGCAGCCCGCGCAGCTTGCCGAGCAGGTCAGCCTTCTTCTTGTTCGTGCCCATCCCCCTGGTACCCGACTGCGAAGACACCTCATCAAGCGCCTGCGCCAGCGTTCGCACCTCGGCTGCGAGCAGCAGCAGCGCCCGCACCTGGTGAATTACATCACCGTCTGTGTGAATAGCTCGAATGGCCTGAGCCAGAACCATCTGCGAAGATCCTTGGGGATCGCTGCCAAGCACCTCCAGATGACTGATGGAGTGAAGACAGGTCTCTAGCCCGGACATTGCCGCCACCCACACTTCCTCCCCGACGTTGCCAACACTGCTGCCCCCGCCCCCCTTGCCGGCACCCCGACCCTTGCCACCGCCTCCCGTCCCCCCCACATTGCCGCCGGCGGCGGCAGAGATGGACGACATTTCGCGCACAATGTCGCCGCAGCGGTTTATGTTGGTGGCCAGCGTCTGCATCATCTCATGTAGCAGCCGGCTAGTCTGCGGCCCCACTCCCCAAACCTGCGCCACCATCGCGAGCAGCTCCGAGTGGCTTGGTGCACTCCACTCTTCCGGTGCCGCCTTGAGCAGCGCCAGCTCTTTGGTGCTCGAAGACTCTGGCAACGACACGCCCAAGACGCGCGCCATCGTATCACACAGCTGGAGCGCGCACGCCGCATGCCCGAGTGAAGGGCGATCCCCGTGCCGGGCCCAAGCGGCATGCGCCGCCGACACTGCCTCCTCCAGCAACTGAGGCTCGCAAGGGTCAGACGCAGCGAGGAGCGCAGCATGCATGTCCCGGGCGTTGGATTGAGCCGCGACCAGGTCGGCCTCGAGCCGTGACTGAACGGCGAGCAGCTCTGTGCGCTGCGCCCTCATGCGCTCCTCACTGCAGCTGAAGTGCAGGCACAGCTGCGAGACCGCGGAAGGGTTCTGAAGTGCAGCCGACAGCGCCTCGCGCCATTGCCACGCGCGCCCCGTGCGCCAGTAGTCAGGAGGCAGCTCTGCCACTGCCTGCGCATAGTTGCCCAGCGCCTCTAGCAACCTCTTCCCGCACTCGAGCGCGCGTGTGAATGCCGTTGCTGCCTGCTCCTCGAGGGGCACACCGTCGGCACCCTTGCCCTTTTTGGCGCCGAGCGACGCCAGCGACGCGATGGGAGGGGTGGAAAGGGACGAGAGGCTGTCGCGGAGCGTCTGGAGCCTGCCGCTGCGCAGGTTCGTGAAGGCGGACTCTTGCTTCATGGCGGTCTGGGACACCTGCATGAGCCCTTCGCGCACTGCTGCCTGCACGGCGTGCCACTGTGCCTCCAAGTGCTGGAGACGTTGCTTGAGTGAGTCCGCCTGCGTGCTGGGGTCATCTGGCCGCTGCTCCTTCATTTTAAGCTCCAAGCGCCGGATTTCCTCGACCACCTCGCGCTCGAGCTTGGTCATGTCCTCCGCCTCTTGCGCCCCCGCTGCCTCGGTCAAGGCCGCGCTCACGAACTCGCGCATCGCATGCTCCAGTGCACCCAGGGCCTGAACGCCCTCCTGCAGATTCTCGCCCAGCGCCACCTTCATCTCGTCGACGCGCGAGGCAAAGAGGGAGAGCGATACATGCAGCTCAACCCCTTTCGATTCGTCCTTGTTCTTCTCCGACGTCCAGTCCACCAAAGGGTCGTAGACGAAGGCCTCAAGCAGAGTCAGCAGCGCCTCTTTATTGCGCCGCAACACCCGCAGAGCCTTTTCACAAGAGTTTCGAAACGGTCCTTCCACCCCGTAAGGCCCCAGCGCCGCCACGAGCGTCTGGGTCATGCGGTATGGGACAGTCTCTGGAACTTTGAGACGCGCGCCCTTATCGAAGGATACATTCCAGTCAATATGCACGACTTCGCCCGAGGTGAAATTGATCAAGATATTGTCCAGGTGCCTGTCTCCCAGCCCAACAACGTAGCCCACCATGGACGAAACCGCCATCGAGCGGGCGTGCGTCGAGGTCTTGTTCCACAGTTCGGCGGAGGAGGCAGAGGAGCACCATATCTGCCGTGACACGAGGTCGCGCGGAGTCTCCTGCAGCAGCCGCTGGAATACGTTGCGCAGCACGTCGTGCGGCCATTCTTGCCGGGAGGTGGCGCGCGTGATGCCGTGCTCCTTGAGTGCTGGGATAATTTTGTCGTAAAAGAGGTCGCTTGGCCGCCGCACGCCTCCATCCGCCGACTGCCGCGCCTGCCAAGACTTGTAAATGCCGAAGAGGGGTTCGGTGCCGTCGGCCCACTGGATTAGTCCCGAGCGCGGACCGACTGGAATGACGGCATATGAACGCGCGCGCAGGCCGCGAGCGTGCGACGGGCGGTCTTGCAGCAAGAGTATATTCACAATGTCGAGGAGCTGCATCATGCGCTCGTCGAGGTGCAGGTCCTCGCGTCCTTTTAGAAGGTAGGTGTAAGCGCGCCCGTCACTACCCACCATGGTAAGCTTCTTGGGCTTTGTCTTGGTCATGAGCATCTGCACGTGCTCCTCTAACCTGGCGACCGTGACAGGGCCATGCCTGCTACCCCCTGCACCCGTCCCGCCATATTCCTCTTCGACCGCCAGCCCCGGCATGGGGATGCGCGTGTCCGCAAGCCCCGCGAGCACGGGTGACAGCGCTTGCAGTGACAGGCGAGAGTGGCGCATGTACACATTAAGCGTCTTCATCAACGCTCGCATGGGCTCCCACGCAGCCTCGGCTTGATAAACATGCCGCGGATTGCGCAGAGATTCAAGTGCAGCCGCAAAGCTGGGCCCAAAGCGCTCCACGAACTTGATGTCGTGCAACGACGCCTCGCCCTCTTCTTCCCCTTCCTCGGTCACATGGCTCCGGCTCTCAAACAGACGGCGCAACGGCTCAAGCACCACGCGCGCGGGCCGCGTAATAGCGTCGTACTTTTCGCGCAGAATCCGCACGCGTTCGTCTGGCGACAGCGTCTGATTCGCCTGCACACGAGCAGCCTCCTCCCGCATGAGCCGCATGCCAGCCGACACCTTGTGCATGGCGTCCTGCAGCATACTCCAAACGAGATCCTCTCGCAGTATCGAGCACTTGTTCAGTTCTCGGATGACTTGCTGGACGTCTGCCACCAGACCGGGACACCTTGATTCGCAGGAAAGCCGGAGATTTTCCAGGATGCTTGAGAGCTGGCGACTGGACGGGTTTTCCAGGTGTCCGACAACGGTTGGATAGATAATTGCATCAGGGAGGTCGGCGCCGATGTGTGCAATCAAGGTGCGCACGTGCTGCCGCACACACGCTTCGTTATGACCCAGCCGCGCAAAAAGCTGCGGCACGATCTTGCGCCATGGTCGCGGTGGTGTGGTGTCGATGTTGGCTACAAACAGATCATCTAGCGACTCCCCGTACTTGACGAGCAGACGCAGCAATCGCAGCGTCGCCGTCACGTCATACGTCTCCCTTCGCTCCACCTCTGATATAACACCGGACGCGGGGCCACTGACACCCTTACCCGCTGATGTCTGGTCGCCATTTTCTCCTGTGGACCCCTCTGCTCCGCTCCCCTGTCCCCCGGCGCTTCCCATCCGCAGGTACTGGAAATAGGCGCTGACCGCAGCGCGGTACAGGTGCAGCGCACGATGGCGGCTTGCACGCCACTCAATCAGGAGAGCATCAATCACGTGGCTTCCGGCCCATGGCACGAGCTCCTTGCTAGTAGCAACTGCCTGGCGCTCGCGTTCGCGTGCTCTGTCAGCATCGCCTTCGTCCTTGATTACGTCGCCCATCAGCCACGACTCCAACAATTGCCCCGCTAAGTCACAGAGGGCGGCATCAGTCAGCACCAGACCCCCTTCATGCCCGTGGACAGCATGCGCACCAGGTAGTTCCTCTGTTGTGAGCACCACACGCCCGCCCGAGGTCTCCACGGCTCGTCGCAGCACAGAGCAAAGGCGTGCTTCGATGCCCGCGCGAACATGTCGGGCACGGTCCCCAATAGCCCGCCCATCGGACATGCGGGTCAGTGCATCTACATGATAGCGGCCCTGCCCATAGCACCACGCAGCATACTCGGCGTATGCTTTGCCACTCGCGTGAGCCCTTCCGTAAACAGCAGAGCAGCGGTGCAACAGAAAGCCACCGAGCAGCTCAGCCGCCCCGACGGCACCTTGCACTCCATCATCGAACCGCTGGACTTCTCCTGGCTGCAAGCCGACTTGAATACTCCACTCATCCAGCCCATTCGCCTCACTGTAGCCGCGAATTCGTGTGAGCACCGTGCGCACAGCCTCTTCCCCCTGCCACCAGGTGGCCATCTGCCGATCCTGCAACAGCAGCGACACCTTGCGCAGCAACTTTGCCGCTGTCGCCTCCCCAACCTTAACGCCAGAGTCTTGCTCCACAGCATCCCACAGGAGCTGCAGCGCCAGCGGCTCTTGCTTCTTTGCCAAGCACAGCAGCGCCGTCTCCATTTTCGCTTGCAGTGCTGCAGTGCTCTTGAGCGCATCCTGCGCAACACCCTGGACCCCCCCTCCCACGTTCCCCCCACCCGTCTGCTCCTCATGCAGCAGGCGGTGCGCATAGTTCAAATTTCGCTGCTTCCGTGCAATCTGCGCGACGCGCAGGCGCAGCGCCTGGACGTGCGCATGCTGATCTCCCCGTCCCCCCAGCGCTGCGCCAGGCACTGCCCCGATGCTGTCCTCTGATATACGCGCCAGCCGCAGGACCTTGTGCCACAGCGGCAGGGCGTGCAGGGACGGGTCGCATTTCAAGACAGGTGCCGATGCCAACAAGGAGATGGACGAGAGTGGGGTGTGGGACACGCCATCAATACATTCTTGAAGCTGCGAGATTGCTGAGAGCAGCACCAGCGGTTCCTCCGCCTGTGACAGATCTGAGGCAAGATCCATGCGAACCAGTGCCAAGGGGTCATTCAGCATGCGACGAGCTGCAAGCAGCATCGCCTTGGCGCGCGGAAGCTGTCGAAAACGAAACGCCAGAAGTCCCCGCATCAGCAGCTGCTCGCTGAGTTGCACGCACTCCACCCAAGACCTGCTCTCCCGACCAGATGGCTCGGGCACCTGGTCAAGAAGAAGCTGAGCCTCCTTGAAATCCCCGAAATCAACACATGCCATTGCCTCTGTCACCGGCGATTCAAACATCTCCTGCAGCCCCATTAAGGAGGCGCGCCATGGATCCCCTGCGGCGTCCTCATTGTGCAAATTCACAAGCTCCGGAACTGCATCTGCAGAAACCGCCACGCGGACCAGTCTCCCAGAGACAAGCAACACTTGGCCGCGTTTTTCAAAACAAACTCTGCAGTTTCGAGCGGCAGGCCCCCACCCAACCCGCCCTCGCCATTGCCCGGCATCTGGACGACAGCCTGTGAATGCGCTGCGGGAAGATTCATTGGGTGTAGAGGGTGATGCACGGGGTACGCTGATGCCGCAGCTTCCTGTTGTTGTTTCTGCTGCTGCTGCTGTTGACGCTGGGCGCCAAGGGCTTCAAGGTAGATGTCCAGCGCCTCCTCATACAGCTGCACCAACACACAACGCGTTACTTTTCTCTCGCTGTTTGTCTCTCTATTTCTGTCGCTTCATGCAGCCGTACCAAGATACGAGTGTTATAGGGTTTGCTCTCTTCCTCTCTCTCCTCTCTCCCTCTCTCCCTGTCTCTTACACATGATACATTTACACAAATACACCCACATTTTGCGTATACAACCACAAGATACATACATTCACATGTATGCACGTGGACATGACCATACACACGACAACAAATGACAACACAAAGAAACGGTCTTCTCCCGAGCAATTCATTCCCTACGTCTTCAACCATCTTCTCTCGAGCCATTCATTCCCTACATGTCTCTGCCGGACGCACATATTGGCACTCACCCCTTTAGTCTGAAGAGAGAGGGCATGAATCCAGCTGGACTTGTGTTCGCGAGGACCAAGCAACGATTTCGCGTTCACCTTCACCCATACAGCAAAGCCTTCCAGCTGTCCGCACACCGTGTGTGTGTGTGTGTGTGTGTGTGTGTGTAAGAGCGCATGTGTGCGTGTGCGTACAAACGATCTCGCCAGATGCTCAGTTCAGGCACATGCGCGAGTTACTGCATGTAAACACACACACATGAACGCTTGCAGACATAGACAAACACAGACGCGAGGATGCAACTTTTGGAGAGAGATACCGCGTCGGCATCACCCACAAGGCTGAGCGCATGACAGACCTGTCCGCAAAACACACATAGTAGTAGTGTTAGTGTTAGTATTCGCGTGAGTGTTAGTATTAGTATTGATGTTGGTATTAGTGTTAGTGTTAGTGTTAGTGTTAGTGTTAGTAGTTGTATTCGTATTCGTATTCCTATGACAGACCTGTCCGCAAAACACACATTCTTCAGCGTCAACCTCTCGATCATGTTGTCAACATGTTACGTGACAACCCCACCCATATACCGACAGAGAGAGACTCGCACATGACATACACACACACACACACACTCTCTCTCTCTCTCTCACACACACACAGTCAAAGTAGCATACGCAAGGACCTGCAAAGCCACACACACACAGAGACACACAATCAACGTAGCATTCGCAAGGACCTGCAAAGCCAGGGCATTCTTCTCAGCACGAATGCGCTGCGACTGCTCTTTGCCAGCGGCACCGGCAGCCTGAGCCTTTGACCCGGCGCGCATTAACTCCGGTAGCCTCTTGAAGGCGTGCTCTAGAATGCTGTGCGGCGCCGATGTGATGGCTGAGGCACGCGTGAGCGCCTGTATGCCAGTAATTTCCCGTCAAACACACACACACATAAACCCACCCCTACCCACCCACCCACCCACCCACCCCACACACATACACACATACACACATACACAAACACACAGTGCGCGCATACACAAGAACAACCTTTCGGAGGCGGCCAAACCAGTCCTCACACACTTTGCGGTTGGCCCGGAAAAACTTGGTCGAGCTCACACTCGCTGGCGGCAGTACCACACTCGCCTCATACGCACTGAACACCAGCCTCTCCAAGTGCCCCACGAACAGCAACAACATTCTCAATGCCTTGTGCCATTGAGCCCCCCCGCCTCCGCCCCCCACACCAGTGTCTTTCTCGAGCATGTGCCCGTCCATCTCGGCGCGCGTACACGCCTCCAGCAGCATATGCTCCAAGGCTTCAAACGTCTGCACTGGGCCCCCGAACGATGATCGCAGTTTGCTACGAATCAAAAGACGCGACGCCTCCACAACGGCCCACATCAGGCCTTCTTCCGCCAAGCTCCTGCCGGCACTGAGCATACGCCCCCCGCCACGCCCACCCACACCACCATCTTCCCGCGCTCTCTCAAGTCCTTCACCACACTCCAACACGCCAGTGCCCACTTCTCGCGTCCCCTTCTCCCCGCCACCGTCCCCTCGGGTTTTAGTGGACGAGGAGCTAATGGCAAAGAGGCGCGGAAGCACCGACAGCATATCGGCTTGAGAACGCTGCGCAAAAAATGCCATGACTCGCTGCAAGTCGACAGAGCGCATTGCAGCCACATTTGCACCGCCGCCGCCCTTGCCAGCGACTAAAAGACGCAGCCAGGTGGGAAGCCCGAGCTCCTCGCCCATTGAGTCCAGCAGCATTTTCGACGAGATCAGGCGAACCGGATACAGAAGCAGTACGTGCGATACGCTGCCTAGAATCTCCATGTACCTATCAGCAACCGTCGCCTGCACCGGCAGCGGCGTCTGCTGCTGCTGGTGATGCTGCGGAGGCCGCGAAGAAGCAGGACAAGAATCGGCAAGACGTGAAAGAGCAGCACGGAGTCCCACGAGGGCCTTTGCAGGTTGACGGGCCGCGACTGCCAGCAAGATGGATGCCTGTACACACTGCGCTGCCGCGGCACGCACTTCGGGGTCTGCGTCGCTGGCAAGGATCAAAGCTCCGTGACAGAGCTCGCGCACTGTGGCGCTGTCAATAGCGCCCGGCGCCTTGCGATCTACAGCCTCAGGGCACTGGCAGGCCCGGGTGAGTGCGTCGACAACAGCCAACTTCAGCGCCGGAGCAGCATCCGCTCGCAAAGCTCTCACCAGCACCCAGGCACAGCGTCGCCGCGCCACCGTCTCCCGTGCGCGAGCCGCACTTGCGTGCCTCTCCCCGTCACTTTCTGTGCGCATTGCATCTCCCTCTTCCAATGCACAGACGCCGATTCGCGTGTAAAGGATGCCGATGAGATGCACAAGAAGAGTCTTGAGCGTCGACAACCCCGTGGCCTCGGGGCCCTCTCTCAACACACTCTCGCCGCAGGAGCCCACGCGCTCCAGCATACTGACCGCCTGTTCCCTGCCAAAGCCGCGCCACCAGCCCCCCATATACTGTGCTGCATCGCCTGACCCACCCACCCCTCCCCGTGCCGCATGAATGGACTCGCGCACCACCTCCAGCATCACTCCGCACAGAAACACAGCTAACACTTCCAGCTCCCGTAACCTCCGGCATGCCTTTCCAACAGCTTCGCCAGACACAGCCATACTAGCCCATGACTCTTGTCTCACGTCCCCAGAATCCCGTGCCGCACCATGCACCTGCCCGCCTCCCGCCGCAGACATGTCGTTGCACCGGCCCAATTCTGAGCACACACGCTCCAGCTCTGACAGATACAACCCAGCGGCGTGTAGGGCCCCTCTAGCCCCTCCTGCATCCTTACAAGAGACCACAGTCTTCTCGGAGCCTTGGCCGAAGTCTGTACCCCCGCCCTCGACTCCCATGCTCAGCGTCGCCGCCTGACTCAGTTCCCACTCGCCTATCTTCTCATCGCCGTGTCCTTCTGTCTGGCCTTTGTCAGCAGAAGCCTCCAGGGAACAGCTTTGTGCCGGGTCCAGACGGTGCGGAGGAGAATACATCCCCTTGCAGAGCACCGCCACATAAAGACGGCGCACTGCGAGTGCCACCTGTAGATGCGCGCGCAACACACACCCACATTCGACAGAAACACACGCACAATACACGCGCAGTTACGGAGAGCTAACGCAACGGAAGGTGCATGTGTCTCTGTGTGTGGCATGAAGACTAAATTGGGAGGCTCCGAAGCAGGACGTTTAAGAGAAACAGTGTGTGTGTGTATGCAATGCATGACTTCATCGGTCTATCCATTCCTGAGCGCGTGTCAATGTTGCGAGCGGGAGAGGTGTGGTGTGCTGTGAACCTCTGCACTGACCGAACATATGCATGACGCCTACAAATACACGCGATGACGCCTACAAATACACGCGTGTGTGTGTGTGTGTGTGTGTGTGTGTGTGTGTGTGTGTGTGTGTGTGTGTGTGTGTGTGTGTG
>Ga0115006_10003084_pt1 | contig 11219 bp, 6 predicted proteins | sample ArcOceMetagenome_3_FD_88943 | JGI IMG/M metagenome (GOLD analysis project Ga0115006, IMG submission 88943) | Marine eukaryotic phytoplankton communities from Arctic Ocean - Arctic Ocean- Svalbard ARC20M Metagenome | ecosystem: Environmental > Aquatic > Marine > Oceanic | place: Arctic Ocean...
CACACACACACACACGCACACACACGCACACACACACACACACACACGCACACACACACACACACGCATTGTATCTGTAGGGTGGAGGTGAAAAGGGCCTACCCCCCTCGGAAACTCTGACCTACCTGGCGCCCTCGGTCTACAATGATCCCTCGGCGACAGAGATGTTCAGAGAACATGTTGTGAACGCGGATCTCGGAAAGCCTTGGCATCTCAGCCCTCACTCCTCTATGCCGTAAGAGCGATATGTTACAGTATTATATGATGACAACATATAAGAATAAGAGTGATATGATATTATCTGATGATGATGATAGTTATGATATGATAACGACATACAAGAATAAGAGTGATATGTTGGTATTGTCAAGGTATCTGATAGCCTTGGCATCTCAGTCCTCATTCCTCTATGCCGTTTCCGTTAGTGTCTTTCTACGCTGGGGGCCTCCAGTTTCTTGCAAAAGAGGCCTGCAGTTTCTATAAAAAGACCTATTCCGCAGGTTTTCCGCACACCCAGCCAGCGTGTTTCTAAAGTTCATTGGAAGAAACTGGCCAAATCCAGGCTGCAGTTTCTACTTGCCAGTTTCTACTTCCCGGAACTCTACTGTAAGAGTGATATGTTATTATCTGATGATGATGATAGTAAGAGCGATATGCTATTATATAATAACAATACATAAGAGTAAGAATGATATGTTATTATCTGATAGTGGTATATAACAATAAGAACGATACGTTATTACATAATGGTTTTGACGTGCAGGTACGATCGACCGTTGCAGAGTCTGCGCGACAATGCGTCCCCAGAGCGGGACAGACCAGGTGTTCAACGTAGGCAAGAGCGATATGTTATATGCTATGATGATACTGCTGATAACAACAGTGTTAGGAAGCAAAACCCGCGCGGGCAAATTGTCGGGCCCTTCTCACATTTGTTGAACCCACACTTCTCACTTTTGTACGACTTTGCACGCTTCACCTTCCCAGGAGTGCCCACGCCCGTGTCCTCGTCTCAGTATCCAGCAGAACGTTACTACAATCGGGGATTGGAAGGAAGCGGTAATGTCTGGAGTTCGAGCCCCGGGGTAGGAGCACAAGGAAACGGTGCTGGACTCAATGATCGTCATCGACGGCTCTTGAGCTTGATCTCGCAAGGATGATTTGTCGTGGGAATCTACACCTTCTGTGCCGGCCCATCAGCCGAAGCATGCGCCCCCAAGGAGGGCGAGGAAGCGGCAGCGCAAGTGCGGTCACGAAGTCATGCGTGGAACGCTAAAGTGAAGCTCACACAGACATAGGCAGAGATACAGTTTTCATGCATGCATTTGCACGTGTTTCAATTATCACCGAGCTCGAAACTCCAACCCATTTGCGAATGCCCCCCCATGGACACCCCAATGCATGAAATATTGTGACCCAGCAACCTCTCCCGGTCTTGCGCCAGCAGTTGCGCGGGAGAGCAGAATATCTGGTTTCACTCAACTGTCAATTATTAGGTGGCAGAAGCATGATGCAAGTATGCATTCAGAGTTGTGTAGTGTGCGCATAGAGCCAAGACACACGCATAGGCGTTGGGCGTTTCGCACGCACGCCAAGACAAAGCATTCCCGCACACATGCGTGAGCTTCCTTGCACTTACTTATTGCATCTAAGTGGTCGGGGTTGATGTTGTTGTTGGCAAGATCGAGGTGAGTCATGTGCCCAGAGCTCTGGCGCAGAGCCCTAGCCATCGCCTGTGCCCCAACATCCGTGATACCGTTTTCCGCCAAATCCAACTTGCTGCGAAGTGCGACAGGTCTCATTAGCAATGTGTTACCCGTGCTTGGGTGCAGGCGAGGATGCTCCACAGGCACAATGATAACGCTATAACAAAAGCGTGCCCGACGCACCTGAGTGTTGCGGCCTTTGGAGAGAATGTGCCCTGACGCTTAATCGCCTCTGCCATAAAGCAAGCGGCCTCATCGCCGGCTGCATTGGCTCTCATTCGCACTTCTGCAAGGCAGGTGTTGAAATTGAGCGCCATGGCTACACACGAAGAGCCTGAAGGGCCCAGCGCGTTGTGGGACAGGTCAAGAAGCTGGATGCTGCGATTGCACTTGAGCGCCTGGACGTGAGTGTGCGGTCATGCGTGGAGCCACGTATGTTTCAGTTCGCGAGTATGCACAGTTGTACACAGGAGCCACCCATCATCAAAACATACCTGGGCAATGTGCCGACCACCGTTGGGACCGATCCGGTTGTGCGAGAGCAGCAATTCGCGCAGAGAAGAATTTGTGCACAGGGAAGTTGCTGCAAACATTGCCTTTGTCAGTACAGTACTGTCACAAATACCCCTATTTGACTTTTGTTGGAGACTCTCATTACACAGTTTCATCGCACGCCAAAATCAGGAACATCTAGATCAGGACATCTATCGTTTGGCTGGCTTGTGTATGGTCCTACCCAGCAGCGCAGTAGCCAGGCAATCGATCTCATTGTGGGAAAGATCCAGCTGTACGAGGACGTGATTGACCGACAGGGGGCGCGAGAGGTCGCTGAAAGGGTTTCGACAAGTTTGGGCAATTAGTTCCGTAACAAACCCGTGTGAAGCTTCAGCATTGGACTGAAATACAGACTACTAGCGTACCTGACGCTACAAGGAGTGATGCCAAGACCAGCGTATGTCAGCTTCAGTCGCTTCAAACGCAAGCTGTTCCAGAGCACCTCTGTGATCCGCGGCACCTGTAGCGTGCGTGCGCACACGCGGGATCGATGACACCCACAGGGCAAATCACAGCACCATTAGTTTTGTCTCCTGGAGTGAGGCCTTCCTAACGCTAGCACAAGCACGCTCAGATGAAAAGTCTTGCGCTCACCACGTCCTGCGCACGGTCACCCACAAACTCAAGACACTCTTGCTCATACTGGGGATTCTGCGGTGCGTTTCGAACTGGTTCAACATGCACGTGTTGCGTAGTCTCCATTGGGATTCTGTCGTCTGCTCTTGTACTCTGCATATGCGCCATTAACACCTGTCGTTCTTGCTCCTGCCCCTCTGTTCCGTGTACTGCCAATTCTTGATGAGAGACTGCATGAACATCCTTAGCATGGGTGCAAGTATCCTGACGCTCATCTTCCAAGCATCCCCCATCCAAAGTCTGATCTCCGTCTGTCCGACGATGCCTATCTTCTGCAGCCCCAACTTCGGCAGCGCTCCCCCCTTCCCTCTCGTCGTCCAACTCTCCTGCGCAACTCGGACGATCAGCATGCTCACCTCTGGGGCCTTCTGTGTTAACTGCGTCTCCGGTTGCTTGGTCGCCAATGTCTGCCGCTCTTTCCACCTCCCCATCCTCCAGAAGATCTTCGCTCAACATGGCACGTTGCCGTCGCTGTCAACAAGAAAATCAGCCCGTCAGTTGACACACGTTCTCGTTGCGCACCAATCTGTCAGTGGCTCTCTTTTCTTTTCTGCTCGTTTCATTTCATCACTCGCAATCCAACCTCATTCCACCCACGAAGTGCGCACACCTGGTGCCATGTCGTCCGCGAAGGCGAGGGGTGAATCAAGATCGGCAAGGCGGGTTGCTGCGTCATGGTGTCTCTTTCCATGGAGTTGAGAGCCGGTGGTACAGCTGAAAGGGGATGCGCAGCACACGATTTTGCGACTGTGTCCGTTTCCGTCTCTTCCGTCTTCATGCCGTCAGAGGATGGGACCGATGGGACGGGGGAGACGGGCGGAGTGAATTCTGACTTGTTCCATGTTTTTTGAGAGCCTGTTGCCTGTCTTGCTTGATCGAGTCCCGGTGCTGTGGACTGCGCCGCCGGTGCTGTTGATGCCTTGCATGCTGGTTTGTGAGTTGCAGCTTCAGGATTTAAGGAAAGAGGTACTGGCTGCAGGGGTCGTTCCGGCATTTTTTGCTGGGGGCTCAGGAAGGGCTCCCCCGGGATGATGTCGCTTGACGACCGAGATTCATCACGCGACAAGTACAAGTTGTTTGGCGAGGGAGAGCCCCGATCGCAACGTCCTCTTTTGCCCACAGGCGAACCACAGACCCAGCACTGACTGCCCTCTGCAACAGGCGACATTTCAACCGAATTGAGCTCCGACAGGCTTCTCTGCGCAAGGCTGCTCCGTTCGGGCAGCTGCTTCGGGAGGAAGGGGTTTATGTTAATTTTCAGCGCTTCAGCGCAGAAATCGACCAGGGACTGTCGCGAAGGGTATCTTCCGAACAATTTCTTGTACACTTCCTCTGCTTCGCGCACGAGATCTTGAGCTTCATCGTGGGCACGGTGCTGCATCTGCGATTGCGACAGCAACAAAGGCGCCTTGCCCACTACCGCTTGCGGGAGGTTCGGTGAAGAAGGGTAGTTGTGGCCGCCGCTGGGCGTGCTGAACTCGAGCGAGGCTGCCAGGGACGGCGCGGATGACTGCGAGGTGAAGGACAGACCAAGCGACGTTGGCAGCGTGGGCGCACCAGCGAGCGGCAAGGTGTTTGCAATGCTTGCCAGAATCTGACGCATTTCCACTAGCTCCTTGCTGAGCTTCCCCCAGGCCTCCGCCCCGCCGCCGCTTCCGTGGTGGCGCTCGAGCATCCATGCCTCACGCGCCACACGGATCTCATCCACCTTGTCGCCATTTGCGCTCAGGTGGTGCCTGACGATGCTTTTCCAGTCCGGGGGCGAGCCCTCCACCAGCTTCTCCTTGATCCACTTGGCCTGCTCCGCGGCCGCGCGCGCCGCGCGCGCCTCCTGCAGGACGCGCTGGATTTCTTCGGCGCGCTCGTGCGCGGGAGACATTGCAGGCCCCTTGCTCCCCTGCAAGGAGAGTTCCCCCCTGTGCCTGTGCGCGGTCGGCCCGTGCGCGGTCGGCCCGTGCGCGCTGGCGGACCCCCGGGCGTGGCTGGCGGTGCCAGCCACCGGGAGTGCGGACGACGGGCCCGGACCGCGGCTACCCGCAGCGCCCGCGTTCCGCGCCCGGAGCGCGCTCACCTGCGCCCGGAGCACCCTGATCTCTGCCTCTGCCGCATCAGCGTCCTGCGCACGCCCGGCGCCCGCGTTGGCGGCGTCGGCGGGCAGCGCGGCCCCGCCCGCGCCTCCGTCCTGCAGGCACGGGTCGGCGATGAGCGAGTCCGAGAGGCTCACGGGCTCAGACAGCGAGCCGTCGCGCCCGTCGTCGGCATCTCCTGGCTCTCCGCCTGGCATGCTCGCGCCGCCTGCGCCGCTCGGCGTGTTGGGCGCCGCCCCGTGGCGCCCTGCTCCAGTGTGGGGACCTTGTGTTGTGAGGGTGGAGTTGCCAAACAAGCACGAACCGAAGTTCAAACCACGAACGTTTGGAAGGCAATATTATGGTCCCCCTCCACCACGGCTAAGTCCCGCCCTTAATCAAGTCCAGCGGGGACGCCAGCCCGGCTGGCGGCACGCGGTAAAACACCTGTGTCTTGTGGTGGGCAGAGGCCGACCCGAATGGCACATCCTGCGGGTGGCTGTCCCACGCCGCGCTAGGCCCTGGCAGCTCGGACGACTGCGCCGACCGGCGGCCAGTGTGAGAGGGAAAGAGCGACAGAGCGAGACAAGCCCATGTGCTTGCTTGGCGGAGCCGTATGATGGACCTCTCCCGGCGGAACGATGAGCTTTTGGGGCAACTGGAAGACGTCGCCATCTTCGCCGCGGGTACCCCCGTGCGCAGCGGGCTCGAGGACGCGGAGATCGGGGCCGCGGATGCGGATGTAGAACTCCAGACCCTCCGAGGTGCAGCGCCAAGTCTGGGCCCCGATCACTTGCTGAGTGACCTGAGGGATGAAATACTTGGATTGCAGCAGAAGATCGCGGAATACGGGAATCACGACGCCGTTGCAAACGGCGGGCATGCTGACGCGTGGCTGGAGGAAGGCGATGAGCGCTCCCCTCAAGGCGAGCAGCGGCATTCCGTGCCACGTCATTCCAAGAGCAGCGGCAAGGGGCTCCGCGCCTCGAAGAGCAGCAACAAGGGGATGCTCAGCTCCCTCGGGATCCGTTCCTCCAAGAGCAGTGACAAGTGGGCCCGGACTAGATCGCAGAGCAGCGAAACGCCGTCCGAAATTGCGAGGTTTCTTGACTCTCCTCGATCGCCGAGTGGTCTAGAGGCTGTTTTGCGCGTCAGCGTCCAGCGAATCGACCACAGCGTGCGCGCTCTCCGTGCCGAGAGCGATGAGGCTCACACGAACGGTTGGCGCCACAATAATAATCACCACAACGAAAGCTTCAAGTCAGGCAAGTCAGGTAAGTCAGGCAAGTCAAGCACCTCGGAGCAGCGAACAGGCATAGTGTTCCAAGAGGCACCGCAAGACGGACTCACTGAGGTCCAGGCCCAGCAATTACTGCGCAAATGGGGCAAGAATGAGCTTGCGGAGGAGGTGACGCCCAAGTGGCTCGTTTTCATGCGTCTACTCTGGGGCCCTATGCCAGTTATGCTTTGGATCGCCTCTCTGATCGAGGCTGTAATAGGCAACTATGCTGATATGGCTATCCTCCTGGCGATTCAATTTGCCAACGCGAGCATCTCCTTTTACGAAACCACCAAAGCCGGAGACGCGGTCGCTGCCCTGAAAGCGTCTCTCAAGCCGAAAGCAACAGTGAAACGCGACGGCGTCTGGGCTGAGATTGACGCGACACTTGTTGTACCCGGGGATCGCGTGCTGCTAGCTGCTGGTTCTGCCGTACCCGCTGATTGCTACGTGAACGAAGGCCTAATTGAGATCGATCAATCTGCTATGACAGGCGAGTCACTGCCGGTCAAGTTTCATCGTGGAGATGTGTGCAAGTTGGGTTCCAACGTTGTGCGCGGCGAGACTGAGGGCACGGTCGAGACAACGGGTAGTCACACCTTTTTCGGCAAAACCGCCACTATGCTGCAGTCCGTGAGCAACGAAGGCGGCAGCCTCCAGACCCTGCTCCTCCGCGTCATGGGCATCCTTGTGGCTCTTTCGATGACTCTATGCGTGACTGCCTTGATATACCTCATCGCAGCAGGCCGCGTGTCAAATTCTCTTCGACCGGAAATCCACCAGCGACACGATAGAGAAATTATCAAGGAATCGCTGAGCTTTGCAGTTTGTGTCCTGGTGGCGTCGATTCCGTTGGCGATCGAAATCGTGACAACAACAACTTTGGCGCTGGGCTCCAAAAGCCTCTCTGCAAAGGGTGCAATCGTTACGCGTTTGGGCTCGATCGAAGAGATGGCTGGTATGGACTGCCTGTGCTCTGACAAGACAGGCACTCTCACCCTGAACAAGGTTTGTGTTCCCACGTTCGGATTTCAGGATTGTTCTTCTGGTGCTATTGAATCTAGTTGGTAGCATTTGCATTTGCTCAGGATGTATTTGACAGGTTCCTGCTGACATATGTAACCTCGTCTTTTTGCTTACCCCACTGGCAGATGGTAATCCAAGATGATTGCCTGACGTACACGCCTGGCGAGACCTTAGGATCCCTGCTTTTTCAGGCCGCTCTCGCCACCAGGTGGAAGGAACCGCCCCGTGATGCGCTAGATACTATGGTGCTGAAAACGTCGGGCCAGGATCTTTCCAAGTGTGATCGCTACAGACAGCTTGAGTTCATACCCTTCGACCCGCGGGTTAAGCGTACCGAAGCTTTGCTCTCAGATCCTGACGGCAATCTTGTCCGCATCACAAAAGGAGGTAAACGCTTGAACACCCTGTGTGTACTCTTTCCTGCCTGCGCTGACTTTATTTCTCGGAAACTGCAGCCCCGCACGTGGTCCTGGACTTGTGTCACGACAAGGACGCAATCAAGGAGGCGTTCGATGCCAAGGTAGAGGATCTGGGATCTCGCGGTGTTCGGAGCCTGGCACTCGCGCGCCAGGACGATGAAGATGGCTTGTGGAAGATGCTTGGCATCCTCACGTTCCTTGACCCTCCCCGTCCCGACACCAAGGACACAATACAGAAGTGCCGCCAGTATGGCGTGTCTGTGAAGATGATCACGGGCGACCATCTTGTCATTGCCAAGGAGACATCTCGGGTTTTAGGGATGGGTTCAAAACTGTATGATGCAGACGGCCTTCCCGTTCTTCTTGCAGATGGCAGCGTTCCAGACAACCTTGTCAAAAAATATGGCTCGAAAATTATCTCTGCAGACGGCTTTGCGTCCGTGTTTCCTGAACACAAATACCTGATCGTCGAGACGTTGCGGCAAGCGGGCTTCCGTTGCGGGATGACTGGTGATGGCGTCAACGATGGTAAGAGACGCTGTCTTTGTACGCAACGGATGCATTATGTGCCAGAGTTGACTGTGGAATAGGAACTCACACGCACGCTCGCGCGCACACACGCTCTCTCTTCTCGCCCCCACCCCCACACCTTCCGTGCATGTCAGCCCCCGCTCTCAAGCGTGCAGACGTTGGAATTGCGGTACAGGGTTCCACAGATGCGGCGCGGGCCGCTGCTGACCTGGTCCTCACAGGCGAGGGTCTGAGCACCATTATTGATGGCATCCAAATCAGTCGGCAAATCTTTCTGAGACTGAAAAACTTCATCTCCTATCGGATTGCTGCAACCCTACAGCTGCTTACCTTTTTTTCCATTGCAGTATTTGCCTTCAAGCCTGAAGCCTATTACAGGGCAAATGGGTTTGCCATGACGGAGGGCACATACGCAGGAGAATACATCAACATCCCACGCCAGAGCTGGCAATGTCCAACGGGCTTCGATCGAGCCCAAAACAATTTTGCAAACATTGACTTCAATGCGCCAGACACTGCTCAGACGGGGTGCTCGGACATAGTCTTGCCGATCTGCGAAAGACACTCGAGTAGCGGCATGGTGTGTCAGGCCTGGCCATCTTTCTTCCAACTGCCAGTACTGATGCTGATGCTCATCACTTTACTCAACGATGGCGCTCTCATTTCCATTGGTTACGACTTTGTCAAACCATGCGACACCCCCCAACAGTGGAATCTGGGACGCCTCTTTCTTGTTGCTTCAGTAATGGCAGGGGTGGCGATGGGCTCTTCCCTCCTCCTCCTGCAAGCTGCCCTAGATTCAAACAATCCTTCCGGCACCTTTGCTCAGCTCGGACTCCCTCCCATGGAATATGGAAAAATCGTTACGATGATATACCTCAAGGTGTCGCTTTCCGACTTCCTCACGCTCTTTTCGTGCCGCACACAAGAGTCGCCATTCTGGGGTGTACCACCTGGAAGGCCCCTGATGGCTGCAGTCCTCATCTCTGTCTTTACTTCGACTATGCTTGCCACTTTCTGGCCCGAAGGCACGCTTGATGGGCTCCCTGTCAAGGGACTTGGGCAAGGTGCCTACAAGTTGATGACCTTCTGGATCTGGATTTACTGCATCCTTTGGTGGTTTGTCCAGGATGCTCTCAAGGTCTGTGTGTAAGTCTACGCATGCATGCTCCCTTGAATGCCAATTGCATGCAAACATTTGGGCAGTTGTGTTCAAGTGTGATCATACGTTGACTACCCTCTTCTCATCATGCTTACAAGTTTGACAAACCATCTCGCTCCCTACTGCCGCTTTCGTGCAGGTGCTCACGATCTGGGTGCTGGAAAAGTTTGGAATCTTCCCGGACAAGCGCGCTTCGATTCATGCGTTCATTAATGATCACTTCCGTGATGGTGACAACAATTGCTAGACCTAGACCAACTTGATGATCGCACCCTCAATTGCTAGACCAACTCAATGATCGCACCATCAATTCGACTATAGATGATGACGAGAATTGCTAGACTAAAAAAGCTACGTAAGACGGCGCTCTGTGTTCCCTCATCACAAAGGTGCTAGCAAACACACTCTCCCGTCCCTCCCTGCCTCGTCCCGGCGTGCGCAGAATACACTTCTTATGCGCTGATCGCTTTCCTTTCGCTCTCTCGTTCTCTTTGAGAGAACGAGACCTCTTGGCCTCAGCAAGCACGAACGGCTCAGCGGCACAGAGAAACACCTCATTCTTTATGCACAGTAAACAAACCCCTCCCTCCTCCTCCTCCTCCTGGAACGTAGCACGGCGGAACAAGTCTTCTAGGGTAGCGCGGTCGCGCTCGGAGTCCTCCTCTCAGTTCATCCGTCCGACGGTCCTCCTCCTCGTCCTCATCTTCCTCCCAACGCGTTCGGGATAGACTTCAGTCACAACCCCCAACAGCCCTGCAAAATCGCGCGCCGTTGGCTTCACATATTTCCCCTCATTCAGGAGAAGGAGGAGGATGCCTTGAAATGCGCAAACTCACTCACCAACTTATCCAACCCACTCTGTCACACCCAACTCTGCGCCCCCTACCCATTCCACCCCCCTAAAACTCTCCTTCTCCCTCTCCTGTCATTTTACTCTTCTCTTCCTCTACTGACGCCGCTTCAGATTCCTTATGAAGTCTCTCTCTCTCTCTCTCTGTTTCCTTCACTCAGCCTCAGCTGACGCCGCTTCAGATTCCTGTGCGGCCGGCTCGCCGTCGGTCGCAGGCGCACGGGAAAACACGCGGACTGGTCCCACGCTCCTCTTGTCCCTACAGCTGAGGGAAGGGTTTAGGGTTTAGGATTTAGGGTTTATGTAGTAGGGTTTAGGGTTTAGGGAAAACACGCGGACTGGTCCCACGCTCCTCTTGTCCCTACAGGTGAGGGAAGGGCGCGCAGCGTGTCACAGGTCAGGACTATGCCTATAAGGTTTAGGTTAAACCAAAACCCTGAACCCTAAACCCTAAACAGCGTGTCACGGGTCAGGACTATGCCCATAAGGTTTAGGTTTAGGGTTTAGGGTATAAGGTTTAGGGTTTAGGGATTTGGGGTTTAGGGTATAAGGTTTAGGGTTTAGGGTATAAGGTATAGGGTTTAGGAGTTTAGGGTTTAGTGGTTTAGGGTTTAGTGTCAAAGGTCATGACTACGCCTATAAGGGTCGCCAAGAGTGCGACGATAAGGGCAAGGGTTTAGGGTTTAGGGTTTAGGCGTTTAGGGTTTAGGGTTTAGGCGTGTGAGATGTCAAGACTACGCCTTCAAGGGCAAAGTATACAACTAGATTACCCGTGGGGTTTAGGGTCTAGGGTTTAGGGTTTAGGGTTTAGGGTTTAGGGTTTAGGGTTCAAAGTATACAACTAGATTACCCGTTGGGATCGTCCTTGGTGGGTACTCCATAACAGACGAAGGCTTCTTCGTATCTTTCAATCACTTTTCCCTTGCCTGTATGTGTGTGTGGAGAGAGAGAGAGAGAGGGAGAGAGAGAGGGAGAGAGGGAGGGGGAGG
>Ga0115006_10003087_pt1 | contig 11214 bp, 7 predicted proteins | sample ArcOceMetagenome_3_FD_88943 | JGI IMG/M metagenome (GOLD analysis project Ga0115006, IMG submission 88943) | Marine eukaryotic phytoplankton communities from Arctic Ocean - Arctic Ocean- Svalbard ARC20M Metagenome | ecosystem: Environmental > Aquatic > Marine > Oceanic | place: Arctic Ocean...
CGCTCGCGCCGCCGCCACTCGTCGCCGTCGCGCTGCGTCCTGCTGCTGTAGGTGCGCAGCGGCAAGTGCGAGCATCCCGCTCGCGCCGCCGCCGCTCGTCGCCGTCGCGCTGCTTCTCTGCCACTACTACTACTACTACGGGAGAAACGGGGAGAAGTGGTGCTTATAAAACGCTTAAAACGGAGACAAACCACTTAGCAGAGCATTGGATACGTCACTTACTCGCTAGCTCCTCCGGTTCGGGCGCGCTCTCGTCGTCCTCCTGCGCCGCTGCGGATGGCTTGGCGACCTTGCGCCACTCGCGCGCCTTGGTGACCGGGCACAGCACCTCCTCGTGCGAGACGGGGACCATCGTGTGGCCCTCGGCGCTGCGCGCGAACACCACGCCGAGCGGCGCGTCGGCCGTGGTGACGTAGTAGAAGCGGCTGTCGCCGAGCGAGACGACGCGCCCGAGCACGACGTCGCCCGGGCGGAAGCACTTGTAGACCTCGACGCTGTCGCGATCGTAGTCGCGCACGTCCTCGCGCCGTATCAGCCCGCCCAGCGGCTCACGCAGCGCCGTACCGCCGACGCAGATGATCTCGAGCTGCGCCTGCCGAGTGTTGATGCGCACGATCCTGCAGGTGACGTGGTCGCCGACGGCCGGCACGATCGAGCTGGTCGCGGCGCCGCGGCGAGTCACGCTCACGACGGGCGGCTGCTGCGTCTCGTCGCGCGAGACGATACCCGCCAGCGACGCACGGACGTCGCCGCCCCACACGTAGCAGCCCTCGCCGGCGGTCAGTGCGTCCGCAGAGCCGAGCCGGTCGCCCGGCGCGACGAGGCCCGCGCCGTCGTCGGCGCTGGCGGTGGTGGTGGAGCCGGTGGCAGCGGGCTCGTCGTCGACGACGGCTCGTGCGCGCTTTGGCATCTCGAGCAGGTGCTGCTGCGCTCGGACGAGTTGGCCTTGGACGCCCGTCTGGAGTCGCTTTCTCGAAAGAGATTTCGCGCGCTCATCGTGCGCGAGAAATGGCAACGTTATTCACCTCACGTCCTAACCTCTCGGCCGACGACGGCGGCGGCGAGGTCTCCGACGAGGAGGAGACCCAGCTTCTCGACGGCCTCGCCCGCGAGCTCGAGCGTCGGCACGGTGGGCCGCTCAGCCACGAGGAGCTGCAGCAGTGTCGGATGGCCCTCGAGGCGACGGACGGCGACGAGTCCGATGTGGCGACCGACGGCCACACCTTCCTGGCGCCGATGCCGCTTCCCATGGACTCTGTCGCTGCCACGTCTGCACGCACGACGGCGCCGCCGTCCGCGGCCGCGTCGCTGCAGGGCGGCGGGTGGATGACGCCGACGACCCATCTGCGCAGCGTGGGGCGGCACGCCGCCGCGCCGGGAATCGTCTCCGCGGGTGAGGGTGGCGACGGCGATGACGACTGCGTCATCACTGGTGGCGACGACGACGCCCTCGCCACCGAGGCGCTCATGAGCCGCTACGAGTCGAGATGTGCGACCCCAGACGGCCGCGGCGCTAGCATGCTGTGTAGCAGCTCGTGCGTTGACTTCATGCCGAACGCCGGGTCGGCCGTCTGCGCCCCCGCCGCCATATTCGCCGCCGATGCCCCTTCCGCTGCCGCCGCCGGCGCCTCGGCCGCCAGCTCCCTCGCTGCGAGCACCAACGTCGTCGTGGCGACCGCCTGTCCGGCCGGGTGGACCGCGCCCAGCCGCAGTGCCAACGGGGCACCTCGGGCGCTCGGCACATTCACGGTGCTGGGCCTCGACGTGGACGCGGCAGCAGCCCCGCAGAGCGCAGCGCCCGCCCCCGCAGCGGCGCCGTCTGCCGCGGAACAGCCTCCGCCATCGACGGCGCCGCCACCCTCGTGCGACGCCGAGCGGGCCGCGCTGGCGGCGACAGCAGCGTGGGCCGAGTCCCTCCCACGGATGACGCCGCCGCGCGCCTCGGCATCGCGCTTGACGCCGCCGCGCGAGGCGACGCCGCCGCGCGAGGCGACGCCACGAACGACGCCGTCGCGCGAGGCAGCACCGCGGCACACGCCGCCGCGCTCCGCCGGCCGGAGCGGCGCGGCAGCCCCTGGGAGCGTCCGGAGCAGCGCGCGCGGCGGCGATGCTCGTTGCGGCGGCGCCGACGCCGCGGCGCCGGCGGCTGTGGCGCGCGGCCCGGCGGAGGCGGAGGCGCTGCGCGCGGCGCAGGCCGACTGCAAGCAGCTGCGTCATCAGATGGCCGAGCAGCGCAAGCAGTACCTGGGCGAGCGGCGCGAGTGGCAGCAGCAGGCGGAGAAGCTGCGCGGCGAGGTGGCCGTCCTGCAGCGGCGCGGCGGCGCCCGCGAGGCCGTCGCGGCGGGCGGCTCGCTGCGCGACGCGCTCGGCGACGAGGCGGAGGCGGTGGCGGCCGAGGCGCCGCAGGGCACCCTCGAGCGCATCGAGGCGGAGATCCGCGCGCAGGAGACGCTCATCAGCGCCTTCCAGAAGGAGAACGAGCGGCTCGTCGAGCAGCTGCGCGGCGCGCGCGACGAGGCCAAGGCGGCGGCGGCGGCGCGGGCGGCGCTCGAGGAGGAGATGCGCCAGCTGCAGCTGAAGGCCTCGATGCACACCGACGGCGGCGGCGGCGGCGGCGGCGGCGGCGCGACGGAGGAGCTGCAGAGCTACCTGGAGACGGCGCGGGCCGAGGCGGCGCGCGCGCACGAGGGCTTCACGCAGCGCGAGGTCGAGATGCGGTGCGAGATCGACCGTCTCCGCGCCGCCAAGAAGGAGCTCGAGGCGCGGCAGGCGGGGGTCGACCTCGCGCAGATGCAGCGCGAGTACGCCGACGTGCGGCAGGCCGAGGCGAGGCTGCGCGAGGCGCAGCTGGCGCACCAGCGCGAGAGCGCCTCGCTCCGCTCCAAGCTCGCGTGGTACGTCGAGAACCAGCAGCTGCTCGACGAGGTCGAGGAGCAGCTCACCGCCGCCGCCGCGCGCGCCGCGCAGCTCGAGGGCTGCCTCGCCGCCGTGGGCGTCGCGCCGCCGCCGCCGCCGCCGCCGCCCGGGACGACGATGCCGCCGGGCGCCGATGTCGCCACCGCCCTCGTCGCCGCCCCCGCCGCCAGGGTCGATGCGCTCACCGAGCGCGAGCGCGAGCGGCTCCGGTCGCTCGAGGAGCAGGTGACGCAGCTCCAGTCGCTGCTGGCGCGGCGCGCCGGGGGCGGCGGCGGCGGCGCCGGTGGCGCGCGAGGGCGTGGGTCGGGCGGGCGTCGGGCGAGCGTGGGCGAGCTGATCGCGGCGGCGGGGCCGTCGCCCGAGCAGGAGGCGAAGCACGTGGCGATGCAGCAGCAGCTCGAGCAGCTCGAGGCGCAGCACGACACCGCCGAGAAGGCGTCGCAGCGGCGGATGCGCTCGCTCCGCCAGCAGCACGAGCGCGTGGTGGCGGCGCACGAGGCGAAGGCGGCCGCGCTCGAGGCGCAGCTCAAGCAGGCCAAGGCCGAGGGGGGCGGCGCGGGCGGCGGCGCGGGCGGGCGCACGCGGCGCGAGCTGGAGCGGCAGGTGGAGGAGGTCCGCGCGACCCTCGGCAAGAGGGTGCGCGAGCTCGAGTCGAAGCTCGCCGAGGCGGAGCGCGGCGCCTCGAAGCGCGCGGCGGCGACGGCGGCAGACAAGGACAAGGAGCGGCCGACGACGGCGACGAGGGCGGGCCGCCCGGCGATGCTTGCGTGCCACCGCGGCGCCGCTTTTCGGTCAGGCGGCACTGCGCCCAGCAAGGCGGCTGGCGGCGGCGCCGACTCGACGGCGGCGGGGCAGCAGCAGTCGCAGGCGCAGACTGCAGATGCGGCGGCGAGCGGTGCAGAGGGTCGGGCCGATGAGGGCGTCGAGCGCGGCCACGACGAGGCCAACGGCGCGGCGGAGACGATGGAGGCAGTTGAGGCGGCGGAGGCGGCGGCGTTTGTGGAGCTCACCGAGGCGCGCGCCGCGCTCGAGCGAGTGGGCGAGCTGGCCGCATCGCTCGGCACGGGTCTTGACAACGTCGCCGCCTCGCCGCCCTCGTCTCCCTGGCTGCTGGAGTCTGCGGCGGGCTGGGTCGACGGCGGCAACGGTGGGCCGCAGGCGCAGCAGCTCGCCATGCTGCAGGCGCACGTGGCGTCGCTCGAGCGGCGACTGCACGCGCGCTCGCTCGACGCGCAGGAGCTGGTCGAGCGTGCGAGGCGGCTCGGCGGCGAGGAGGCGCGGATCGCGCGGCGCGAGTACGACGCGGCGCTGCAGCGCAAGAACGCGCAGATCGAGGCCTTCCGCGTCGACCTCGACGCCATCCTGGGCGAGCTCGCGCAGCTCCACGCGAGGCAGGCCGAGGCCGTTGCCGCCGGCGTCGCTGTTGCATGAGGCCGTGATGTTGTGACCCTCAGAACTTCCACTCAGGCCTAGACATGTGGCACGTTGATCACGCGACGAAGAGACTTCTGAATTGAATCTAATAGACCTGTACGGAGGCAAGCATTGATCTAAAATAACATACGATTCCAATCTACTACGGCTCAGCCCTCCCCCAGCAGCACCGAACCCAACTTGTCCATTGGGGCCCAGAGCATGGCGCCCATCATCAGGCACAGGCACGCATAGAAGCCGCAGCAGTCCGTCGGCCCACACGAGACGTTCCCACACCACCCCGAACCTTTGCAAGAGAGGCATTTTGGGCAGCACAGCCAGCCGATGGTAGCCAGCGGTGCGGCCAGAATCGGGATCGCCGGCATGACAGCCAGGCAGAACGCGAGGTATGGGATGAGCAGCGTTGCCATGAGGAGCGAGACGATCGCACCGAGCGCAAACTCGCACGACGCCCGCACGGCCCTCGTGCACTCGGGAGGCAGGCGACACTCCCGAAAGTAGTTGCGCGCAGGGATCACGGCGACCTGCGCTTCCACGTCCAGGTGATCGATCGGCGGCGGCGCCGGAGCAGCGGCAGCGGTGCTGCTGTCGTCGGCGGGCAGATCGGCCGGCATCTCCACGTTCGAGAACATGTGCCCTGGGCAGCCGGCGCGGTTGGCGGTGTTGAAATGCCACGACACACTGCCGTTGCTGATCGTCGCGCCGCATCGCCAGCACCAGTGCTTGTGGCACTGCCGGCACGTGATGTGGTTGCAGCCGGAACTCTTGATCGTGGGCGCGCCGCAGCGCCGGTGCGGACAGCGCTTCGTGTAGCGGTTGAGCGTCTCGTTGGTCGCCGCCTCGGCGGCCGCGGCTGCCCTCGCCGCCTCGTCGACGCGCGCCTTGCGCTGATGCCACTCCCACTGCCAGCAGAAGAGCCCGGGGTGAGCCCCGCCGTGGACGTAGCAGAACTTGGTCTCGCACTGCCCGCATGTGAGCTGGTTGGAGAGGAGCGAAGGGCCGGAGATGTTGCTCGCCTCGCACTGCGGGCACTCGCGGTGAGTCTCCACTGTCTGCCGCGCCACGAACTTGCGGTACTTGGTCAGGAGGGCGGCCTGCACGCCGAGGGCCACCAGCTGCTCCTCGTTGACGTCGAAGGTGCAGCGAGGGTCCGTGCCCTCCGCCGCATCGCCAAAGTGCGGGCACTGCAACGGGACAACCTCGGCCGACTCGATCTTGTGCGCCAGGTACTCGAGGAGGCATCCTCGGCAGAAGCGATGGCCACACGGCAGCTGGGTATGGGGCTCGTTCAGAGGTTGGTGCTGGAGGCAGATTTGGCAATAGAAGCTCACAGGCACCGGAGACAGCCGGATCAGCCGCAGCGGCAGCGTCCTCACAAAGATGACCAGCGCCCGCGCCTCAGCCGCGGTCAGCGCAGCATCGCCCACTTTTGGCCGCAGGAAGCGGCGCATCAGCACGAGCCCCGACGTGTCGACGCTCTTCGCCGCGGAGTCGGTCTTGGATCGCACCACGGGCGGCGGCGCGGGAGAGGAGGGCTCGCGATGAGGCTCCGGAGCGCTCTTGCCGCGAGTCGGGAGCACCACCTCCGGCAGATCGTTCGTGGTGGAGGTCGCTGGGTCTGACCGTCCCGTCATGACGACGGCCGCCGCCGCGCGGAGGGAGTTGATCAGTCGGAGCATGGATATGGAGAGCCTGCAAGGGCTAGCGAGTAGCGCGCAGATTGTAATCCAAACTTACCAAGCGAAGTATTCATACTTACTTCCTCCTTAAAAGATCATAAAATATTGCCACCGCTCACCACCCTGGGGCCTGTTCCAACGGCTCGCTGCGCGACCGCATGACGCTCGAGCGACGCGTTGAGCTGCTGGAGCGCCGCGTTCTCGACGGCGAGCAGGTCGCGCTGCGCCTCGAGTAGCGCCACCATCATCTCGATCGGCGGCGGCGCAGCAACGGGCGAGGCCCTGCCGCCAGCGCCGTCGGCGCCGCCGCCCGGGTCGGCCCACGACGTGAAGAGCGCCCGGTTGGCCCTGGCGCCATTGCACACCAGCGCGAGGCCGCTCTCGTCCGGCACGTCGGGCAGCTTGTCCAGCCTCGAGGTCCCGGCTCGTCGGTCGTTGTTGTGCGCGCCTGGCGCGCCCTGCCGCCGCACGCCCACCGGGGCGGCGGGCGCGCCGGGAACGGCCCCTCGCTCGCTCGCCGCCCAGCAGTGGGGCGAACCCTGTCGCCCGCCACCGCCCGCCCCGCACTGAGGCTGAGTGGCACCCGCGGCCGCAGACGGGGAGCGCGACGTGCTCGGCGACGCCCCCGTCACCTCAAACTTGCGCGAGGCCTTCCGCGGCGCGCGGCTCACGAGAGTGCCCTGCCGAGGATCGGCCGGCGCCTGCCCACCGAAGCCCCACAGCGACGCTTGCTCCTGGCGCTCCTTGATGACGAAGCGGCCCTTGACGTTGGCCTTCCGTCGCGCGTCCGCGCCGTCGGCACTCGCCGCGTTGATGACGAACTTGCGGCGGTTGGGCGGCGACACGGACGCGTCGGTGCCCGGGCCCGGGCTGCGGCGAGCGGAGGGCTCCGCGGCGGGCGCCTGCGCGCGAGAGGCGTCGCCCGCCGCGGCCGCGCGATCCCGCGCAACCGCGGCTGCGCCCGCACCACCGGTCAACGGCATGTCGTCGATCGCCTCGTCGAAGGAGTTGCGCGCACTCTCGAGCGAGGTCTCGGCCAGCAAGGAGCGGCGCCCCTCGAGCTGTCCGGAGAACTCTCGGCGGAGCGCCGAGTCCCGGTAGCCCTCGGCCGACGGCCACGAGCCCGAGTTGGACGACTCGCGCTTGACCTGCTCGAACTGCCGACGGAACTTGCCCTCGCCCGCCAGGCTGCCCGCAAGGCCGATCTCCGGGTGCATCATCGCGCCGAGCGACGGCATCGAGCGCGAGAGACGTGGCAGGTTGTCGGGCTTGCTTTCGTCCGGCTGCGGAAGCTTCCGAAGCGGGTCCCATGAGGGGTTGCGCGCATGCGCGGTCTTGCCGCCCTCCGGCATCGCCGCCAGTCGTCCGAGCCGAGACCGAGGAGCGCGGTCGGATCGGTGAGCGCTAGCGTCGCACGCGCTTTGGGTTGCCGCTCGGCGGCAGGTTCTACGCTCGGTTCTACCTGCCTTGCTCAAGCCCAAAGAAAGAATCAAGGTCGGACCACCCGTGGAGACGCTTTGGCGACAAACGGGCCGTAGATAAGACGGTCAAACCTATGGCTATGTATCCGCGGTTGGACAGAGCCCCGTCTTGTTTAGCAAAGTCTTTGGTAACTTTCGCGATTTCCATAAGTCCATCGGCTTGAATTGGGTTGGGTGGTTAGCCCCCCTGACCCCGTTCTTCGACAAGCTCCTGCGATCCATGAAGCTCCTGCTGTCGTTCGTTCCAACGAGCCTGGCCCTGGCCTCTCCCAGCGCTCTGCTGCAGCCGTCGCCGCAGCTGCGTGCGCATGGCGTGCGCATGGTCGCGACCGAGCCGCCGCTCATCGACGACCAGCCGCTCACTGGTGCTCAGCGCGTCAAGCGGGTGAGCGGCGCCCGCTGCGACTAGAGTGCCCGAGAGAGCGAGCACACGCGTCCCACGGCGCTCCGTTCCTCCGCTGGCAGGCACTCACGTTCTGGGGCCAAGTGGTCCCGATCCTCGGCGCGTACAAGGTGGCGGAGCTTGGCTCCAAGTGGGCGGAGACGCTGCCCGAGGGCGTGGCGTCGTCGCTGAATCTGCCGCAGACCGAGGAGGCCACCGAGGCCAGGTACCAGGAGCTGCACGAGTGGGGGAGCGAGCGCCTGGAGAACACAATCCAGGACCTCAAGGGCTTCTACGTCAAGACCGGCCAGGTCATCTCGACGCGCGTCGACCTCTTCCCGGAGCAGTACACGTCGCGGCTCTCGTCGCTGCAGGACGGGCTCGACCCGATGCCGGCGTCGCAGATCCGCGCGGTGGTCGAGGAGGAGCTGCTGCAGGGCGAGCGGCTCGACACGATCTTCTCCTCGTTCGACGACGAGCCGCTCGGCTCCGCCTCCATCGCGCAGGTGCACGCGGCGACGCTGCTCGACGGCCGGCGCGTCGCCGTCAAGGTGCAGCGGCCAAACTGCGAGCCGAAGCTGCGCGGCGACATCGCCAACCTCAAGTCGTTCTCGCAGAAGCTGGCGTCGGTGCTGCCCATCGACTACTACACCGTCTTCTGCGAGCTCGAGCGCGCGCTCAACGGCGAGCTCGACTTCCTCGCCGAGGCGCAGGCGGCGCTCAAGGTCTTCGCGTCCGTCTCGCACAACGCCGACGGCACGCCCGCGTCGCCCGCGGTGGTCGTGCCGCTGCCGGTGGCGGGGCTGAGCTCGCGCCGCGTGCTCGTGATGGACCTGATCGAGGGCACGCCGCTGAGCAAGCTGGCGGGCGTGATGGCCGAGCGCGGCATCGAGCCGGGCAGCCCCGAGAGCATCCTCGCCGGCAGGCGGATCCTCACGCAGCTCACCGAGGCCTTCGGCCGCATGATCCTCGGCGCCGGCTTCATCCACGGCGACCCGCACCCGGGGAACATCTTCGTGATGGAGGGCGCGCGCGTCGCGCTCATCGACTGCGGGCAGGTCAAGCAGATCCCGTCGAGCTACCGAATGAAGCTAGCCGAGGCCATCCTGCTCGTCAACGAGTGGCAGGACACCGGCGGCTCGCCCGCGCTGCTCAAGGAGGCGGAGCGGCTGATGGGCGAGTTCGGCGTGACGTTTGTCGACGAGGCGCGCCCCGAGGCGCCGGCGGCGCTCGCGCTCCTCCTCTTCGGCGACCCCGAGGACGAGATGCCCGGCGGCTACTCGAGCCAGGAGCTCTCGGACGAGTCGCCGATCAAGGCGATCGCCTCCTTCCCGCAGGAGCTGGTGCTGCTCGGCCGCGCGACCATCCTGATCAAGGGCATCGCCAAGCGGCTCGACGTCAACTGGCCGCTCGCGCGCAAGTGGCGGCCGATGGCCGAGGCCGCGCTCGGCTGCGGCGAGGACGGTTGCATGATGCCCACCTGGTCGTCGGCCGCCACGCTGCCGCCGCCGGGCGCCGCCGAGGCGGCGCCGCGCTTCCGCGAGGTACTTTCCGGCTTCAAGGGCTCCGGCAAGATGCTGCTCAAGTGGTCGGGTGCCAAGGCGGGCAAGGTCGTGCCGACGCGCCTCAAGAAGGCGGCGGTGCGCGTCGTGGCCGAGCGCGCCGCCAGGGGGGAGTGACCCGCACCCCTGGTGGGCCGGAGACGTGCATGACGTACGCCCATGTAATCGTCGGTTTTGACGCGTGTGATAGTGTTGTGCATTCCAGCATGTTTGAGGCCTTCTCGCGCTCTCGAGAATGCTGACGGCGTCCCGCGGGCTGATGCCGAAAAGCACGTCGCCAACACGGCGCGCGTGCGAGTCTAGGCGCCCATCGGCAACGGCGCCGACGCCACCATCCCGCCCACCGGCGCGTCGGTGGCGGCGGCCGAGGCGGCGGCTAGCACTTGATGTCGATGTCTCGACACTACTACACGCCATCGCGGCGCTTCGAGCAGTCGCTCGACGTGTACACACCACCAAAAGGCTCCGTTACGCCGACGGCACCGCTGGTCGTTCTAGTAGTGGGCTCCGCATGGCTTGGACACAGGTGGTCGATCTACGCTGGGACCTCGTGGTGGAACTCATCGGGTCCAAAGACTATCGCCAAGGTCGGCGCGGTCTGCGTGTGCGTCCGCCACCGCGGTGCCTTCCCGTTGCTTCCGTTCTCGCCATCCAAAATGTCTACGGGCGGGCTCGTGCTGGCGCTGGCCGTCTTGTTGACGCCGCTCCTCTTCGTGTTGCCCGTCGTGTTTCTGCTGCTGGCGCTCTGGTCGTGTGCCGCGTCCGGCGCGGCGACACACGCGGAGATGATGGACGACGTCGCCTCCGCGCTGCTCTGGGTGCGCGAGCACCGCGCCGCGCTGACGGCGGCACCGGACCATCGGCCGCAGGACAAGCTCATCTTCGGCGGCTACAGCTCGGGCGCGCACGTCGCCGCGTGCCTGTTGCAGCGCCCCGAGCTGCTGAAGGAGCGCGGGCTGCCCCCGCCGAGCGAGCTGTGCGACGGCGTCCTCCTCCTCTCGGGCGTGCTGGGGACGCGCCTCACCTGCGAGCCGTCCGCAGCGCCGCGAGGCGCGCCCGCCCTCACCGACACCATCGCCGCCGTCGTCTTCGGAACCGACGCGGCAGCCGCGCTGCCGTCGCCTGTCCACGACATCGACGCCTCGCCAGCGCTGCCGCATCTGCTGGTCTGCTGCGAGCACGAGGTCTTCGGGCTGCCCGTCGTCGAGGCCGCATTCGGCGTCTACTTTGCGTCGCGCGAGTTTCGCGAGCGGCTCTCGCGGCGCGGCGTCCCAGCCACGCTCGTCGAGGTCAGGTCTGACCACTGGTTTGTGCTCGGCTCGGAGGTGCTGGCGCAGGCGCTGCGGCAGCATCTCTTCGGCCTCGCCGAGGCGAGCAAGGTCGTGTACGTGGATTAGGCCACGCGGGACGTGGTGCTGGCTGCTGGTGGCGACCCCACCACCAGCACAAATGCGCGGGGCTGCTGTGGCGTTGTGTGGTCACACAATAGTAACACAATAGTTTTAGTTAAGCCTCTCGGTGCGCGAATGATAACACTAATGGAGCTATGGACACACTGGGAAAAAGAATGATGGTACTTTACAGAGACAGAGAGAGGCGCAAGGATCCGGGGCCAAAGATGTACAGGTGGAGCTCGCGACGCGCCCTCGCGCCGTGGGCTGGTCAGGCTGGCAGCGCGTGGGGGCACGAGGCCGCGGCAGCGGCCGGCGGGCGCACGGGGCAGCGGCCGAGGCCGGCGCGCACCGTGTCGAGGAGGCGGC
>Ga0115006_10003089_pt1 | contig 11210 bp, 11 predicted proteins | sample ArcOceMetagenome_3_FD_88943 | JGI IMG/M metagenome (GOLD analysis project Ga0115006, IMG submission 88943) | Marine eukaryotic phytoplankton communities from Arctic Ocean - Arctic Ocean- Svalbard ARC20M Metagenome | ecosystem: Environmental > Aquatic > Marine > Oceanic | place: Arctic Ocean...
CCACCTGGTGCCTGCGGTAGGCCCGGATGACTTCCTCGCCCGAGGCCTCTGGACCGAACTCGGGCACCATGGCCGAGCCACCACACAAAATTTTCGTTTCGAAACAAAAATGTTTGTTCCGTTTCGATCATGGCAGTGGCATTCGGTCGCGGGCCGGGGGGGCAGCCCGCCTGGCACTACATCGACAATGCAGGCCGCATGCAGGGCCCATTTGCGACCGAGTGCATGGCAAGCTGGACGCGGGAGGGCTGGTTTCCCGGCACGACGACAGTCTTTTCGTCAGGAGATCTAGCCGCGCAGAGAGCCGGACGCCCGATAACCGCTGTGCCTGAGCTGTGGGCAGTGGCCGGGCACGCCGTGCACGCCGAGGCTGGCCTGAACGCGGCGAGCGCCGGGGACTCTTGTGCAAAAGAAGAGGCGCTGGCGGAAGATTTGTCCACCCTGTCCCTCGACGAGGGACAGGGCACCGCGACGTGCGGGAAAAAGCGAGTTCCTGCGGCCGTCGCCAACAAGATAAACGCCCTGAAGGGAGCCCAGGCCGGGCAAAGGGCCTGGCAGTCCTTTCAAAGCAAGCACTCGCAGGGAGCAGGGGGAAGCGGGACGGCGGTCTTGGACCCGACCCGGGCCCCCGTGTCGTTCACGCTCAGCGGAGAGCGAGGCAAGGCGTCTCGGAGCCCAACCGACGCCCGGCGGAGCACATCTGCCGCTGCTGCTGCTGGCGAGAAGCCGCAGAATGCACGTCCGGATGCACGGCGTGACGGTGGCGAGCACTGTGACCATGATGGCGTGCTACAGTGCAGAAAACGGTTGCTCTTTGCCGTGGTTGACACTAACACTTGGATCGACGAGGCGCTGGTCCTCAGTTCGAAAAGGACCGAGATGACCCAGGAGGGAGCCGAGGGGAAGGATGCGATGTCGCAAGTAAGCACTAGCAGGGAAAGCGTGCGCATCAACAAGGACGCCTTCCTTCAGGGTCTGGCCACCACTGAGGTGAAGATCGTGGTTCCATCCCAAGTGGTGCGCGAGCTAGACGGTACGCTTGGTTCCTGCCGCGCTCTTGCTGTCTGTGTGCGTAGTGACGCTGTGTGCGTGCGCACTTATGCGTGCGCTGCCTGTGTGCAAAGACACGAAACCCTCTCTCAAGGGCGTGCCTTGATGCAGCGGGGGGCCCGGAGGGGTGGCCTGAGTGCGACTCAGATATGAACTCCAAGGCCGGCGCTCCGCGCCAAAAGTCATGCGCACGCGGAGTATGGGGAAGAGGATGGTGTGTGTGCTCCGCAGGCCCTCGGCCCATCCGGGGCCCCGAGCTTTCTGGCTAGGTGGCGGGTGTTAGGGCGCGTGCGGGCATAGGGTCAGTAGGCGATGGCGAGGGCCAACTCGCCTCGCTGGTAGCAAGCGCGCACGCCTCAGTGTGCTCGCTGACTTAGCGTCTGGCTGCGAAGGCCTCAAAAGCCACAAAGAGCAGGAGCAAGGTGACAACACACCTGCGGCCGCTGGACTGGGCGACAAGGCAATGCGAGCTCGGAGGGCCATCGCTGCCCTGCGGCAAGCCGCCAAGCTCGGTGTGTGCACACCTAGCCGCGCACCTAGCCGTGCTGGAACTCAAGCGCGCCCTGGTTGCAGCGACGATGCGCTCTGTGCGCCCTTCATTGTCATGGAAGCTCCAGACAGGGAAGAGGGCAGCGAGCGGCACGCGATGCAGGCCGACGCGCGCATTCTTGCCTGTGCGCTCGATGTGCGAGCACGGCTTGAGCGGCAGCAGCCGGAGGAGGAGGCGTCTGCCGAGGATGATCATACTGCACGGACGTGCCCTGGGCTGGCATGCGACGTAGTGTTAGTGACGCAAGACGTGAATCTGCAGCTGCTTGCGGCCGTGGCCTCGGATGGCGTCCCAATGCGTGCGCTTAGCATGCCGGAGCTAAGACGGGAGCTTCAAGAGCGGGAGGCTGTGTGGCGCCGCGCATACTCGCAACAACTCGCACGCTCTGCCGTCGCCGCCGCCGTCTGCGCAAAAACTACGTTTTCATGAACCCTCATCGCGGCGAGCGAGAGGGAGGACTTTCTCTTTGCCAGCAAGCAGGAAGGTGGCCTGCCTGTTGGCGATGGCCGTAGCAAAGTCCCGCTTACTGTTGGAATTTTGCTTGTATTACAAAAAACGTTTCGCCGGGCAGACAATCCGCATTTTAAAGTATTTAGAAGATTCACACATTGACGAAATCAGGTGATCAAGATAACCACATCCCGCGACTGACCAGCCTCATTCAAGCATCCACCGGCCCCGTCAACCTTTGTTCAAATATCATACAATTGTCACTCACACACGAAATGCTATATCTATCATACAATGGACGACGACGCTGAGCTCAACCATCGCCCCGAGCTTTGTGCGGCCGTGAAAGCATCACGCGCAGCCGTGGCTGCGCACTTGCGATGCCTCCCACGAATGCTGCGCCAGGACCTGTGCGAGGTCCCACGAGTTCTGCGCAGAGACCATTGGTGTACTTGCCTGAGACAGGATGGGCGAAGGGGCGTTGGTGCTGAGATGGAGCTCGCGCGCCGGGCGCTTGAGAAGCTCCGAGGACTCGGAAGACGAGCAGCTATCGCGAGTCTCTCGTATGCCCTCTGATTCAGTCGTGTCGGATGTATAAAGACCTCGCATGTTAGCCATGGCACGCGTTTGAGGGTGGCCAGGGGGCTTTCGACTTGACGCTGCGCGGCTGGTGCTTTCAACTTTTTCTGCATATCGCGAAGTTGCCGCCATGCCTTCGTCCGCCACTTGTGAGCACATTTTTGCTACCTCAGCTTCTGCAATCTTAAATTGCACAGCAAGATGCAGCGCCATGTCTCGCACACGGTCCTGCACTTCGGACAGCTGGGCAGCTTCTTCTGTCAGTTGCCGGGTGCGAGCGCTCTCCTGCCGGAGCATCTCTTTTGCAACATCCTTTTGGCGCATGCATTGTTTCAGCGCATCTTGGCAGCCGGCGAGCTGGAGCTCCAGCTCTGCGGCATACCTCTGCGGATCGGACGCACGCATTTCCACATTCGCGGGCAGCGTCTGCTGCTGCTTGAGGCTGTTGACCAGCAGCACAAGCTGCTCATGTAACTTTTCGCTGACTTCCTGGTGCTCCACCACGTTGTTCTGCAGTTCTGCGATACGGCATGCGTCGCGGCGCACTTTGCAAATGAGCTCCTTGCGCTGCGTCTCCCATCGTGCCTCTTCGTGCCGCAGCCGGAGCAGCTCAGCGTCCGCAGTCGCAGAGTCACGTCCCGGCTGCCGCTCCGCACGGGGAGAAGGTTGCTTCCACGGGTGCGCAAATGTTTTGTAGATGTCTTGAAAGGTGGGCCTGGCTGAGCTATCGTATGCGAAGCACGCTCGCAGCAGATTCTGCACAGCCTCCGGCAGGTCGGACGGTATTTCTGGCGTTTCACGGGCCGCAGTGACCTTGAAGCAGATGGCCGACATTTGCGAGCCGCTCCACGGGCGATTCCCCGATACCATTTCCACGATGCAGCACGCGAAGCTCCAAATGTCAGACTTGGTGCCAACGTTTCCAAATGACTCAGAGTCAAACGCCTCTGGGGACATGTAGTTGAAGGTGCCATGCAGCCCGTCATCTGGCTTCTCACCACGCTTCAAGAGTTTCGAAATACCGAAGTCTGCAATCGCGATGTCGTCAAACTCATCCAGCAGAATATTCGCGGGCTTCAGGTCGGACATCACGACATTTTGCTCGTGCAGCTCGGTGCCAGCCTTCGCAATCAACGCGCCGTAGCGCTGCACGTCGGCGAGCGGGAGCCGGCCGTTGGGCATCGCGCGGAGCTTGGTGTTCAGAGACTTCTCGTACCGCTTCATAACCAGCATGAGGGTGCCGTCGGCGTCTTGCGTGTAGCCCCAGCACCGTGCGCAGTAGCGACAGCGCGTGGACGCAAGGTACATGACGCCGATCTCGCGGTGCGCGCTCTGGAGCTCCTGTGGAGAGCGCGCCGGCGGAAACTTTTTGACCGCCACCGCGTGCGAGATGCCCGTCTCCGGCTCGTGGTACTCGGCCGCAAACACCTGCGACCGGCTGCCGTCTTCGCCGAGCGCCTCGCCGAGCTCCAGGTGAGCAGGGTCCAGCTCGCACCCCAGGTCCTGGTGCCGGCCGCGCACCTTGAGCATGGCGACGGGACTGGCCACGACAGGAAGCTCGAACGCGTCGCCGCCGCCGGGCGGCGCCGCGCCGCTGGGTGCGTCGACGTCCTGCATCGCCTCGGTCCGCCCGCGCTGAACCGGCTGCGCTCGCCGCTGGCGCGAGGCCCTCAGGCCCTCAGGCAGGAGACCACGCCCAGCCAGCCCGGGCGGGGGCGGTGGGGCGGCTCCCGCGCACGGCCGCGGCGCGCGGCTGGGCAGCGTGTCCACACGCGCGTCTCACGAAGCTGGCCACACACACGGTCGCTTCGCGGTCGCCGTCGCGTGTGCGGCGCGCCCGGGCCCGCACCCCCCAACGCCCGCTGTGGGGGTGCGTGTAAGAAGGAATCGGGACCAGGGTCGATGGAGATGGTTCCGAGCGGAACACGTTCACGTGTATCTGTAGTACCTGGGGGGGTACCCGGTACGGCGATTCGCGGGAAAGGTCGGACGGTTTGGTTTGAAAAGGTTCGGTTTGGCGAGAAAAGGAAGTGCAAATAAAAAGAAAATTCGGAAAAAAAACCACATTCGTGTGATCACGACGCCTTGAGGAGCCTGGCGGTGGCGCACATGGGCATGGGCACACGCAGCGCGCGGCGGCGCCGGCTTGTGCGCAAAGGGGACGCCGGACCTCGGCCTTGCCCACTGTGCTGACGGCTGCTCGCGCGGGCTCTCACCCCCCGCACGCCCGCCTGCCCGCTGGCGTACGCCCCTGCCGTTGAGGGCGCCGGCCTCGCGCCGCCAGCGCGCGGATGGGGATTGTGCGGCGCGCGGCGACCGCGATCAGAAAGCGGCGGAAGAAGGGCACGGACGACCGCGAGGCCGTCGAAGACAGCGTCCTCACCCGGCGGCAGTCATGGCGTCGCCCGCCGGGCGGCGTCAAGGCCTCCTGGAAGACGCTCGACACCGGCTACTTTGAGGACGGCTCGGAGTTTGACCGCACGCGGCTGGAGGCCTGGCTGCAGCGCCGATGCACCTCCCGCCTCACCAACGCCGAGCGCTGGGTCTGGATGAAGCTCGACGCAAACGGCTTCAGGGTGGCCTGCAGGGCCGCCTCCGCGGACGGAGGCGAGGAGATCTGCATGGAGGACATTCTGGGCGTGATGTGCGCACACGGCGCGCACGCGGAGAGCGAAGTGGACCAGCCACACGAGCGCGCAGCATACTTTCGCCGGACCAATCTGCACGCCTCCGAGGACGCGTCCGACATCCATTCGCTCGTGGTGCAGGTCGAGGCCGAGTACCTTGCCCAGTCCGGACAGGCGCCGCAGGCGACGGGCAAGCCAGTCGCGCTGCTCGACATCGAGCTGACCAGCAGGGACTTTGCCATTTTGACCACGAAAATGGGATACTACAGGTGATGCCCTGTCCCGCCGCGCGCTCTTCGAGGTGCTCAGATCCGTCCGGGACAAACTCCCGACAGCGCACTGCGATAGGTCCGAGGCGCGATTGCACCTGGCGGGTTCAATTGACGGCTGTGAGGCTCTGCAGGGGGGTTCCACTCATCTTTCGCGCCTCGTGCGACGAGGAGAAGGACCAATGGGTTGAAACGTTGCGTCGTCTAATCAAATTCCCCAGCGCGAGTCATTTGGCCCCGCTCAGCTACTTTGGCAAAGTGAGACGAGAAGTGTATGAGGCGTACTCGGGGCCTACTACGCAGGTGCGAGGATGAGAGCCGACGCCCCCCATGTCTCCTATTTTCAGATGTTCCTTTGCCTCGTATGCCAGAAGGCAAAGCTGATGCAAATGGCCTAGTTGTCCGGTGTGGCGGCCGGCCACTGCAGAAAGGAAGCGGCGGAAAGAGCGCGTGTGTTGTTTGTTGTTACTTCTTCGACGGCCATGATAGGTGTGGCGGCATTTTCTGGCCGTCAAGGCACGAAAATGCTGTTGCGCATCGCGATTAAAAGAAAGGTAACGAGTGTGCTTGCTTGTGCAGTGGGTGGTGGCCCTTCTCATCTGCACGAACTTCCTGCTAAACATGATACAGTCCCAGATTATCGGCAAGTTAGACGACTTGCTGGAGAAAGTCGACCTCATGTTTACCGTCATCTTCACTCTGGAACTGATGGTCAATCTTTTTGCTACCCTCGTTGAGAAGTTTTTCAGCGACCCTTGGAATTACTTTGACACCGTGGTAGTATCTGTGGGTCTCGTTTCGCTTGCGGTTCCCGACATGCCCGGAGGCGACATTCTGAAGCTGATGCGAACATTTCGTGTCTTTCGATTATTCAAGAGAATCCCATCGTTGAAGCACTTGGTTGAATCGTTATTCAAGTCCATTCCCGCCATGGCCAACGCCTACGTGCTGATGATGATCTTGACCTCGATCTATGCGATCCTCTGCGCCAAGTTTTTCGGTGACATGAGCGAAGAGGCACATGAATTGTTTCCTGATTTCTTTATGTCCGTGTTCACGCTATGGCAAATCATGACGGGCGACGACTGGTCGAAGATTGTACGTGATATGTTCGTACCATCTGGCAATGCCGCCGGCGTAGCGCTTTTTTTCATCAGCTTTCAGCTCCTGATTACCTTCACCATGGTGAACGTAGTGGTGTGCGTCCTGGTTGATGAGTTTTGCGGCGGGCATGACGGCGTTTCAGATGCGTCTTCTAACGATTTGCCGCCTGTGCTGTGTGCTGTCGAACGGTACAAATGCAACAATCGCTGTCGGCTCAAGCCATTGCTGATGGACTCGCTTGTATGCCACGACCTGGAAGCATTCGACGAAATGATGCAGCAAGTATGGCATTCACTCTGCCGTGTAGCGGAGGTCGCCGATCCTGACAAAGAGGACACAGCGATTACCTTCGAGGAGCTTGTTATTGGCCTGCGCGAGCTCCCATACTGTCCCCCTGTCCTTTTCAAGTTGCAAGACTGGGTCGAACTTGTTCAGCGAAACGACCTCTGCAATCCGCAGGGCCTCTTGTCGCGTGATGGTAATTCGTGCTGTCTTGAGGCTTTTTGTTTGCGATCCCGCAATTTTCGCCCTTTCAAACTGACAAAAGGTGATCGCCGTGGGTGGGGGGTGGGAACAGGACTGCTGGAAATGGTGCGATTTGCCATCAAGCGCTTTGGCAAGAATCAAATACAGGTGGCCATCGAGCATGCTGATGAGCGCGGGTGGACAAATGAGGCCGTGAACGCCTACTTGTACGGCATGAAAGCCAAATACATGTGCATCGTTGGTTCGTCCCCCTTCTCCGTGCATGTCTGTTCTCGGTAGATGAGTGATGTAGCGCGCGCCCACGTGCATTGGGCGCGACTCTTATTCTGTGACATGCATGTCCAGAGAACGCACTTCGGCAAGAGGAGGAGGTCTTGGATCGCCAAGACAGGCAGTCACATGAACAGCGCAAGCCGGTCGAAAATGCTCGGTTCCTCAACATGCGCAAGTTGGTGTGGGAATTCAACCGAATGCACAAACGTTTCACGCAAGTAGAAGAGATTAGTAAGCGCCTTCGTGCCAGCCAAGTTAACGTCAATGCTAAGGTCTTTTTGCGTGCAAAGCATCTGCTGCTATGTTTGCCCTGAATGCTCAAAAGGAGATTAGCAATCTGACGAGTGATGTGCTTTGTCACTAGCGCCCGGTGTTTCCCCAGTTCAAGAAGTCTACGTCGCACAAATCGTCGCCCTCGCTAAACGGCAAAGTAAACGCCAAGAGCGAGGACGGAGTGCGCAGCGTGAATGCAGGATCTGAGCTCTCAGCAGCCATCACACACGCGGCACATGATGTGCCGTCGTCACCTCCGGACTTCGGTACTAGCGCAGTGTTGAGCCCGATTGCAGCAGCACCAACATGATACCGCAACAGGATGTCGCGGTAGCATGGGCATATTGTATATTAGTAGTAAATAAGAGTCTTCAAGTAGTTTGGCGTTCTGAAAAATTTCGCCGATGAGTCTTGAATTTGTTGACGGTAATCCGCGAGTCTTCAAAAGTCCCTGCCCCTGTGGAAAGTTTCCTGGCGGGACCCGGGGCACGTAGTGTACGGCTTTGTGCCAACGAGTCGTGGCAAAGCTCAAAGAGTTGGCTTTGCAGAGGGAGGAGGAAAACGGTAAGGCCCACCAACGAGAGGCTGGGAGGAGGAGGAGGGAGGAAAGTTTATTGAAAATCAACAGGTGACTGAAGGTCGGTAAACACAACTCCCTGTCGGGTAACGCCTTGTTTCCGTTCGTTGATACAAGATAGCCTGCGGTGGTGTATCTTGATACCGGGTTGCCGCGGACTGCATGGGATTTGTGTCATGAGCAATCGTGATGGTGTAGTACATCTAGGTCTGTTAACACCCGTCAGGAGCTTGTTGCAAACGTGCCCAGCTGGGCACTCGCAGCCCAGAACCGGGGCTGGCAACAAAGAGAAGGGAACGAGGAGGCTGGAGAAAGGGAGCGGGGGGGGGGGGGGGGTTGCGTGACAAGAGACCTGGACAGTGTAGACCAAGGACAAGTCGGGAAATGACACTAGATCACTGACTCTTTCGCTGAGTCCGTTGACAGTTTGGCACATATATTGGGAAGCGCGATACTGGCCGGGGAGTGCCTGAATACCAGTGCCATGACGACCGTGGCCCAGCACGGGATTCAAAGACATAGACGCGGGTAGCCAGTGCAATCACAGTGCAAAAAGTGAGTGCCCATCCGCATGCGTATGACCGCCGTCCAGATCCTGGTCCTTATGATTGTCAATCGACCCTTCTCCTCCTTCTCCTTCTCCTGTTGGAACCACTGGCAGCTGGCGTCTCGTCCTACGGACGTGACGCTGACGCGTCAGCGTCCGGCTTGGAGGATTCGCGGCCGCCGCCGCCGCCGGGGGCCCGCCGCCGTTAAGAGGATTTTCAGCGCGTTGTGCAGGATTCGCGGCGCCCCCCCCGGCGGCGTCGGGGGCCGCCGCCGTTGGGGGAAACTCTTGGCAGCACAGCACTGACAATCCGCATGCTGTGGTGTTTTGGAGGATTCGAGGTCTCAGTTGGGCCAACAGGGAATCCCTGCGGGCACCAAATGAGCACTCCCCGCGGACCTGCACCGCCGGGACTGTTGCTCTCACATCAGCCCGGTTTTCGCTGGCTGAGGTCGACACTACTTTACTCATGCAGTACCGTAGCCAGGAGGGATAGGGGTGAGTCTCCCTAGGAACGTAGCACGGCGGAACAAGTCTTCCACGCCTGGGTAGCGCGGTCGCGCTCGGGGTCCTCCTCGTTCACGGCGTTAGCCCCTGAATAAACTTTCCTCCTCCTCCTCCTCCTCCTCCTCCTCCTGCTTCTCCCTATCTTCCGAAGGGAGCAGGCATTCAATTCCCGCAGCTCTCTGTGGGCAACACATGCAACACCCACAAACCAGCCCGAGGGTTGACGACGAGATGATAGCGCCCAGAAGTCAAGGGAAACATCATAAAAGCAAAGTGCCGACAACGCCCGCAGCACGCCAATGGCTCAAGAGATTGCACATGCGCGTTCTTCAACGTCTGTCAGTAGGGCAGAATTCAAAGACATGAAGGCGGGCGGGGCAGAGGGTGAGGCAGACCAATGATGGCGCGAGACCACTATCGCTTGACAAATCCCTGAGTGTTGCGGTGCACCTGCAAGCAGCTTCCTTTTAGCAAAGCGCGCGCACCACCCAGATGGCGAACAGCATCACGACATCCTTTTGGCCCAGCACGCAAAGCTTGTGAGAAAGCAAGCAACGCCATGCTTGAGTGGCGCAGCGTGCGGTGGTTTGCGTTGAGGGTTGCTGAGGTTGGTAGATGAGATGAGGTGTTACCCTGAGGCAATGAGCTTGTACACGCGGGCACTGTGCCGGAAACGCTGGGCCAAGTCGCTGTCTTGTTTTTCGTCCGCGTCCGCCGCGCAGGCTTCACACAGCGTCTCTCGCGTTCCACACTTGCTGTGATGTGACCGGTGTTGGACGCATAGAGTGCATGTCAACCCGCAAGTACTAAGGCCAGGATGGAAAGGGAGAGAGTAGGTGGGCGGAAGAGACGAGCATGCTGATGCATGGCACTGCGAGCAAGGCACTGCCACTGAGTGCCTTCGATTACTGCCAGCCCTGAACATGAGGAGCAGACGCACCTGACACCGCGGCCAAGCACCGAGGCAAGCTCCCGCAGTCCCTTTGCCCCCGCATGTTGTTCGGCTGACACAATCATCGCATTGCCACATAGCGACAGCAACGGGGCTTCTTGTCAACCTTGTGTGCGGGCGTAACAACGCAATGCACATACACGCTTCTGGTTCTTCTTCTATTGCAGCTACATCCGTTTTATCCGCCACGCAATTACGCACCACACGTCTCGCACTGGACATCCAACATCAACGTCCTTACATAAGACCCCACATCTAGCACACACGTACACCGCACTGATATACGCTGACTACACCCGAGTACACTCGGAGAGGGGTGAAAGCAGACGGCATGCAGGAGAGAGATGGGCACGGGAAGGACGAGGAGATAGGAAGAGACCTGCCGCGACCAAGATGGAGAGAAGGAGCGAGCGCGCTTCACACCGAAACTGCTCTTGGACGTTGATGCTGTGTAGGGTTTAGGGTTTAGGGTGTAGGATGTAGGATGTAGGGCTGCTGGAACGCCACGGCCCCTGTAGACTCGCCAGAAGAGTCTGAGAGAGTGTTGCTGTAGAATGTTTTCTCTTACTCGTGTGTTCTCTTACTAGTAGAATGTATTCTCTTACCAGAGTGTTGCTGTAGAATGTATTCTCTTACTAGAGTGTTCTCTTACTGGACTAGATACTGTACTGCAGTAAGGAATCTACTATGAGGTTTTGGTGGGTTTGTAATTGGCCAAGTGAGATACTGTACTGCTAGGGAGACTCAACTAGATACTGTACTCCTAGGGAGCCACCCGTCAATCCCCCTGCGACCACGTCACAGCATCCGCGCATAAGTGCACACATATCAAAGTGCACATGCAGAACCCCATGCTCCACGGTTTAGGATTTTGGATTTGGGATTTAGGGTTTAGGAGTTAAGTCTAGGGTTGCCATAAACCGTTGTTACAAGCGTGTCATTGATGTTTTACTCCACTACCTCCTC
>Ga0115006_10003090_pt1 | contig 11210 bp, 2 predicted proteins | sample ArcOceMetagenome_3_FD_88943 | JGI IMG/M metagenome (GOLD analysis project Ga0115006, IMG submission 88943) | Marine eukaryotic phytoplankton communities from Arctic Ocean - Arctic Ocean- Svalbard ARC20M Metagenome | ecosystem: Environmental > Aquatic > Marine > Oceanic | place: Arctic Ocean...
CTCGCCGCCGCCGGTCCCGCCGCCGCCCTCGCTGCCGCCGTCGTCGCCCCCGCCCTCGCCGCCGCCCTCGCCGCCGCCGCCCTCGCCGCCGCCCTCGCCGCCGCCCTCGCCGCCGCCATTCCCGCCGCCTCTCCCGCCGCCGCCGGCGGAGGACTGCTCCAAGATCTGCCTCTACCTGACGCTGCCGCCGACGGTGTCGTACGCGCACCTGCTGCACCCGTACACCGGCCTGTTCCAGGACTACGAGACCTTCTTCGGCCAGGTCGAGGACGTCCACCCGTACACGACGGGCTCGCACTTTGCCGACTACTCGAACGGAATCTACAACTCTCAGGCGCACCCCTCGGACATGGTGGTCGGCGGGAATGTCGATACAAATGGCACGACGACGGACGTCTTTGCGGACTCGGCGATCCCGGTCGGCCAGGCCGCCCTCTACCTACCCCTCATCGGCGACGGCGACGAGTCGGGGGACGGTGCTGGCACCGTCCCCCCCGCGCCGCCCGCCGTGGCCGACTACAGCTACTCGTACGCCTCCTACGGCGCGGACGACGCCTACCTCGACTGGCTGTCGACGATGGTGGTCGTCACGCCGTACTTCGGCGACATGGCGGACCGTGTCGCGCAGGCGGCGACCGACAACCTGGTCGGCTACTCGAAGTGCAGGGTCATCGGCGGGTGCGGCGGCACCCAGGTTGAGGGCGACTTGTGCCAGGCGGCGGACAGTACTTATGGTCTCTGCTTCGCCGACGCCGAGGGCGACCTGCTGTGCGGCAAAACGGATCAGTGGTGGGGCTTCGGCACGCAGTACTCATCGGAGGGCATGATGAAATCGAACGAGCTGCAGGTGTACCCACTGCCGTGCACGCGCAATGCGATGGCCACCACCGACCTCTCCGGCGCGTGGCAGCCCCGCCTGCTGGTCGGCGGCTGCATGATCTCAACAGACGAGTACTACTCGATGTGGGTCGAGGTGCACCTGCCGAACGCGTGCGCGACCCCCACCGACCTGGCCGCCTCGCTGCAGGGCTGCATGGACAAGGGGGCGACCAACTACGTGCCGGGGGCCCGCCAGCCGACCAAGTGCCTGTACTCGAGCGACGGCTGCACGAACAGCTTGGCGATCAACTACAACTCCGAGGCCAGCACTGACGACGGCTCGTGCGTCGTCGAGACGTGCGGCTGCGGCATCGCCGGCGGCGCCACGCCCTACTACGGCGTCCCCAGCGACACGCCAAAGTACCAGTCGCTCACCGTTGGTATCCCGATTTCGCCCCTGACGGCCAGCTCGTACCCGGTCAGCAGCGGCATGAACGCCTTGACCACGTACGGCGCCGTCACCAACTACGTTGCGGGCGCCACCGTCCTCGGTGGACCGATGTGCTCGGGGTTCCCGACCATCGGCTCAGCGTGCACCATGGTCGTCGAGGGTTGCATGAGCCCGACCGCGGTCAACTACGACTCGGCCGCCAACGTGAACAGTAACACGTGGTGCGTGGAGCCTGTCACCGGCTGCATGATGCCGGGCGTCACCGAGCCCACCAGCGGCTTCATTACCTCGAAGTACATTGGCCGCTTCGGCTTCTCCTCCAACTACAACTCGGCTGCCACCGTCAACAGCCCCTCGGGCTGCACCGTGGAGGTCTATGGCTGCACGGACCCGACCGCCTACAACTACGACTCCCACGCGACCGTGGACTTCAAGTGCTTTGGTACGGTGGTCGGCTGCCTCAACCCGGAGGCGCTCAACTTCAACTGCTCCTGGGTGGGCTCGTCGGACTGCACTGACAGCGTCACCTACCACAGCAAGGACCTTTGCACCTTCTACGTGCCGACGGTCGACTCAGAGGGCGCGGGTGCCGACACGCTCTCCGTCGAAATGACGACGGCCGGCGATGTCTCCTCGGTCACCTCGGCGATGACCAGCGCCACGTCCACGTACTTTGGTAACCAGGCTGGCGTCGCGGCCAGCGACGTCGTGACGACGGTCGCGGCGGGCTCCATTGTCTGGACGATCGCCTTCTCCAATCTGACGCCGACTCAGTACGAGAACTTCAAGCAGTTTGAGGAGATGGCCTTGACGGACACCGACGGTGCGACCGCGGCGCTCGACTCCGCGCTTGCTGCCGCGGGCGTGGCCCCGGGAACCTTCGCCGTGACGGCCATCACGGTCACGGAGGTCGAGAACCGCGCCTACCCGCCGCCCAGCGCACCGCCGGTCGACGAGATTGGCATCATCGTCGGCGTCGTCGTTGGCGTCGTCGTCATCGTCGTCATCGTTGCCGTCTTCGTCATGATGCGGAAAAAGAAGGGTGGTGTCGCGCCACAATGATGAATCAATGTCGTGCTCGTGGCGACTCAAGTGCACTTTCGGCATGGATGGGGCTTCCTACGCAGTGGGGTTTTGGGGGCGGGGATGGGGATGGAGATGGGTATAGCCCAGCCTTGGCGACGACGGCTCTCACGCGCACTGACTTGAGGCGGCCAACGGTCGCTTCTGCGCGTACTATCCCCATCTTGCTCCACATGTTTTTTTGCCGAGCATCGGGTGCCCGGCCCCACAACCCGTGCTGGGGTGCAGCGATGGCGACGGTGTTGCAACAGCACAGGCATAGGTTTACCCTAGGATAGAGAGAGAGTCCACCGTCGGAGCTGTACTATTACTGTTCCATTCCCTTTCAAGCAACAGGCAACACACACACGCAGCACCACCTCTGAGCTGGAGTAGGTGTACTGAAGGAGCAAACTCGACTCTCGAGGATATGGATATCTGTCACTGCTCCCGCCTGCGCACGTGCAGCATCACCACCCCCTGGAGGCCCTTGAGCTGCGTGGTCGTGGCCTCGTGCCCGCGCGCCTGGTGCCCGTTGACGGCAAGGATCGTGTCACCCACGACGAGCCGCCCAAAGGCTGCGCCGCCCTCTGCCACGCGCTCGACGTATGGGCAGCCGTTGCCCATCAGCGTCAGCCCTAGCCGGCTGTCGGGCTGCAGCTTGTACAGAGAGACCTCGAGCTCAAACGAGTCGGGGTCCTCTGGCGCCTTGGCGGTGGGGGGCGGCGGTGGTGGCGGCGGTGGCGGGTCGTCCTCGTCGCCCTGCCACCCTTTCCCTTTCCTCCTCGCCGCACGCTTCGAGGGCGGCAATGGCGCCGGCGGCGGCGGCGCCTCCTCGGCCGCCATCGTACTCGTGGTCTTCAGGCCGGCGTCTGCGGCGGCATGCGCGGCTTTGACGGCCCATTCGCGCACGACGCCCTGGAGGGTGTGCAGCCGAGTGGAGAGCGTCTGCGCGGCGGCCGCAGCGTTCTTGCCCCCTGTTGGCGGCGGCGGGTTGGCCTGCTCCGCCTGCAGCGTCGCCCGCATCTCCGCGCTGAGCTCGGCGAGCGACCGCTGCGCGCGCTGCTGCTCTGCGACCTTCAGCCGCGCCTCGTCGTCGTCGACGGCCGCCGCCCTCTCGCTGAGCAAGTTCATCTGCTCCTCTGCGAACTCGGCCGCCTGCTGCGCCTCCTCCAGCGTCGCCGACGACTCGAGCAGAGGCTCGAGCAGCATGTGCTCGAGGTTGGCCTCCAGCGTGACGATCCGCTGCTGCAGCGTGCGGTGGTGTGCCTCGTGCTGCTCGTGCAGCAGAGACATCCGCCGCGACAGCTCCGCCGACGAGTCCTTCACCTCGGTGCTCGCGCGGAGCTGCGCGTTGGCCTCCTCCGCCTCCGTCAAGCGCCGCTCCGCCGCCGCCGCCCGCTCCTCCAGCATCTCAATCTGCTGCAGAAGCTCCTTCTGAAGCTTGAGGTCCGCAGCCGCCCCAGCGCCGCCTGCCCCCGCCCTCGCCGCCGCGTCGGCCGCGACCGCCGCCGCCCACGCCGCGCCCGCGCCGTCGCTGCCGTACCGCAGCGCGGCCGCGCTCGTGTCGTACGACTCATCCGCCGGCTTCCACAGCCCCCGAGCCGAGGGGGCGCCCTCGCCGTACCCCTCAAACATGGAGTACCTGAGGCCATCGCCGCCGCCGCCGCCGCCGCCGCCGCCGCCCCTCCCACCGCCGCCGCCGCCGCCTCCGCCGCCCCACCCAGCCGCCTCGGCCAGTTGCCACAGCCGCTCACTCTCTGTTTCAGACCCCGCCGCGCCACCGCCGCCGCCGCCGCCGCCGCCGCCGCCGCCGCCGCCGCCGCTCTGCGCCGCAACCGTGCTCGCTGCCTTTGCTCTTGCCGACGCCATCACCGCCGCCAGCACGATGGAGTCGTCCGAAGGCACGGGGGCGACGCCCTTGGACGCCGCCGCAGCGTAGCTACTGATGGAGGAGTCGCGTGCGGCGGTGGTGGCGGTCAGCGCATCGGCAGCCGATGCCGACTCGGTCTTCCACCGACTTGCCTCCTTGCCAGCCGCCACGTCGCGCCACAGCAACCCACCTTCCGAAGGCGGTGGGGCCTCGGTCCTCATCTCCGCCAGACGCTCCGGCGCCTGGCCCAAGCTCAATTCGTCGTCGTCCCGCTCGTCCTCGTCCTCGTCCTCGCCATCGCCGTCGCCGTCGCCGTCGCCGTCGCCGTCGCCGTCGACGTCGACGTCGACGTCGACGTCGCCGGCCATCTGCGGCCGCGCCGCGAGCATGGCGGGCGTCAGGCCAGCGCGTGACGCAATCGCCGCCGCCGTCAGCTTTGGCTTCGTCGCCGCACCCTCCGCCTTGCCGCCCTCGCCCGCGTCGCCCTTGCCGCCGCCCAGCTCCAGCGACGCTGCGGAGGCGCCCTTCGCTGCCGTTGGCGCGTCGTCTCCGTCGGCCGCCCCCCCCTCCTCCCACGCCGCCGCGCTGTAGTCGCCACCCGCAGCCTCACCATCCAAGTCGTCGTCGTCAAAGTCGTAGGCGCCATCGGCGTAGCCGCCCACGCCGTCGATAGCATGGTCGTCGTCGTCGTCGTCGCCGTCGCCGAGCCCCCGGCGGCGCCGTCCGACGCCGATCTTGCCGTCGTCGTCGCTGCTGTCGGCGTCGTCGCCCCAGCTCAGCTCGCTGCCGTCGTCGTCGTCGCTGCCGCGGCGCCGCGGCCTGGCCGCGGCGGCGGCGGCAGCCGCCGCTGTCGGCGGCACAGTGGCCGCCGCAAGCCCAGGCGGCATTGTGAGGCTCTTCGCAGCCACACCGCCAAGCCCCGGCGGCGGCAACACCGTCGCCATTGCCACTGTGGTCGCCGCCGTCGCCGCGTCCAGATCCAGCATGCTCGGCCCCCCCTCCTTCTTCTTCTTCGTCTTCTTCTCCGCGGCTGCCTTCTCTGCCGGGTCGTCTCCTGGCGGCGGCAGTGCTGCTTCGTCGCCCGGTAGCGCCCCTCTCTTCGCCGAGAAGGCCTTTGTGATCTCCCTTTGCAGCTGCTCCGCCTCCGCCGCGACTTCCGCCTCAGCCGCCGCCGTCGCGTCGGCCGCCTCCATCTCCCTCCCGAGCCGGAACTTCTCGCGCTGCCGCCGCCGCCGCCGCGCCCGCCAGAAGCGCTGCAGAAGCGCCGCCGCCTTCGCCTCGCGCGCCGCCCCCGCCGCGGCCGCGCGCGCCGCCGTGACCGTCGCGCGTGCGAGGTGGCGCCTCGTCGCACTCTGCACCGCCGTCGCCGCTGCGGCCCTCCGCCGCCTCCGCCTGACACGCGCCAGCATCGCTCTCGCCGCCGCCTGCAGCGCCGCCGCGCACGCTCCACGCTTCGCCTCCTTGGCCCCCGCCTGCTGCCTTTGCCTGCGCGCGCGCACCAGTGCCCCCCGCGCCGCCGCCTGCAGCACCAGCACGTTGGCCTCTTGCTTCTGCTGCTCAGCAAACTTCATCTCAGACTCGAAGCGGTCGACGTTGAAGCCCCTCTGACGCAGGGCGTCGAGCGGCGACGCTAGCAGCTGCCCAAAGATCAGCTTGGCCGACGACGACGACGACGACAGCAGCGCCGCGAGCAGCGCGTCGCCCACCGCCTCGAGCAGCTGCCGCTGGTCGATGTCCTTGGCCAGCGGAACAATGTACACCACCAGCCGGCAGGACGCGGCGGCCTCGTCGGTCTCCGCTGCGGCCGCCACCGCCGCCTCGGGCCCCTCAGCGTCGGTGTCGGCCCCTCCCGACCCATTTTCCTCGGCCGCCCTTGCTCCCGTCGGCGTGCCGGCCGCCCCCTCCTCCATCCTGGTGACGCAGGCGTGCGCCTTCTCCGTCTGGCTCTGGCTCTTGCCCAGCTGCTCGAACGAGAGCGTGCACTCGATGGCCGCCACCTCGACCACCTCGAAGCAACCCGACGAGAGCGCCGCCGCCGCGTCGGCGCGCAGGTGCGGCCGGGGCGGGCAGCCGGGCGCGTCGACGTCGTGGAGCAGCAGGCAGCAGCGCTCGACGACCCGCTGGCGCACCTGTCGCGCCAGCTTCGACTTGGCCTCGCCCAGCTGGCCGGCCGTCGCGGGCGTGTGCTCCACCCGGACGGCCTGCGACAGCGCCGGCACGCCCAGTAGCGCGTAGAGCTGCTTGAGCGCGGCGTCCTCGGGCGCGCACACGGGCTTGAACAGCTTCATCAGCCGCGGGTGGTCGCCGATGACGCAGTCGTGCGCCCTGCACGCGCGCCACTTCTTCGGATCGTCGGCGCGCAGACCCACCAGGCACCTGGCCGCCGCGAGCGCGAGCCGCAGTGGCTCTGGCAGCGACGCGCCGTACCTTGCTGCCGCGGCCGACGATGACTGCGCGTCGCCGTCCTGACCGTCGTCGCCGTCCTTGCTGCTCTTGAGGCCGCTCGCGAGCTCCTTCAGCACCGTCAGGTACGGCGAGACGCCACCTCCGCTGATGGAGGAGGTGAAGCGCTCGTGGTTGGCGGCGATGGCGGCGGCGAGCAGCGTGACGGTGGGCGCGTCGCGCACGCCGCACTGCGCCAGGAAGGCGCCCGCCGCGGAGCTGGGCTTGAGGTCGCAGTAGTCGAGCAAGGGGCCGTACCGCTTGCGGCAGCCCGAGAAGAAGACGCGGCAGGGTGGCAGGTGCTCCAGACCGCCGCCACCGCCCTCCTTGCTCTCCTTGCCGCCGTCCTTGCCCACCGCCGCGCCCTCCTTGCCTCGCTTGATGGGCACGAGGGGCGTCTGACTCAGCAGCTGCCACGCGGCCGTCCCCACCTCGGCGGACCGGCGGCCCATGTACTCGAAGACCTCGCCCGCCTGCTTGTCGGTCGGCGGCGCCTCCAGCAGAGCCTCGAGCACCGTCGACAGAGGAGGGCGTGGCGGCAGCTGCAGCGCGGCCGCCGCCTTCTCGCCGACGGCGGCCGTCGCAAAGCGCCTCGGCCACGGCGACGCCTCGACGAAGCAGTGCGACGGCCGCGCGCGCTCGTTGCTGCTGCTGCTGCTGCTGCTCGCCTTGCCTCCCGACTTCTTGTCGGCCGCGGACCTGTCGGCCGGCTGGACGGGCACGACGGCGAGGGGGGTGTCCTTGTCGTAGTCGTCCGCGTACCACTTTTGCATGTGCGTGCACGCGAACGCCAGCGCCTTGTCCTGCGCCGCCTTGCCCAGGCTGCAGTCGGCGGCGCGCTCGAGGAGCAGCGAGAGCGGCGGCTTCTCCCTGGCGCCCAGCCGCACCAGCGCGCCGCGCTCGTCGTCCGTCATCGCCTTGCCGCTCCACGGCAGCAGCGGCAGGCCGAGCTGGCGCAGCGGCTCGGTCGGCAGGTAGCCGAGCTCGCAGAGCGTCGCGTGCTCGCGCAGCTCGCGCCACTCGTCCTCCGACGGCGCGCCGCCCTCCTCGGCCTCGCGCTTGAGCAGGTACGTGGCGAGCTCGCGGTACGACCAGTTGAGCGTCTCGAGGCCCTGCAGCACGCGCGCCATCGGCGGGTGGCGACGGAGCCCCAGCCGGAGGAGGAACGGCTCCGCCACCGCCTCGAGCCCGACCGCCGTCGGCAGCTCGAGGCCTCGCAGCAGCGTCAGCGCCTCCGACACCACGAACGCGTCGGCGGGGCGGCGCATCGTCGGCTGCGACGGCCTCGCCGCTGCCACCACCGTCACACCGGCGGCCGCCTCGGAGGGCGTCGGCGCGGTCGCGGCGGCGTCGTCGTCGTCGTCCGACGGCGGCGCGGCGGTGGGGATGCAGCGCCGCGCCCGGAGCGTCTCGACGACGCCGCTCTGCTGCGCCTTTGGCAGCGCCTCGAGCTGCGACGCGGCGAGGCGCAGCAGCGCCGGCGCGACCCTCGCCTGCTCGAGGTAGGCAGCGGCGGTGGTGGTGGTGGGCGCACCGCCGCCGCCGCTGCCGCCGCTGCCTCCACCGCCTCCGCCGCCGTGCCTCTGGGTGATGAAGCCCCAGTAGGTCTCGAAGTCGAGCGGCCTCAAGCCGAGGGCCGCGTGCAGCTCCGCCTTGCTCAGCTGGGAGGCGACGGCGCGGGGCAGGCACGACGGCGGCTGCGGCAGCGGCGTGACCAGCTCGAGGCCGCCCAGCGGATGGTGCGTCAGGTCGCTCAGCCGTGCCACGGCCGCCGCCGCCGCCGCCCCGTCGGAGGCCGCCGCCGCCGCAGTGCCGTTGGCCGCCGCCTCGGTGGAAGGCGGCGCAAAGGAGACGGAGCGCTTGAAGGCGTTGACGGCGTCGTCGTCGCGGAAGAGCGCCTTCCTCCCCTTGCAGAACCAGCGGAGCAGCCGCACCAGCGGCTCCGGCTGCAGCGGCGGCGACGACGACAGCTGCGAGCAGAGCATCGAGAGGTCGAGCGGGCGGAGCAGCCCGCGCATCGTCAGCTGCAGGTAAAAGGGCGCGCAGCCCCTGGCGTCGGCCGAGGGCGGCACGAGCGGCAGCGGCGCGACGAACTCGAGCGCGTCGCGCAGCGCCGGCGGCACCGAGAGGAGCTCGCGCGCCAAGACGGCGCCGATCGTGCTCGGCACGATCAGCTGGTCGCCCTGCAGGAGGAAGGCGTCCGCCACGAGCTTCGACACCTGCGCGTTGGGCGTCGACTTGCCAAACGCGTGCGCGGTCAGCAGCGCCACGCGCGCCGGCGTCAGCGGCTCCTCGGCCTCCTTCCTCTCCTCCTTGGCGGGCGGTGGCTGCGCCGGCGCCGCCGGCTCGCCCCTGCCCTTCTTGGAGAGGACCTTGACCTTGATGTTGGGTCCAAAGTCGAGGGGCAAGCCGCCGCCGCCGCTCAGCATCCGCGCCTCGTCGATGAAGTAGGAGCGCGCCAGCGCGCCGCACGCCGCAAGCAGCTCCCGGTTCCAGTTGCCGACGTCGCGCGACGAGAAGTCGAGCGCCGTCCGCTCCATCGTCGGCAGGAAGGCGGCGCATGCGTGGAAGCCGCCGCCGATCGTCTGCGCCGTCGCGCCGGAGCCGATGAAGACGCGGCCCTCGCTCGCCGCGCCGGCGACGCTGCGGAAGACGCCGCCGAGAGGGCCGCCGCCGGCTGCGGCCGCTGTCTCCGCCGCCGCTGCCACCGCCGTCGTCGCCGTCGTCGCGTCGGACGACGTTTGCAAGGCTGCTGCTGCTGCTGCTGCTGCTGCGGCGGCGGCGGCGGCGGAATTGGCGTCGGCTCGGGTGGTGGGCGCCTCGTACAGCAGCCTCAGCGTCGTCGTCTGCGGCATCGGCTTCTTGAGCTGCGTGTGCAGCGCCTTGAGCATCTCGGCATGTCGCTTGACCGTCGTGCGCACCGCCAGCTGCCCGATCAGGCATAGCATCCGGCACACCTCCTCCACACCGCCACCGCCGGCCGCGCCGTTGCTGCCACCAGCACCGCCGCCGCCGCCGCCGCCGCCGCCGCCGCCGCCGCCGCCGCCGCCGCCAACCGGCGGGCTGCGCGCACGGAGCACGAGCTGCGCCAGCTCGAGCACACCCACGCCCCCTCCGCCTCCACCACCCTTGCCGCCACCGCCACCGCCACCGCCACCGCCGCCGCCGCCGCCGCCGCCGCCGCCGCCTCCCGGTGTCTCCCTCCCCTTGACATAGAAGAGCGGTGGCAGCCCGCTGCCGGGAGCCGCGGCGGCGTCCGAGTGCGGCAGTGGCCGCAGCGGCACCAGCTCGCGCGTCAGTATGAGGATGTCGCCGGCCCGCGGCGGCGCGGCGACGCCCGGCTGGCCAGGCTGTGGGCGGAGCAGCCGGAGCGTCAGGCTCCTGAGCGTCTTGGCGAACGGCAGCATCGACGCCAGCATGCAGCGCAGCCGCGCGAGCTCGTCGCCGGCGCCCCAGTCGTGCGCGTCCGACGACGGCTTCAGCGGCAGCACGAAGGCGGCGCCCGGCTGCGGCTGCGGCAGCCGGCTCTCGTCAGCGACGAGGTCCGAGTTGTCGTTCTGCCACGTGAAGCGCAGCCGCACGTCGCCCGAGTGGATCTCAGGCGCCTCGGTCAGAGCAAACACAGAGAAGAAACCGACGCCAAACAGCCCGACGGACGCCTCGTCCGGGTTGCCCGCCGCGATCTTGCGCACGCGCAGCCAGTCCGAGTCGGTGAAGGCGCGGCCGTTGTTCCAGACGCGCAGGCTGCGCGGCCGCGGCGGAGCGCCGCCGCCGCCGCCGCCGCCGCCGCCGCCGCCGCCGCCGTCGCCGCTGCCGCCGCTGCCGCCGCCATCCAGCTCGAGCGACACCACGACCTCGCTCGCGCCGGCGTCGTCGGCGTTCTGCACTAGCTCGCGCACGGCGCCAAAGTCGGTCGCGTAGCGTGCGAGGATCTTGTCGACCAGCGCGCGCTGGTCCACCTCGACCTTGTGCCGGATCGTCGTCGACGGCTCCTGGATGGGCAGGCTGAAGCCCGGCAGCGCCGCGCCTGGCAACAGCGCGCCCGGCAGCATCGCGCCCGGCAGCGCCCCGATCGGAAGGCTTGCGCCAGGGAGCGGCAGCATGCCAGGCAGATTAGGCTGCTGCTCTGACATCGTTTCGACGCGCGAGCACGGGACGGCGGGTCTGACGATTCGTGAGTTCTTTTATTCAGATTTCACACGCAAACTCCCAATTTTAATACCCCACTGACACTAACCTATAGCCGAACCCAAACACGTGATTTCGTGGGGTCGATCGCCAGCGCTCGTGGCAGCACAACCTTACAAATGCGCGCAAATCTGCAGGTGCTACACGATTCCCAAACGCCCAGCCGGCGTCAGAGGCGAAAATGTGGTGCGCATAACGCCTGTAAGCTCATGGATCTTGCTTCCGCTGGTCGTGCATTACAGTTAGACTCGGGCATTAAGAGACCTTCACATTAAGAGATCCGTAACGCATCTGGCCGCCGGGGTAGCTAAGAGATGAGGCCGGCGGCGCCTGGCACGGACCGCCGGGCTTGCGTGGCATGGTTGTGCGTGCTAA
>Ga0115006_10003091_pt1 | contig 11209 bp, 7 predicted proteins | sample ArcOceMetagenome_3_FD_88943 | JGI IMG/M metagenome (GOLD analysis project Ga0115006, IMG submission 88943) | Marine eukaryotic phytoplankton communities from Arctic Ocean - Arctic Ocean- Svalbard ARC20M Metagenome | ecosystem: Environmental > Aquatic > Marine > Oceanic | place: Arctic Ocean...
ACGACGACGACGACGACGACGACGGGGAATATTACGACGACGGTGGCGAGGAGGATGACGAGTACTACAAAGACCAAGATGACGGGGAGGATGAGTATGATTTCCGGCAGGGTCAGCAGCAGGATCAGCAGGGCCAGCAGGAGCAGGTTCAGCCGCCGCCATCCGTTCTCGCCGAACCGCAACGCAACCTCACCACGGAGCTTGGGTCGGGCACCGTAGGCCCACATGCAGCACCCTTGGATGCTGACCCAGTCGGTGGTGGTATCGCAACGTCGTCCGACGTCGCGGTCGCTGCCACCACCGGTGGTTGGGATGATTGGGAGGAAGACGACGACAACGGAGGCCACGTGGCATATGCGGCCGCCGTGGTTGCCGACCAAAAGCAACTGGAGGACGATTGCGCCGCGGAGAGGGCTACGGCCATGGCGGCAGCGGCGGAAGCGGAAGCCGAGGCTACAGCGCAACAGAGAGCTGCCGCGGCCGCACAGGAGGATGAGAGGATTCGCCTTGAACGGCTGGAGCAGGAGCGTCGTCTTCAGCAGCAACAGCAATCAGAGGAGAAGGACCGTCGTCGGCAGCAACAAAAGTTGGAGGAGGCAGAAGCCGAGCGAATCCGTTTGGAGCAGGAGGAAGAGCGTCGTCGGAAGAGGCAGTTGGAGGAAGAGGAGAAAATGGAGAAGCAGCGACGACTTGAACAAGAACGCATCGCTGCCGAGTTTGAAAGAGTGCGCCTCGAGAAGGAACGCATTGCCGCTGCCGAAGCCGAAGCCGAAGCCAAAGCCAAAGCAGACCGAATGCAGGAAGAGGAAGAGAATGCATGGAGAACGAATGGCGGTGGTACCGGCAGTGCTACTACTAGTATTGACACTGCCTCAGCTGCTGGATTGTCTCGCCCGAAGACGGAAGAGCTCGAGATGGCGTGCCGCAAACTTAAGGACGAACTAACTAGTGTCAAGGTTGAGGCATCTCAGGCTCATGCATTTAAAGAAGAGCGCCGGAAACTGCAGGAGGAGTTGGAGGCAGCAAGGACGGATACCACGTCTGCTCGATTGGCACAACGTGCGGCAGAGACCGCACGATCGGAGGCCGAAAGGAGAGGAAACGAGCTCGAGCTCAAGATATCCGAGGAGAAGGAGGCATCGCACCAAGTCCAGGAGCAGCTCCGGAAGATGCTGCAGGATGCCACCGACCAGTCTGAGGAACACAAGGCCAAGGCCGGCGCGATCGCGAACAAGGAACGGAAGGACAATAACGCTGACACGGCAAGAAAGACTCGGGCGCTTAACGACGCCGAAAGACGTGCTGCTTCCGCCGAGTCCAAACTTTCCGAGCGTAGTGCCGAGATTCGTCAGTTGGAAACAGTCATTGCTGACATGAGAAAGGTATTAAAAGAGAACGAAAAGGAGCATCAGGATGCCGAGCAAGAGCTTGATGAATTGCACGATGAGAATGAAGAGCTCGAAAAACAAGTTCATAAGCTTGAAGAGGAAAGGACCAAACTAAAGCGGGAGCTGGATGATCTCAAGGGTGGGGCCGGAGAGCTTTTAGGACTGCGGATGGAATTGCAAATGCTGAAAGAGGAGCGAGACCGAGACAAGGCCACGATCCAAGAAACATCAGATAGCGCAGAATCGACCAGCGCTAAGCTCCTAGCCGAACGGGATGCCGCCAGGGCCAAGGAAAATGACGCCGAACAGCGCCTTGCCGCGGCCCTTGCCGATCTGGATTTGGCAAGGGCCGACTATGAGCGAGCCATGATCGCCAACGACAATCTTCAGGCTGCGATGGAAGCCTTTCAGTCCGAGAGAGATTCAGAAGTGTCCATAATTGAGGAACAGCGCCGTATTGCCGACGAGGCCACAGACGCCGCGCATGCTGCATTTATTCAGGCAACAATCCAGGCCAACGAGGCCAAGTTAAGAGATTTCCAGGATGCCGCCGATACTGCGGTTCGAAACGTTATGGACGAGATCAAAATGACGGAGCTAGAGGTTATGGAGCACAAGAGGGAGAATATTGACCTAAGGCGCTCTCTGGACGAGGCCATCCATCGCCTGCAAACAAACCAGGAGGATGTGATCGATCGTTCCTTGATGAAAAATATTCTGCTTGACTGGATCGAACGGAGCGGGAAGGAGCGGATGCAGGTGCTCGAAATTATGGCCAGTGTTCTCAAATTCAGCGATGAAGAGAAGTCCAAGGTCGGTGTTCGCGCCCACCAGCACCAACATGGTCCGGGGGCTCTGCACGCGGTTGTAGATGCCGTTGCGGCTCCATTGCCTCACAGTGTGAACGTAGAAGAGCTCGATGGCGAAAATGTGCGCGAAAAGTGGGTGGCTTTCCTCTTGGCTGAGACCGGTGGCCTGGATTCTTCGTCGAATGATGGAGGAGCAAGTGCAGGTGGAAATGGCAGCAAAAGTTGTGATGGAGATGGCGGCGGAGATGATGCAACACGTCCTGACACAAAGAATAACGGCAGCTCATCGAGTGCTGTTACAAATGCAACTGAGGACAACGGCGCCGAAGCCACGTAGCAGGAAAAAGCGCGAGGAGAGGAGTAAAGTAGCATTATCGGCGATGATAGGTATGCCATTGGTACCGAGGTACATACGAGTCGAACTTGATATAAATACATACATACGTGTAAAGGGAGCTCCAATCTAGCTAGTCTAGTAGCTGACTAGAGTAGGATATTATCTCTTTTGCGTATTTCTTCGTTATCGATGCTCTTCTGGCTCAATAGGTCTAAATGTATTGGAATGTTTTCCTCCCCGCTCTTTTTTTCTATTGGCACTGCCCTTTTCAGCTCACCCAGCCCAGCTCCTTCATAGCTTGGGCAACCTTCAGGAACCCGGCGCGATTCGCTCCTTTTTCGAGAGTATCGCCCGACGATTCCATCTGTGAATAGATGCCAGCCATCATCTCCTTGAGCTTCCCATCCACCTCTTCCGGTTTCCACTGAAGCCGCATTGCATTCTGGGCCATCTCGAGACCACTGACACCGACACCTCCGGCGTTCGACGCCTTGCCTGGAATGTACAATGGGCAGGAGTCGGCATTGTCGCGAAGAACTTGCTGTCCCTCGGCATTCGTCGGTAGATTCGCGCCCTCAAAGAGTCCCTTAAGGCCGTTCTTGATGAGGCGTTCGGCTCCAGCCTTGGTCACCTCGTTCTGCATGGTGGGACAATTGTAGAGAGAAAATATTGAATGAGTAAACATCGAAATGTCTCCTCGGGGAACACATCATCAAGTAGACGCATGCCGCCATACCAGTACGCATCCTCTTACTTGTGTGGCGCAGGGGTACGCAAAGTCATATTCGACATCGACCGACCAGGGCGTCTCATTGGCAACGTAGCGTCCGGTGACGTCGCCCTCAACGGAGCTTAGACGGTCCCTCCGAACTTGCTTTGCGTGGATGATTTCCTTCCAGTCCTCTTCTGTCATACCATCCTCGAATATGAGAACGCCGTTGGAATCGGATATTGTTATGACTTTCGCCCCGAGCTGCATGAGCTTCTGTGCAGCGTACTGAGCGACGTTTCCAGAGCCTGAAATCGCTGCTCTAGCGCCATTGATTGATTTGCCGAGCCTCTGCTCGATGGCGATTTGGCTAATGTATACTAATCCAAACCCTGTAGCCTCTGGACGAATATGCGAACCACCGAAAAGCATCGACTTGCCCGTTAGGACGCCCTCACCGTGTCTGTTGGCGAGGCGCTTGTACTGACCATACATGTATCCGATTTCCCTGCCCCCCACGCCTATGTCGCCGGCTGGGACGTCGGTACTCGGGCCGATATGTCTGTGCAATTCGGTCATGAAAGATTGGCAGAACCGTCGGATCTCGTTCTCGCTTCGGCCTTTTGGGTCGAAGTCGCTTCCACCCTTGCCTCCACCCATTGCCAGCCCGGTCAGCGCGTCTTTTGGAGTTAGGTAGTTGGGGGTAACTTGTAGTTAGAAAATACAAGAAATATACGTATTCGTAACAATAATAGGCGAGGGAGCTGCTAGAGAGAAGCGAAAACACTCACTCTTGAACATCTGCTCGAAACCAAGGAACTTGAGGATGCCCTCATCGACGGTTGGATGGAAACGAAGACCACCTTTGTACGGTCCGAGGGCGCTGCAATGATGATGGTTATGTGTGTGTGGCGTGTGAAAAAAGCAAAGGTGGTGGATGTAAGATCTAGTAGAGCTAGTACGTAGGTATCAATCGAATCGATTCGATTCGTACCTGTTGAACTCCACCCGCCATCCGCGACTCCAATGCATTGTCCCGTCATCATCCTCCCATGGGACGCGGAAGGAGATGGTGCGCTCCGGTTCCGTCATGGCAACGAACGCTCGCTGGTAAAACTCGCCGTGGGTGGGATCGGAAAAGAGCGGCTCAAGATTTATCACCATCTCCTCAACGGCCTGAAGAAAGACCGGCTGATGCTGGTAATTCTTCGCCAACACTGATAGGAAGGGAAATCGATCGCATGATGTCATGGTTGCCGTTGATGTGGTACTCGTCATCTGCGTTGGTTGTAATACTCGTCTTTTGACTTTACTATTATTTGTAGGTTGGTTGGGCGATTGTGTCACCTGATGTTGGTGACATCCTGCTTCGCCGCGTGCGAGTGCAGCACGATCGCCGATGATGGCTGCCAACAAGATGCAGACTGTTCTTGACATCATGATGCGATGGGAAATCAGAACTCCTCGAGCAGTGATGAGTGATGGTACGGGTGACGGGTGATGGGTGATGGCGGGTTCGGTTGTTGATAGGCTTCAGGAACGGGTGGGTCAAAATTAGCGAAAAATACCAGTGACCCTTACCTCTACGTAGGAATCAGTACATTTCTACGTGACCCACCACTTTTTCCCACCATTTTTTGGGATCTGACCCACCCGTTCCCCCGGGGGCGGCGGCCCGCGCGCGGCGGCGCGCGCGCGGCCGCCGGGCCAATGAGTCGAGTCTACGATGAACGCCCACCATACCAGCCCACCAGCCACGTGATGGCGCCGACGACCGACGTCCAGCGGCGACAATATGTCTGGCTCGTACGCTACGGCAGGACCGACCCGCCGCTCCGGGAAAATATCGGCAACTTCGATAGTGATCTTCACAATCCAGATGGTTTAGCGCACGCCACTTCCATAGCAAAGCGTCTTGCGTCTGGCCATACGATGAAGGACAGCGACGAATGTTCCTCGTCGTTGTCCGATGATGCTGTGCCCAAAACTGTGTACAGTGATCCCTTCCTTCGATGCATGCGGACTGCGGATGTCGTAGTCAAGACTCTCAGCAGCAACAACGACGAAATCAAGATTCGTGTCGAGGAGGGGACGACCGAATGGCAGGTACCATCTCTCTTGGTCGACAAGGACGGGGAGCGGACGCATCCGAGGACGACGGAGGATCTTGTGAAGCTATTTATCGATACAGTCGATGTGGCCTACCGCAGTGTCAATCCACAGGGACCAGACCGAGCAGCCGATGGAAGCGATGATGATGATGATGATGATGATGGTCCATCCAGACCATCCAGATGTCATCCCCCGCGATTTCCAGAGACTGAGGAGCAGCTCCATCGCCGATGTCAATGCACAATCCGTAGAATACTCGCTACCGACGTCGGCAGTACTGATTCGTTTGTCATCGTTGGTCATGCCCCGTGCGTCCAATCGATGGCTCTGGCATTGATGGGCGGGGAAAGACCAGAGGACTGTCCAGAGCTCGGTCCATGGTCTCTCGGCGGAATGACCCTTTTTAGTCGTTCCATTGGAAAAGGAGGTACAGAATCTGACAAGTGGACACTGGAATTCTACAGCGATACCACACATATGCCTGGTGAATACAATAATGGACAGCTGGGGCGGTGGTCTCTGCCCAGCTTTGATCATTCTTCTTGAACGTGCTTACATGTACTAGCTTATGTTGCTTGACGGTAATTGTACTAGTAGAAAATCATAGTGTAAATTTACATGTAGTTTGCGAACTCGTATGTCGGCGGCGAGCAAGGCGTAGCTAATAGTCAGCTCATTTGACTTGAACGCACACGTAGCAATTATCACTAGGAATTCCTACCCTCACACCTCCTGCCAGGCGTGATGAGAATCGTTGCCTTTTGGCTTATCCCTGGCAACATCGAGTTCCGGGTGCACTGCCTTGAGGTCCTTGAGGGCAAGCTCGACACTTTCTCCGATCTCGTTGCCTCCAATCTCAAGTACACGCAAGGTGGAATCAAACGAATTATCGATGTCGATGGCAAGAATTTCCCGCAGAAGGTTTTCGACTGCTTCTTCTTTCGCATCGTTGCCGCCCATATCCAGCTCCACCAGAGACGGGTGACCTCCTCGGAGCAGTGGTGCGGCGGCAATAATGCCCGGAGATCCCATCCGGTTGCCAAATAATCGAAGTTTTTCCAAGGCGCCACATTTGATTGCCGCAACAGCCCCGATGGCGCCACAATTGGTCTTGCACAATTCCAATATCGTCAAAACTGTATTCGATCCAGATTTATCGTCGTCATCGCCTTTCCACTGTGGTGCCTGAACAAGGGTCCGGCATATACTGTCAACGCCTTCTCCTCCGATGTCGTTCTCGGATAGGCGCAACTCGCGCAAAGAAGCCAAGAGAGCCGTTCCATTTTCCACTGCAAGGGCAGCGGATAATGCCGCCGCTCCCTTTGACCCAATATGATTGCTGGACAAATCCAACGTCACAAGTCCAGAACATCCCCCACCGGCTTTCGCGGCCTCCAATAACGCCGACACGCCATCGTTACCAATGTTGCACTCAACCATCGACAATGATGAAAGCTGGCCCAAGAGCGCGCTCTTGAGCCAGTTGCACCCATTGGATCCTACTTTTGGATTAGAATTCAGGACCAGCTCCAGCCGAGATCGTCCAGTTGTAAATGCATTGTCTGTATCTACATGTATATCACAATTGCGTTTGATGTCACCACCAATTTTGCCATCGTCATTTGCTTCCACATTTGCAAGTAGCAACGATACCAGCTTGTCGGCACATGCAGATGATAAAGAACAATGCGCTAAGTTGAGTGTGCGCAATCGCCGAAATGCGACACAGCATCCACCTGTATCGCTACTCTCACTTGTAGGCGAGATACGACGGTAAGCCAGCCTGAAAGCCTCCAAAAGAGCATCTATGCCACCATTTTCACCGATGCCTTCATTGCGCGATAAATCCAGCGAAATGAGAGAGGAATGTCGTTCGGTAGCTAAGCATTCACCAATGGCTCTCATGGCACCATTCGATGCACCCTTGTAGCTCAGGTCGAGAACTTGCAAGGACGGAAGAGGAGTTTGTGGTGGCGAGGGGGCTGGATCGTGTCCGTGCATTCTGTCAGTACGCATGCAGGACAAACCACGGCAAAGCGCCTCGATACCCTCGTCTCCCATCTGGGCATCGCCGATCGCCAGCGATGCGATGGTACCTGTGCAGGAAATAGCTACCCCCAACGCCTGCAGCGCCTGCGACGATACCGCATGGCCCGACGCGTGGATCGATCGCAAATGCCCTGCGGTGCCATTGCTTCGAACGGCCGATGCCAGGCGGAGGCAGTCGGCGGAAGTGAAAGTTTTGAGCGGGAGAATGGCCAAATCGACGAGACTGGGATCATTCGCCTCCACCCTTTGCAGGAGAGCGTCGCAAGAGCGCAGCGAACTTCCCTTGCCCCAGGCGGACATGCTTGGCGCGGCAAGGTTCGAAGGTGGCGAGAGACGCGACGATAGTATGATACATGTAGTATCGACGATGCGATGAATGGATGAAATGGCCTGATCATCTTGCAATCTGATCATGATCATGTCGGCGGCCGTCTGTCCGCCGCGCGGCGACTCGACTCACTCGACCAGTCGACCAGCCGAGCTGAGCCATCCGATCCTCGCGGGAGGAAGAAAAGAAGAAAACTAAAATGAAGTCTCGCCCATATCGTCATATCGTGCTCAACCTCCAATCCAACCCATAAAAATCATAAAGCAACCCTACTCTCTATTCCTAGAGATTAACCAGATCGTTTTCTCACCGCCGGCCGCCGAAAAGAGCACAAGATGCGTTCGGCTTCTTCGGCCCGCAGCAGCAGCAGGAGCAGCAAGAAGCGTCAACCTATCGACGAGGGCGACGGTGAGGACGAGGACACTACTACCAGTAGTAGCGGCGATAGCGAGGATGGTGCTGGTGCCGTGAATACGTCGCATTCCTCCGACGAGGAAGAGGAGCAGGCGCCCGCTCCTCGTTCTGCCGCTCGCAGGAAGAATACGAAGAAGAAGGAGGAGCTGAACACTGCACCTTCCTCTGAACAGGAAGACTCAAAAGGCGACTCGAAAGAGGAAGCGGCAGCCAAGTTGAAGAACAACAAGTTCTTCTCCGACGAGAATGCCGATTGGCTCAAGCCCAAGGGAAAGGCAGCAAAGGCGAAGCAGCAGCTGATGTCAAGCTCGGACGAGGACGGTAGTGATGTAAACGACGGTGATAGATCTGAAGACGACGGTGGTGGATTTGCCGCGCGCCGAAGCGGCGGTGATTCGTCATCTTCTGACGACGATGATTCGGACGATGAAATGCTCGAGGTTGAGCGCCAATCGCGCCTCATCGATCGGGAGATGAAGATCGAGGAAGCCGAAGCCGAGGCGGAATATCGCCGGACCATCCAGCACTCGACGGAGGTGTTTCATCTGCCAACGCCGGAGGAGCTGGAAGATGACGAGGATCGGGTTGTCCCTCCTACGGAATTGCGCGAGCGGATTGACGCCATATTGGAGGTTCTGGCCGACTTCAAGTCGAGGAGAGAAGCGGGACGTTCGCGATCGGAGTACATAGATCAGCTCCAGTCGGATATGGCCGAGCTGTTTGGCTATCTCCCCGAGCTGGTGGAACACTTCCTCTCCATGTTCGGACCCACCGAAACGTTGGAATTTCTAACGGCATCGGACTCTCCCCGGCCTTTGGTCATTCGTACCAACACTCTCAAGGCTCGGCGAAAGGATCTGGCTGCCGCCTTACTAAAACGCGGAGTCACCCTCGATCCCCTCGCGTCGTGGTCCAAGGTTGGTCTCAAGATATCCGAGAGTCCCGTTCCCGTTGGTGCCACCCCGGAATACCTCGCCGGCCACTACATGCTCCAAAGCGCCGCCTCGATGTGTCCTGTCATGGCCCTTAGTCCTCAGCCCAACGAGCGTGTTTTAGACATGTCGGCCGCCCCCGGGGGAAAGACATCGTACCTGGCCCAGCTCATGCGCAACACTGGTTCCATTGTTGCAAACGATCTCAAGCCCGATCGTCAGAAGGCCACAGTGGCTAACATGCATCGTCTGGGGGTGCGCAATGTCATCACCTGCGCTTACGACGGGCGGAAGCTGGGCAAGCTTTGGCCGAACAAGTTCGACAAGGTTTTGCTGGACGCTCCCTGCTCCGGCCTGGGCGTCATCTCGCGCGACCCGTCCGTCAAGGTTCAGAGAACCATGGCAGATGTGCAAAGAACGGTAGTTCTACAGAAAGAAATTTTGCTGTCGGCAATTGATGCTCTTAGCTATAAGAAGGGCGGTGGATACATTGTTTACTCGACCTGCTCAGTCAGCGTTGCCGAGAACGAAGAAGTGGTCAACTACGTTCTCAAGAAGAGGGATGTTAAGTTGGTGGATACTGGATTGGACTTCGGTGAGTTGATACGTTGCTCAATGTCCTTACGTCTTTACGATACGAAAGATCTTTCCATCTCCGTCGCTTTATGATCATTTGTTCGGTTCAAATATATTAGTACTGGCACTCTAGCACATTCCCCTTACATGGATTCTCGTCTCTACTCGATCCACTCAACAGGCAAACCAGGCTTTACCAGATATCAGCAAAAAAGATTCCATCCATCGCTCGCTTTGACTCGTCGCTTTTATCCCCACGTCCACAACTTTGATGGGTTCTACGTGGCTAAATTGAAGAAGTTGAGCGACAAGCGTCCAGGTGATGACGACGTTGACGATAAGGTTGATGCCGAGGAAGCTTCAGTAGTGCATGATGACGACGAGGATGTCAGCACTAGTGAAAGTAGCGATAAAGGTGAGAAAGAAGAAAAGTCGCCGACGAGGTCGAAGAAGGCCATGGGAAAATCGCAACAGAAGAGAGATGAATCTAGAAATGGTACAGTGGACGCCGGGCCTGCTCGGAAAAAGGCAAAGCGTGCGGTTCCTCCTCCCATGTCCAAAGAACAGAAGAAGCAAAAGCAGCAGAAGAAGAAGAAGCAGGCAACAAATGCCAAGGTAACCAAACCCAGGCGGCACAAGCTCGGAATGTAGCATAGTACGTAGAGAGCCACGCAGAATTTTCTCGGCATATCAGATATTTTTCTTACTAACGGTAGCTACGTAGATAGCTAGCTCTAGCTACTAGAGTATCTACGTAGGTACACATACCTAGCTAGGTACATGTACATGTAATAACACGTCTTCGTGTGACAATCGGTCAACAGTCTTAAAAACAAGGGTGATTTTCTGTTCTGTGTTGTGAAGTAACAATCAACGGACTTACAAAAGTGCACGTCGCCTCGAATCGACCCCCTTCTTCCTCTCATCACAAACGTTGTACATGTAGATCTACGTAGCTAGCTTGGTCTTGCTTGAGGTCGTCCTACGCTTATTTTGTAGAGATCAATACGAACTCTTATTTGTAATATGCAATGTGATGGCTGGATTGAGCAGAGCATTCCTACTGATTCATATATTACAAGAAGGATACGCAAATAGGTGAACCTGATTCATATATTATATAATGTAACAGGCCGAATCATTTTTCTCTTTCCCAACAAATAAATGAGATCGTACAATCGCACACAAACATGTGAGTTCTTTTTCTACACAACGTCATTCTTTTGGTTCTGCAAAAATATCTCCTCTAAAGTCGGCATGACTGCATCCGCTTTTTTGGGACTGAGCAATATCCGTCTTTCTTCATTCTCAGTATCGGTAGTGCCTACCAGTAATACGGGATCTAGTAATCGGACAATGTGGAATTCCTTGTCTCTGTGCTCAAACGAAAGTAATATCTCAACTTCTTCTTCGTCATCTTCCACCCCTTCCTCGTCATCGTCGTATTCCTCCCCCAAATCGTCCTCATCGTTCTCCTCTTTCCCCCCCCCCCCCCCTTCTTCCCCCCCACGCCTGGGTTTTTATGTCTTCCTTTCCGTTGTTGTCTATCCTTCTC
>Ga0115006_10003092_pt1 | contig 11205 bp, 9 predicted proteins | sample ArcOceMetagenome_3_FD_88943 | JGI IMG/M metagenome (GOLD analysis project Ga0115006, IMG submission 88943) | Marine eukaryotic phytoplankton communities from Arctic Ocean - Arctic Ocean- Svalbard ARC20M Metagenome | ecosystem: Environmental > Aquatic > Marine > Oceanic | place: Arctic Ocean...
CGCTAAAGACACGGTACATAGTGAAGCAACCGGGGAGACACGTGACACACCCAAAAACAGACTCGAATGCCTTCTTCATGTGGTGATTGGTGTAATATTCAAAGACTGGGGGGGAGAAGGAGGAGGAGGAGGAATGTGTTTTAGTGAAACGATCGTTGTCACCCAACCAACCAAGTTACTGTATGGCAAACGATATATATACGATTCGTACATCCAACTCACCTTGCAACATTGTGATGAGACTCTGATTCTTATTCTCCACACGGGTTTCTCCGCAAAGAGCTAAGATCTTCTCATTATCGTTCATGTTGAAAACAAAATGATTCACCGAGTCTTCGTGAACCCGAGTATCGGCGTCGATGGTCATCAGGTACTCGATGTCATACGCTGGGATCTCTAACGAGTTCAGAGCGCGGTTAATGGCCTTATCCAGATCGCAAAGCTCACGTTCGTGATGAATTCGGTTGAAGAGACCGGTGATGATCAGCTGGGAGTCTCGCTTGCCTCGATTTCCTGCCCTCCCAGTACCCTGCTCGCTCTCGACGCCGCATTTGACAACGACAATGTATTTGAGGGACTTGCCACCTTTCTCGTAGGTTCCAGAATATACGTTCGCTCGATTATTGGTCAAATTTCCAATGCTGTTGTATGAATAAGATGAATCCTCCTTGTCATCGATCTCGAATCCAAGGATCTTGGAGAGAGCAATAGGTGTGGGCATGCTCTCGCCTTTCCCCGTGATGTTACCGTCGGCAACTACGACCATCACTTTATTGTCACTTGGGTAACGAGACTCAACGACACTGTTGATGGTTTTGCGTAGTTCTCTGTCACCTTCGTTGTAACTACATGTATTTGAGGACGGGATAAGAGAATCGACCAATTGAATTGACATGAAGAAGTAAGTAAGTAAGTAAGTAAGTAAGTAAACATGTGATTATGACATAAGTAGAAAAAAACAAAAATGTACATGTATTTGCGCATGCCGACTTACCAAGGCACCATGATCATCACCGGCGATTCTCCATCCTTGGCGGTGAAGCTTCGGTGCGGCCGGGCAAGATAAAAAAGCGAGCAAATACACTGCACTAACAGCAGGGACGCGACGAAGAAGAGCATGATATACATGGTCATATTAAGCGCCTGGCAGGCGGCATTACTGCGCGTGTCGACAACGCCGACGTAGAAGAGATTGTTGAGGCAGTCGAGGTAATCGTCATTCTCGTAGAGCTTCTCGTATATCTCGCTGGCATCCTGATTGAGCTTGTTGACGATGAGGGAATGTAGCGAGGGCGACAGATAGGCATTGCCACTTTCGCTGGGATCCTTGACAACCTTGCCGGAATTCTCATCCCGAAGACCGTCGACGTAGTTGGTGACATTGTAGACCTGATCTTGGATGACGATCCAATCCCAATCGTTGCTATCGTTCTGGAGGGTCGATCCGCTAAAGGCAAGCTGGCCGACGTTGTAGTCTCCGAACCACTTGTCGACCCCCAGCCTGGCCTTGCTAACGTCCTTGTGGCAGGGAAGGCCCAGCAGCTTATCGAGATCCGTCATATCCACGCACTGGTATTGGCTGAAATTCTCGAGGTCCTTGTCCGTGTTGATGCACTTATCGGGAAGGTTGGCCGCTGGCATTCGAGGAAACAGCTTGGAAATATCCTTCCCCAACCAGTCCACGATGCTGTCAGATCCACCAGGATGGATATTCATGTAATCCTTCATATCGTAAATGGTCCCGTGGATGACGGTCCACGCCTCCCTATCCTTGGCCCATATGTCCTGGAAGGTGTAGGTATCGGTTTCCGTACAAAAGAAGAGAGGAACGAAGCCGAATAGGCCGACTAGTAAGGCAGACACCCAAAGCACGACGATACAAAGGGCGACCTTCTCCCTCCAAGCCTGCTTGGCGGCCTGACCCGACTTGCAAATGAGGAAATTGGGAACGAAGAATGTGCAGGCGAAAGCGAAGGAAGCCCAGCATCGGGATCCGCACGAGGTGCCCCTGTCGACGCCGGTGGGTTCGGGGAGGGGGGCAGCATACTTCTTCTTGATGACGCCGTCCTTGCCATTGGTGCCGCTGCATGTACCGCCTCCTCGTCGCCGGCTGCCCCTCTTCTTGTTCCAGCTACGACTCCTCTTGAGGACCGGCGGAGCAGCAGCCGACTCGGGAACAACATTCCGGGCCGAGGGGAATACATTGGTCGAGAAGGCATCGATGGATGGGTCGGTATTGGTCCGATCGCGATTATTGGCGGTGGGAAACGATGCCTTGGGGCCGAGCCCTTGCGAATCATACATTTCCACCTTGGGCAGTGCAACGCCGCCACCGCCGAGTCGCCGATCATCGTCGCCATAGTCGTGCAGCTGCGTACCGACCGTGTAGGGAGTGGCAATCGTGTTGATATCGTCGTCCATCGTCGTCATCATGGGCGGCGGAGGAGGCAGAGGTTGACTCCCGCCGGCGAAACTTGCGCTGGCAATCGATCCAATGGGAGCTCTTTTACCATTCCCACCGCTGCTGCTACTGCCCCTACTCCTGGCCAGCTGCCTCTGCAGCCGATCATTCTCCCTCCGCACGCGATCCAAATCGGTCGAGTGCGCCACGTTGGCATTTGTCAGGCGTTTTACCATATGGACTTGCTCCTTCACCAGCTTAAACAACTTTTGCTTGGTATCTCCCGTCATCCCCGTCATGCCGGTCATGCCGGTCATGCCGGTCTCGTCGGACGTCGATCGGGCGCAGGCCTGGATGGGATCTGGCCGGGGATACGCTTCGAGGTGGTGGTGGGCATATCCGAAGCTTACTTTGTTGTTATGGCTGCTGGTATGCTGGAGGGCGGTTGCCGATACATGTAGCGATGCGTCGTCTTCGTCGGAGGACGAGTTGACGGGGACGGTCGATGCCATGGACGGGATGCGCGAGGAGAAGCGATGGTCACCGGAGGAGGCGGTGGGAGCCGGAGGATCGCGACACATGTAGGCGCGACCGCTGCCGGGACCGCTTCCGCCGCCAGCTCGACGGCTCTTGCCCTGGTGCTGATGGATGGACGACGGCGGCGGCATCGGCTCGTCGTGAAAGTTGTACTCGTCGCTGCGGTGGCTGAAGTGGCGGGGCATGATGTCGAATGCGTGTGGCAAAGTAAGTGAGTGGCGGGGCCGGGTCCTCTCCCCCAAGAGCGATCAGACGAGCAACGCCACCAAGACTCCCTCGACGAGAGGTCTACTACTGCATGTACCACGAACAAAAGTTCCCGTGGCGGGAATTGACAGACATGTGTGGCCAGCTTGCATGTTCGAATGGAGGATTTTTCGGAGTTGTACCACGATCCACACAAGCTCGAAGCTCGGCCGGCGCGCGCCACACTCGACTCCCTCGACTCGTTCCCCGATTTCGATCATCATCCGCGGCCGACGGCGACGGAAGGACGAAAAAAAGAGCGTGCAGGATACGATAGGATCGGATCGAGAGGACGGTATCACCACCCACCACTACCGGCACCGGTCGCTTGGCCCTTGCTCCCACAGCGCCAGGCACCTTGTCTCCATATTGATGATTTGTTGATTTGTTCATTCATCGTGCTCGCGCAAAGCAACAATGGCCGGTCGAAGACGGACCACCCCATCGAGCACACTGCAATACACATCCCTCGGCAACAACAATAATGAGTCCTTCGTCATCAAGGCCCTTTCATCCCTCCTCACGTCGCTGTCAACGTACTTGTGGATGGACAAAACTCTGCTCCCCATGATGCGAAGAGACGCCACCAAAATGGTAAGCTTTTGTTTGTATCTTTTTGTCGCTGTGTCTGTTTATGATTCGTTGTGTCATGCGGAGGGTCATGTTTCCTTTTAATATGCCAGCTCATCACCGCTTGCCCCCCCCCGCTGCATACACAAAACCAGGCCCACCTTGATCCGACGGTGATCATTGCCGAACCAATTCCGATCGACATTGTCACATCCTTCACATCTAATTCCGTGATAACAATTATCATCGGATGTTGTGTCGGTTCGACACTTGTTGGGATGACAGCAGCTGCTGGCCATCGGAAAAGCATGTCTTCATTGTTATGGAACCTCCTGCGATCTCTCATTGTTTCAACGCTTGGCATCATATCGTTGGGTGCGGCTGTATTCCTTGCGGCAATACTTTGCGGGACATCGCCATGGGTGGATACAATGCATACAGTCCTCGCCTCGGGCTTCGTCGCAGCTCTAGCGTTCGGACCGTCGCTCGTATTTGATGCAAAACAATATTTTGGATCATCACCAATTCACCAGATCAAGCGATTATTCGGTGGGCCACAACAGAATGCGGAAGCAACATCTTCAGGATCGGGAGATGTGTCCGCCAATCACCACCAAAGCCTGAGTGAACGCATCGACTGCTGCACCATGTACGGGACATTCGTGGGCTTGATTCCAGTCAGCATACTTAGCATCCTTGACCATGGCGATCAGGCCCAGAGGTGGCCATTTCCAATGCTAATGGGTGCGACTATTGGCTACTGCGCTGGTTCAATTGTTGGCATATTATCGAGTTGCGCGATATTACTACAAGAAAAGGGGTGGAGGAAAGCTTCTCGCCCCAATGCGTCAAATTTTACCCTCCTTACATTGATCAGCCTTTCGGCCGTCGTTGTTGGCATTCCAAGAGCCTCTGCATTCCAATTCAACGAAAGGAATTCATATTTCACATCGACTACACCACGGCCATTTGGATTTACCCTCCACATGGCTTCGGCCGAAGTAATTTCCTCAACATCCAAGTATCTCGAAGCGATAAGCGAGTTCTGCGATGGCGATATGCCTAGCAAAGACGAATGCGACGGCGCGATATCAAATTATCTGGATGCTCTATCTGTCGGAGTCACTGAAAGCAATGAGATTGCTTCACCACAAAATAGGCCAGGCTCGTATTTGGACGCTATCTCAGAGGTATGCGAACCTTCCAAGGACATGGAGCCCTGCGTGGACGCAGTCTCAAGCTACCTTGATAATCTCTCGCCGAACGATCTCAGTCAATCCTCGCACTCGTTGGCTAGACCTTCTAGCTATTTGGACTCAATGACACATGCCATGCCCAGTATCGGAGGCACAAAAGCTGCCTCACCATCCGAGTTCCGGCGACCTTCGGCGCCCCAGGATCTCGCCCTTGAGAATTGGTACAAGAGACATGGAATCGCAACCGGCTACGTTCAGGTTCGTACCACAGATGAATCCGTCGGTGGACGAGGTATGTTCTGGTCGTCACCGGAAGCAGCAAAAGACGCGCAAATACTGGCTCGCATCCCCAAGCGATGCGTATTATCGGCTTCGACTGCAAAATTAAAATGGCCTGAGGCGATGCATTGGGACCACATCAATGACAAAAATCTGGAAATGTTGGCGGCAGCAATGTGCGCATATACGTGTACTCAGGCCGAAAGCCCCACCGGAATTGACTGGCGGGAGTGGATAGACACTTGGTTGGGCTTTGGTGGTGTGGTGCCGCGTCCATTGAAATCATACTCGTCAGAAGAGATCCAGTATCTAGCTACTGCGTCAGGGGCATCGTTTGCAGACGTATCGGTTGCCATTGAAGTCAGATACAATGCGATGAAGAATGATGCGATAAAAGTGGAATTTCCGTTTACAAATGGCGCCACGGGCATGACGGGAGATATCTTTGCTGACATGTACTCGGTTGTTGCGTCGCGCTGCGCGGTGATGGGACCTGCTTGGAATTATAGTTATGGAATCATCCCGGCACATGATATGCACAACCACCCTCCACCCTCGGTGGAATCAAGCGTAGAGCTTCACGCTCTGGGCGATGTCAGACCCCACATCGAAGGCTTGGACGATGAGGTTCTTAATCTGATTCATCTGAGTGGAGTTGCTGATGTATCCCCTCCTCTTGACGAGCAGGACATATTGATTGTGGCTCGAAGAGATATTGAGCCTGGAGAAGAATTATTTTTGGCGTATCGGGATGCGTCCGAGACACAAGGGCTCACTAGTAACGACCGCCTGTGGCTTCTGTTTCAATATGGATTTCCTTTAGTTCCTGTTGAATAGACCTACATGTACTGCGTGGTAGTATAGATACTCTACTCATTACTAATCGCTACAATATATTTTCTTCTAGTTGTTGACTTCTTCCCTCAATAACTTCAAAATGACACTATCCAAGAGCAAAGAAGGCAGAGACGAGTCCAATCATAAGTGCACTTATCGAAAGCATGTCAGCGACAGCTCCTGAGCTGTCGTTATCGCCAAAACTAATGATAGTTTCAGCCCCATCTCGAGTGGGCGCGTCAGTGGGGATTCCAGCATCTACAATGCCGTCTTCTTGCTCGGCCGGCAACGAAGGCACAATAGTCGGAACAACATCCAGAGGAGGAGCAGATGGCTCCGTCATGGAGCTCCCCCCATTGACACTACAGATAAACTTGGCACCCTTGAGCTGCTGCTCGAGAGAAGAGAAGACTCGATCATTCTTGGTCGCCAGACCCTCTTTCCCACAGGACATACCAACGCACTCAGGCACGTTGGTGGCCTTGATTGAAATGCCGCTTCCTGCATCCTGCGAGCATGAGATGTCGACATTGTAGCGGAGAACTTTGCCTCCAGCGGTGGAACATGCGGCGAGGAAGGCATCCTTGGCGGCGCAATCGTCATAATTGTAGGAAATGAAGCCGCTTGCACTCGACGGTTGACACTGCGTCTCGACTTGATCGGCGGCCTCCTGAAGGGCTCGCTGACCAACCAGGGCCATGCTTTCCTGGGCGCAGCTCTCCGATATGAGCGCGAGAGATGGCGCGAAAGCAGCCACGGCCACGACGGCGAAGAGGGAAACTTGGCGGCGACAGAAGTGCATCTTTGGCAATACATGTAGGGCTATGTTTATGCGGTTCCAGTCGGTCATCCGTTCCAGTCGGTCATCCATCTCTCCCGCCAGGTTCCAGGCCGCTTCGAATCGAATCACGCGAGGTCGGGCGGAGCGGAGTCGCCAGCTGCTAGCCAGCCAGGACTAAAAGGCGCCCGTAGCCGGGCGGAAAAACAAAGTCACCCGCATTTTCCTCATTCTCTGCCCAAAATGACATCTCCTACATGTAGATCTACCGCCTCCATCGTCGTCGCTCTATGCGCCATCGCGACGATTGCCACTGCTGAACCTGCCTGTAAAGGTACAATGAAGCGTCTCAACTCGGGAATGCCGAACAATGACCACCTCGTTACAGGCGAGGCCATCTGCGACGGGCCTTGGAAGTTGGGCATCAGCGACAGCCACCAGTTCGGCCTCTGGAAAAACGGCTTTGGTCTGTACGAGCTGTTCGCGACAGGTGCGGATAAGGTCGAGGTGAGCGAGTCAGACGACGGCACCGAGTCTTTCCTCACCGTATACGGAATGACCGAGGATGATATCGTGTGGTAAGTTTTGCGTAACGCGATGAAATGTATGTTTGTTAGTGCTATGCTTCGTTTACTTTCGAGTGTTTATAATAACCTGCATGTACTACTTTCGATTGTTATGCTACATGTATAATAACCACAAACTAAAATCCGTTTTGATCACCCTGATTTTTTCTGAATGCAGGGAAGTGGGATGCGTTGATCAATCTTCGAACGTAACCGCCAAACTCATCGTGACGGACGCGACTCATGTCGTACGCTTCGCGGAGGAGGAGCGCCTATGGTCATACGAGGTAAACGCTTCAGATAATCTCGATTCTCGCTGTATTGTATTCAACAACAGCATTACGGTGTCTTCAGATGATACTCCAACGACCAGCCCCATGGCCATGCCTACAAAGGAGCCTACGGATTCTGGCGACACTCCTACGATCAGTCCTGTGGCCACGCCAACCAAGGAGCCCACTGATGACCCTTCCGACGCCAGGGAAGATGATGGCTTCTACGACTGCGACGAGATGAATCCTTGCGGAGTACAAGAGAATATTGCTGCCGACAAATTCTACTTCCCAGCTTCCGATCCCGCGAAATACATCCAATGCGGAATGAGTAGCGAGATGTGCTTCGTCAAGAACTGTGGTCCAGGCACGCACTGGGACCAGGAGCAGCTCGTGTGTGGTTGGGCGGGAATGAACCTGTATTATTCGCTTCTCTGTTCTGCCGGAATTACCAGCCTTTGCGAATACAACAAGTAGAAAGTGTAGGAGGAAGCTTTCCCTTAGAGTGATGGTAGCTAGAGAGAGAAATAGAATAAGAAAGTACCTAGGTTAGATAGAGCGTTCGAACGCACATGCTACGTAGCTCTAGAAATTCATGGTGGCTCCTCCCCCGATGTCATCGCCATAGGAATGATATTCAGCCTCCCTTGCCGACCAGGCCGATGATGAATTGCTCTGAGAGTTCCTACTTCCTTCAGCCTTTTTCCTTCCTTTGCCCCTGCGTTTGCCTCCACCGCCACCGCCGCGATATTTTCGTTTGCCTCTGCCCCACTTTCTACCCCCGCCGCCACGACCTCCCCGCTTACCTCTGTGCTCGGCTTGGATGGGCGGCCGATCATAATCATCTCCAAATGTAGTGAGACTGTCTCCTTCCTCAAGTACAAAATCCCCTCCATGGTTGGTTTCGCCGCTAGGAGCGTCATGCCCACCGATAACAAATCCACCGATTCCAGCGCCAGCACCTCCGCTAATATCGTTACGCTGGGTGGGAATCGAAGCGGAAGCCGAACCAGTACCCTGCCTGTACCACACATCGCCCGATTCGCCGCCCACTTGAACGAAGGACGATGCCGATGTCGCGCTGCCGGCACGGCCAGTCGATCTCTTCTTTGTACTCTTCGCCCGCCCAGTGTTCGTTCGTGCGGCGTCCTCCTCATTATTAGTCGCCCAAACATCTGGCCTCGGCATACTAGTACTTGATGGGCGAGATCGAGAAGAGCCACCGGTAGAGAAGGATCCACCAACACCGCTATTTGGGGCCATGACGCCACTCCAGCTCGATGCAGTTGCGTCTCTCAACTTTCGACGACGGTCGGTGCCGGTGCTCCAACGGTCTGGCATCGTTGGATGGTGTCCAGCCGATGCATCTGCGCCCGAAGGGAAAGGGTCGGCGAAGTTAGTTCTGCCACCGCCTCCGGCGCCCCCACCGAACGCATCGTCTTGGTCAAAGTAGGACGACGAAGAGTGCCTCTGATTCTTCGTCGTCCGTCTCGCAGATCCGACCTGCTGTTCCTGTGGCTGAAAAGAGCTTCTTCGACGTTTCGGCTGTGGCGACGCTGCGGGCATCGCCTGAACACCACCATCGTCATCCGACGAAGTGAAGTCGATAATATCATCGTTGTGAACCGGGGCCGACGCAGCAGCAGCAACGGTCAAACTTCTTCGAGGGGACCCGCAGTCGTCGCTCGTTGGTCCAAGGATATTTCTCCCGCCGCTGGAGAAGGACGACGGTGCCTTCCTCCTCGAGGAGGCGGGAGTGCTCGATGCGAAGGACCGTACCGATTTGTTGAAGTTCGGACTGGGCAGACCCAGCCGCGGCGGCGACGTGACAATACCCTTGCTGCCGCGGATGTTTCTCTTCCGGCTACTAGTAGTCGTCGAGTTGGCGAAATTCTCCTTTGCTCTGGGCGGACTTGCAAGGTTGAGATCGAACGATGCCGCCGACGAGGACGATGAGGAGGAGGACGAGAATGCACCGCCGTCGCCGTCACTATCACACAGGTTCACTACCAAGTCCTCCTTGGCTTTGGATATTGGTTTGGATATGGGATCGGACTTGGGCTTGGACGGCGAGGCCGCACCTGCCTTCGGCCTCCTGCTCTTCTCGGACACATCCCGCTTCGTCGGGGCCAAATCATCGTCGTCGTCGGCGTCGGATTCCGACTCCTCTTCGTCGTCATCATCGTCATATCGCTGCTTGCCACTCATATCCAAATCATCCCTAAACTTCTTCCCTCCACCCCGCTGCCGTTGTTTGCCGACGGGCGAGGCCGCCGACAACGACAGCACTCCCTCGCCGCTCTCCACCCAACTTGCATCGGTGCTGTCCCCACCGTCGTCTCCAAGGATACCACGTCGACTGGTCTTGCTCTGGTTTTTGCTCTTGCTGCCCCCCTCGTCTTCGTCCGAGGCAATAAAGTCGGCCAGGCTGCCGAAACTTATGTCATCGTTATCGTTATCATGAGCACCATCGTCGTCTGATAAGACGTCGCTCTCATCATTATTGTCATCATCATCGTCGTCGGCGATCCGCCTGGGCTTCTTCTTGCTGTTTTTGGCAATAATATCGTCGTCCTCCGAGGAGGAAGAGGACGACGACGAATCGGAATCGGAATCGTCCTCCTCCGGCAGGCGGACATTGAACTGGGCATGGGCCTCGGCCTCGGCCTCGGCATCGCCACATGTATCGGCCTGCTGCTTATGCATATGCTGCTGCACCCGCTCCCGATTCCGCTCAATTGACGCGGTCTCATTCCCAGGCTCGGGCCCGGGCCCGGGCTCGGGTTCCCGAACCGATGACGGCGGCGCCGCTTCCGACGGCTGCTGCGGCTGCGGCTTCGGCTCCTCCCCTGCGGAGGCGGAGGCCGCCAGCGCCATCCGCTTCTCCGTCTTGCGCTGGCGCCGCTCCGCCCTCCTCTTGGACAGATTCAACCTGGACGAGGAGGAGGAGGACGACGCCGGTCTCTTCTTCTTGCCTCCGCTGCCGCTGCCGCTGGCAGGACAGCGGCCCGCCGCGGGGGGGTTCATCATCGTTCTCGAATCTCGAACCACAAGGCGTCAAAATAAAACTGAGTACAAACTTTCGTTCAAACGATGACGATGACGTGACGATGACGACGCATGCGACGCATTTCATTCGATTTCAGCACAACGATGAACCGATGAACCATGACGGTGGGCGGTGCGGCCCACCGCTCACCGTCGACAGCGGCAGCAGCGGCAGCGTTGTCAGCAGCATCACTAACATCGCCGCTGTCGCCGCCCCTCCTGCCCCTCGCCATCTCGCTTCTGTACGCCGCCGCAGCGCACGCATTCCAGGCGGCCTGGCACGACGTGAGGTGGTGGCCGGACGCCGAGCGGTGCAGGGCGATCGGAGGGAGGCTGGGGGTCCTCCTCCTGGCGGCGGCGGGTGCCAGAGGCGGTGGGGGCACTGGTGGTGAAGGAGGTGGCGGCACCTCGTCGTCAAGCGCCAATGCCAATACCGGCACCAATACTCGCATCAGCATCAGCATCAGCATCAGCA
>Ga0115006_10003095_pt1 | contig 11203 bp, 5 predicted proteins | sample ArcOceMetagenome_3_FD_88943 | JGI IMG/M metagenome (GOLD analysis project Ga0115006, IMG submission 88943) | Marine eukaryotic phytoplankton communities from Arctic Ocean - Arctic Ocean- Svalbard ARC20M Metagenome | ecosystem: Environmental > Aquatic > Marine > Oceanic | place: Arctic Ocean...
GAAACCCTCTCCTCTCCTCCTCCGGTTTCGACGTCAAGCATCGCATCCTTCGAAGCCAGGCTCCCCTTGGAGTTGGGTATGAGGCCGTCGAACCTGGCGAGGAACGAGGTGTTTATGACGGTCGCAGATTTGACCACGTGCTGTTTGATAACCTCCGAGTCGTTCTGGAGCTCCAGCTCGACGTCGCGGAGCATGTTGGCGCCGCTGTCCCCGCCCATAGCCCCATAATCACCAGTTCGGGTTCGGAACCTCCACACTTGACTCTCTATTTCAAGGGAGGCACCGCGTAACTGCTGCCACTTCGTGCCAGGGTTAACGTAAGCGACAAGGGTGGCAATTATCGAGGCTGTCAATGTAAGGGCGATGACGATTGTGTCGGTATACTGGGTCCAGTCAGGTCTCGGGTGAGTGTTATGGCAATGCATGCCAACAAAGTTGATGCTAAAAACTGTCGTGATAGTGACAGCAGCTCCAAGGCATAGGAGAAGCGTGTACGCCCTTTTCGCGTTCTTCTTCAGGCGCAGGGCTTGCTCGTTGAAAATGTCGATCTTGTCCCATGTCGACTGCAAGATTTGGAATCCTCGATAGTATTCTTCTGTGGGAAGCGGTCCGTCTTGGCCACTCTCTTGATGGCCTTGAAGAGATGGGGGTGTTCCAGGAATATCTTGTGCCTTTGCAGGAGCCTCCCCTTGTTCAGGTTCCACCTTTGGATCTCAGCCAGTAAAATTTCGTCCAACTCGTCGATCGAACGTGGATCTGGCAATTCATTGAAATGCGCTATCTCCTGGCGAGTCCTTATCGTCATGTCGTTTGTCTGTCTATCCTCCTCAAGGTCCTTGATCAGGTCAACGGCTTGCTGTACTAAGTTTTCGGTGGCATCCATTCTTATGGTCGCATCACTTGAAATGCGTTGACGGAACTTTTCAATTTCAGATTTCTCTTTCACAACGTGGTCCTCTAGCACCTTGAAGATCTCTAAACCCTCAGTCTTGCCCTCCCAGTCAGCACCAGACATCTTCTTCTTCTGTTCCTCGATACGTTGTAACACCGTGTGGAGGAAAGACCAGTTAGAGTCTTTATAGTTATCGATCATTCCCCCTTTGTTAAGCCGCGCCTCGAAATCCCTTAGGTGTGCCTCAGCTTCTTCCAAGGAGTTTACTTGTGGGCGATCTCTTGAATCAAGCATCAAGAGAGGGAGACCTCGACGCACATAATTAGAAAGAGAGAGTGCCCCCGTTTCGAATCCGTTATGGCGAAGAGTTACAACGCCAATTGAAGGGAGGCTCTTCGCAAAGGCGGCGGTGAGATTTTTCATCAGGGTCCTTGCTGCTGAGAGGTCCACTTTGTTCTTCTTATCATTTACGGCGTCTGTAATGATGTAGTAGCTGCAACCTGCTGGTGGACATTTCAATTGTTTCCAGTTGACGCGCCACTTCGAGTTGCTGGATTCAACAGCATTACTAATTCTCTTCTGGTTGTGACGCCAACGCTTCGAACCTAAACGGAGTTGGTAGGCAATCGTCCAAGGGACCAAGCTTTGGGAATAATAATTTGTGGCGTGACCCACGTTGATTGCATTGAAAGGGGCCTTGCCCCCTCGCTTGGTTGTCACATCAGCGACAAAATCTCCCCAAGCTTTTGCCAGACTACAGCTGTCAACGCTGACCAGGAGGATTGCGTTGGTCTGAATTGCCACTGAAAGCACTGCTTCGCAAAGGAATATGGCGGTCTTACGATCAGTCGCAGTGGGGCCCTTTTCTCTACCAAATTTGAAGAAGTCATAACCTGACCAAATATCCTTGAGTTCTACAGAGTGCTTGGACCACTCACTGGCCATCAACTGCGCTGCAAACTCCCGTCATCTGGCGCGCGTTAGATGGGAGGAGGTTGATAACCAATTTGGGTGGAGGGTTTATGTCCATCGCTTGGGTGAACTTCTCAAGGTTGCTCAGATCCAGTTGCCTGCACTGGTGATTGGTGAGGAAAAGCAATTTCGGCATCATTGAGTTGCCGTTAACTTCGACTGGAGTCGGCTCGACAAGGGAGTAAATTGTCTGGATCTGAAGATCCTCCAAGTCCTTCCTTGTCATCTCAGCGTCCACCTCAGAATTAAGGCCGCTTTCGAACGTGAGCCCATCCTGTAAACTAGCAGCTTCGTTATCATCAAGGACAGAGTCCTGCTTCGACAACTTGGACTTGAAGGAGCGGACAAGAGGCAGGTTTAGTGCTGCTGTCAAACGAAGTTTTCTTCAAGCTGCTTCTACTTGGCGTCCTGCTGGCCCTGGGAGCAGATTTGTGTGGGGATGGTATACTGGTGGAACCGCCTCCGGAGCCTCTGAAGGTTTGCGGCCTTGCCATTGGATTTGCCATCGGGTTGGCCTGAGTAAAGGTGCTATGGTCCTCATCGCCATCGTTATGTCTAGCCAAGTTGGAAAGCATGAGGTTATCAGAGTCCGAACTGGAACTCGAGTGCGCGGACATAATATCTACGTCTGTATGACTCTAGGAGAGGTAAAAAATGGTTCAGCAGTTGCCACCACCACAACAAGGACAACGACATCGTGCGTGTTCTACATCCCAGGTTTCGATTGTACCCTTCTTTCTCCCTTCCTACAATTCCCCCCGATGTCCTCGTCCCTGCCCTCCCCCAGCGGTTCTCCCGCCCAAATCCTCGGCCTCAAGATATCCCCGGCCGACCGGACGCCCTTTGCCAGCCTGACCGCCCTCCTCGCCGCCTACCTGTCCGACCTTTGCGACGAGACCGACCTCGAGGACCTTTACCTAGTGAGGGAATTCTCCTCCTGTCTGCCCTCCCCTCCCTCCCCCCCTCAACGACCTCAAAGTTCCGCCTCCTCAACCTGGTACACCCCGTCACGTCCTACCTTCGTTCCCCCTTCCATCCCCCCCTTAACTTGGTGCTCCGTCTCCCCGCTCCCCTCTACCCTTTGGGTCTCCTCTCCACCCTCCCCTTCTTCGTCGACGCATACCAGCCCGTCTCCCTGCTCCAGATGGTGCTATCCATTGCCCTCCCCAACGTGATCAACACCGAGGCCAGGGAGGCGTACATGGAAAGGTTGGCCATAGGACTGGGGGGACAGATTGAGGTCATGGACAGGGACACGTTGGAATTCAGGGAGAGGGAGTACCTCACCAACGACGCCGAGGCAGTGGGATCAATGCTTCAGGGGCTGGAGGGTTCGGGTGCGGTTTCCGACGTTCCGGGTTCATTGCTCTCATCCCTCCCCGGTTGCCTTTTCGTTTCCGGTTCCCCCGACGGGTGCCTGCCCTCGGTGTCCGAGTGCGTTCGGTTGGAGGGCTTCGTGGGGAGGCGTGGGGGGCGCTGCGTCGCCTACGTCGTGGAGGGCGCGGGGTACGGTGGCACCATGGGGGGCAGGGTGGACATGGGACGCGTCATGAGGGAGGCCGTGGACGGGATGGAGAAGGACAAGGGAGAAGGGGGGGGGGCATCGGGGAGGAGGAAGGGGAGGGGAAGGACAAGGGCGTGACGTTGAGGAGGGACATGGAGGGGAACATGAGGAGTAGCATGATGCCTTGGAGGTACTGGGATCAGGATTTTTACGAGGATTACGATGTATGAAGCTTGTTTCTGTTTGTTTGTACGGTTTTATAGATTTCGTTTTAATTAATATCTCACAATCTTCGTCCAGCTTGCTGGTGTTGAACCTTTCGTCTAGCACCATCATTTCGTCCCAACACTTGGGCTCTGGTGGACATTGCGTCGTAGCGTAGTATTTTGTCTCCCCAACCATTGCCGTTTGGCACCCAAGGCCCCCCTCATCACTGGCGCCACTACTTGAAGAGCCCTACCGACCATTAACACTCCAGCGCTCAAAAGAAATCTTCTCCCTGAATTCTTCGTCCTCTTCCACTGTATGCCAGGGTCGAAGACGTAACGGGTTGTGAACTTTCGAGCGATTGGTTGAATGAGACCGTCCGTGACCACGATTTCGCCAAAGAGCATGATCAGTAAATTCCATAGCAGCACGTTCCCCTCAATTTGCCGGTCGCCCGGGTCCCCCCCCGGATTCAGCCGGAAGGAGAAGGCCATCATCGGGCAAATGACGAGCGATGACCCCTCGCTTGCGGACTGCAGGAACAGCGCATTCGCGCAAAATGTTGCCTTTGTTCCTTCGCGGGTTGATTCCTCACCGTCGTCTGAAGCGCTGGCTTCAGTAACGTCCGGCTTAATTTTAACCCCAGCATTTCCACATGCATCTTAAATCTGCTCGTGCGTATCCTGGAGGGGGCTCTTTCTAGCCCTGGTCGGGAAACCTGAATGAGACACTCCTCTCCTTTTCTATTGATGGTCCGGACTTTTTGCCCCTTATGGATTTGGCGTTTGCTTTGAGTTTGGCGTTTGCCGCTAAAACCTTGCTTGGAATCTGGTTGCCTAGATTTACGGCGCTTGGACTGATAGCTGCGCTGGATCCACTATCGTGCATCTTTGTCAGCATTTTGCTTATGGCCACGGCCTGTCTCTTGTTCTCGTCTTCTTTCGCTGCCCCTTTGGTTCCGAAGGAGAAGTTCTTGAAACTCTTTCGTTGTTTCCTTGCTTTCGTCGCGTTGAATTTGATGGGTGGTTGACTCCTAATCATCTGGTGTAGCGCTAGCTTCAACTGCTTGGCGATACAGGGCCAAGTTTCTAGGAGATGACTGATATCAATATCCAAGAGGACAAAGAGCTCGCAGTCGTGAACGGAGTTGTAAACCCTGTACAGCAATTCGTCGTTCGTAAGCTCGTCTTCGATATATATTTCGTGACCGAAGAACCTCCCCTGCTCAATGAAGACGCTGGTGACCTCCTCGTCCTTGTTCTTGTCCATGATTTTCATCCTTGCCGTTCCCCTCAGCAGGAAGTAGATGCCGTCGCTCCCCATGTTGCTGTTCAGAATTGTTTGGGTCGCTGCCACCTTCTGGGGTCTCATTTTTGTAAGCATGTGGCTCATGAAGTCTCTACTCTGCCTCTTGAAGAGAGGGATGTTAGGAATGACCTCCCTGTGGCTCTGCAGTATCATTTCTCTTCGCATCTCCCTCGGTAGTATTGACAATAAATTACCGTCCTCGTTGAAGGGGCTCTTGACCTGCAAATAGAACAGGATTTGTTTCTTGACATTCGTGGAGTAGAACTTTGGGAGATTATGCTCCGAAAGGTAATTCATAGCCATGCTGACCTTAGCGTGCCTCCTCGCCGGGGCCCCATTCACGTTGATTGCCAATGCGCCAACACTTCCGACAATGTAACCGAAAATTGTGGCGCCCAGCACCATGATAACGGTCGCATAGACCTTCTCAACGTCGTTTGTTGGAAGGACATCCCCATAGCCAACAGTTGTCATCGTAGTAAAGGCCCAATAAAGGCTTGTCACGTACAAGGTTGACGGGTCATTTTCGTCGACATCGTTTAGGATAGGGTTGTCCCACCAGCGAGTAGGATCGTCGGTTATCAAGTCAGTCAGGTTGGAGCTGATGTAGTTCCAGAAGCAACCGAAAAGGTGGCCGATAAAAATAAGGGTGGTGACGAGTTGGAGAGCCTTCATGGCAACTGCGCTTAGGGCCAATATCTCGTCCATGCCACTTATCAAATTCTTCAACTTGAACAACCTTGCAAGTTTGCTCAACCTGATCAACCTGAGAACCTTGATCATCTTCAACGACCGCGCAGCGCTGCCGCCATCCTCCCCGTCTTCTGGGAAGAGCGTGCTATTCATCGAGATTGTGTCCGACGTCGTGGAGTCTTTGTTGTCTTGCAGAGCAATAATGATCCTGTCAATTGGAAAGGTGCTCAAGAAGTCGATGAGGAACCAGGAATTAAGGTAGTTCTTGGCTATCTGCCTAGGCTCCGTTACGTAGACAAGTTGGTCGTCAAGGAATGCAACCCTGAAACAGAGGAAAATATCAATGCCAAACATGATGTCCTGGAAAATGTCGACATACTCCTGAACGCTGCCCTTCTCGGGTTCTTGGTTGAACCCGAGGCGGTAAGGCACTATTATGACGCTCCAAATGATGAGAGCTCCAACAAAGAGATCCCAGGATATCTTCCTCCCGTCCTTGGGATTTATGATGTAGCGTAGAGCAAGTTCTGCCGTGCTTTCTTCCACCTCAACCTGTATTATCCTCTTCTTCTTTTTGAACGTCGCTTGCTTGAACAGAGTGAGGGGGGTGTCGAGGCTCATCATGCTACCGTGACTACCTGTCGAATCCTTCCTCCTAACAATGACAGTGCTAGTGCTAGACCGTGTTTTTGGGCCGCTTGAGTATGGTTTTGGGCTGCTTGAGTCTTCGTCGCTTCTCTCGCTTCTACTTTTGTTGAGAGAAGAATTCGCTTCGCGGATGAGCTTGCTATTGGTCATAGGAGGGGAGAGACCACCCGGTGGCGGTGACTTTCTGACTAGGCTAGTGTTGGCACGTGCGCGACTGGGCTTCATTTTTGTCATCTCTGTTCCCTTAGAAAAACTCCTAAGGCGAGGGGGGCTTTTCTCGTCGTCTTTGGGCCCAATCTTAGAGCTGCTGTGAAAGCCAAAGACTCCACTCAAATGTCTCTCTGGAGTCTTATGCTGTTCTTTCGCCATTTTCTTGAGATCGTCGGTGCTAAATTTGTTGATTCCGTTTCGTCCGACATCGACCGTCCTGTAAGTCCTGATCTTGCTCACGTTGAGGTCGCTCTCAATCTCAAAGTGTTCTGTCACTTCTTCTATAGTTCTGAGGCCGGCTTCATAGACTACGAAGGCCTGCGTCGTCCCGATGCCTTCAATCTCCTTCGTTTCGCTAGCAATTGCCTCCTCCATTATCTTCTTGTGGGCCAGGGCGTGCACCCTAACATTTTCTCCGCAAGCTGGATACTCCTCCGATAACTCGGTAAACTCTTCGTTCTCCATCCACAATAAGTCTGTCACTGCAATAGCTCTGTAAGTGCATCGCATAACCATGTCTGTCAACATCGTGTCCATCTCGAAATCGTCTCCCTCCCTGAAAAGGGCGCAAATTGTCATCTTGTCTGTTCCTAGAGGGTAGAGCCCCTGTACTTTGCCCTTTGTTATAAAGTACGCCTCGGCATTGAAGGACCCAGTACAGCCCAAAGTCTGCATGTACTGCAAGCGCATTGGCTTCAGCTTGACCACAAGCTCTGTCACGAAGATAAGGTCGAGGTCCGAGAAAAACTTAATTACTTGGAGCTCCGACTTCCTCAATTCGTAAATCACCTGCGCCTTGAGGGTCGGCGGGACGTCACTCAAGATGCCCTCCTGATTGAAGATAGTCTTGTTTGCAAAGTAGTACTCAAAGTGGTCCTTGACCTGCCTTTTGAGGGCCTTGGTCACTCCCCTTTCCGCCATGAAGGCTGTCAGAGTGTCGAGGCGCCTTTTCCTTAGGGTAGCCTCGGGGTTCAATGTGTCGACAATTATTCCCACCGTCGCAATGATCAAACCAAAGCTCATGGCTCCGACGACCTGTGTCGTAATTCCAAATATTCTCTCGCTAGTGGTTCCGGGTGAAACGTCGCCGTAGCCGACCGCCATCATTGTGGCAATCGTCCAATAGAAGCTGGCGATGTACTGGCTCATAAGGTTCTTCTTTCCGCACATCACCCAGTTGGGTTCGTCTTCTAATAATAAGCCTTCGCAGTTCGATGTCTTTTCTTCGATCTTGGTCATGGGCTCGCAATCGTTGACCCCGAACCATATACAGCTGAGGAGGTGCGCTATGAACATGATCTTACCCAGAACGTTGAGGAGCTTCCTAATTGCAGGGTTGATTAAGTCGTTCATGTCCACCTGTGACGCCTTCTTGCTCAGCTTCAGTAATCTCATGAGCTTCAAAAGCCTCGCTAACCTAAGAATCCTGATAAGCCTAAAGCCGGCAAGCTCATTTCCTGCGCCACCAACCACTCCCCCAAGCATAGCATCAGAGCAATTTACTGCTGCGGCCACAACGTTTGCGCCGGAAGAATTATCCCCCGCGCCCAGTATCAATTCCGCGACCTTGTCCACTGGGACCGTAGATAGCAGGTCGGGCATGAACCAAGTTTTGAGGTATGTTGATCGGATTTTTGGAAGGCTCACAATCAACATCTCTTCATCGTAGTAGGCCGTGAAAAAGCAAAATAGCATGTCAAACGCGAAGCAGATGTCTACACAGTAGTCGAAGTAAAGAATCAAGCCCTCAGCCTCGACCTCAAAACCAATTCTCCAAGGGATCACACACACGCTGTAAACAATTAAGATCCCACAGTACATATCCCAACGTATTTTTGTCTTGTTCTTCGGGTGAATGTACGTCTTCTTGCGCTCTGCTGCCGCCACTTTGGCCCCCTCTCCCTTGTGTCGGATTCTGTCCGCAACGGCGTAGGAAAGTCTCTTCTTAGTTTCCGAATTAGCCCTTTCCCTACCCGATTTTGTAGTGTTGTTATCGCTGTTGCCGTGATTAGAGAATGCATTGGCAGTCTCGTCCATGATGGCCCTCTCCATGCCAGCACGTGGCATTGCTGGGGAATTCATGGAGCCATCCGTCTCGGCTGGGAGGGTATCGAACTCCTCCTCATCCAATTTTTCTGCTAACCGGGTGGGCGTCGGCATTGACGCCGGGGAAGTACCGGAAACCATCTTGTTTGGTTTCTATTTGGTGCCCAGCCTGCACTAAGTGAATTAAATATGGTACAGCGGGAGACTCCTGTTTGCTCAGTGACAGTTGTACTCAATGCTCAACGCCCTTTTCGCGTTGCTGTGAATCCTACCCTCAATTTAAGTGCCCGTTATCCTCCTCGTGCGGTCTAAATCACAAAATAATCAATAGAAAAGTCTATGGTATGCAACAATTTTATTAGGGGCATAACAGCCTCACCCCTCAGCAGCATTGCATTTGATCAAGAGGTTTTCATCGCTGATAAGTGGTTTCATTCGTCTTGAAGGTAGTTAGTCGGTCTTATTGGGCCGTTTGGGTGGTTGGATGTTGGTTGGTTGGACGCTAACTCATATGGTGGAGATTTCTTGGGTGATCAGGTCGGCGAACGGAGATCACCCTTGGCCTATTTTATATCCTCCTTTGGTTCTTTTTTGTCTTGGTTTGCTTCTGATGATCTTCTTGTGCCCATGCGTGCCCTATCTTTCGAAAGTGCTTCCGCTTTCTACTCCTGGCTAACTCTGAGCCTTTCTTCCCCCCCGCTGCTCGTAAGGTGGATTTGGTCTGCACTCACACTAATTGATTTCGACGGCCTTGCAAGGTCCTTTTTTCGCCCAAGATCCGCTTGAGGGGTTGTATCGATTGCGGTTGTAAGGAAACTTCTCTCGCCACCATGCAGGGGGCCTTGGCTGCCACAGCCCACAAGAGGTACAAAGATGAGGAGGATAAGAAGGATAAGAAGGAGATTAAATCCGCTATAGATACGGATGGAGGGGAAGACGGGGGTGATGGCGGCAAATTGGAGGACGAGATCGGAAAATACAACAAATATACGGACCCGGACGCTTGGAATGCCTGCCTTCGGCCATACCTTCTCTTTGCCAACTTGAATGAAAAAATTACGAAAAACAGCCATTTCAACAATTTCATCATCTTCTGCATCGTTCTTGCCGGCTTGCTGGTGGGTGCGCAGACTTACGAGGGAATGGACGACGATCCCGTTGTTCTGGCCCTGGACACCATCATCCTTATATTTTTTAGTTTAGAGTGCATCTTCAAAATATTTGCGGAAGGCCTCGCCATTTGGAGGTTTTGGCTTGGTCCTGAGTGGAAGTGGAACAATTTCGACTTCTTCATTGTCCTGGCTTGCATCCCTGGGCTCCTGGACCTCGGCAAGCAAGTTGTTGTGCTCAGGTTGCTGAGATTGATGAGGTTGGCGAAGGTCTTCAGGAAGATCCCCCAGCTTCAGATGATCGTCATGGGACTCGTTGGAGGAATGAAATCGATCTCGTATATCGTCCTTCTGCTGTTCCTCGTTTTTTACCTTTTTGCCATTTTGGGCATGATGTTGTTTCAGGAGAACGACCCCTTTCACTGGTCCTCCCTGGACAAGGCGCTCATGACACTCTTCAGGGCCGCGACTCTGGAGGACTGGACGGACATAATGTACTTCAACATTTACGGCTGTGATGTTTACAAAGTGGGGGGCGGAATCACCTACTGTGATGTGGCCACTGAGGACTGTAGTCACTTGCTCCCAACCTACAAGGACTCTGAAGGGGAGAATGTCTACATCGCTAACGAGATAGACTGTATCGTCGAAAATTGCACTCGCTATGACAAGGACGAGTACGGGGACGTCATAAGGCACGTTTACAACAAAGGGAACTTCACCATGTACGACTCCTCTGTCCTTTGCCACTCGCCAAGTGTCGGGGGGGGGCTGGCCGCTATTTACTTCATCATATTCATTGTCATTTCGGCCCTCGTTATGCTTTCGCTCTTCGTCGGAGCTGTGACCATGGCCATGGCGGAAAGTATGGAGGAAATGAAGAGACAGAATGATGAGAAAGACAAGCAGAGGAGGTTAGAAAAGGGCAAGCAGGCGGCGCTTGAGCTGCAGAAGGCTGGAACGTCGACTAGGGGCAGTATGTTAAAGAATATGGATATTGCGGCAAATCTGAAGGAGCAGGAGGAGCAGGAGGCTGTTTTGACAGGTAAGGCAGCAAGAGAGAGGGTCAAAATGAAAGTGCTCCTCATGGCTGCTTGGGACGGGACCGAAGTGGACCCGACGTTGCAGATTGGCCCGGAGTGGACAGGCTGGAAAAAGCACTATGTCAAGGTTGCAGGATTCCTCGAATGGCTCACGGAACACCCAATATTCCAGAACTTTGTCACGTTTGTCATCTTAATAGCCGGTCTTCAGGTCGGCTTCCAGACTTATGAAGAGGAGGACATCAAGTGGAGGTCGGAGTTGGACGCCATAGATCTTGTCATCTCGACCATCTTCACAGTTGAGGTGGCCTTCAAGCTTGTAGCTTGCGAGTTTGAGCCCTGGTTCTTCTTCAACTCGGGCTGGAACAAGTTCGATTTCGCTCTCGTCGTTGGAGGCTACCTCCCTCTTGATTTCGATCTCAAGATGCTTCGCCTCCTTCGTCTCCTTCGAGTGCTCAAGCTTGTCAACAAGCTCCCTCAGCTTCAGGTCATCATAACGGCCTTGATGATGGGAGTAGGCAGTATTGGTTACATCGGTGTGATCCTGTGCATCTTCTTCTATTTCTTCGCC
>Ga0115006_10003096_pt1 | contig 11202 bp, 8 predicted proteins | sample ArcOceMetagenome_3_FD_88943 | JGI IMG/M metagenome (GOLD analysis project Ga0115006, IMG submission 88943) | Marine eukaryotic phytoplankton communities from Arctic Ocean - Arctic Ocean- Svalbard ARC20M Metagenome | ecosystem: Environmental > Aquatic > Marine > Oceanic | place: Arctic Ocean...
AAAATTTTTTAGGTTCAAACTAATAGAAAACTGGAAGGTTAAATCGCACAAAGGTCCCTACCTTCAAAACCCTCAAAAGGCCGTTTTTGCTCGTATTTTATGTGCTTCTTTCGCACTGAAAAACCTAAGAAAAAAAAGGTAAAATAATTTGGGAGTTAAAGAATATTTTGATTTTCGACCAAATCGTTTTAAAGGAATCGAACCTTTATTAATGACATAGAAAATCAAAGCTTTATCCATTAAGCTAAAAACGACGCTCCACTTTATTGTACGAAATTAATACCTTTACACTACAAACCCCAAACTTTGTAACAGCTGTTGAAACGTAGGAATCAAGAAAATAACTAAATGTTTGATTATTTAACCGACCGAGATTTAATATAATTTTTTGAGTTCTCCCAGTTCCTGTTTTAGTTCATTTACCTTTACAAATAACCTTGATCCCAGAAACAAAATTTTTCGATCTGCTATTGAAATAAAAAGAAAGCATTGAAGAAATCCCAGCCTGAATGCCGAAACTAAATGCTTCATTACGGTGTTTGGGCGAAAGTTTAATCTGTAAGGCAATAAAATCAGAAAAAAATTGAGCCGGAATGTATGAAAATAAAACCTTACTTTCCCACAAACTAAGATTACTCCTATACCTTAAAATTTTATTTGTTTGTTGCGGAATATTTAGAGTAAACTGATTAGAAAAACTTAATGATCGAAGGGCTTTATTATAAGCATTATCTTTTTTTAATGTTTGAGAAACTCGTTTCATATTTATATTTATCGACCCATTTTGGGGTTTCGTTAGGGTCTCGTTAACTTTAAGGCCCAAATGATAGGATAATATTTTTATATGTTTTTTTACCTCTAATTCTTTAAAAAGGAAACGATAATATGTTTTACTATCTTCGCTTCATATCGAATTTCAAATAGTTTTACCCGCTATTCTTAATGAAATAGCGTTTGTCTTTTGAGCCATCTTTTATAAATATTAGTGGATGACGAGATTCGAACTCGTAACAATCAACTTGGAAGGTTGAGAATCTACCTTTGATATACATCCACTAAGCAAATTTACAATCTTTAACTCAAGGATTAAAGGAAACTCTCTGATTACTTACCAAAGTAATGTAAACAACATAAACGAAGAAAGCACTAGAAACCATGGTAATGCAACTACCCAAACTAGCAATATTATTTCAAGCATTGTAACTGTCAGGAAAATCTGGAACTCGTCGAGGCATTCCAGCTAAACCTAAAAAATGCATGGGGAAGAAACATAGATTTACACCTATGAAAGTTGTTCAAAAATGAACTTTACCGTAGGTTTCATTATAGTTAAGCCCCCAAATTTTACTAATCCAATAGTACCAGCCAGCGAAAATAGCAAAAACAGCACCCATACTAAGAACATAATGAAAATGCGCTACAACGTAATAGGTATCGTGCAAAGCTATGTCAATACCTGAATTTGATAAAACGATACCAGTTAAACCGCCAAAAGTAAATAAAAAAATAAAACCGTTGGCAAATAGCATCGGAGTATTCAAAACGATGCTTCCCCCGAACATCGTAGCAATCCAGCTAAAAATTTTAATTCCAGTAGGAACAGCTATAATCATAGTAGCGCTGGTGAAATAAGCTCTTGTATCTACGTCTAAACCTACAGTATACATGTGATGGGCTCATACAATAAAGCCTAAGAAGCCTATTGAAAGCATAGCATAAATCATACCCAAATTACCAAAAACAGCCTTTGAACTGAAATTCGCAACAATATGAGAAACTATACCAAAAGCTGGCAAAATTAGAATATAAACCTCAGGATGCCCAAAAAACCAAAATAGATGCTGATATAGTACAGGATCGCCACCCCCGTTTGGATCAAAGAAAGATGTATTAAAATTTCGGTCGGTTAATAGCATCGTAATAGCGCCAGCTAAAACAGGAAGCGATAACAGAAGTAAGAAAGCTGTTATGAAGACAGCCCAAACAAATAAAGGCGTTCTATGAGCCGTCATTCCCGGACAACGCATATTTAAAATTGTTACAATAAAGTTTATAGCCCCTAAAATAGAAGAGATACCGGCTAAATGAAGACTAAAAATAGCTAAATCAACAGCTCCACCAGAATGCGCAAGAATTCCAGATAATGGAGGGTAAACAGTTCATCCCGTACCCACACCAGCTTCAACTAGCGAGGAAGTAAGTAATAAGATTAAAGCAGGAGGAAGAAGCCAAAAACTGATATTATTTAAACGAGGAAAGGCCATGTCGCATGCGCCGATCATAATTGGAACAAACCAATTACCAAAACCGCCAATAGCTGTTGGCATAACGAAGAAAAAAATCATAAGAAAAGCATGGGCTGTAACTAAAACATTATAAAGTTGGTAGTTACCAGCTAAAAAAGCGTCTCCCGATTGAGATAATTCAAAGCGCATAACCATTGAAACAACAAAACCAAGAATTCCAGAAACAGCGCCGAAGATAAAATAAAGAGTCCCGATATTTTTATGATTTGTTGAAAATAATCATCTATTAACTCAAAAATTAAGGAAGAAAGACATCAAAGTACTAGAATATAGTAAAAAAAAAAGAAATATAAAAATAAATTTAGGTGATAGGATTCGAACCTACGAAATCATTAGATTTAATAGATTAGCAATCTAACGCCATAAACCACTCAGCCACACATAAAAAACATATAAGGAATCGAACCCTAATACATCGATTAAAAGTCGAGTGCTTTAACCATTAAGCTATATATTTGGAAATGATTGGATTCGAACCAATAACCTTTTGCTTGCAAAGCAAATACTCAACCATTAAGTTACATCCCGCTTAATCTATGGAAAAAATGCTATAAGAAGAAATAAGAAGAAGAAGAAATGAATTTATGCCTCAATTCAAATTAAACATCATAAACCAACAAAATAAAAATAAAATAGAAAATAACATAACAAAAGAATAATGAAAGATCATTCCTGAATGAATACTGCTTAAAGACTTTGAAACGCTCCAAAGTTTAGCTGAGGAACCAGAAGGGCCGAAAACTTCTATGCTGCCTTTATCTAACGCCTGAAAACTAATACGATAACCAAAATTCATTAATTTATGTATAATAAGCTCAGAGGCAAGTTGATCAAAATGCCACTTCTTAGTTAAGAAACTATAAAGATTCCTATAAAAAAAACCGATCTTATAATCAAAAATAACAGTTTTTGACGTAACGGAGCAGTTTATTAAAAAAAAGGAAAGTAAAGCGCCTAAAAGCGTAAAAATAAAAGGAATGTTTTTCAAAAGCGTCGGGGCGAATTCAGCTTCTAAAAGCACTAAATTCTCGAAATTCGTAGTTAAAGACGTTAAAAAAAACGGAGTTCCCAAGCCTATGAACAAATCTTTAGAAAAGAAACCTCAAAAAACACTACCAAAAGCTAAGAACATAAGAGGCAGTACCATTATTATAGGGGCTTCGTGAGCGTTTTCTATGTAAGCTTTATTACTATTCGTATTATTTAGAAAAGTTAAAAATATAAGACGAAAAGAATAAAAAGAAGTAAAAAATGCGGCTAGGCAGCCCAGCCAATGAGCAAAATTACCGACAAAAGTTGGAGCTGCTAATGCAACCTCTAAAACTACATCTTTAGAGTAAAAACCCGTTAAAAAGGGGAATCCAACCAGCGCCAAGGAACCAATCAAAATCATAGTATAACTTATGGGGAGAACCTGCAATAAGCCGCCCATTTTTCGAAGATCTTGCTCATCAAGCAAACCGTGAATTACACAGCCAGCGCTCAAAAAAAGTAATGCTTTAAAAAGAGCGTGGTTGGCTAAATGAAATAAGGCGATGGAATAATGAGAAAGACCACAAGCAAACATCATAAATCCAAGTTGGCTGCAAGTAGAATAAGCTATTACCTTTTTTAAATCATTCTGAACTAAACCCACACTCGCAGCAAAAAAAGCTGTTAGAGAGCCCATTAATGCTACAATAGAGAGTATCGCCGAACATTCCTCAAACAAAACCGAACATCTTATAATAAGAAAGAGACCGGCTGTAACTAAAGTTGCCGCATGAATTAGCGCCGAAACCGGTGTTGGACCTTCCATAGCATCGGGCAACCAAATATGGAGCCCTATTTGAGCGGATTTACCTAAAGCCCCAAAAAAAATAAAAAACGTGATAACGCTTAATCGATCGGCGTTATTAAAAAATAAAAACGAAAAAGAGCTCTCGCTAGAAAAACTAGCCAGCGAAAAAATTACTGAATAATCCAAAGTTTTGAAAGATAAAAAAATGGAACAAATAGACAAAACTAAACCCAAATCTCCAACCCTATTAACAAGCATTGCTTTAATGGCTGATTTACCCGCCTGAATTCTTGTATGCCAAAAACTTATAAGCAAGTAAGACGCTAAGCCGATTCCCTCCCAACCAAAAAACATAACTAAGAAGTTATCGGATGTAACCAAAACAAGCATGAAAAATGTGAATAATGAAAGATAACCCATAAACCTTGAGGCGTGAGGGTCAGTAAGCATGTACTCGATGGAGTAAAGATGAACTAGCGAAGATACGCCACAAACTACAAGAAGCATTGTTACGCTCAAAGAATCAAAACAAAATGATCACGAAGTAATAAAGAGCTCAATATTAATTCAAGACGAAAAAATAACGGAGCAAGCAGAGCCCGACAAAGCCGACTCAAAAAAAGCAAAAAGAGATAGCACAAACGCCAACACAATCGATAAAGTTGATAAAAACCTTGAGCCAGAAACCCCAATAAAGCGACCCAGCAAATTAGTCGAAAAAAAACCTAAGAAAGGAAACATTAATATTAGGAGATACATCTTGAAAAAATAGAAAGTACAATGGCGAAAAATTTATTTTATCAATTTTACGCCCAATTTCAAAAAAACAGGGGATTATAAAGAAAAAATTCTTTTTTATTTCCTGTTTTTTTGAGCTTTTTCAGTGCGAAAGAAGCACATAAAATACGAGCAAAAACGGCCTTTTGAGGGTTTTGAAGGTAGGGGGCTTTGTGCGATTTAACCCCCCAGTTTTCTATTAGTTTGAACCTAAAAAATTTTTAATTACAAAATCAATCCAAAATGAAAAAGCCGCCTGTTTTCTTTCTAAACTAAAAACAGAAGGGAGCTTTATTAAGATCTTTAAAAAATCTCCCCTTCAATTCAAACCTTCGCTTATCTTTCGCGCGCTTTCTTTCTAAAAAGTTTTGAGCAACAAATTCGTTATCAATTATTTTTTTTCTAAAAAAACTTTATTATTGACCGATCAAAGTTTTCGTTTTAAACCTATTTTAAGGTTATTTAAGCAATGTTTCAAAAGTTAATGCTTTCAATTTTTAAACAATAAAAGCATGGCAAAACAACCAAACAGAGTTTTTAACTATTGGCTTTCTTTTCATCGATCTTCTCATACTAGCGAAAAACACTTTAAACCTTAAATAATCAAGCAGATAGAAACTAAACTGATTCGCATCGTTTTAAACCCAGTTCATGGAAAGCCTTAGTTAGCGAACAGCTAAACCCTTGATAGCTTCTTCACCATCGGGATGCTTTAAACCGACATCGATATAACAATCAAAAACGTCGCTTTGATCGCTTGGTTTTTATTATCTTGTTATCCCTACAGTACCTTTTATCTATTAAGCGATAGCTTTTTCGTTCAACACTATCGGATCAATAAAACCTATTCAACATATCTGTTCAAACAATTTTATGCCTTACAGTAAAACAAACCATTTACTTTTCCGCTCAAAATTAAGATGTCTTAATTAAGGTTATCTTTGTATTCCTTCATTACTTTTTAGAAGGGATCTATCCCAGATAAACTCAAACGCAAACGATGTTTTAAACAAAATAAAATAGCTTTAATAAAATATAGGATAGTTTTTCAAAAAGTTTCAGGCAAAAACAACTATCTACTACTAAACAAATAAATTTAAAAAAGCAACGTCAGCGCTGAGTAAAGGTTGATAGGGTCTTTTCGTCTTACTTTAAGAAGAAGGAATCTTCACCTTCATTTCAAATTCACAAGAGTAAAAGACAAGAGAGTCAATGAGTCGTTAATGGATTCATGCGGGACTTCAATTAAAAGCCAAGGAATTTCGCTACATTACTATCCTCAGAAATAAGACATCTATTTGATTTTCCTTATTAAAAAGCGTTTGACCTTTTTTTTCAGGTTAAAACATTGAGAACCAATCAAACAACATACAGCTTTAAAAATTTGCGTTGTTTTAATTTTTTAATAAAAAGTCGCTCATTGATTTATCATTAGTAGTCAATAGTATCTATTGACCAAGCCTCTTTTTCCCGAAGTTACAGAGGTTTTTTGCCGAGTTCCTTATCTTTTATTATTCTTTACGTTTTAATATTTTTTATCAATCTACCTGTTGCGGTTATAAGCTACGAATTAAAAAACCTTACTTTTTCCTGAAAAACAAATAACGTTATAAAAGCATAAAAACTCAAACATAAAATCTACGGTTTTTATTTTTAAAGTATTTTAAAACAAAGACGCCAAAAATAATTTGATAAGTCTTGCGATTTTTTAAACCTATCGCCGAAAATTTTCATTTTGAGCTTAAGGCTCGAATAAACTCAAAACAGAAATAAAAAAGCTTAGATTAAAAACGAATTATTAACAATTTTAGATGTTACTAATTTTCACAGTAGCTTTTTTGATTTTGCTTCACAGCTATTTTTATATGTTTTTTACAAAATGCTCCGCTACCGAACTCGCTGCTTCGACGAACTTAAAACCTTAAATTTTAAGAATTTTTGAGCTAATTATTAGAACTATTACGTTTTCATTAATCGATGGCTGTTTCTAAGCCAACCGCAACATAATACTTGCTGAAAAGCTAACTTTATTGAAGCTAAAAAACTTTCATGCCATTAAAATTTTATTTGGATATCTTATCAAACGATCTGAGTTGTTTCTCTCTTGACTTTGAACTTTATAGCTCAAAGTCTGACTCACCTTTAATTATTATTGTATGTATTCAAAGTTTAAAAACGCTTGAAAGAAGTATTAAATCACCCAAAACGAAATCAGTGCTTTACCTCATTTTTATAAAAGGTGGCGTTACTTATATAACTTTCGCGGAGTTCAAGCTATAACCAAGCTTGATTAGCCTTTCACTCCTATTCAAACGTCATTTCAGTTTATTGCAACAAACACGAATTAAGCCTTCCATATGATGTTTAAATCAATTTCAGCTAGCGCTTGAATAGATCGCTTGGCTTCGTGTTTAAAAGGAAAGATTATTGACTTATTTTAAAGTTTTAAAACATTAGCTTTTAAATTTTTTTAAAGCTTACCTTTTTCTTTTAAATAATGAAACCGTTATGCAAAAAGTAAAAAGTTTTAAACGATAGAATAACAAAAATTTCAAATTTATTACGACTTCAACTTCGTTCCTTATTTTTAATTCGAAGCGCTTTCCTTCTCAATACTAATACACTATCGATTTTACAGTCTAAAAAGTTAGAAAACGAGATTTTCTATAAAAACAATGAAACATTATTTACAAACAAATTTTAAGCGGGTTTAAACCCATAAATTAATATTAATTTTTTGATTTCACTCACCGTTACTCTCAGATTCTCTTTTGATTTTTTTAAGAAGCTATTTAGATGTATCAATTCGCTAAAAATTAAAACTAAATCGTGACACTTCGGAAAGTTCTAGTTTTATACTAAACAAAAATTTATTGTAATTCTTGAGACAAAAGTTTTCTCCTTAGGAATTTTGATTTCTCGAGTATTAAATCAAACATTTCGTTTTTAAACGCCTAAAACTATAAATCAAGCGTTCTGTCTGAAATTTTTTAAACTTTCTAAAAACAGCTAAAAACATTTATGAAATTTAAGGCTAAAACTGCTTTAAAATTATTGATTTATGGAAAAATTGCGAGTGTTCTAAAAACACCGATTTTTTAACAAAACAATCAAAACTTAAGCCGAAAGCCGTAGCGGAAGAATTACCAAATAGAAAAGGAGCTAAACTAAAATGGTTTAGTCGACTTTTGATAGGTTTTAATATTTGATTTTTTAACCTTGAAAAATTACTTAGTTGAAAAGATAATAGTGAATTGATTAGGAATTTAAGATCAGACGAGAAAACTAAACAATTTAGACGAAAACCTGACGCCAACAAACCTAGGACAAATTGAAACCTTATAACTAGACCTTTACAAAAAAGAAACTCGTTAAAGCTAGAAAGTAGAACTTTAAATCTGGTGCTTACAACAACTAAAAGTTGCTGCTCTAAGTTATACGCACGTTTTTGAAAATCGTTAAAAAAACCTACACTTAAAAAACTATAAGCGAAAAAGATAAAAGCAATAAAACATAGTATCAGTAAAGACTCTTCGTTGTGAACTAAAAATTCAAAGCTTTCACTTAAACTACTTAAAAGGATAAAAAATGATATTAATAAAAGAATAGAGGTATTCATCAAGCAAAAAATGTCCCAACTCTTAAAATTTTATATTAATTACCGCCTCAAAAATAAACAGCGACGTAAAGAAATAGTCAAACGATATCAACGAAATGCCAATAAAAAGCCGCAGCTTCAAAGCCAAAATGATGTTCAACAGTAAAGTGATTAAATAATAATCGAACTAAACAGACAGCCAAAAACACTGTTCCAACGAATACATGAAAACCGTGAAAACCGGTCGCCATGAAGAAAGTTGAACCAAAAATACCGTCGGAAATACTAAAAGCGGCACTTAAATATTCAAAAGCCTGAAAACCGGTAAAAACAGCAGCTAACGCAATAGTTAGAACTAAACCGAAAACAGCTTCTTTTTTATTACCAGCAGTTATAGCATGATGCGAGTAAGTTATAGTCGCGCCAGAACAAAGCAAAATTAAAGTGTTTACTAAAGGTATCTCAAAGGGGTTGAACGCGGCTATCCCTTTTGGAGGCCAAACGTTCCCAATTTCGATGGTTGGAGCGATACTAGCAGCAAAAAAGGCTCAAAAGAAAGCAAAAAAGAACATTACCTCTGAAACTATAAATAAAATCATTCCGTAACGAAGACCCAATTGAACGATATTTGTGTGGCATCCTTCTAGCGTCCCTTCCCTAACAACGTCTCTTCATCAAAAAAACATGCAAAACAGAATCGAAAAAAAACCAAAAAGCTGTATGTTTAAACCAGCTACAAAACCATGAAAATATAAAACAGCACCTAAAGCAGTAACTAAACAACTAAGAGAAGATAATAAAGGCATGACGCTTGGATCAACTAAATGAAAAGCATGGCGCTGGGTAAAAAAGAACATCTAATAAAAAAACACTCGCGGAAAACTTTAAAGAAAAAATAGACCTTTCTTTTTTAATGTATAAAGCGCCTATAAGAAAGCTATCAAAAATGAATAAATTGAGCCTTAAAACTTAGAGCGTTGCTGATCTTATTGCAAGCAAAAAAAGCTAGTAAAAGATCGAGTTTAATAAAATCTTATTCCAAACGCAGATTCATCTACGATTACTTTGTTACGACTTATTCATAATTTCAAAAACTAATGTATAAAAAAATTTTAAAGCTTTAAAAAGTTGATGATAACCAAACTTTATCGTTTTATTCAGCTTATTAGAGTTTAATTTCAAGAAGCGACGGGCGAAAAGTATAGAAAGAAATTAAAAGTTTCATGGCCGCTTAATAACTAGCCATTACTGTTTATTCCTTCTTTATGTTTTTGAGTTTCAAAAAACAATCTGAACAAAGTAAGATTTTATACTTAAATTTCAAAATTTAAATAGATTCTAATTTTTTATTTACTTACACTGTATCGCATTCAAAGCCCAAAACATTAGCATCATAAGGATTTAGAAGTCATTTTTTCTCGTGTTTTTTATCAAAACATCTTTTTAGGAATCCGATTACCGTTTACCTTAAAATAAAAGTTTCGCCCTTTAACAGAATTAACTGAATACTACAAAGTAAGAGCTGACGACAACCATGCAACAACTGTTTAAATGAAAAATAAAAGATATCTAATAGCTTAATCAAATTACAAGTTTTGGTAAGATTTGCGCGTTTTATCGAATTAAATAGCACGATCCACAAACGAGCTTCTTTCTCGTCTGATTCTTTAAATTTCAATCTTGCGATAATACTTTTTAGATTAGTCGAATTATCTTTATTCTTTTATCAAAAACGAGCATGAAAAATACGACTTTTATTGATAGCTTAAACTACAGGAGTCTCTAATTCCTTTTGATACTTAAGCTTTCGTAACCAAAGAATTGATGATTTTATCGAGAAGATTGCGTTAACCTTTGAAATTCTAAAAATAATTGAAACATATTATCGTTACCTTTTTTATTCTAACCCCTGAAATAACATTAAAGAATCTTAGTTTCTTTTCATAGCCCCACAAGCTGGGTTTTATTTTAAAGCTTTTGATTCTTCCTTTTTACTATTTAAATCTAATAATAAGTATAACGTTCATGCTTCAGGCATTACCGAGACTTCTGGCACCTGATTTATCAGCATTAATTTTTAAGTTTTATAAACCTGTAGAAAACTTATTTGAAATCAATTTTTTCTTTTTAATAGACCAAAAAACAAACACGCAGTAAAGGCTCTAACCCGAATCACTGAATCAAAAACTATTTCATTGTTCAATATTCCTAACTGCTGATTCCTAGAAGGAATATGGCAATACCATTGAGGCAGAAAAATCGGAAAAGACTGCTAAAGATCATTGACTTGAAAAATTCCAGCTAATCAACTATCTAATCCTATAAAAGTTAAACGCAAAACGGTGATTCAACCTTATTCAAAATTGTTTTATTACAATACGTTTTTTCGTATATTTAGCAATTATTTACTTTTATATTACTCTCCGGACACAACAGAAAAAATTTTTATTGTTATATTAGCATGTTTTAAGTGCGCGGATAACGTTTTACAGCGCCAGAATCAAACGCAAAAAAGAAAACATTAAAGCCGTCGAAAACCAATAAACTTAAGCGATAACGTCAATAGCGTCCCCACGGATTTTAGTGCTAAATAGTAGCTTTTTCAGCTCATTCAGCTCAAGCGAAAAATCATCAAAATGTTGGGGAGCTCTTTCCACTGCCCGTTAAAAAATTCCAGCGCTAAATAGTAACTTTTTCAAAAAACAGGCGGCTTTTTCATTTTGTTGTAAAATCAACCCAAA
>Ga0115006_10003097_pt1 | contig 11201 bp, 3 predicted proteins | sample ArcOceMetagenome_3_FD_88943 | JGI IMG/M metagenome (GOLD analysis project Ga0115006, IMG submission 88943) | Marine eukaryotic phytoplankton communities from Arctic Ocean - Arctic Ocean- Svalbard ARC20M Metagenome | ecosystem: Environmental > Aquatic > Marine > Oceanic | place: Arctic Ocean...
CGGCGCCTGCGGTGCAGACGGAGGCGGCTGAGAAGGCGGCGGCAGCAGCAGTGGCGCCGAGGAGGGCGGAGGAGGAGGAGGCCAGGGTCGCCGAGCTCGAGAAGGCAGATTCGAGCGAGGAGGACGAGGTGGCGGCGGACGAGAAGCTGCTCGCGCAGCGGCGCGCCGAGAAGGCGTATGCGCAGGCGAGGCTAGGGGGCGCGCGGGCGGCGCTGCACGGCCGCGCGTGCGACGGGTGCGTGCCTGCCGCCGCCGACGCGCTGCGCTCGTGCCATCTGCGCGGCGGGATGCTCGTGGCGGTGGACCTCGCGGCGACTCTGGCCGCGGAGTGCCTGCTGCCATACCTGGTGGGCCTCGCTCCTCCAAAGGGCCGGGCGCCGCCGCATAGCACCACTTCGTCGTCGTCGTCGTCGTCCTCCTCCTCCTCCTCCTCCTGCTGCTCGCGTCCGAGTTGGCGGCGGCTGCGCAATCTGGCGCTGCACGGCGGCAGCGACGACGTCACGCTCGACGGCACGCTCGGCTACGCGGCGGTGGGGCTCCCGCCGGGCAGCGTCGCCGTCGCGCTCTCGGCGCGTGGCTACGCCCTCCGCTCCGTCCTCGGCTCGGCGCCGCCCGTCAAGCTGTCGTGTCGCGCGGCGGCGGCGAGGGCGGCGCGCGTGGCCGCGCGGCAGGCGCGCGCGCGCGTCGAGCGGCGGCGCGAGGCGACGCTGGGACGGATCGAGCAGGCGTGCGTCGAGTGCAGCACCGCCTGGCCACCCGTGCGACGGCCCCATGCGGCACCCGCGGGCGACTACGCGGGCATCCCACGCGGCGTCTGCACCCAGTGCGACGCGTGCGAGGGGTATCTGCTGCCGCAGACGCCCAACGCAATGGAGCTGATGGTGATGTGCGCCGGCTGCGGCTGCGAGGCCGACAAGCATCTGCCAGCGCGGTCGGTCGCCTCCGAGGATGGCGATGAATGAGACATGAGAGAGCGAGAAGCTCTCACTGTACTTTACAGTCTACGTAGTACGTCACTATTCGTACGTAAGTCTACCGACATCTCTACAATCGCTACACCTCTACAATCGCTACTTTACCACCAGATCATCGTCGCCCACCGCGGGTCCATCAGCAGCGGGTACCGGCGCACGTGCTCATCGGAGACGCGGCACGCGCGCGGCGGCCCCAGCCAGCTCTCGACGAGCTCGCCGCCCTCGCCGCGCGCGCCGCAGATGAGGCAGCGGTCGGTGTGGAACTGGAAGAAGATGCGCGCGCGCTGCGCCGCCGGTAGCCGGTCGATCGGTATGCACGCCGTCACCCACAGCGGTCGGGTCGCCTCGAGCAGCCTTGTCAGCGCCTCCATGTCCGACACGAGCATCTCGACGATCTCGATCCACGCGCCGTTTTCGTCGTCGTCCATGCTCCCCGAGGACGCGTTGATCAGCGACGGCAGCGAGTGCGGCGGCGCTTGCAGGTCGACAAACTCCCATCCCTCCTCGGCGAGCAGCGTGAAGTACTTGTAGGCGGTGTGCTCGAAGCCCTGCTGCCCAAGCACCCGCGCCGTGTTCAGGACTCGGGCCACCAGCTCCTGGTGTGACGATGCCGTCGAGGCGGCCTGAGGCGGCGGCGACGGGCGCGCGGCTGGCTCGTCCTCGGAAGTCGCCGCCGCCGCCGCCGCCACGCTGGCCTTGACAGAGCCGTAGATGGCAAAGAACCGACGCAACAGGCTGAACCGATAGTACGGCACGTCGGCCCACCATCCGTGCAGCCGGAAGCCCTTCGTGAGCTCCTCCAGGCGCCACGCCCAGCTGCGGTTGCGACCGCCCTCCAGGATCGGTATCGCGGGCGCGAGCGTGTGCGGCAGCGGATCGCGCGACGAGGTGCCGTAGTAGCGCCGCCGGGCGTCGGCAGCGGCGACCGCCGCCGCCAGGCCCTCGAGGCTCTGCGTGACCAGCGTCTCACTGTCGAAGCAGATGGCGTACGTGTACGCATTCGGCTGCTCGAGCAGCGTGAGCAGGCCGAAGAACTTCTTGGCGATCGGCTCGGCATGGTTCCCGTTGCACTGCTCACCACAGATCAGAGGCCTGAACTTGACGTCGCGAGCCCGCTTCGGCACGACCGAGTACAGGTCGGTCAGGTCCTGGTAGGAGCTGAATACTAGGTACATGTCCACATGGCTCAGGCACGAGAACAGCGCGCACGATCGCAGCAGCGCAAAGACGTAGGCATACTTCGGAGGGTGCGTCGGCACGATGATGGCTATCTCAGGCTGTGTGGCGCGGCGCGGCGGCTTGCGCTGCTCAGTGGCTACGGGAGCGTCGGTTGAGCTGTCTCCTCGTCTGGAGGCGGCCATGCGCGCCTGGAAGGAGCTCATTAGGATTCCTAGCTAGCCTGTTGCGAGTCACGCGCGATGGGACTCGCGCGATGGGACGGACGCCTGCATACGGCGCTGGCTGGCATGCTTCCGAAGTCTTCGCCGCGCTCCATAGCAAACCGCTGCGCAACCCTTCGAGCTCAGCCAACGCAGGTGTCCGTTCGCCTCAGTGATTGATGCTCGCGACACTCTCAGCCGCGTCATTATCGCAGCTCTCACCGAGCCTGCCTCCGCCAACGTCGCCGCCACCCAGCCCGCCACCACCCTCGCCGCCGCCGCCCTCGCCACCACCACCATCGCCGCCACCGTCGCCACCGCCCTCTCCACCGCCACCCTCCCCACCACCCGCGTCGCCACCGCCCTTACTACCTCCACCAACGCCACCGCCGTCTCCACCGCCTCCATCGCCGCCTCCCACGTCTCCACCCTCGCCCCCGCCACCCTCGCCGCCGCCCTCGCCGCCGCCACCCTCGCCACCGCCGCCCTCGCCTCCAGTGCCAGCGCCACCACCGTCACCACCACCGCCGTCACCACCACCGCCCTCTCCACCGCCCTCACCGCCACCACCGTCACCACCGTTGCCATCGCTGCCTCCGCCGGCGCTGCCGCCCTCACTACCGCCTCCGCCATCGCCACCTCCCTCGCCGCCACCACCTTCGCCGCCACCGCCCTCACCACCTCCACCTTTGCCACCGCTTTTACCGCCTCCCTCGGCACCGCCACCCTCGCCACCCCCCAGTCCGCCGCCTCCCTCGCCGCCTCCAGCACCACCACCATCGCCTCCACCGTCGCCGCCGCCACCCTCGCCACCACCTTCTCCACCGCTGCCCTCACCACCGCCTCCATCACCGCCACCCCCGTCTCCGCCGCCGCCATCGCCTCCACCGCCGTCGCCACCGCCCACTCCGCCGCCTCCTTTGCTACCGCCCGTACCGCCACCTTCTCCACCCCCATCGCCACCTCCTCCATCACCTCCTCCGTCGCCGCCTCCGTCGCCGCCGCCGCCCTCACCGCCGCCTCCCTCACCGCCACCACCCTCGCCGCCTCCCTCTCCTCCGCCACCCTCGCCACCGCCCGTGCCTCCACCGCCGTCACCACCGCCTCCCTCTCCACCGCCCTCGCCGCCTCCACCATCGCCGCCGCCCTCTCCGCAGCCGTCGCCACCGCCACCCTCGCCACCGCCGAGTCCACCGCCCTCGCCTCCGCCACCCTCTCCACCACCGGAACCACCGCCCTCTCCGCCGCCACCAACGCCACCACCAACGCCACCGCCTCCCTCGCCACCACCGTCTCCGATTCCGATGCCTCCGCCGACACCGCCACCACCCTCGCCCCCAATCTCTCCGCCATCCCCACCGCCATCGCCGCCACCACCCTCACCGCCTCCGCCTTCTCCACCACCACCGTCGCCGCCTCCCTCGCCGCCGCCTCCCTCGCCGCCACCACCCTCGCCGCCACCACCCTCGCCGCCTCCCTCTCCTCCGCCACCCTCTCCTCCGCCGCCGTCGCCGCCACCGCCGTCGCCCCCGCCGTCTCCGCCTCCGTCACCTCCACCCTCTCCGCCACCACCCTCGCCGCCTCCGGCGCCACCTCCCTCGCCTCCGCCGCCATCGCCGCCACCTCCCTCGCCTCCGCCGTCTCCGCCGCCCTCTCCACCACCGTCACCGCCACCACCCTCTCCTCCACCACCATCCCCTCCGCCACCATCGCCACCACCATCCCCTCCGCCACCGTCGCCACCGCCGTCGCCACCGCCGACGCCTCCACCCTCGCCCCCACCACCATCGCCACCACCCTCGCCTCCGCCACCCTCACCTCCGCCACCCTCGCCACCGCCGTCTCCACCGCCTCCCTCACCACCGCCCTCTCCGCCTCCACCGTCACCTCCGCCCTCGCCGCCTCCTTCGCCGCCACCGTCCCCACCTCCACCCTCACCGCCGCCACCATCGCCCTCAGAGCCAACACCGCCCAGAACGCCCCCGAGTCCCTCTCCACCGCCGTCACCGCCACCACCCTCGCCGCCGCCATCTCATCCGCCACCCTCACCACCGCCGCCTTCACCGCCACCCCCCTCTCCGCCGCCACCATCGTTTCCGCCAGCACCGCCACCGCCGTCGCCGCCTCCTCCTTCACCACCACCGCCATCTCCCTCTCCACCGCCGCCGTCAGATCCACCGCCGTCGCCACCGCCGCCCAGCCCCTCGCCGCCACCACCGAGCCCTCCCCCGCCGTCCCCATCTCCACCACCACCGAGCCCGTCGCCTCCGTCTCCATCGCCGCCACCACCGAGCCCGTCGCCGCCACCTCCGTCACCATCACCGCCGTCGCCATCGCCACCACCACCGTGCCCATCGCCACCACCACCTCTGCCTTCGCCGCCGCCGCCCTCACCGTCCCCACCACCTCCACCGCCATCGCCACCTCCGCCGTCGCCGTCACCGCCACCGCCATCGCCTTCGCCGCCACCTCCTGGGCCACCGTGCCCTCCAGCACCTCCACCAGGCGCACCAGTCCCACCTGGAGCGCCACCGACGCCTCCACCGCCCTCGGCGCCGCCCTCTCCGCCAGGCCAGCCACCTGCGTCGCCACCCGCGTCGCCGCCCCCGCCGCCACCCTCCCTGCCCCCGCCTGACGTGCCACCATCGCTGCCGCCATCGGCTCCACCTCCGCGCATGCCGCCGCCCTCAACGCCGCCGCCCTCACCACCACCTCCCTCACCACCGCCCGCGCCGCCGCCTCCATCGCCTCCGCCGCCCTCATCACCTCCAATACCCCCGCCACCGTCGCCACCACCCTTGCCGCCCATCTCACCGCAGCCGCTGTCGCCGCCCAAGCCTCCCCCGGGCCCGCCTCCACAACCCGCCTCGCCGCCACCGATTGCTCCGCCACCGCAGACCCCGCCGCCACTGCCACCGCCGCCTCTCTCGCCGCCCTTGCCACCCGGGCCCGGAACACCTCCAACCTTCGGTGGTGGCTTTTTGGCGAAGTATCCATCGCCACCGCCGTCATCACCGCCAGCGTCACCTCCACCACCGCCACCTCCATCGCCACCACCCTTGTCGCCACCCCCCTCGCCACCTCCACCTTCGCCCTCGCCGCCGCCCCCTTCGCCATCCCCACCACCGTTTCCTCCGGGCTTCCAGCCGTACCCGCCCCCGCCGTCTCCACCTCCCCCCACTCCGCCACCTCCGTCGCCGCCGCCGCCTTCGCCGCCACCTCCGTCACCACCACCTCCATCGCCGCCGCCCGCCCCGCCGATGCCGCCGCCACCTTGCACGCCGCCACCCGCGGGGCCACCCTCCCCGCCGCCACCACCTCCTCCACCCCCGCCCCCGCCGCCGCCACCGCCCTCCCCCATTTCGCCACCACCCCTGGCAGCCGGTAGAATGTACGAAGGGCTGCTGACATTCGAAGTGCAGCTCCTCAATTCCACTTCAGCCTGGCGTCATCGTCGCCTCCAGTCGTCAATGACTGCCGCGGCGGTCGCCGCCGCGGTGGAGGCGGCTCTCGCTCCTGGAAGCGAGTATCTTGCCCACGCGGTCACGGCCACCGGGCCCGACGCCTCGCAAGCCTTTGCCGTCGAGATCGTCACCCGAGGCGGCGACGACGGCGGCTGCGATGCTGGCATCGCTGCGGTGAACGACGCCGGGTTTGCGACGCGCCTCTCAGCCGAGCTCGAAGCGACGGTGAGCATCTCGCCGCCCCACTGCAGCCTCGGCGTCGTCGCTGCTCCGTCGCCGCCCTTCTCACCGCCGCCGCCGTACTGGTGCGACGACGTCGACGCCGGCACGCTGCTGCTGGCCGTGCTGCTGCTCATGCATGCGCTGCTGCATGCGGCGTGGCCTCTCATGCCGTACGGCGCCGCCTTCGCGGGTGGCGCCGCGCGCGTCCTCGCGATGGCCGCTGCCGACGCCCAGCGCGATGCGAAGCGGAGGCGGTCTTCCGCGCAATCCTCCAACACCTCGTCGACGCACTCGTCGGCTCCACCCGCCTCGTCGAAAGAGTCCTCGCGCCGGTTTGTGTCGTCTCGACGCGCCGCCGCCCTCGTTCGCTCACCCAACCTGAGCAAGGTCATGTCTGGCATCGGCCGGGCGTTCTCAACGAAACGCGCCGCGTCCGGGCACGCACCCGAGGCGCCGCCGCTGGCAGACACGATGCATCTCTCCTCGGTATCGTCGTCTGCGCTCGCCACGTCAGTGCAGCCGGCCAGCCCGCCGATGCTCCAGGAAGGAAGCGTCCGTGGGATGCGCGCGCAGCCCATGGCAGCCTCGCTGCCTCCGCCGTCCCCACCGCCGTCGCCACCACTGCAGCTGTCGCTGCCGTCGCCGTCGGCGCCGCCACCAGCATCGCTTCCCGAAGTGCCGCCTCCGTGGGCGGCGTTCGCGTGGGCTGCGGGCTGCCTCCTCAGCCTGATGCTGCTGCCGAATGTGGCCTTGCGCGACGACGACGATTTCAAGACGATGCCAATCCATTACTACAGCGCAGCGCTCGCGCCCTGCTGGCTCGCCGAGCTCGCCACGCTTGGGCTGCTGCTGTGGCGCCGGTGGGAGCGCAAACACGGCAGGTCCGCCGCCGCCGCTGCCGCCGCCCCAGCGTTTGCCGCCGACGTGCGCATAGACGCTTTCAAGGCGATGGCAGGGGCGCCAGCGGCCATCTCGCCAGCCGAGGACAGCGAAGGCCACGCGCCACGGCGCAGAGAGAGCTGGGGAGAGCGGATGCGGCACCCGTTCTACGTTGCCGGCCGCTCGGGTGCGGTGCGGCGTCTGTTGCAGCGGGTGTGGCTCCACGCCTGCGTCGCATTGGTCGCCGACGCGCCGGCGACGTTTGAGCGGCCGTGGCACCGCCTCATGCTGCTGCTGCCGCCCGCCGCCGTCGTGCTACACAGCGTCGCCAGCGGCTTTGGCCGATCCTTCGCCGCCACAGCCACCTCCACCTCCACCACCGACGCATGCTCATCGAGGCGCAGCTCACGCAACTCGCGCTACCTCGCGCCACACTCTGACCTGGCGTCGAAACGGTCGTCGGAGCGACACGGCAGCTTCGGAGGAACCTCGCGCTACACTCTAAGCGAAGCGTCGACCAACACCAGCGTCGGTGCGCTGCTGATCCCGCGTGCGGTGCTGCGTCGTGTCTTGCTGCTGCGCGCGCTGCCGGCGATCGGCGAGGCGTGCGGCGTTGCGCTGGTGATGGCGATGGTGGGCGTGGGCGTGGCGCGGCCGCAGTGGCTCCTCAGGTGCGACGAGGCCCTGATCATGTCGCTGCTGCCCGAGGCGATCGCCGCGCTGATCCTCCTCGGGATGCCGCTGGCGTGCACGGTCGTCCACTCCAAACTGCTGCCGCCGCCGATGAAGCCGAACCGACGGCTGCAGCAGCTGCTCCGCCGCGCCGCCTCCAACGAGCGGAAGCAGCGGGAGAAGCGCGAGCGCGCCGCGAGCCGCTACTACAAGCGCAACTGCCCGACCGGGCTCCCGCTGCCAAAACGGGGCAGCGGAACAAGCCCGGTCCGAGTCGTCACGGCACTGATGAAACGGGAGTCGTTTGCCGCGGAGGTCAGGGATGCCGCCATGGCGTGCGCGGACGAGGAGGCGGTGCAGGCGACGCTCGAGCAATTCTCCGCCAACCCGCTATCGTCTGGCTTCACCGAGTTGGCGAGCCGCCACCCAGAGGCGCGCAACGCCCGGACGAGCTCTCAGGCCTCCACCAGCAGCAACTACGAGGCTGACGGCGCCGCCGGTGCCGACGCCTCTACCAGCAGCAGTGTCTTTGCTGGCGGTGCTGGTGGCGCTGGCACGGCAGTCGCCGAGGAGCCCGAGAAGCCCAAGGAGCCCGAGAAGCCTGAGGAGCCCGAGGAGCCCAAGGAGCCCGAGAAGCCCGAGGAGCCCGAGAAGCCCAAGGAGCCCGAGAAGCCTGAGGAGCCCGAGAAGGCTGAGGAGCCCGAGAAGGCGCGGCACCTCGCAAAGCGGCGGTGGAAGGAGCGGGCGGCCGCCGCGGCGGTCGCAAAGTCGGCTTTGGAGGACGCCGCGGCCGCAGTCGCGGCGCTGGGTCCCCGCCCCGCCGTCGCACCACCGCCCGAGGTCATACTGCCCCCGTCGCCGTCTGTACACGTGCACGGCACCGCGGCTGCCACGACCCTCGTCACTCCCTCCGCCGCCGCCGACTCGCGCCTCACCGTCGTCGCCGACGCTGCATTCCCGCCGCTGCTGCTGACGGGTGCCGCCGCCCTCTGTGGCCTCGCCGTCGCCTCCGTGCTCGGCGCGCTGCCCTCCGTCGCAGACGACGACCTCCTCCCTCTCGGCGTCGCGCTGGCATCGCTCGCTGCGCTGCTGTGCGCCCTCGCTGTGCGGCGGCTGCGGCGCGCCGTGCGGCGGCGCAGCCGGCGGCGGCTCGAGGGTCGCCGTCGCACCATCGCGCAGGTCGGCACGGCGCATGCGCATCTGAAGCGCGGCGAGTCGTGGTCATACGACTGGGGCGCGCGCTCGACACCTGGCAGGAGGCTCTCGCGGAGGCTTTCGCGCTCGATGGCTCTCGTGCGCTCGTGCAGCTCGACGGACGTGGTGGCCGCGACGACTGAGCTGGCTTGCGAGCACGTAGCAGGCGGCGGAGCGACGCCCGGCAGCCGACTCACGCCGTCGATCAAACGCGGAACGTCGTCCCCGTCGCTCCGGCGCGACAACTCGACCGGCGGCACCAGGCTGCGCCTCAGCAGAGCCTTCTCTGGTGGCATCATCAACAGAGCCGATAGCGACGGCGAGTTCGCCGATGTCTCGCCCGGCGGTGGCCACATGGCGGCAGATGTCGGCGCTGGCGGCAGCAGCAGCAGAGCAGAGGACGACGGCTGCACCTTCCAGGTGGGCGGCGGTCACTGTCGCCCATCGATGGGCAGCAGCAGCTGCACGAGCTCAGGCAAGATGCGCCTTGTGGGCTTTGACGTCGGTCAGCCATCGAGCTCGAGCACAGTACTATCGGCCGTGGGCGGCGGCCCCTCTGCCAGGTCGCCGGCCGTCTCGGAGCTGTCTCCGTCCACCACCACGCCACCGCTGCTTGGCGGTCCCCAGCGCTCGTCCTCAGATCTGCTCCTGCAGAGGAGCAACTCGCAAACGCGCGTGCGGTGGTCGGGGGCGGAACGGGAACCCCTGAGCAGCGGCGATGGCGATGGTGGCGGCGGGGCTGGTGGCAGCGGCGATGGCGGCGGCGGCAGGATGTGGCTTGAAAGCGCACGCAGTTTCTCGGCGGCAGACGTCGACTCTTTCCGGCAGTCGGAGGCAAGCGAGGCGGAGGTGGAGGGCAGGGCGAGCCAACGCGCCCCGCCGCGGTCATCGCCGCCACGCCCCGAGCAGCAGCGACGGGGCGGCGCCGAGACGACGACCCCCAAGAGCGCTCGGCTCTCGAGCGCCGCCTCAGCGATGTCTTGGATGAGCCCGCGCCTGAAGTCGTCGGCTCGCGGCACGACGCCGCGCCAAGGCAGGTCGCCGTCGTCGTCGTCGGGCCGCGTGTTCGACGACGTCGTGATGCCGGTGGAAACAACGCGGCAGGCAAGCACGACGCCGCGACGACCGAGCGGCCTGGCCGCCTCGGCGTCCACGTCGTCGCCCTCGCCGGCCGGTGGCAGCCCCGACCCCAGGGTGAGCAGCGGGCCGCGCCTGGCGCGCGGCGGCTTGGCCGGCGGCGTCTCGAGCCGGCTACGTCTCCCGTCTGAGGACTCGCCGCTCTCAAGAGAGCTCGACTCTCCAGCGACGCCGCCGCGCCCGCCTTCCGCTCCCGCTCCCGCTCCCGCTCCCGCTCCCGCTCCCGCTCCCGCTCCCGCTCCCGCTGCCAAGATGACGATCCTGGCCCGCCCGGCTGAGGAGGAGGCGGCGCGGCGCGCACGAATTCAGGCGGAAATAGATCGGCAGCTCGGGGCGGATACGCCGGAGTCCAAGGAGCCACCAACGCCGCAGCCGCAGCCATGCGCGCCACCGCCGGAGCAGGTTGAGAGCACTGCCAGGCAGTCGAGCATGCGTTGGCTAGAGAACGCCTCCACTGACGACTCCGCCGCACCGGCGATCTCACCACCGCAGACTGCGGCGGCGCTGCCTCCACCGGCTCCCCCTCCCATCGACGTGGGGAACAGCAGCGAGGGCTCGTCCGCATCGCCGGAGCCGGCACCCACCTGCATCCCGCCGCCGCGCACGGCTGCCGGGCCGCCGCCTCGCAAGGTGGGCGGCCAGACCATCCGGGAGCTGCCTTCCACTCCAGCGAGGTTGGAGGCGCGCGTCCAGCGGGCGCGTTGCTCGCGCCTCAACGGCGGTGCTGAGCCCAGCGCTGCTGCGTCGACAGGCGCAGCGAGCAGCAGTGCCGGAGCGGCGAGCAGCAGCGCGAGCGTCGCTGACTCAATCACGCCGCCAACGGCCGTTTCCGGTCCGCTCTCGCGCGCGGACCTGGCGGCTGCGAAAATCGCCGCGCTCAAGGCGACGATGCCTAAGCGGCCAACGCGCAAGGCGAGCACGTACGGGGTGAAGCCAAGCGAGCCACGTTGACAGGTAGTTCCTCGATCGCGCACGTCAGGACCGTTTTTCAGCCTTCAAATTTAAAGCCTCTTTTTGAGCAGGCGGTGACCGACAGAAACCCGCGGTGACGGCGTCTTACGTTTTTGGGCGGGAAATGCAGAAGGGAGAAGTATGCATGCCTCACAAGAACCTACGCTACCTACTGTAGGCCTCGAACCGAAGGCAAGGTTAGACCACATGCTGTTTAAGCTGTTTAAGCAGAGCTCTCCCCGTGATTCCCAGTTTTTACGTGGCGAGCGGAAGTCGTTATGTCGTGATGTTGTCTATCTTGTCGGTCGTCGGGTGCTTCGTGCGCGCGA
>Ga0115006_10003099_pt1 | contig 11198 bp, 16 predicted proteins | sample ArcOceMetagenome_3_FD_88943 | JGI IMG/M metagenome (GOLD analysis project Ga0115006, IMG submission 88943) | Marine eukaryotic phytoplankton communities from Arctic Ocean - Arctic Ocean- Svalbard ARC20M Metagenome | ecosystem: Environmental > Aquatic > Marine > Oceanic | place: Arctic Ocean...
CGAGACCTCTTCCGCTGGGTTTCCGCACACCCAGCCAGCGTGTTTCTAAAGCACAGTGGAAGAAACTGGCCAAATTCAGTCTGCAGTTTCTATCTGCCAGTTTCTATGTCCCGGAACCCTACTGTACTAGGTTCTGTAGAAAACTACGGAATGCCCCTGAATGGCCCAGGGTCAACGCTGTTCTTTTTCCTGCTGACAACAGGCAGGAGGATGGACGGCAGGAACCTTCTGGAGGCAGAGGCCCGAGGAACGCATCAACTAAAACACAGAAATGTATGAAAATAAAACACAACATCGAAACGAGTGCCGCTACACCAGCAGCGATGTAATCAGGCACATCAAGCACCCGCGCATCGAAGAGCCGCCTGCAAGCAGGAACACTCATGGAACATAATCCTTGCCCTTCTTGCCCGGGGGTCCTTGCGGACCAACTGGCCCTGGCTTGCCAGGATCTCCACGCTCGCCTTCGTCGCCAGTCGCACCCTTCGAACCGGTGGCGCCAATCTCCCCCGGGGCGCCCTGCGGCCCCATGGGCCCCGGAGCACCAGCGGGCGCCTGGCCAATGGGCCCCGGTGGGCCTGGCATACCGTCCGACCCCGTGTTGCCAGCGGGTCCATCGTATCCAGGAACTCCTGGCGGGCCCTCCTTGCCCGTAATGCCGCGCTCGCCCCTGACCCCCATTTTGCCCTGCGGACCTGTGACTCCCTTGGGACCCTTGTCACCCCGATCGCCCGTCGGGCCCCGGTAACCCTGGGGTCCTTCCTCACCCTCTCTGCCCTTTGGACCCATCGGCCCTGCACGAGAAACAGAGGTCAGCTCAGGTCGCGCAGGCACTCTAGCGGCCGCGCAAGTGACAACCACCCGTGCTCCCTTGTGCCGCAGCGGACACCCCGCTGCAATCGCATTTGCATGCGGCGCTCCTCGATGGCAGAGCGCCATCAGCCCAAGCGCATCGCACGCTGCGGGATCCGATTCGCACCAACCCTGTTCACGGTCTCTCTACCAGCCAGCCGCGGCCGAGGACAGCGCTCCAGCCCCGGCTGCGCCGGCCTGCGCCCGGACACAGCCGCCCGCACGCGCGCCCTGCCTCACATGCGAACAGGGGGCCCGGCACACACCTGTCTTGCCCTTGTCGCCGGGCGGACCGGGCGGGCCCTGGTTGCCGGCCTGCCCCCGGAAGCCGCGGGGGCCCTGCAGGCCGGGGGGGCCCGCAGTCACCGACAGCGTGACCTGTGCGGGGTGCTGGGCGACCTTCAGGAAGTCCGCCTCCTCCTTTTCGAACTTGGCCATCTTCTCCTGCAGCCGCGCCAGCTTTTCCATGTTCACGTTGCCCCCCAGCGGCCCCGGCGCCTTCATCATCATGATGTTCATCTGGTCGTCGCGGGCGCCGGTCATGGCCTCCGCAACGCCCGACTCTTTGCCGAAGTCGAGCTCAAACCCCGCGTCCGGGCTCTGCTCCTCGTCCTCCACGCCGAGCTTGGTCTCCAGCAGGCCGAGCGCACCGCCCCGCCGCCCCGCCGTGTCGGCGATCGCCGCCAGGGTCATCGCCACGGCGACCACGGCTGTCGCTGTCGCGACAGCCGCCACCAGCCGCCGCATCGTTGGCTTTTTTGTGCAGCTATGCGTGCCCCAAGGTGGGTGCGCGCGGCCCCTGCCGCCGCCTGCCGCCGCCTCCCCTGCCCGGTGTGGGATCTCACTGCCGAAAGGTCAAGATCACCTCCGGGCTCCACGCGAAGTGTGCTCTTACAGAAAACGCCCACGAACTGAAGTTGCGCGCAGTGCCGCAGCTGGGACCGCCGGGGCTGCGCCGGCCCGGCCCAAGGCCGGCTGGCGCCCGCAGCATGCCGGCCGGGAGGCTGTCGACCCTCAACGTGGCCGAGTATGGGCTGCGACTGCGGCTGCTGGAGGAGTACTGCCTCGTCGAGCAGGTGACCGGGGGCCCTGGTTGTCGCCACCCGCGCGGGTGAGCCGCGCAGCCGGGCCGTGACGCTCGACGCGACGCGCTCGCTGCGTGCGTCCGTGGCAGGTGGTGCCCTTTTCAGCCGCAGACCAGAGTGGGCTCGAGCTGGGCGACATTCTGGAGCAGATCGACGGGCGCCCGGTATCGGCCCAGCGAGGCCCTCGCGGCGCGTGGGGCAGCACGGCGTGCGGCGCGCTCGCGTGGGAGTGCGAGTAGATCGCGTGCGGGCAGGCGCGCTCACGCCACCGACCTCACTGCGCTCGCACCGCGTGCCCACTGCCCGCCGGGTGTGCGTGCGCGCCTGCCGCAGGCCGAGTCCGACCTGGTGGCGATCGTGCAGCGCATCAGGGGGAGGGAGGGCTCTACCTGCCAGGTGCATGCACATGCGTGGCTCCTCGCGTGCGAGCATGCGTGCGCGTGCGCCGGCCGGCCGTCCAGTCGGCAAAGACATGCGCACGCCATTGCGGCCACAGCCGACAGCTGCTGCAAGCCCCGTGCAACTTCTAAGCCTGTGCGTCGATTGCCATGCGCCTCCTCTGTCCTGCGTGTCAACACTCTGGTTCAGCTGCAAGTTCTCAAGCACACGGGCATCCTGGAGAACCTCCAACTTTGGCGCATCTCAAACACCATGCGGGTATTGCTTCTGGAGCAAATCGGCTTGTGGGTGCAGCAGCTACCCAGCGGCGGATTCACCGTGGCCAGGTGCACTGAAGCGCGCTGCGCGTCTTGCTACCAAACGCGGGAGCGAACGATCCTAGCACCTGACACGAAAGCGCGCGCGCATGCATGCTCACGCGCTGCTCGCGACCGCCCCCACGGAAATCATTGGAAACCCCGCTCCTGCGCATGTGGTCTGAGCGGCTGCAGAGTTCTGGACGGCAAGGCAGCGCGCTACTCAGGGCAGTGTGCCGTGGGGGACTTGGTCGTATCCATTTCTTATGTCAAGCCGCAGTCGCTTGATCATGTTGAGGAGCTAGGTTTGTAAAATGGGGAAGGATCAGAAATGCATGCATGCCAGTGTGAATGCACGAACATGATTTACAGCTGTGCCAGCAATGATTTTCGTGTACTGTCTCTCTCCGCGTGCTTTCCTTGCGTTTACGTTTCGGGGCGAATTCTTGACTGAGAGATTGGAATGTGCTGTCAAACTTGCTTATAATTTGCTCGCACTCGCTGTATTTGTCAGCCCGTGGGCCCGATGGATCATTACTGGATCTCGAGATTCGGCATCAGGGGCTCAACAAAACGACCACGCTGGCAACAATGCATTCACCCGTCAGCTCATAGGTGCTCTTATTTCAATTCTTCGTTCCAAGACACTGATAGCAACATATCTGCGCGTCTGTCTCTGTCTCTGTCTCTGTCTCCAGCACCTCATGCGCAGTGGAACCTACGGAGCACAAGAGTTGGTACCATTTGAAGCTGAATCTGAAGAAGCTGGCGTAGGCGTGCAAGTTGAGGTAAAAAGCAAGATATTGAGAACAAACCTTAATGCTGAATTAGCGCATGCGGGATTGAGGACATTTCAATTTATTGCAGAGCTTGTTTGCCGGTATGGCAGATTATCGACGGTTTAATTTGATGGCACACGTGATGATGGATGATAAGGCAGGAGACGACAAACACAATACACACATACACTCACGACATGCATACACAAATGACATGCATATGCGCATGCACACATGCACACACATTCATGTCCTGGACGCAGCCTAGCAACGATGGCAAGGTTGTTGTTATGAGAATCGAAGAAGGGTCTCCCGCATACTGGTCGGACCTCAGAGTGGGAGATGTAATCACGGACGTGGAGAACTCAGCGGTGGACAGCACGGTTGCTTTTCAAAGCCAGACTTGGGGCTTGCTTGGGTTCCGCGTTCTCCTTTCGGTAATGTGCGTGCGCATATGACAGCATTCTACAGTAGGTGCGGTTTTAAACGATCGGTGTTGAGCTACTGACGATCAAAATGAAGTTTACCTGTGTTTTTTCGATTGACATTGTGTGTCTAGCACAATCACTTCGATTCTGATCATGACTTATGTCCTGTTGTAGGTTTTGCGCACGAACGACAAAGCGCCCCAAGTGGTGCACAAACATTCAATTGCCTTAGTCCGCGCGAGGACGCTGAAAAAGGAGGCACTCATACGAGCAAATGTTTACCGCAACAAAGTGCTGCAGCAGTTGCAGGATCGCCTGAACACCAATTTGTCTACCAAGCACACAGGATCTCCGCCGCCCCTGTCACCTGCGCCATCCTCATCACATGCCTATACTCCAGGCGTCTTGGAGGGCCCTGCCCACACGCCAATCACCGTGCCCACGCTCAACCTCTCCGCCTTGCAGTCAGAGCATCGCAGCGACAGCGGCAGCAGTAGCACCACCACCAGCAGCAGTAATGCAAGAGACAACGTGGGCAGGCAAGGAAATGGAACTGGAGACAACGACTTAGAGACTGGGGGCTGGGGCGACAAGATTTTGCAGACAGAATGGTCATTCGAAAACCAGCGACGAGAGAGCAATGAAGTGTCGCCTGAGACGGAGAGAATGAAATTCGAAAACAAATCGCTCGTGATTGGAGGTGGTAGCACCACACCGCCTCTCTCGATGGAGGAAAATGGCATCCGGAACAGCATGCATGCGGATAACAGCCGCACACAAGTACCGGAGAAGGACATTTTGTCATCTCTGTACAGCGACATGTACAATCTGGTCGACGCAGTTGAGGAGACCGGGTTTCAGCTTGTTGGCGACATGTGGAAGCAGAGTGGAGAAGAAAGTACGTCTTCACGTTGACATTCTCTTTTTACCTTACTCGCCACCTTATATTTTCCTCGTCAGAATTCCTTGGCTCTCTTTCTACCTCATACACTCGTGTTTTTGCTCATTTCAAGTGCAGAAGCCTGAGCATACACATTAGTACGTGAACCCAAGTTCATTTGTTATGGCGCGCATTCTGCCGCCGTGCTACATGTACTTACAGACATGTGCACTTGCGCGCTCGCTCGCTCGTACATATGTGCGCGCGCACACACAAATCAGGAACACAAACTTTGACAGCTGGCAGCTGGATTCTGGACACCTTGCCCCAAACAAAAATCGCTTCCTCGTCCCCTGACAACAGTGAAAACGTTTTATCAACTCCGATGCGCGTGGAGGCTGGGCAGGAATCGGGCATTGAAGGAGTGGTGAGAATGAGCCAGGTTGGCGACGAAGGAAGCAATGGTGGCTGGTTGGTGGAGGAAAGAGGGCGGGATGCCAGGGGCTCGGAAGAGGATGCTGTGCCGGGGAGCGCCAGGCAGGATGTGTTGGTGCTAAACTCAAGAGTGACCGATCTTGAGGGTGCCTCACGGATGCTAGCGAAACAGGTGCAAGAAATAATAGTGACAGAGGCTCTCGTGAATGACTCCAAGATTCAGGACGATCTTGCTGCGTCGCAGATTGCGACAGACAGGTCAGAGTGCTCTACAAGTAGTGCTGCTGAAATGAACATGATTGCCTTGCGTTCGATCCTGCAGACCCCACATGAGAAGTCCACTGCATTGTGATCTTACTTCATTCCCGTCTTTACAGGGCGGTAGGCGCAGCACTAGACGTGTCTCCCGCTGTGCGTCAGCAGCATCAACCAGAGCACCACCCGGACGAGTATCAGCACCCGCACCAGACTGGTGTTCACCATGTTGCGAATCGGCATTCATGGAGACCCCCTGCCAGCCGAAGCCCACGGAACAGTGGACGGGTTGCATTGGCGCACACGCCTAAGGGCGAAGCAACAGCAGAGGGCAGAAAACGTTTCATGGACGTCATGCGAAAAGCACGCGAGAATGTGCGAAGTCGTGCGTCTCCAATGACGACGCCACGCGGGGCTTCAGCGCTGTACTCATCTGGGGAGACAGAAGCTCCCCGGCAACAGGAGCGAATGCGGGCTTCAACAGGCGATGTTGGGACATACATACACTCCCCCGAGGAGGTGACCGGAAATATGCAACGCGACGCACGTGTGGTCAAAGACTCCCAGATTGCTGAGGCGCATGTGTTGAGTGAGGATGATAGGAAGAGCGTGGGGTCGATTCACGAGCCTGCTCAAAAGCATATAACTGTCTGGAAAAAGTCTGACGAGGCTATTCCCATTGGAGTCTGGACTGTAGAGATGAATGATGCCTGGGTTTCGGGGGAAAGTGAAACAACTCTTTCCGTAGAACCAACTCCGTTTCAAGGTCAAGATCTAAGCGAGGTACCTAGGAGCAATGAAGCGCGCGAAATCGGCGGCATTACAGCCAACGAGCAAGAGGCACGTGGGATGGAGGAGTTGAGAAATGATGAGCAAGATGATTTGTTTGGTGGGCCTGTGAGCTGTGTATTGACATTAGACCTTCAGCTGGAGGAGATTGAGGATACTGGCACCTTCAAAGACGAGGTACTCTTAACAGGAGTGAAGAGTGAGCAATCATGATGTTCCATTAGCGACGTTCTGTTCGCGCCCTCCGGTTGTGAAGTTTCTGTGCACGTTTGTGTATTCGACTGTGTTTGTCGCTATGTTGAAATTATACTTGGCGCAGGTGGTACAAGATGTGGCATGCGCCTTGGGACTCAACCCAGCACGTGTGAGAGTAGTGGGACTGCAAAGAGGTGTGAATGTCACCAGTGGATGTCTATGTATCACAATCAAATGTCATGCTGCATTTCCATCGTAGGCATATTTTGACTGTCATGTCTCCTGTATCATTTTGAATGCACGGCCTTGACTGAAATCGCAAGGACGCCGCTAAAATTGCAAGGATGCTGGGGATTGAGCAGGTAGCATTATTGTCGATCTTCAGCTCAATCCAGATAATGACTCTTCAGGTAAGGCGGCTCTGCAACCGCACCAAAGTCCACGTGTGGTGCATCATGTTCTTGTTTATGTTTTTTGTTGCTTCATTATCTACACGCTCGCTGTACGGCGCTGTGCTTCATACTGACTTTGACAGGAAAATGCATGCGTGCGCCCAACAATAAAACCAGAAACGGATCTGGTATTCCAGTTGATTGGGCAGTCGCAAGACCGAGGCAGTGCCCTCATGCGTGGTAAATACACGCGGAAAACAATTTCAGTGTCGCGACCTTCCAAAGCTTACAAGGCAGGCCCGCCGCCGAGACTGGACCGCATCGAGGCCAAGCAGGGCGATGTATTGGCTTTGTCAGCTGAAGAGCAGAGCAATTTACAGGCGAGCAACGGAGAGGTACACAGGGGGGTGGTATCAAGAGCGGAGAGCGGGGAGGATAATGCCGGAGAGTTTGCGTTGAATCATTCAAGGCCCGGCGCGCTACGGCGCGATGTTTCTCCTGAGGTTGATCGCAATGCACAAAAACAGCCAGGAGTAAGGCTAGCTGTGGGCGAGGATGAAAAGGTTGAGATGGCCAAAGAGGGACGCGTATCTCCCGAAGCTTCATTCGATGCTTATGGCAACACATGGGATCAGGCGAATTGTGAAGGGAAACTTGTCAATTTGGGAGAGTCACAGAAGTCATCGTTGCACAACATGTCACAGAGCCCGGAAATGTCAATAGATAGTGACGCACCTGCTATCCCCCTGGGAGAGATTGTGTCCCCCAGACTTGCCCATCCTAAGACGTCCCTGGCCAATGCGGCTGAAGAAAGCGGATGGCAGGTGGAAGGCGATGCTTTATTGATGCAGGCAGTTAAGCAGCAGGTTATGGAAACCGTAGAGCAGCAGCAAAGTGACAAGCAACGCGACAATTTGAAGATCGAACGTAACCAGATAGCCAGCGTGGCTGACAAAAACCTGGACGTAGAGGCAGCATCATCTGCTCCGAGAGAAGTCTGCCCGATATCTCCGGTGCCGGAGCTGCCTGGGAAAGAAAGAACACTGCCAGCACGCAGCATCAGCGACAGACCAACGCAATTGCATGAATTAGGAAACCGCATCCCAGAAATTGAGCTGTCGATTGGCTGCAAAATGGCTGCGATTGATGTAATGAAACATCTCATCGGCCGCATTTTCGACCTGGATGAGGCTGCTACATCCAACGCTATCGCGATCATGGAGCATAATCCCGCATTGGCCGCCGATGAAATACTCAATACGTTACTGACGCACTTGAAGAAAGACGCTCTGGGCATCCCTCGCGGCACCACCGGCAAAGAGTGCTCTGTCAGCGTAAGGGTTACTGCAAATTTTGTTCCAGGCGCAAGTTTAGGAGAAATAGATGCACAGGGCGGAATTACGTCACGCGACTCCAGCCCTGCCGGGAACAAAGACATGCTGTGGCTAGTGAAAGGCGATGTCTTGGTCACGCAGTTCTGCGGCGACCGTGGGTGGGCTTGGGGCACTTGTGTCAAGGAATCTGATCGCAATTTGTAAGTATTGCTAAGCAATAGTCCACGGTTTACGGGAGTCTCGTGCTGACTGTTGTTGAATTTTGCAGGGAGAGTAATGTTGGAGCAGACCGCAAAGAGAAGCGTTTGGGCCGCTGTGGCTGGTTTCCTTGGGATTTTGTGGATGTTATCGGTTCCCCAGTTCTCCTACGAGAGTTGCCACCGGCGCTACTACAGGTGTTCGTTAGATGCTTTGATTTCCTATGATCGTTCTCGGCCAGGCCAAAAGTTTGACACTTGATTCTCAGCCCTACGCAATTGCTGGGTATGCGTTGTTTGATGAGCAAGGCTAACAGACATGTCGCGTTGGATCACCGAAACAAAAAATAGAGCCTTTCCTCGGATGGCTGCAGAATGGCGCTGTGCGTATGTGGGTGGGATGCCGACCGTGAAAACGCCATGTCAATTCGACCAGGTCAGGTGATTCAAGTCTCGGAATTTGCAGAGCATTGGTCGCGCGGCCAAATCTGGGAAGACCCGCAGGTGGCCACGATGCACACGTACCTCCATATGCACGCATACGCACAAGTAAGGGTGGAGAGTGCCTCTGACCCATGCGAAACCCGTATGATGGTGATGGTGACGCACAAGTCTGCATGCATAATTTCTTGAGTAGGTGGCGGATGTCAAACAAGAACGCAATGCGCGGTGGTTTCCAACCAAATTTGTCGTTTCTCTTGTTCCAGAGGGACATGAGGAGCAAGAAACACGACACAGCCGCAATGATAATGCGAAAGAGAAGAGAACCCATGCAATGGACAATGGAGAAGTGCCGCGCCTGAACGGTCTCAGCAGCCACTCGCCTTACCTGCAACGCCAACAACAGCAACAGCACATGGCACATGATGCTCGTTTCCATCCTGCACCAGCACCATCTTCGCGCAGCCCGAGAACATCATCCCCCCGCCTGTCCGTGCCAATGGAATCTCCGTTTTTGTCGGCTGCTCACAGCAGCCCCCCGCACTCCTCGCCTGCGCCGAATATGTCAAAGGTTCAAGGCACGCCTGGGCTCAAAGCTGGCTTGATGGTAGAGCTTCACTCACTCAAAGGTGCTCCAGAGCATAATGGTAGGAAGGGAAAACTTGTGGAATATTCAGAGTCAGACGACCGTTGGCATATAGAAATGTACGACGGCAGTGTTTTGGCGTTACGGACCGTTAATCTGCGACTGCTCAATGACGGGAGACCTGCCCTACATGCTTATGCACCTCCGCGCTCGCAGTCGCCAGTGCGAAGCAGGTCGCCATTTAGCTTGGGCAATGCGCTCCCGATGGGTCCGGTCTATGTGGTCGGGGACGAAGTAATGCCACCACCCAGAGATATATACTCAGAAAATTACAGGACACAATCGGGATTCAGCGATGATCTCCCAGCACCAACATCTGCAGGAGAAGTGAGGAAGCGTGTTTTAGGCTTTGAGGCATTGTTGACGCCTGTAGCTGCACCTTCGCCATCTGCTGTACACATTGCATCAACTCCCCGCAGCCAAGCGACCAGCTCCCCGGCAGCGGCTGCCCGCACAGCTTTACAGGTTGTATCCGCAGCGTGAGGGTGGCAGTGTGTATATGTCTCATCTGTGTCAGAGCCAGTGGGATGCATGTATTGAGGCAGGAGTTGAGTTTGGCTTGCATCGTTGACACAAACTGCTATGCTTCTGACACGATCTTTTGCACATTTCACACGTGCGTGCTGCAGAATCCCTTTCCAACCCCCAAAATCAAGCAACGGCTCCCAGGTGTTGGTCCAAGGGAGAGCCTGTCGCCAGGTTCAGCAGGGGGGGCGTGGGTGGCGTCTGGAGCAGGATTGACAGAGGAGCAAATGAGACAGACGATGTCGACAGCACAGTCGAGTTTGAGTGAGTCGTCTCCAAAATTCAAAGATTTGAGACTGCCCCCGAGACCAATGCTAGCGCCGCTTGCAGGCGGAGCAGCAAGGAGACAGCCACCAAAGAAATTGCAGAACCTGGCAGATGGTGCCGAGGCATCCACACACAAATCTATGCCCGTTGACCCCGGCACCCCAGGACGGACGGCACGAGGACGGGCTGCGCTGCTTTACGACGAGGACGAGGTCGTGAATCTGTGAGCGCTTGACGCCTGATGCTTCGTTTGTGTAGAGAGTTTGCGATCGCAATAGATGAATACACAGCGCCTTGCACGTGGCACAGATGAGAAGAAATGGCAAGATTCGTTGCTGTTGTTTCCACAGACCTTTCACCCCGTGCCCAGGCAGTTTACTTTTACAGGGAATCGGCCGTACATCGCATTGACGCGGAGGGCGTTGCGTCTGCTCCCTCGGGGTCGTGGCTGTGATTGTCGCGCGCTGTGTCCGTGCCCTTTCACTGGCTCCTCCGCGTCGAGGGGTCTTGTACAAAGATTAGCGTGTATGTCCGCCTTCGTTGCCCAGGGCCAAACGCCCCTCTGTGCACCCCCAGACACTCTCCTGCACCAGCCGCTTCTCTCTCCCGCTTCCCCCCGTCCTGTCGCAACGGACGCAACACACCTCTTTCTTAGCGCATACAACAAAGTCGATGCACACCCAGCTCCAGGTTCCATGCAGGGCACGACAATCGGACACGGCAAAGCGTTTGCGCTTCCATTGCATGCAACGTGCGTCTGCAGTGCTGCAGACTCCCGTGTATGCGCGCAAACGAGCGCAGCGTTCGGTAGAAAAAGGCGGCAATAGGTCGGTACCATTGTCTCTGCGTGCCCAGGGCATTGCGGGAGAGAAGGGCCACGGTTGCCGTGCTCTCGCAAGGTTCGGCAAAACTTTGGCTTGTCAGAGCACTGGAAAGCAAGAGAGAGGGGTCGTTGAGCAACATGTGCAGGAGAGAGAGGGAGAGAAAGAGAGAGAGAGAGAGA
>Ga0115006_10003101_pt1 | contig 11196 bp, 5 predicted proteins | sample ArcOceMetagenome_3_FD_88943 | JGI IMG/M metagenome (GOLD analysis project Ga0115006, IMG submission 88943) | Marine eukaryotic phytoplankton communities from Arctic Ocean - Arctic Ocean- Svalbard ARC20M Metagenome | ecosystem: Environmental > Aquatic > Marine > Oceanic | place: Arctic Ocean...
AGGAGGAGTGGGCGGTGGCGGAGAGGGCGGCGGCGGAGTGGGTGGTGGTGGCGAGGGTGGTGGTGGCGAAGGGGGTGGCGGAGAGGGCGGTGGCGGAGTGGGCGGTGGCGGAGTGGGCGGTGGTGGAGAGGGCGGTGGCGGAGAGGGCGGTGGCGGAGAGGGCGATGGCGGAGAGGGCGGTGGCGGAGAGGGCGGTGGCGGAGAGGGCGGCGGCGATGGCGGCTGCATCGGCGAAGGTGGCTCCGGCCGGAGGATGGTGCACGTCGCGCCGTTCATGCAGTCCGTGCTGGCCATGCTCGCGCCGTTGCCGTCGCCGTCCACCACGATGCTCGCCGTGCTGCCCGTGACGGTGCAGTTGGTGCAGTAGAGGGGCGAGTACGCACCGCCTCCCTCGCTGAGCTCGATCGAGCCCGCCCAGGCGTTGGTGGTCGGGCCGCTCACCTGCACGCCGATCAGGGTCGCGTAGCAGTAGTCGACGACCGTATCGCCCTGTGACCACATCTGGCCGCTGGTGACCTCGACGTAGCCGCTGCCCTGGTCGACCCAAACGTCGAGTGTGCCGTCGTTGTCAGTGCCGTCGCCCGTCACGATCCTCAGGCACTCAGTACCAGAGGGTGGTGAGGGCGGTGGCGGAGAGGGCGGTGGCGACGGCGGCTGCGTCTCGTCAAGCCGCCGGCCAGACTCGAGGCGGCTGGCTCCTCTGGAACCCACAGCTCCATCGACGAGCGGTGCGCCCGAAGCGCGCGCAGCCGCCGCGTGAGTCGTGCTCAGCACGGCGAATAGCAGCAGGAGCGCCGGCCGGGTGCTCCGAGCCGGCGGGTGCTCCGCTCGTGGTCGCATGGTTCGCCGTCTCCTTCGACCGAGCCATGCTCGCCATGAGTGAGCCCACGAGCACGAAGGGTAGCCGAGCTCGATTGGCAGGCCCAGCTCGTCTGAGCGTCGACGTCGGGCGATCCGACCGTCTGTCGGCGTCTGCCTCCCTGGGAGAAGCGGACGCCACAGGAAAAAACAGCCTGGCGGCTGTGTGCCTCCGTGTGGAGCGGAAGGTCCAGGCTCACAGCATGAGCTTTCGGAGCTGCAGCTCTGTGGACGTTGCTTGGGCGGGGCCATCCTGCGGGGCGCGTGGAGACGCCAGGCGCGAGCCTTCAGGCCCAGCCCGGCGCTTTTGCCTGCGTCGACCCAAACTTGTTTTTCGGATGGTGGTTTCACGCTTCACGCGTGTTTTTGCTTTTTGAGGTCAAGAGATCAAGCTCTGTAGGTTGGCGTGTATAGCCATAGGGTGTCCCGTCTCATCTACAGACCGTGATTACCTAGGAATTAATCTGGTCCAGAGATCCCTGCCGGCACTCATGTAAGATCGAGTGTTTCTGTGCGGGCCACGTGCTCCCTGGTAGGAGTGTGGTAAAGCAAGCAAGCAAGCAAGCAACTAACTAATTAACGCGGTATCACGCAGAAAAAACGGTCTGTAGATAAGACGGGAAAACCTATGGCTACACTCGCCCAAACCACAGACACAAACCGAGAGAGACTCAAAGTGACATGACCCCCACCCATACCAATCGCCCCCATGGCGCCATCACGCAGTAGGCGTCACACTGCCTTGTTATGGTCTACAGACCCCCCCACGTGCTAAAGCAGCACAATGTTCATATCCATGCGACTCGTCGGGGGCACCGACGCGCACCATCATGCTCTCAGCTCTCGCCACCGCAGACGTCTGCACCTCGCCGCTCCACTGGTCCGGCGCCAAGAACCTGTCGCTCACCGTCGGCAACACGACGCGTCAGTTCCGCCTCTCGACGCCCTTTGCCGAGCGGCCGTGCCTGCACAAGCCGGCGACGCCCGCCTGCGGAGTCGGTCCGCCCTTGCAGCCCTCGCCGCTCGTGATCTACTGGCATGGGTGCAACGGCCACATGCCGCTCCTCGACTACAACCTGCAGATCTCCAAGCTCGAGGAGGAGGCTAACTCGCGAGGCTGGTTTGCCATGACGCCCATCGGCACGCGAATGAGCTTTGGCAACGGAGAGTTCGGCTGGAACAGCGACGGCATCACATGCGGCGCCGAGGGCGTCGACGATGTCGCGTTCGCCGAGGACGCGAACGCGAGCAGTCGTTAGGGCTTTGTCGTGGGCCGCGCCCACAGACAAGCTAACTGGCAGCGTTAGCCTTTAGCTAGCTACTTTACCGTGCGACCGTCGGTGGTCCGACCCTCGTCAGGCGATGATCGCGGCGAACGCCGACTCTCAGCCGCCAGTCGCGGTACACGCCGGCTGCCTCGAAGAGCGCGCGCGGCGCGAAGCGTCGCGTGAAGTTGCGAAAGACGCCGCGCGCGAGGCGCCTCCGGTCGCTCGTCGCACGCAGCGCACGGTAGGCCGCCGGTAGCTCGGCGAGCGGCGCGAAGGTGATCAGGCCGTCGTACGCGGCCTCGTCGCGCGGGTGCGCGCGCTCCGAGAGGAGGAGCCTCCCCGCGCTGAGGACGCGCGCCGCGCGGAAGGTGACGGGCGCGTGGCCGCTCTCGCAGCCCTTGTGAAGGTTGAGGAAGAGGTCGTGGCGCGAGAGCACGCGCGCCAGAGCGCCCTCGTCCCACGCGGCGTAGGTCGCCTGCAGGCTTCCGCCCAGCGCGCGCTTGAGCTCGCCCCAGCAGCGCTCCCGCTTGCCCACGCCCTGCACGGCACCCAAGAAGAGCAGCGCGTCGCTCGTTACGTCGCTGTTGCCTGTGCGCGGGCCCCCGCCGGTCGACGACCCGCCGGCGCCGCTGTTGGCGTGCTCTGGGGGGGCGCTCCTGAGCTGTGCGTCTGCATGTGCGTCTGGCTCCGCTGGTGGCGCCGGTGGCGCCGGTGAGCCGCCGCCCAGAGCACCCGCGGCGTGGAGGTAACCCGGAGGGACGAAGCGAACGGTGCACGGGAAGGCGCGGCGTGTCACCGCCTCCATGTTGTGCCACGAAAAGTCCCAGATCTCGTCGACCTTCCGCCGGTCGAGCGCGTATTGATGCGTGGGCTCCGTCTGGTACCAAACGACGCGCACGCGCCGCCTGCGCAGCTGCGCCCACGGCTGCGAGTGGACGCCGTTGATGCCGACCCAGATGAAAGTGTCGCCGGCGCTCAGCCGCGCCAGCTCGCGGTGGTAGCGCAGCGAGAAGCCGACGCCGGCGCGCGTGGCGCAGCGCGCGTGTCGGAAGCCCTCGAGCAGCGTGCCCATGACCGGCCAATACAAGAAGGACAGCCGGCCGTCGTGGTTGCGCTCCCCTTGCCAGAGCAGCACGGTCGGCTGCTGCGAGGCGTTCTTCTGGGCGACGTCAGACAGCGGCGCAGCGCGCTCGTGTGCCGCGCGCGTCTGCTGCACGCGCGCCTCAAACCAGCTAGCGGACGAGCAGCAGCGCGGGCCGCAGTGTGTGCCACACCATGCCACACAGCGGCCCGTGCCGGGCGTGGGGCAGTGGTTTCCGCGCGTGACTTGTCGCATGGTCATCTCGATCGGAGCGAACGCAGCCAAACTCAATCAGCAGAAAAGTTAGAAAATAGCTTCAAGAAGACTGAGTCAGTGACAGTTAGCATCACTCGCTCGAGAGACTCTTGCTCATGTTTTTCTCGCTTTGTCCTTTGTCTGCGTCCGGCGAGCCACACTTTTGCAACGCGGCGTATTTGGAATTTGCGCCGTCCGGCGCGTCGGTTTGCATGTGACGTCTGCGCCGAAGAATCCCTGTGTAAGCATCTAACCAGAACGACACTATCCATCACCCGAGATTGCACCACGCGCGAGTCCGGTGCCAGCGCAACGCCATGGGAAGGTTTGCTCTTCAGATGGTCTTGCCAGACACGGGCATGGTGATTGAGCCGGCTTTTTCGGGGTCATAGGCGAGCGGTGCCTCGCGCAGCGCTGCGAGCGGCTTTTCAGCAGCCGCTGAAGTGTATGCGTAGTCCGTCAGCGCCTCGGCCATGATGATCGCCGCCGCTGCCGAGGCCTTGCTGTCCGACTTCTTGACGGCTGCTTCGAGGGCCGAGCTGCGCTTCTCAATCGAGGCTGCCAGCGTCTGGAGAGCCTCGCCGCTCGAGAGCGTGACGAGCGCGCTCGACGCCTTGATGATGCGCACCACGTCCTCCTTGTTGATCTCCAGAGTCGCCACGCGCGGCAGCGTGGCGGCAAACTCCTCCAGCGTTGGCTTCACGTCGGCTGGCACGCTAGCCGTGGGCTGAGCGAATTCCGTGAGCGCGTTCTCGAGCTGCAGCTTCTGGTAGGCGCTGATGCCGGGCGAGCCGACCGCAAACATCCGCCCTCCAACCATGCCCTGCTTGGCAAACTCGCCCTCGTCCGCCAGCGCCGGCAGCGCCGGCACGCAGAAGGCCGCGGCAGCTGCTCCTCTGAGCAGTGCCTGCCTGCCGATGGGCGGCTGCGGGACGAGCAGGGCCGGGAAAGCAGCAGCCGCGAGGACGAGCATTCTATAAGTCACGAGGAGCGACGAGGGGCGACGGCGACGCGAAGCGCGATTCGTCTCGCGCTCTCACGGCGAGGTCCTCCGCAATTCTAACACTTAGAAAGATTTCTGCAGTTTTTACCCGCCTGGCCTGGCCCTAAGTCGACCTACGGCTCACGGCCAACCAGGTAGGTAGGTAGGTAGGACTGGAGCAGCCTGGCCAGATTGACGTCTGGTCCGGGTCCGGGAAGAAGCCATAGCAGCATCTGAAAGTGTTGCTTACCCTATTCCACCGGTACGCGTCACGTCCTTGCACCACCGCCACGACGGCGCTCTAGTCATGGCATGAACTGCAGCGCACAGGCACTGCGATATGAGGCTTTCAACCTCTCTAGTCAGGATCATCTTCCAACAAGCGCGGAGTGAAGAGCTACACCTCGATAAGCGCGTCAATCGCTGGTCAATCGCCACCGCCACGCACCATGCGGGAGCCTTCCCGCACTCTGCACCACCGCCACGACGGCGCTCTAGACCGTCATGTTATGAGTCGTGGCGCGTCGGTACCGCGCTTTGAGGCTTTCAAACTCTCTAGTGAGAATCATTTAAACAAACGCGTACTGAAGAACTACACCTCGATGAGCACGTCAATTGCAGCCATCTATCAAGAGCGGCCGTGCATGAGGAGCAAGTTTAAAGCGCGGAATCGGCACTTCTCGGGCCCATGAGCTCGGATTGATGTGAAACTTCGACCCATGCACTCGTGGCTGAGCCGTACAGCTCGGTACAGGTGCGTATGGGAGCTCTACTGGCCGTCTTCTACTCAGACAGCCGCGTACCGCGTGCTGGGGCGGCTTGCACGAGCGGCACGGTGACGTCACGAAGAGGCCGCGAGACGCATCTCCACGACTACACGCGGCCACCTGCATCTTTGGGCGACGAAGTGGGCGGATTGAGCACCTCGCTGGGCCTCTCTGCAAGTCCCCCACTGATACTCTCGACCGAATCGGTCGTGGTCATGGAGTGTAAGGGCATGAGCACAGCGATTGCAACCCGGGCGGCCTCTCCCCGTAGACCTCAGTAGGTGCTGCAGTTGACGTGTTCATGCCCTTCCTCTCTACCACCACGGCTGAGTCGGTCGAGAGTATCAGTGGGAGACTTGCAAAGAGCCCCAGCGAGGTGCTCAATCCGCCCACTTCGTCGCCAATACACGTAGTGCTGCGTCAGCAGCCATGCACATGCGTCTCGCGGCCTCTTCGTGACGTCGCCCGCGGGACCCGGGCAAACCGCCCTAGCACGCGACACGCAGCTTTCGGGGTGGAAGACGGCCGGTAGAGCTCCCGTTCGCACATGGTCCGGGCTGTACGGCTTAGCCACGAGCGTGTGGGTCAAATTATCACCTCAATCCGAGCTCATGGGTCCGAGCAGTGCCGGTCTTGCGCCTTGTATCTGACATCTTGTCCCGAATCGGTCGTACTGAGTGCAATCGACGTGCTCATGCCCTTCCACTCCACCACTACGACTGATTCGGTCCAAAGTATCAATAGGGGACTTGCAGAGAGCCCCAGCGAGGTGCTCAATCCGCCCTGTTCATCGCTCAAAGCTGAAGGTAGCCGTGTGCAGTCGTGCCGATGCGTCTCACGGCCTCTTCCTAAGTCACACCGTCCGCGGCAAGACGCCAGAGAACACATAACGCGGTTTTCGGAGTATAAGACGGCGTGTAGAGCTCCCATACGCACACGTACCGAGCTGTACGGCTCAGCCATGAGCGTGTGGGTCAAAGTATCACCTCAATCCGAGCTCATGGGCCCAAGAAGTGCCGGCTTTACGCTTGCGCCTGACAATTTGCTTCGTACGGCCTCTCCCGATAGGTGCAGCAATTGACGTGCTCATCGAGATGTAGCTCTTCACTACGCGTTCGTTGGAAGATGACCCTCACTAGAGAGGTTGAGAGCCTTGCAGCGCGGTATTGACGCGTCACAGCTCATGACATGAGGATCTAGCGCACCTTCGTGACGGTGATGCAAGTGTGCAGGAAGGTGCATGTGGTGCATGGTGCGCGTGGCGGTGCCAATTGACGCGCTGATCGAGATGTAGCTCTTCACTACGCGTTTGTTGGAGGATGATCCTGACTAGAGATGTTGAAAGCCTTGCAGCGCGATGCCAACGCGTCTCAGCTCAATACATGACGCCGTCGTGACGCTCGTACAAGTCCTTTCACAGTGAAATGTACCATGCAAATAAATATAGAGCAAGCGGAAAAATGGCCTTTCACGTCGGCCACCTGAAGCCACCTGGTCGCGACGGCTTGTTTCTGTGCTTACAATACGGCTCATGGATTCGGGCTACCCCGTAGCATGCAGAAATGCTACGGTCCAGGCCATGATCATTTGTTTGTGATTACATGTGTGCGGGCTGACAGCCATGGATACATGGCTGCGCTGCGCGGCGCGGTGCTTGGCGACGAGAAACGTCTTTCGCGGCTTTTCTGCGTGGATGTACGCCTCCTGCCGCCTTAGGCGACCTCGGCCGCGGTAGAAAAAATAATTTACGCGCGGTTGAAAAACCATGTCGGACGCGGGGCTCAATCAACCAACCAACCAAGGGTAAACAGAGCCCTTGCGTAAGTTCGGGAAAACACTTTACCCCGCACCTACCCAATTTTCTTTCGTGCGTCTTGTCCAGCAGGGGAAGGACAAAGCGTTTCACATTTCTACGAAAGCGCCACGTGTTGCAACCCCCTGGCGCCTAATTAGCGGCCCAGGTCGACAGCCCATTACCTCTCCTCATCCGACATCGCTCCCGACATCCTTAGACATGCTCTCGACGGCTTTCGCGACTCGCTCGGCGCCGCGCGCCCGCTCGGTGGTCATGGAGACCGCTGCTGACCTTGAGGCGCTCGCGGCCAAGCTCAACCCGACGGTCGGCTTCTACGATCCTCTGGGTCTGGCGCAGGCGGGCATGGGCGAGGCCGGCAGCCTCACGAGCGAGGAGGCGGTGATCGGCTTCCTCAGGGCGGCCGAGATCAAGCACGGGCGCGTGGCGATGGCGGCGTTCGTCGGCTTCATTGTCCAGTCCAACGGCATCTGCTTCCCGTGGGACCTGACCTTCACCGACCACATCTCGCACGCGTCGATCGCGGCCGCCGGCGGGCCGGCCGCGCAGTGGGACGCGCTCCCCACGGCGTCCAAGCTGCAGATCTTCGGCGCGATCGGCTTCCTGGAGGGCTGGGGCGAGAACCGCAAGGCGCTCGAGGCGCAGGGCCAGAAGCACTACATGAAGGGCGGCAAGCCGGGATACTACCCGAAATTTGGCGTGACCACCGGCATGACGCCGTCGCCGTTCCACCCGATGCCGCTCGACCTCTTCGACCCGTTCGGGCTCACGAAGAAGATGTCGCCCGAGAAGAAGGAGAAGAGCCTCCTCGCAGAGGTCAACAACGGCCGCCTGGCCATGCTCGGCATCATGGCGTTCATGGCGGAGAGCAAGGTGCCCGGCGCCGTGCCCGCGCTCGCGGGCAAGGTGGCGCCGTACGGCGGCGAGGTGATGGCGCCCTTCGCCGCGAGCGACGCCTCGCTCCCGTTTGTCACCGACATGCTCAAGTACACGCTGCCGAATGTTTGAGATGCGCCCGCGACGGTCGCCATGGACGCAGACGCAGGCGGAGAGAGCTTGTTGCAGACGGCCGCACAGGGAGACTTTCCCGTGCGGCAGACCTCTCCCGTGTTTGTGAGCGTGATGTATACAGAGAGTATGAACACGGAAACAAGTCGCCCGCAATTTACCATCTCTACCTGATCATCAGAGGAGCGGGCTCTTGACAGGCGGCGTCGCCTCCCGTCGGGTTCCTAGTCGGGTTGGATCGTACATCGCCATCTCCATGGCGTCGAGCCCGCCGCAAAGCTTCGTGAGCGCCGCCAGCACGACGCACCCCGCCACCGTGCCGAGCCCGACGGTCGCCGGCCTCGCGACGAGCGCCGCGACGAGCAGCGCCACGGCGGCGCCCCAGCCGACGAGCGCGCCGACGTATTCGAGAGGCAGGCTTGCACGCGCCACCACCGGCACGTCGTCGCCAGCTCCGCCGCCGGTGGCCGTGGCTGTTGTGGTGGCGGCGGCTGGCGCGGCGATGGCGCCGAGCCGCGCCTCCTTGTCGGCCCAGCGCTGCTTGAGCAGCCGGCCGATGTCAGCCTCGTACTTGCTGAACGACGACGAGGCGGCGGCGGCGGCGGCGCCGCTGCCACCATTGCTCGGTGGTGGTGGCGGCGGCGGCGGTGGCTTCGGCAGCTCCGACGCCGGCGTGCGCCGCACGTGCACGCGCACGACGCGCGGCAGCGTGCCGCGCAGCAGCGACCTCTCCGACGGGCGGCCGTCGCCGCGCCCCGCCGCCCGCTCGGCCACCGCCTCCGGGTGGAGCTCGTAGGAGACGGTCGCGTCGTACAGGGCATCGAGCGACGGTCCGAGCGTCTGCAGCGCGGCGGCGAGGCCGGCGGCGCGCGGGTGGAGCACGTGCTCGTACCGCGGCAGCCCCTTGGCCTCGGCGTGCGCGTGCGACTTGGCGAGGTTGGTCGGCGAGATGTCGGTGCCCTCGGGGAAGATCAGGAAGGCGATCGGCCGCCGCGAGCGGACCGCGTCGGCGAGCGTGCGGCGCAGGCTCGCCAGGTCGGCCTCGCGGCTGCTGCGCGAGAGGAAGACGAAGAGGAAGGCCTGCATCGCCCACCCAAACGGACCGGCGCTCTTGAGCGGGGCCTTGAGCGCGATGCAGAGGCTGCCGGCCCAGGCCCTGCGCGTGGCGAGGCTCCACAGGAAGAGCCAGTCCAGCCGGCAGTGGTGGTTGCACATGAGCACGACGACGCGATCGGCACGGTGCTGCGGCGCGCCGGTCACCTCGACGCGCACGCCCATCCACCACTCGATGAGCGCCGCCGCCAGCGTGAACCATGCCCACTCGACGAAGCGCGCGACCGAACGGTAGGCGCGGCGGAGCGGCGGGACAAAGATGAGCGGCACAAACGGCAGGATGACGTGGACGGAGCCGATGGTGGCCGTTATCACGAGCGTCAGCAGCAGGAGTGCGCCGCGTAGTTTGTCCGAGAGCATCGCCGTGCGCGGCTATGCACATGTTTTGCATGGGACACAGCCAAAACAGGGACTCAGCTAAACTGACACCCAGTTTCCCAGCTGACCTTGTCGTCCCGCCGCCGCACTAGCCATGTTCTCCCAGAGCACGACCGGCGTGACCGACCCGGCCGAGCTCTTCACCATCCTGAGGCAGCTCGGCGCGGGCAGCTTCGGCACGGTGTGGCTGGCCGCCGAGAAGCAGAGCGGCAGGGTCGTGGCGATCAAGGTGCTGACGCTCGCGCCGAAGAAAAATAAGCGGGGCGACGACCGGCTGCAGGACCTGCGGAGGGAGATCGCAATGGCGCGCACCGCCGGGGACCATCCGTCGCTCGTTCGCTTCCACGGCAGCTTCGTGACGCCGCTGCTCGAGGCCGTGTGGATCGTCATGGAGGCGTGCGAGTGCTCGACGCTCGAGGTGATGCAGGTGCTCGACGAGCCGTTCAGCGAGAGCGCCGTGCGCGCCGTGCTCGGCGGCGTGCTGCGCGCGCTCGTCCACCTGCACGGCGAGCACGGCATCATCCACCGCGACGTCAAGGCGTCCAACGTGCTGCTGAGCGCCGCCGGCGAGGCCAAGCTGGGCGACCTCGGCGTGGCGGCGCAGCTCGGCTCGCTGGTGGACAAGCGCTCGACGTGCGTCGGCACGCCGCTCTGGCTCTCGCCCGAGCTCATCTGCGGCTCGTACGACACGCAGACCGACGTGTGGTCGCTGGGCATCACGGCGATCGAGCTCGCCGAGCTCTACCCGCCGCTCTTCGAGGTGTCGTCGATGTCGCGCGCGATCTACCTGATCCCGACGTCGCCGGCGCCGTGCCTGCGGCGGCCCGAGCTCTTCTCGGCCGCGTACGCCGCCTTCCTGACGCGCTGCCTGCAGAAGGAGCCGGCGCGCCGCGCCACGGCCGCGCAGCTGCTGCGGGACGACCCCTTCATCGCTCCCGCCGCGACCGCGCAGCTCGGACGCCCCGCGCTGCTCGCGACGCTGCGCCAGTTTGCCAAGGCGCGCAGTGCGGCGGCGGCGGCGGCGTCGCCCGACGGCGGCGGCGGCGGCGGCGGCGGAGGCGGTGGCGGCGGCGGCGGCGGCGGCGGCGGCGGCGGGCTGCCACATGCCGAGGGCGGCGGCGAGGGCGGCGCCTGCCCGTACCCGACGCCGCGCGATGGCTTCGTGGAGCTCTCGGCGCTAGCGACGCTTGCCGACGGCGGTGGCGCGGGCGGCGCGGGCGCGGCGGTGGGCGGGCTGCAGATTGTCAACGGCGTGCCCAAGCTCAGGCCGGGCGGCGGCGCGGGCCCCGCGTGCTACCTGATCCTGACCGAGGCGAGCGGCGGCGCCTTCCTGATGCAGTGGAGCGAGACGCCCGTCGACGGCGCGCTCGCCGCGTACACGCCCGCCAAGCCGCCGCCGCGCTTCAAGCTCACCACCAACGGCGGCCGCTCCGAGCTGCGGCGCGGCGTCGGCGGCCCGAACCGGAAGCGGTTCTACGCCGCGTGGGCGAGCTTCGTGCGCGCCGCGTTCACGAGCGCGGCGACCTTCTTCTTCATGTCCAACGTCGCGGCGTCGCCGGTCGCCATCTACCTCTGCCGGGTGAGCTCCGACCGCGACAACAAGAAGGCGGCGTCTGCCAAGAACGTGCGCAAGGTGATGGTCGGCACCTCGACCAAGCTCGACGGTGTCTGCG
>Ga0115006_10003102_pt1 | contig 11194 bp, 12 predicted proteins | sample ArcOceMetagenome_3_FD_88943 | JGI IMG/M metagenome (GOLD analysis project Ga0115006, IMG submission 88943) | Marine eukaryotic phytoplankton communities from Arctic Ocean - Arctic Ocean- Svalbard ARC20M Metagenome | ecosystem: Environmental > Aquatic > Marine > Oceanic | place: Arctic Ocean...
CAATCATTCGTACACCTTGACAAGCTTTTGCATTCCGGCACACCATTTGCAATTCGTCTCTCAAGAGGTCGAAATGCAAAAATAGTGCCATGTCGAGAGCGCTCGTGTGCGCGGTTGCGTTCAAAGCTATGCAGGTTGTGATCAAAACTGACGTTGAAAATGCGTATTTGTGTGTGTGTGTGTGTGTGTGTGTGTGGATGTGGATGTGTGACTGCCGATGTGTGTCTCTGTGCACGTGTCCTTTTTTGCAAAGCAGGGGCATGCGACTTGTCGGACTGCTCGATGGCGAGTTCATGAATAGCAGAGAGCACAGGGTAAATCAGAAACGACGAAAGGAAAAGCCGCAGATCACAAAGCAGCAACGTCTCGTGATGCGTATGCAGGCGTGGGCTCGTGGGTCTCGCCTTCTCTCACTTTCTCTCGCCCCAGCACAACATGCTCTCAAATGGCGCGCATGCCAACGCGGAATTGCTGTTAAGAGTGCCACTGGCATAATAATGGTTTGGATACTTTTGAGCAGTGAGAATCTGACCTAGTGTGATTTACCACAGGTATCTTGTCCGCAAGGACATGAACATCCGTAAAATGCAAGGCCTGGAGTGGGGTAGACGGCAAATGGCCGTGAAGCTGCAGCGGTGGTGGAGGAGGTGAGCTCGCTTCCACCAATTGACTTGTTTCTAGCTTGATTCGTAATGACAACCTCAAATGCGCGATGTGTATTCGCAAACACGCATGTTGTGTGTGCACACAGCGCGTTTGCATCCTCGTGTCCGTGCGCTTACTTTCACCGCATAATCGATTAAATGCGCCCACACAGATACTTACACTGGAGGGAAATGGCCAAGCAACGAAAAGTCATGGGCGGTTTAATGGCTCAGGGGCTATTTGGTCCAATGCAAGTGAGAATCATGGGAAAACGGTGGCTCAGAAAAACCCGCGAACGCCTCCGACGTGAGCTCGAAGCTAAGTCAGCGCTTGTTATCCAGCGACATTTCCGGGGGATGCAGGGCATCAAAAGGGTCCGGAGAATCAAGCAACAAAGACTTGTGGATGCGTGCGTCTCAGTGCAGCGCGCATGGCGCAAAAAGATGGAGTGGATCAAGTTCGTAAAAGAGGAGGAGCGCAAGGCCCTCAAGGAAGCAAATCGCCTTCGCAAAGAATATTTGTTTGGCGGGAAATCAAATGCGGAGCTGCGCAAATTGCGTGAGCACGCGCTTGATGATTTTGAGGAGAATACAAGTGACTTAGGTCGCTCAAAAGCCCACGATCATCTGGACGCCGAAGCGGGTAAAACTGTAAAGCCCATGGAAGCATTTGACACTTGGATGGCTACCCTGCGGGCGCTGATGCAGAAAGAGAAGGAGGATGACGACAGTGAGGGAGCCGCTGCTGCGGCCAAGAAGAAGCGTCCTGGAGGAATAGCTGGGGTGCTGGCGTATACCAAAAACTCGAACCCCGAGCACATTGAGCACTCCATATATGATCAACGAGTGGATGGGTATGCACAGTCAGTAACTTGAAAGCGCGCACGCAGTGCCTCCTCGCGATTGCTGCTAGAAAAGGGCTGAAAGTTGCATCGCGTCATGTGCGAACGTGTGTGGTGAATGTTTTCACCTATTTCCTGCCTCACTCTGTTCCTCTCTTATGCTGGCTTGCTGAATTGCGTGCTCGTCCTCTCTGCGTTTGCGCAGTCCTCAAGGGCCTAACAGGAAATTAATCCTGATTGACATGAAACCGAAAATGCTGCGGTGGCCCTTCGGAGTGAGCGACGATCAGATGGGAAAGCCGCCATGGATGGAGCTGCGCACAGTGTATGTCAGCAAGAACAAGCTCAAGGGGCTGCCATATGATTTTTTCAAGCTCACAAATTTGACTGACCTCAGGTTGGATCACAATCTCATGACGAACCTGGCGGTGACAGTTTCGCAGCTGACGAATTTGCGTACGTTGTGGCTGCACAACAACGAGCTTGAGACTTTGCCGATCGAAGTTAGTGTGTTGCAAGAGCTCAGGTACGCCATGCTTTGTCTGCCCTTTCGTGAAAACTCTTTCTGCTGCAATCGCTTGCTATGGTGTGGCATGGAGTACTGACATATTTTTTCGTGACTCAGCTTTCTGTCGGTCAACGACAACAAAATCCGGGCGATTCCGTTTGAAATAGCTGTCCTGACGAACCTCGCAAAGCTTCCTCTTCACAACAATCCGCCCATCGTGTCGCCTCCGACTGAAATGGCAGCAGTTTCTGAAACCCACGAGGGCTGTTGCAAAGTCCTCGAATATTTGGGGTATGCAACCTCTTCCTCACGTCTGGTTTGATTGTGAGCCAGCGCTCGATAATGCAACCAGGCACACTCCTGACACTTGATTGCCACAGAAAATTTCGCAAAGGTCTCAAGGAACCCTTCGTGCTCGACCTCAGTGGGTTCAGTATCATCAACATCCCCAATCTAGAGCGCGTAGGGTCGTGCCAAGTGATGAATTTCTCCAGAAATGCGCTGAAGACTCTGGAGGAGAGGCTCATGTGGGACACGCACCACAACCTAGCGTGGCACAACAAACTCAGAGAACTCGATCTTTCCTCAAATGCCCTGAAGAAATTCCCGCATGTCTTGACGCGGCTTGTGTCCCTCGTCCAGATAGATGTATCCGACAACAACATTGCCGAACTACCTGCGGAAATTCGCTTTCTGACTCGGCTGATGACTTTGAAGGCGGAGGGCAACCCTCTTTCTTCGCCGACGCTCACTGTAGTGCATGACGGCGTGGAGACCTACGTCATTCGGGGCAGTGAAGCGCATGCGGTGGCTATGGGTATGTCTGCGAATGCACTTAGTGTCACGATTGTACATGCAGGGCCAGTGAGTAGAGTAGGACCAGGAGACATTTATAGCGAGTATAAATGTGGCCCGTGCTTTGGATGCAAGTGCACGCGCGTATCGGCGTGCTTAACTGGTATGCCCAACACCTGTCGCGTGCGAGAACAGGAACCTACAACAAAACACCAGCGTGGCTCAACGACCGGCCGGTTTTTGAGTTGCTCAAGCAAGGCACAGTATCAAAACTTTATCTTGCCGTCGTAAACGGTCATCAAAGCTGGTGTATTGGCCCGAACACGCAGGTCGATGATGCCTTTTTGCGAGTCCATGATGGCGCATTGCTCCCATCAGCCGTGACTTCCACTTGGACAGAGACGCAACCCTCATTACAAGTTGAACGCAGACGCAAGGGGGGAAAGGCAGGTGCGTCAGGCAGTGAATGTGATTTTTAGTACGTGCCCGAGATAGACTACTCTAGATCGTAATGGTCCCATTTACGGGGAGCTATATCCGCAGCAGCACTGTTCCATGTAGTTTTGGTGCACTCTTGTTATATTCGAAGGCAATTCGACGTATGCGACCTCTTCACTTCTCAGTCTGTCCCCTTCCGAGCATAGAACGCCCACGTCTGATTTGTGCGCAATAGTGATTGTTTTTGTATTCTTATTTCAGGTGTTGAAAAGCGCATGTATCGCAACGCCAACATTTCGGTCAAGGGTATAGGGTTGCAGGAGTACTTCACTCGCGTTCTGCAATACAGGGAGTTCAGAAGCATGTGTCTGAAAATGAAAGACGCAATGCAAGCCAACGAGGAGATCGCTGACATGGGAGGTACGCAAAATATCCGCACGCGTGTGTGCACACAAGTAAATATGCGCTCATGCCTGGTCAAGATTGTGCGCACATGCATGTGCGGTATATGCTTGCTTTTGGTTGGCTTGGGCTTTGCAGATGCGTTGTTTGCACGGTTGGTTTGTGCCGTGTGAATGCTCAACCACGGGCATATCAGGACGCTCGGAAGAAGAAAAAGAGGCCATGCGGAGATTCAATCGCGAGAAGTTCAAAGAAGCCTCGCGCAAGCTAATCCTCAATTGCTCCTATCTCTCTCTTGAGATCTTTCCCAAGGTGAATTTTTGCGCTTGTACCGGGAAGCGCCAAAAAGTTGTTTTTCACTTTTGTCAGGCTCGACGTGACCTGGTGGTTGGGGAAATCTTTGACCCCCCCCAGCTCTCGGCCTGCAAGCAGAGTTTATATTGCACGTGTATATTGTCGCCTCTACGAGTTCGTGCAAACACCTTATTCTACTCCCCGTGACCCTATTTCTACTCCCCGTGTCCTTATTTCTACTCCCCGTGACCCTATTTCTACTCCCCGTGCCCTTATTCTACTCCCCGTGACCCTATTTCTACAGGAAATATGCGACCAAAATCTGCGTGAGCTTATCCTGGACAACAATATCCTCGAGGTGAATGACTGGCGAGTCACAGAGGGGTTTGTGAGAGCCGAGACTTCTCTGATCTTGCTCCTTCCGGAGCCACAAAGTCTGCACACTGCAGTTGCTCTTCTCTGCGTGCTCCCATCTGACCACTATGTTAATGTTGCGTCTGTGCATGTACCAATATGCATGCACACGCGCTTCATGTAAAAACCTTTGCATGCGCAGGATCTTCCTTCCCATCTGTTCAAGGTTCCACTGGTTCGACTATCAGTGTGCAACAATAGAATAGTAACGCTTGATGAAAAGGTCGGGGGTCTCAAACGACTAGAAGAGCTGATTGTCTCTGGGAACTACCTTACTACTCTTCCTGCAACACTGAGCAATCTCGGCGCACTGAAGATTTTAGATTTTTCCAAGAACGAAGTGGAAATCCTGCCCGATGCCATTGGGAAGCTGCAAGGCCTGCAATCACTGGATTACGCTCAAAATAAGGTCGAAACCCTCCCAATGTTCTTGACTGGAATGGAAAGCCTGTCGACATTCCGGGGTTCGCGAAATCAAATTAGCAGCCTTGGTCCCACGAACGCGGATTTTACGGACAAAAGTGCGTGTGCGCTAAGCCATATCCCATCTATCACCTGCTTGGATTTAGGCGACAACAAGTTGGACGCAATTCCGCAGCCGCTGCGGGCGCTTACCGCCTTGAAAACACTGAATCTGAGTGATAACCTGTTCGTAGACTTGTCACCTGCCAATGCCATTTTCAATTCGTGGGAGGGCCTGTCAAGCCTGAACCTTCGTGGAAATAGACTGCGCACGCTTCCCACCGAAATGCGCGCCTGTAAACTTCTCGAGACAGTTGACTTGTCGTTCAATTGGTTTGAGGAGATGCCCGTGGGCGTTTGCACTCTTCCGCTGCTAAAGAAATTGGATGTTCGGAAGAATTTTCTTTCACGTCTCCCAGCGGACATATGCATGCTCACGAATTTGGAGGAGTTGGATGCTTCTGAAAATGGTCTGAAGCACGTTGCGCCAGAGCTCCGTATGCTCACGAACATGGTGACCCTCAACTTATCCAAAAACGCGCTTGAGTATCTTCCCCCGGCCCTTGGCATGACAGAAGAGGTTTTGGGAAAGCTATGCAAGTTGCGAGTGCTCGACATTTCGAATAACATATTACCCATGATACCACTAGACGTTGCGAAATGCTCCAATCTCACCGACTTGCATGTTTATGGCAATGGCCTCAAACATCCTGCTTTGATTCGCGCACAGGTTCCGTGTTTTGGGTCTCTCAGTGTCCGCATAGAGGAGGTCTCCGACATTATTTATTTGAACAAACGGAATCAAACGGCACGAAAGTATGGAAACCCCATGTGCACAGTAGGCCTCGAAGGTGGGAAGTCCGGCACAGTGCAGCAGCTGCAAACGACTACGTGCAAAGTGGAAACGAACAATCCTTTCTTCCAGCAATCCTTTCCCTTTGTGATCCGCGATTGTTACCAGACTATGGCCTGCAAGCTCAACACTAAGCCTCTTGACGCGCAAAGACTGGTGGACCAGTCAGCACCTATGACCCCACTGCGGGGATTGCAAGTGCGGATTCCAGTGCTATCTTCTGTGTTGTACCAGCAGCCGGCATTCAATTTTTTCAGCTTTGAGTCGTTGGCCAAAGCTGTTGACGGGTGTTGTGTGCTAATCTTTAGGGCGAATGAAGACATTGTGTGCATGGGGGATAAGGCGGACGCACTGATCATCCTTGTGGCGGGACAGGCTTCCGTGTCACAGACTGAGCCAGATGGCCGGGAAACAATACTGCGCGAGTTGCTGCCGGGGCAGATTGTCGGCGAATTATCTCTCTTGTGCGGAGATCCCTTTTCTGTGACCGTCAGTGCGGTTGAGGACGCTATCGTCGTCAAAGTGCCATTAAGCGCAATGTCGCCGGTTTTCAGAAACCAACCGAACAAGTCTGTCGAGTGTCTTTTATACCATGAGGCTATTGAGTATCATAAGCATGACGCCGAGCGCGCAGAAGAGCAGAAGGATGTCGTGTGGGGCAGCAAAGAGTGGAACAAGCTTCGTGCGAAAGAGAATGAAAGCCTCTACAAGCGTGTGGAGCAGATGTGTCATGCGCACATTTTCTCACATGACCAGACGAACTCTGTAAAATCACGAATACAGACGATTGCAGACAAAATGAATGATAACGGCGAGAGCGTTTATGTCTACGCCAAAGATGAGTCGTACGTGGATTTGAATGTTGCTCTGGACTTTGCCCCGTATGACGAGGTCTCCCACAAGAAAGGAGACCAGGCCCAAGACCCCCAGGACGCAATTGTTCGAACGGACGCTTCGGAAGATACGTCTATGAAGGAAGACATAGGGAAACAGGGTCGAGAGGAAGGCACTGGCGAAGCGGAAGATCACAAAGAAGCTCCATCAGCGGAAGACGCAAAGAGACACGATCCAAACAACGATACCAACGAACCACCAACTGAGGAAGCCACAGGAGACGCAGAAGCGAAGGTTGGCTCGAATGTCAATGAGACACGCCAAGCGCCAGAAAACAGTGCCGCGCCGGGACCTGCGCAGGGTCCGAGCAATTTCAAGCTACCACCGAATCCCTCGCTGAAAATGCGCTTGCAATTCTTCTGCAATGACAGGGTCGAACCGTTCAGGTCTTCCTGCTGTTGGGCTAATCGTATTCACTGTGCACCTTGATCCGTGTACGATCGTGGCTTTGCGCTCTGTCCCTGTGTGTTGAACATGTGCCTGCCGGCCAATCCCTGACTCAGAAGCTCGCGACAGGGTGGCACTGCGCGAAATCGCTGAGGCAAAAGAGCCGGACAAATACGCCATTGCTATGCTCAGAAGCTGCACTGCTGGCGTTTCCGCCCATTCCGTGCGCAAGACACCGGAAGGTGCGTGCTGTTTTGTTTGAGTGCATTCGTGCTCCTTCTGGTACGATCACAATGGGGTGTACAGACGCTATTTACCCATGCTTGCATGTCTTCTGCATTCGCCGGTATATGCTGAGTGGCTCTCTCTCAACAGGTTTCTTGTTTGACATAGAGGGCGACTGGTTACGTGATGACGCGGAGGTGGAGAGAATAGATGCTTACATCCGACAGTTCCACAACGATAAGCGTGTCAACCGGGGGGCCCCAGTTTGGGAGAAAATGCCACTTATGTTCTTTGTCGATGGCGTATTTGACAGGTTGTGCATTGCACTTTTGATCACACCCGCCCCTGAAATGGCGCCGGCGGCGCCACACGGCATGTAGCGTCAAAAAGAAAATTAGGGGCACAAAACAAATCGGGGTACCTATTATAGGCAACTATTAAGGTACCTTGAAATGGTAGTTACAATCGTAGCTCTGCCGTGCAATTACGATTCCGCAAAGATACGTACGCAACATGAATCCGCACATGCATGCCCTGCAGGGAATGGGATCGAGCAGCGGATCGGCGCGCGGAGTATTCATCCGGGAACTTCCGTGAAATGGGAAACATTGTCGAGAAGATGAGTGTGGATGGCCGCGTTTCCGATCTGAAGCCAAAGACCCCGGTATGCTGAATGCGCGCACGCGGGCGCACGTGGGCGCACGCACGCACGCACGCACACATGCACTCGGAAAAACACATAAATCCTTGAAGGACGTGCATGCAAAGTTTGCCATGCACATGGCACGCTTTGCGAACCCCGACATCTCAAGGACAAACTCAAACATTTAGATTATGTAAGGGGATAATGCGCACAGCGATGCGATATGTGAACGCCTCGAAATGTGTGAACGCCGGTCTCATTGCTTTACAATTTCCCAGCATCGTAACCAATGGTTGTGGCGCGAAATCGAGCGCTTTGGAGAGTCAAATTATCAGAGACAGTCGATTCCTGAAGAAGGCGAAAGTTTTTCTTTCTTTAAAGAGAATCCCCCTCCTCGAAACCCTGCAGTTCGAGCAGACCCCGTGGAAAGCTGGCGCGTTCTCACAGGGTGAGCGTGCGTGTGAATGAGAGTGTGCATGTTCGTAAGGTGTGCATGCGGGCATCGTGCGTGCGTGTGCATGCGCATTCGTCTACACGCATGTCAAGTGCTTGCGCTTTACACACACATAAGCATAGAAACTTACACGTCTTCTTGCGAGAGGTCGCGTCAACATTGAAGTGGAGTGCTCGTGCCATTGGCACATCAATAAAGTACAAGTTTACGCACGCTTGCACATGTGTACAGGTTACTGCTGGTCAAGCCACAGGCCCTGTTAGAAAAAGAACGGATTGCGGCTGACCTACCCTTCCAGGAGCAGCAGCTATCTGCTGTTCGTGCACTCCAGGTGGAACGAACCCCCCCCCTCGCGCACACAAAAACACAAGCACACACATGCGCAGACACAAACACACTTTTCTTGCTATGCACACATGCAAGCGACATCTCATAAGATGCGCATTTATGGCTGGCATATGCGTGTGCATGCACACTTGACCTATGTGCACGCTTGACCTGATGATTAATCCTTGACATGCTATGGTTGTTGACTTGTTTGTGTCCATCGCGAGCAGTGCGGCCCTGCAATCTTAGATTCTCACTGCTTGTTTTTCGATAATTCAATGCAGGAACATGCTGGCATGAAACTTCAATTAAGGGCATACAAGGCTCAGCTCGGTAGGACTCTATCACGTCACTTTCGTGTCAAATGTTTCGTGTTGCATATCAATACTGACTCTTGAGATTGCAGCGAAAATCCTCGAGGATATCGACAGGCATCGTGCAAAAATCAAAGCACAATTCGAGGTACTCAGAGAGGGCTGGAACGGCGACGCGGTAGCCGTCATCAAGGCGGCGCGCAAAGCCATAGACGGGCTGGAGAAGGAGTTTGAGTTCGTGAATGAGTCCAAGAGCCGGGTCAAGGCTTTGTACAAGTTGCGAGGTAGCAGTTCGAGTGCACTCTCGTGGAAGGGATCGCAGGCGCTGGACAAAGTGTGGGATGCCGTTGTGCAATACACAGACCCGTACGTCGACGACGTGCTGGCGGAGTCCAACGCGCGTGGCGGACCCATGGAGGCAGAGTTGGTTGCAAAAGTCACTGTTGCAGATACGGTCCCCACACTTGATCTGATTCAAGTTGAAGATGTGGTGAAGTGGGTGGACCAGGATGAAGCCTTGGCCAAGATCCGGAGAAATGCTGAGCTCATCAAAGCTGCTCTGCTCAACCAACAAATCACGGGTCGCATGCTCATGCATTTGGCGAAGGAGGATTTGATGCGCATGGGCATCCAGGTTATCAATATGATCCCACTTGAAGCCCTCCCTCGTGAAGCCCTCCCCTCTCAATCTATGTTCAACTGATGTGATCTGATCTGTTTCAATGTGACGTGTGTGTCAGGGCCACGTTGCTCGGCTCGTGCTTCTGCGTGTGGAGGACTTCAAAAGAAGGTATCACGTTGGGACACCAGATCCACTCATCGAAAAACAGCATGCGCTTAGTGCCGAATTTGCACTCCTGGAGTCGGAGGATGAAATGCACAACTTCCTGAAAAACCAGTTTGAGCTCGAAGACCGGCAAGTGAAGCAGTTTACCAAGGTGTTCAGCAAATGGGACGTCGAGGGTAGGGGCGAGATCAGCGTTTCAGACCTTACAGGTGCTGTCGCGTCCTGCGGCGCCAAGCTCCATCCGCAGATCTTGAAGGTGTGTGATTGTGCCATCCTGCGGCAGCTAGCGCTTCCTACGCTCCATTCTTCTGCTGATGCGCACGTTGACGCACACGTCTGCTCTTTCGTGCCTCGCCGCACATCACACTATTCACATTGCACCTGTGCCACTCTACCCCCCGGTCACGTGCGTGCGCTTGCTTTCCTCCTGTCATAGGCGATCAAGAAAAAATTCGACCCCGGGGACTCTGGAACGGTCGATATTGTCTGCTTCGCTCAAATCAACAAGATGGCACTTATGGCTGGGCAATAGAGCCGCCACAAACGGCTTGTGAATTAAGCTTTGAGATGTACTAAACGGCTTGTGAATTAAGCTTTGAATGTACTAAAGTAATTATATATTAGTTTGATTAATGAATGCTCGACGGTCCGCACCCCTCCCCACCCCTCTTGCATTGGGTGCAAAAGTAAACATCCCTTAGTTTGATTACTGCCTCAGCCTCCCCGCCCCTCGTGCAGTGGATGCAAAAGTACTTACTCGTTAGTTTGATTACCGTCCCAGCCTCCCCGCTCCTTGTGCAGTGGGTTCAACACCATTAACACTCTCCCATTCATACCGGTACCCTGTGTCCCGCCAACGGCCGAAGAGACCTCGTTTATCCGCCGCCTCCTTCTCTTTCAGCCCACTCTTTGGCTATAGCACCAGGACTGCACAAGCCGTTGGGTGCATTGGGCAGCCTCGTAAAACCCAGGCTCGTGGAGGATCGCAACAAAGGATCCCTCGTTCTCACCCTCGCTGTTCTTGCCGTGCCTCTGTTCACTTCGACCGACGCTGAGAGCCCGAGGCTAGCCCTCAGTGCCGAGGCATCCGCGTGGCCGTCCCGAGGCATCCTCCTTGGCGGCGTCCCAATTACGAGGCTGCATGACGGCATCGAGTCACGCAACATCGATGACCACGAACCAGACCTCCTCGGCGGCGTCCCGATTGCATTCCCGGCTGGCGAAGCAGGGAAACGCTCATTTTTGGAAGCGTTACACCTCTTGGTACGCGGCTCTACCGCCTCTGGCTGTACGCTTTCGGTCATCAACTCAGCCAGCAAGGGATCGTCACAGGGCTCTACGCACGTGCGTGCTGCGCGTAGTGCCGGTAGCGATTTCGGGCTGTCGAAACCTTGCCGCTGCCGTGACCTCTGGGCATGTTGCATCTCGTGGGCTCCCTGCACACGTGTGTGTGTGTGTGTGTGTGTGTGTGTGTGTGTGTGTGTGTGTGTGTGTGTGGGTGTGTGTGTGTG
>Ga0115006_10003104_pt1 | contig 11194 bp, 6 predicted proteins | sample ArcOceMetagenome_3_FD_88943 | JGI IMG/M metagenome (GOLD analysis project Ga0115006, IMG submission 88943) | Marine eukaryotic phytoplankton communities from Arctic Ocean - Arctic Ocean- Svalbard ARC20M Metagenome | ecosystem: Environmental > Aquatic > Marine > Oceanic | place: Arctic Ocean...
GCCAAACCCGGAGGGGCGCATCGACGGATGCGCAATCGACGACTCGGCGAGGAAGGCCTTCGCCTCCGGCGTGGGGGCCTTCTGCTCCTTGAGCACGAGCAGCTCGTCCTCGGGGCCCCACGGCAGGAAGGCCGCCTTGTTTGCGGGGTTGAGCTCGACGTGGTCCATCGGCACGTTGTGCGCGCCGGTCGAGGTCGAGTGGGCTCGGCGGCTGCCCGAGCGCTTCATCGAGCCGGCGCGCCCCGAGACGCCCATGCCGCCGCCGCCGCGGACCGAGCCCTCGCGCTGCGAGGCCGCCTCGGCGCGCCGCGAGCCGCCGGTGAGCTTGCGCGAGGTGACGCGGCTCCACCCGATGAGCACGCCCATGTCGAGCTCGCGCACGCGCTCCGCCAGGTCCCAGAACGAGAGCATCGGCCGGCCGCCCTCCTGGCCCATCATCGGGTGGTTGTTGAGGCGCGCGCGCTCGGCGGGGACCATGCACGAGGCGACGGGCACCAGCTCGATGTCGGCGCCGCCGAACGGGTAGAGCAGCATGCGCAGCGTGCTCCACGAGACGCCCGAGTGCGTCGCCACCGAGAGCGCCGTCGTCTCGATGTAGTTGCGGTGGAAGATGAGCGCCGCCGACGTCTCCTCGCGTGCCGAGAGCGTCGCCTCGATCGAGTCGTCGTGCGGCACCGCGTCGAGTAGGTCGGGCTGCTGGTCGAGCAGCCGCCGCGACAGCACGTCGGACATCTGCGTGACGAGGCGCAGCGGCAGCGTGTCGCTGTCGTCCTCGCACAGCTCGTCGCGCAGCCGCCGCAGCAGGATCGTCGACGTCATCGCCTCCGAGTCGGCGATCTGCAGCTCCGAGCCGCCGTAGCCGCTCGCGTCCTTGTCGTCGACGTCGGCGACGATCACGGCGACGCTCGCGCGCGCAATCGGCAGCCGCCGCAGCGCGACGAGGTCGGTCGTGTAGCCCACCAGGTGCCTCACCGTGATGTTGTTGAGGCTGCCCAGCTCGTCAGGTCGCGCGCCGCCCAGCCCGTCGTTGCCTCCCGCCGCCGGCGGCGCCGACGGGCCCGCGTCCTCCCGCACGTCGGGGTCCGGCATCGACGCGCGCCCGCCGGGGCGAACGTTGAAGCTCGAACCGGCCGACTTCCTGCGCCCCCTCACCGCGTCCCTCGGGCCGCGCTGCGAGCGGGGCGTGTGCACGTCAGTCTGGTCCTGGTCCAGCGCATGCACCGACCTGCCGTCTAGCTCCATGCCCTCGGCGGCCATCTCGGTCGTGCGCCACTTGAGCGTCTTCTCGCTCAGCACGAAGAGCTCCGACCCCTTGAGCAGCCGCGCGTCGAAGGCGCGCAGCAGCGAGCCGATGCCCGGCGTCCACCCCACGAGCAGCACCACCTGCGGCTTTGTCTGCGCGAGCTGCCCCACCGCACCGAAGCGGCCCAGCTGCGTGCCATCGCTGCTCACTTTCCAGGCAGCGACGGCGGCACCCGGCTTGTCGGGCGGCTGGTTCTCGGGCGCGTTGTAGTCGTGCGCCATCGTCGCCTCGTCGGCCGTCGTCGGTTCGGAGAACTTCGACACCTCCGCCAAGAGCTTCGAGATTCCGCGCATCGGCGACGACGCCTCGCGCGGCACGGGGCTCGACCCCTCGCCCATCGGGTTGGGGCTGAAGGACGGGGTGCCGTCCTTGGACTTTGGGATGAGCTTGTGCAGCGACGCCTTCCTGTACTTGTGCTCCTCGCCGTTGTCAAACGTCACCTTGGTGCGGCCGTCGGTCAGGTGGTCGGTGACGGTGCCCCAGCCGCGGCTCTCGTGGTGGACGCGCATCCCCTCGGGGAGGATGTGGTCCGTGTCGTTGCTCGCCTGCTTCGCGAGGAAGGCGAACGACTTTGGCGGCTTCTCGCGCACCTCGTGCACGTCGAGCTTGCTCGCGTCCTGCAGGTCCTCCGAGCAGAAGATCAGCAGGTCGTCGCGCCGCACGATCACGTCGTCGCTCGGCGCCAGGACCATCTGCGGCCCCGCGTCGCTCTCGTCGCCGCCGCCCTCCTCGCCCGCGTGCGTGTGGAGCGGCGTGCTCTTGCCCTTTTTGACCTTCTCGCCGTCGAGCATCGCGTCCATCCGCGTCTCGCCGACGCCGCCCGCGTGCACGACGCCGATGACGACGGCCTCCTGGAAGCGCCACCGGATCTCGCCGAAGCTCTTGCCGACGAGCAGCTTCGAGTGCGGGTGGTGCTTGACCGCGACGACCTCGATCTGGTTGCCGCTGAACGACATGAGGTCCATCACCGTAGAGCCCACAATCGGGTTGAGCGCGCAGAGCACCAGCAGCGCGTCGACCGCCGGGCCGGCCGCCACGGGCAGCACGCCCACCTTGGCCGCGGCGCCGCCGAGCCCCTTGTTGCTGCCGCCGTGCCCGCCGAGCTGCCTTGCGACCGGCTTGTTCTGCGAGAGCTTCAGCTCGGCGACGACGAGCGAGTTGGGCGCGAGCGGGTCGGGCAGGCAGCGCAGCGCGCACAGCGTCGTGATCGTGTGCGAGTCGGCGACGCGCGGCCGGCGCGACGTGCCGAGCACGACGATGTGCTTCGCCGCCCACACCGAGACGCGCTCCAGGTCGTCGACCTCGTGCGGGCGGCCGAACATGCACTTGACCTTGATGTGCGGCCACTGCTGGCGGAAGTGCGGGTACGCCATCCGCAGCTCGGCAAGCATCTGCGGCTCCTCGACCTCGCCCACGACGACGATCAGCCCCGACCGGTCCTGCGAGTCGCTCAGCATCTGCGCCAGCTCCTTGATCAGGAAGAGCGTCTTGTCCGTCCAGCCGAGGATGACGGTGTGGTCGTTGGCGACAATGCACTTGTGGTGCTTGCGGTAGCGCGCGACCGTGTTGCGGATCCACTCGACGATCACGCCGAGCACCGCCAGGTTGAAGACGAAGCCGAAGATCGAGAAGAGCGCCGCTACCAGCTTGTGCTCCAGGCTCGTCGCCTTGGTCTCCAGGCCCGTCTGCGTGCCGGGGTCGAAAAAGATGCCCCACGCGAGCCAGATGGCGTCGGCCAGCGAGGCGTCGTAGCCGCAGTCGTCGCACGCGGGCAGCTGCGTCCAGATGATCGTGAACGTCCACACGAGGATGAAGCTCGTGCACAGCGCGAACCACACCTGGCCGATCACCGTGCCAAAGAAGAAGCTCTTGAACGTGTGGCGCGCACGCAGCCCTCCCGTTGTGACGCTCTGGCTGTGGCTGCCCTCGCGAGCCATCAGCGCGAGGAAGCTGCCCGCCGACGTGCTGGAGCGGGTGAGTGAGCTCGACGAGGGCCCAGCGGCTGCCCGGGGAGCGCCGGCGGGAGCGCCGGCGGGACGAAACAGTGATTTCCGTCGACCGCCCGGCTCCAGCGAGCCTCGCGTCGCGGGCGTAATGACTGCCAGCCCGTTAGCCAGCCCGCTCTGTATTGACGAGGTGAAGTGTTGCCTCCCATGCGGCTGCTGCGGCTGCGACATGGCTGGCACACACGCGCAGACACGCCCACGGCCCAGGTGATAGGATCCAGCCAGCGGCCCAATTGTGGAGAGCTTTTTTCGTCTTGTTCCGAGCTGCGGTGGTTTGCTCGCGTGGAGGCACTGGCAAGGGCTTAGGATTAAAAAAACACAAGGTGTGTTGGGTTGTGTGCTCCTTCGCTCAAACCAGATGACATGAAACTTCGGGCTATTTAAATCGTCTGGCTAGTAGCTCCTGTATTGTAATTACCAGTTTCTATTGACAGTAAGCGTTGAGGCTATTGAGGCGCATGCGCCAAGATGCATGCCCCCAAACAAGTGAAAACAAGGGCCAGACTAACCTCCACGATGTCGGCCGCGGTGAACGACTACGACATCAACGCGCCGGCGAGGCCGCCGCTCCACCCAGATCCACCGGTCTCGCCACCGGCGCTGCCGCCGTTCATGCCGGGCCTGGCACCGTTTCCACCGCCGCTGCCGCCTCCGCCGCCGTCTCCTCCGCCGCGGCCGCCGTCTCCGCCCCCGCCCTCGCCGCCTCCACCGTCGTGCCCGCCTCCAAGCGTGCCACCGCCCTTTGCACCGCCGGCTCCCAGCCCTCCTCCTCAGCCTCCTCTCGCGCCTCCACCGGAGATGCCGCCACCCCGGCCGCCGCCCATCAGCCCGCCGTGGAAGCCGAAGCCAGGCTATTTGAGCCCGAGCGGCCTCGCGGGCGTGGTCGCGGGCAGCATCATCGGCTGCTGCCTGATCACCGTCTTCTGGCTCAAGACGTGCTTCTGGTGCATGGCCTACAAGCACAAGCAGCGGTACAAAATGGGCGCCGCCGCGCCGCGAGTATGACCGACCACGCACTTAGAATTCGTCAGGCAACTATTCTCCCTTAGGTTTGTTATTCGTGTTATTCGTGTGTAGTAAGTAAACGATGCTAATGTTGACACTATCTTTCTCCTACCAGATGTCGCCCACCGTGTACCCTTCGGGGAACGGGTCTGTGGGGTGGCAGAGGACGGTCGCGTGCTGCGTGATCCACGCGCTGCCCTTGACCGTCGGCACGGCGCCGCGCACCTCGCCAGCCGTCCCCTCGCCCACCACAGCTGGCTCGACGAGCTCGCCCACAAACGTGGTGCCCACGATCGACTCGTGGTGGAACTGCTGCCCGATGGCGAGCTCGCCGCGCGCGTGCAGCGCCGCCATCACGGCGCACGTGCCCGTGCCGCACGGCGAGCGGTCGATCATGCCCGTCCACGTCTCGGGGCGCGCCCAGTCGAGCGCGTTGTTGGACATGACGACGGCGTTGCGCGCGCGCAGCCCGCCGCACTCCATCGGCGCCGCCGCCTCGCGGAAGACGAGGATGTCAGGGCCGGGGTAGGCCAGCACCGGGTGGTGCACCTCGTGCTGCTCGCGCGCCGCCACCTTGATCATCTCGCCGAGCCGGCAGATCTCGCGCCCCTGCGCCGACTCGAGCTTCAGCCCGACGCTCGCCGCGTCGACGATCGCGTACCACATGCCGCCGTAGGCAATGTCCATCGTCACCTTCCCGACCCCGTGTGGCACGTCGACGACCACGTCCATGTCGGCCTCGCGGCAGAAGGCGGGCTGGTTGCGCAGCGTGATCGAGACCGCGCGGCCGTCGCGGCACTCGGCGTCGATCTCGATCAGGCCGGCGGGCGCCTCGAGCGTGAAGCGCGTCCGCGGCTCGGTCATCGGCACTCTCCCCGTCTCCAGCAGCGCCGTCGCCACGCAGATCGTGTTGTGCCCGCTCATTGCCGGGTAGATGCCTGCGGCGAGCCACGGTGCCATCGGGTGTCATGAGAGGAACTGCGCACTACGAGCGGTCTGGCGGCTGCTGGCGCACGGTTCTGCTCGGCGATGACATATCCAAAGGCGGCCTCCGGCAGCGTGGGCGGCAAGATGAAGTTGGCGTTCTGGCATGGATAGCCGCGTGGTTCGAGCAGAAGGAGCTTGCGCAGGCCGTCCATGTGCTCCATCATGTGGTCTCTCTTCTCCATCATCGTGCTGCCCGGCACCGGCGGCACGCCGCCCACGACGATGCGCGCCGGCTCTCCCGCCGCGTGGCAGTCGACGACCTCGAGCGTTGGGATGGTGTGTGCGTGTCGGAGGGCTGTTCGAGAGACTAGACTGCGCGTTAGCCGCGACACGGGCTGCGAGAGGCGCTGCATGCAGCCGATTGCGCGCGTTGATCACAGTGTCAAGGCGTGCACGCGGTGTGAAGTGCTTACTAAATTAACAAAGCTAGCTGAGTGAGCGCAAAGAGCCGAAGCTGTCATCCTGCATGCCCCATGCTTCCTGACGGAGTTTGTAGTTTTGCGAATGCCCGCCGACGCCACTCCGACGACTGCATCGATGCCAGGCGACTCCTCCGAGGAGCTGACCCTCAACAACGCGTACGCCATTCTCACCAACATCCAAGGCTTCGACTCCTTCCACCTCGGCCCGAGCTCGTCCACCGACGAGATCGCCCGTGCCTTCCAGACGCAGTCGCTCATCTGGCACCCGGACAAGAACCCTGGCGACTACCAGGCGCTCAAGGTCTACCAGCGCATGCAGGAGGCGTACAACCTGCTCATGCACGCGCCATCGCGAGCCGCGCACGACTCGCGCCGCGGGCTCGCCCGCGAGAAGTCCTCGTCGCTGGTCGCCGATCAGCCGGAGCCCGAGGACCTCGGCGCGCCACCGCCGACGGCGCGCCCGTTCGCCTTCGTCGACAAGCACCCACATCCGCCGACGCCCGCGGGCCGGGCGGGTCTGGTGCGCGGCGACGCCGTCCTGCGGCTGGGCGACGCGGCGCACCTCAAGGACGTGCAGACGCAGCTGCAGGCGAGCGTGCACGAGCCGATGGCGGTGCTGGTCATCGACCTGCAGGGGCGCTTCCTCAAGAAATGGGTCATCCCGCAGTCGTGGGACCCGTCGGCGCCCGGCTCGCTGCTGGGCTGCCAGCTCGCGTCCACCTGCCCGCTCGACCTGATGGCGATGCACCCGGTGCTGCTCGCCGAGCGGCAGCGGCAGCGCAACAGCGCCATGGAGAGGGCGCGCGTGCAGCCGGCCGGCGGCGAGTTCGGCGAGGCTGAAGACGACGACGACGACGACGGCATCGACGACGGGCGCGAGGAGCGCGGTGGTGGCGCCGCCGCCGCCGCCGACGCGTCGCGCGCACGCGGCGCCGACGGCGGCCGGCTGCTCGGCCGCAACAGGCTGCTGCCGACGGTGCGTGCGCCGTGCTGGGCGCGGCCCGTCCTCGGCCTCGCGTCGGTTCTGGGCATGACCATCGGCGGCGGCGTCGTGCTGTACCCGGCGCTGACCAACGGGCTCGACCTGTGGGCACTCACCGCCCTCCGCTGCGATGACGTCATCTCCGCCGTGACCATCAACGCCATCCCGCCGCTGCCGCCCTCGCCGCCGCTGCCGCCGCCCTCCTCGCCCTCGCCGCCGCCTCCGCCGCCCTCTCCTGCGCCGCCCTCGCCGCCCTCGCCGCCGCCGCCCTCGCCGCCCTCGCCGCCCTCGCCGTTGCCACCGCCACCGCCGCCACCGTCGGCGGGGCCCGCGCCGCCGCCCTCGCCGGCACCGCCGCCGCCGCCGCCCGCGCCGGTGCCGCCCCCGCTGCATCCCGTGCCGCCGCACGCGCCGCGGCCGCCGTCGCCGCCGGTGCAGGCGCTCGACCAGGAGGACACCGATGGCCGGCGGCGCCGCGCGCGGGACGAGTCCGGCGACTCCGACTCGGACGCCGCCGCCGCCGCCGCCGCCGCCGCCCCGGCTACCAGCCACGGCGGCGTGCCCGACGCGGCGAGCCTCGGCGCCGCGGTGACGCCCGAGGAGGTCGCAGAGGGCGGCGCGAGCCTCGGCGTGGCGGTCGTGCCGCGCGCGACGACGGGCTTCGAGGAGCAGCGCTCGGTCGCGTACAATGCCGACGCCACGGACGATAGCGACGCCGCCGATGGCGGCGGCGGCGGCGGCGGCGGCGGGCGCGTCGGCCACCTCGTGACGGTCCACCTCGCGACCAACGTCGGTGCCGACGTGATGCGCGACGCGGTCAAGGCCGTGCTGGGCGCGTGCGTCGTGGTGGTGGCCATCTCGTTCCTCGGTCTGCTGCTCGCGTGCTGCCCGCCGTCGCCCGGGCGCGGCATGCTCGCGGCGGGCTACCTGTGCCTCGGGCTGCCGGCGTGGGTGCTGCTCGTCTTCGTGTCGGTCGTGTCGCTCTCGATGCGCGACCAGGCCGACGCGATGGTTGAGCTCTACTGGTCGTGCCTCAAGGCGGCGGCGCCCGCCGAGATGCGCGGCGCCGCCACGCCCGACGCGCTGCTGCACGTCGAGATGGCCGCCGCCGCCACCATCTCGGCGGCGCTGCTCCTCTCGCTCGGCATGGCGTGCGCGTGCCGCGTCATCGGCTGGCACTCGGTCGCGCGCACCGCCGTCCTCATCATCTCCGTCTCAACCGGCGTCTTGGGCGCCGCCGTCGTCGGCGCGGGCTCGGTGATGGTCGCGACCGCCGAGCAGCGCATCGACCAGCTCTTCGTGCCGCGCTACTACCTGCTGCTCGGGATGGGCCTCGGCGTCCTGCTCGTCTCGATGTTCGGCGCCCTCGGCGCGGCGCGCGAGTCGATCTGCCTGCTGCGCACGTACGCCGGCGTGCTGCTGCTGTCGCTGCTCGCGCTGCTCGGCGGCTGCATCGCGCTCGGCGTCGCGGGCGTCGAGACGCTGCGCGACTGGCTCAACGACCACTTCCACGAGCTCGTCATCGGCCGCGACGAGCTGCACACCCTCATCGACAACCACGTGCTCGAGCTGCTGACGCTCTTCTCGCTCGTCGGGCTCATGCTCCTCCTCGACCTCGCGATGGCGTGCGTGCTCACCGGCTCGATCCGCCGCCGCGCCGGCCCCTTTGCTGAGCACGTCGAGATGGAGTCGCTCGTCACCGAGTGAGGAGACGCGCTGCGCGAGAGGCGAGAGTGCGAGACCGGCTGGCGCGTTTCGATGCATCCGTTTTATGTTTTGCTACTTACGTGTAAAAATCAGGCCTACTCTCGGGCGGGATGGCGTACGGGATGAAAGAGAGCAGCAGCAGGGTCGTGATGACGATATTGGGGATGCCGCCTGGAACCATCTTGACGAAGGCGCCGAAGCCCGTCTCGATCGCCTTGAGCTCGCACTCAAAGTAGAGCGTCGCGCCCGGTGGGATGTCCGCACCCGCGCCCTCCGCACCATAGCCGAGATCCGGAGGTATGTACAGCTTGCGCTCGCCACCCACACGCATCGTGGCGATGCCCTCGTCCCAGCCAGGAATCACGCGACCCTGACCGAGCGGGAAGTTGAACACGCCCCTACCCGGGCCTTTTGACGAGTCGAACTGGTTGCCCTCCGCAACCGTCCAGCCGGTGTAGTCGACGCCGACGACCGCGCCAGACTCGGGCATCTCGCCGTCGCCGATCGTGACGTCCAGATACTTGAGGCCGGACGGCGTGGTGGTCCATGTCGCGTCCGGCTCGACAGGACCCATTACGAGAGCTGCTGTCCGGCTGCTCCGCGTGAGGCGCGACCTTGGCAGCCGTGAGGGCCGGGAGAGGTAGGTGCTGCTGCTGGTCAAGAGGAGGACGAGCATAAGGTTCGTGCGGCTTGCGCGTCGGTGATCGTGCGCTCTCTCCGCAATCCAACCAATTGCGTGATAATGATGATCGTGCGGAATGCGTGAGGCAACCACCAAAGGCCAAAGGCACCAGACGTTTCCCTCGCTACGGTCCCGGGAAGAACTATGGATCTATTAAAATCGCCGCAAAGGCGATCGAGAGAGCACATCAAAAAGGAAACTATCTCAAGCACATAGGAATTCCTAGACCTAGATGTCTGTCGTGAAGTTCCTGTAGTCCCGTGTTGGAGTGGATCAGCCCCTCGATCGCGGCGCGCCTGGCTGGGCCCGGCGAAGCGGTCGCAAGAGCGATTCGTCGTCGTCCCTGTTCGTCGATCTGCTCGGCGTCCACAGCCCAAGGCACGTGCTGCTGAGCGCGCGACGGCGAAGTCCTTCGGTGCAAGATGCAGGGCGAGCGCTGGGGAGAGATGCGGCAGGAGCTCGACGCCATTCACGAGCAGACAATGCATACGATGACCGGCATGCACGATGCGCACCTCAAGCAGGGGCCGCACTGGCTTGCTGCTCTCGTCGCAACGACCGACTTGAAGATGAATGCCGGTGACCCGATGGGCAACGGTGACCAGTCGCTGCTGCTTGACGGCCTTGACATCAACTGTCCCGCCCAGCTCCTCCGCAACGCGTGGTCGGACGGCTGTGACTTCAACCCGCCCCACAACGGGCAGAGCCACTTCTGCCGTGCGTGCTTCTGCGGCAATCTGGCCGTCGTGCAGGAGGCGATCGCAGCGGCGACCGCACTCGGACCCGAGGTGCTCCATATGCTGTTGGAGACGCGAGAGAGCTACCTTCGCATGTCGCCGCTGCTGTCGACCATCGCAGGCTCGCGCATGACAAAGGGTGGCGAGTCGAAGGACAGTCCGATGTACCGAGCGTCGAAGTCGGGCGCCTGCTACAGGAGCTTGAAAGAGCGCGACGAGTACGAGTCGATCATGGGCGACCAGCACGGGGAGGTGGTCGACGAGCTGCTCCGAGCGGGCTGCCGCGTCGACTGCTGTGACGTGGCGGGCTACTCGCCGATGCACCACTGCTGCACGGGCATCGCATCGGCAAGCTCGCTCCGGATCGCGCTCAAGCTGGCGGGCAAGGCTGACCCGAACGTCCACAATCGATGTGGCATGCGGCCGCTGCATGAGCCCACGATGGCACGTCGCCTCGACGTGGTGATCGTGTTGCTTGAGTGCGGCGCCGACCCGATGCTCAACACGGTGCGCCCGCCGAAGGCGCGGGTGCCCGCGATGCTCGCGGAGTGCACGCCGCTGGCGCTCGCAAAGATGTATCCCGACGCCGACGATGCGATGCGCGCAGCCATGGGACGCAAGGCCGCCATTGACTCGCAGTCTCTCGTGGGGAGGCGCGTCTCGCTGATCGGGCTCAAAGATAAGTCGCTCAACGGAGCCAGTGGGCTCATCGCTGCCCTCGACGTCGTGAGCGGACGGTACGAGGTGACGCTCGACTCGCCTGATTCTGAGGAGGAGAGCAGTGCGACAGGCGGGCGCCAACTCAAGGTGCAGGGGTAGAAGCTGCGGCCTGAGACCCTCGAAGGACGGCGTGTCACGCTCCAGCATCTGAGCGACGAGACGCTCAACGGGCGGCTTGGCACCTGCGGCCCATTCCAGGTGGACACAGGCCGATACGCCGTCACGCTGGACGCGGAGGGAGAGGATGCCACTGCCCGCACAATTGCGGTCCGCCCCGCTAACCTGGCGAAGGCGCACAAGGAAGGACGGACGATCGTTGTGTGCAGCTTGTGTGGCGTGGAAGCGACAAAGCTGCAGCGCTGCATGGGCTGCTTGAGTGTCGGCTACTGCAGCTCTGACTGCCAGACAGCGGCGTGGGCGGAGCACAAGCCGGCGTGCAAGCGCACCAAGAAGGGGCTCGCTGTCTTCGACTTGCCCGAGAAAAGCCGTGGCCTCAAGTCGCGCGTCGTCTCGCTCAAGGTGCAGATCGCGTTGGCCGGGCCCTCCTTCTCCTCGCACAAGCCTGCGCCTGTCGAGGAGGGCTCGATCACCATCTACGACGAGCAGCGCTCGTTCCGCCTCGATATCCAGGCAACCGACCCGC
>Ga0115006_10003105_pt1 | contig 11193 bp, 14 predicted proteins | sample ArcOceMetagenome_3_FD_88943 | JGI IMG/M metagenome (GOLD analysis project Ga0115006, IMG submission 88943) | Marine eukaryotic phytoplankton communities from Arctic Ocean - Arctic Ocean- Svalbard ARC20M Metagenome | ecosystem: Environmental > Aquatic > Marine > Oceanic | place: Arctic Ocean...
CGTCTTCCCCATATCCACCCCACAACACCACAAAATCCTGAAGGTCAACGATTCCGATTATCGAATCCTACCTTCAGCAGCTGATACTTCAGACATTAGGCAAGAGAAGGAGCGGGAAAATGTGGAGTGTCTTCTTGTGGGGGGGGTGAGGTAGGCTGTGGTGCGAGACACTAGTGCTGTGGCGAGCAGGATTCTATTCCTCATTTGGGTTGACCAAAAAGGCAGCTATGAGGCTTTTTCTGGCTGTAGCAGCCCTGTCACAATATGCGGTGGGGTTCAATGGCTGGCACGCGAGATTTGCATCCAGTTCTTACGGAATTAAAGGCACAACGAGCACTCAAAGGATGGAACCTTCGCTGAGGTCGTCCCATTCAAGGCCGATCACCCTTTATGCTGGAGTGGAAGGAGGAGACGAGGAAGAGGAGGAGGCTGAGTATGATGAGATCGTTACTCTCAACGTCAGTGACATGCAGGATGAGGAGGAGGTCGAGGAGGAGGAGGAGGGAGGGGGGGGGGAGGCCATGGCCGAGGCCGAGGTTGCCAAGGCTGCCGATGAGAAGGAGGATGAGATCGCCGCGGCGTTGATGATGGCACAGATAGCGATTGACGGAGCAGACGATGTCTTACAGAAGAGGCCGGAGGAGGAGAGTGAGGTTGAGTCTACACCGCCTTCAGCACCAAAGGCAAAGGCAGTGGATGCGGGAGAGGACGCCGCGGTTAATCTCCTCAACAAGTTCACGGATGGGGTCCTTGATAGCGCCGGGTTCAAGAGGGAATTCTCACAGCTTACTGCCGCGCAGCTTGAGGCGAAGAGAGCTGCTGTCAACGGCGACGTTGCCCTCGCGACGCTCGGATCATTCTTGGTGTGTACCACCGTACTTGGAGGTGCGACGGACGCTTACTTGATCAGTAATGCCTTGATTGATCCTGCCACAGAGTTTGCGGAGCTTGTCATTATTCCAGGTGAGATTGGACGAGGAAAGAAGGACGGCTGGAGCGAAGCGACAGCAAAAGCATTATACTGTCTTCCTGTGTAACTAACAACCTTCAATTCGTCCCTCGTCCTAACCCGTTTCATGATTGACTTCGCTCCTCGCAGCCTCGATTGGGGGCTTTTTAGCAGCAGGTGAGAGGGAGCGAGGAGCGAAGGACGGCTGGAGCGACGACCGCGTACTGCTACAGCACAATAACTAACAATCTTCCACTCGTCGCTTCGCTAATCGCAGGATCGGGTATATATTTTAGTCCCAGTGATGAGCAGTTGTTGGATGAGGATAGGCCGGGCTTCTTTGGTATCGGGGTTAGGAAGACGACGAAACAGAATCTTAGGAACTTGTTCAAGTCCGTTCCTCTCGGTATCGCGGACGGCATTACGTCAAGCATCCAGGTGAGGCCAAGTGAGGAGCGAAGCGACAACAAAAGCAATACACCGCCTTCCCACATAATTAACAACCTTCCACTCGTCGCTTCGCTCCTCGCCTCACCCATAATCCCAACCCCTTTCATCGTAGTACGCCATCGACAACACTGTTGCATACGTAGTTGATACGCCTAGCCGCATCGGGCGTTCGATCAAAAGATCCGTGGACAACACGGTGGATGAGATCAAGGCGACTCCGGGGAGGGTGGCAAATGCAGCTGCGGAGGCCGTGGACAATGCCGTTGAGGAGGTCAAGGTGAGTGAGGAAGATACGCTTCCATAATGTACCGACACGTCCGCTAACACTTTGTTTCGCAGGCGACGCCTGGTAAGATCGCAGATGCGACGGTTGCGGCTGTCGACAAGCAGGTGACAGAAACGAAGGAGGCTATCACTGCGACTGTCGATGCGACGCTTGGAGTACCTAAGAAGGTTGTTGAGGATATCGGAAGCGCCGTGAGTGAGGTACTTCCTGACCCCCCCGCTCCCGAAGTACTCGAGGAGAGGAAGAGAATTGCGGAGGAGAAGGAACAGGAACGGCAGGAAATCGCCCGTGCGAGGACCGCAGAGCGTATTGCGAATCTCGAAGCGAGAGAGGAGGTGCGTCAAGAGGCCAAGGCTAGGACTGACGAAGCGAGGCGAGCCAAGGAAGCGAAGGCTAAGGAAGTAAGGCAGGCGAAGGAGGAGGTAAGGCTAAGCGAGGAGCGAAGCGACGAGCGACGGCTGGAGTGAAGCGACAGCAAAAGCAATACACCGCATTCCCACATAATTAACAACCTTCCACTCGTCGCTTCGCTCATCGCAGAAGAGGCGCCAGCAAGAGGAAGGCCGCAAGCGTGCTCCTCGCCCTGCTCCCCGCACACCAGAACCACCGGCTCCTGAACTACCATCCCAAACATCCCCTCCATCATTCTCTCTGCCAAAATTCGGTGCTCCACCCAAGGCGGTCCCGAAACCTCCCGAGAGCCCACCACCCCTTCGTGCCAAGTTGCAGTCGAAGAAGATACTTAAGGCCGCCGACGAGTCTACACCGTCCATGCCCACCATGCCCTCGGTGCCCAAGATCGATATCAAGGCCAAGCTCGAGCAGCAGGCTGAGGAGGCGAAGCAGAAGAGGATCCAAGCGGAGGCGAGGAGAGAAGCTGCGCAGGCGGAAAAGCGAATGATCGAAGAAGCCCGAAAGAGGGAACGCGCGGAGAAAGCTGAGGCCGCCGAGGAGCAGAGGCGTGCGAAAGCCGAAATAGCTGAGGAGGAAAAGAGGATCGCTGAGGAGGAGAGGCGGGCTAAGGCTGAAGCTGTAGAGGAAGTAAGGGTGGCACGAGTTGCTGCCGCTGCTGAGCGTGAGGAGGAGAAACGCCAGAGGGCTCTGGAGTTGGAGGAGGAAAGAAGAGCCGTCTTGGAGGAAAAACGCCGTTCCGCTGAGGAGCTTAGGTCGGCTGCGTCGAGGCTCCAACAAGAACCTCCCAAACCGAAGGCGTCCAAGCCGGCATTCTCCCTCAAGCTTCCCACGTTCCCCGAGCTCCCAACCCCAACCACCCCGGATCCCGCATCCGCACCCAAGGCTGCCGTGAAAATATCGCCCCCAGCTTCCTCGGCTCCTCAGAGGCGCGGACCTCGCGGTGTTCCGACCATCTCGAACTGGGTCTGTAATCCCGACGGAAGCATCTCAGGTGATATCTCTGGGTCACCCAACTTTTCTGAGGGAGAGTTTGTGTCGACGAGCCCGATCGAGTCTGGTTCTACGATTGAATACTCAGTTGTAGTTACAGGAAGTGGCTCAAAATATTTCTTGCAGGACGCCGGCTCCCTCAAGAAGGTCGGCCTGTTCGACGGGATCTTTGGAGGGACTAAGAAGGAGGTCGAAGACGAAAACGAGAAGGATGATGGTGTCGACGTCGCTGCACAGGCACGTGCCGAGCGGGAAGAGAGGGCCAGGGAAGCAGCGCAAGCAAAAGCTGCAGCGGCTGCAGAAGCTACAGCGTTACGCGAAGAACGTGCACGCGAATCACGGGAACTCGCTGTCCAGCGCTCCTTAGAAGCAATGGAGCTACGTGAACAGCGTGCAAGGGATGCCGCCGACGCTAAGGCCCAGCGTGACGCTGAGGCTGAGGCCAAGAGGCAGCAGGCAGCTGCCTTGAGGGAGGAGAAGGCGAGAGAGGCCCAAGCAAAGAGGGATCAGGCAACCGCCCGCAAAGCCTCGCCGCCGTCCCCTACGTTCGATCTCGGTTTGTTCCAGAATAAGGAGAAGGCTCCCAAGGCCCCTGCTCCGTCACCACCCTCCCCCACCTTCAACCTAAAGCTCTTCCAAAAGAGCGAAGATGCTCCCGCACCTACGCCAAAGAAGAAACCCATGAAAAAGGTACCGCCAAAGAGTAAGGCTCCCACTCCATCGCCACCCTCCCCGACTTTCAATCTTAAACTTTTCCAGAGCGACGACACTCCCACCCCCGCCCCTGCCCCCAAGGTTGCTAAGAAGAATCCGCCTAAGCGCGTCGCTTCCGGTGTTCCATTGATTACCGGTTGGTCGGTCAACAAGGAGGGCGGCATAACCGGCAAGATCTCGGGTTCTGAGAATTTCAGGGAGGGGGAGAAGATTGAGACGAGGTAAGTAGATAGAGGTCGATAGGTGATGGCGTACAATCAATTACTTACTCCTGCTCGTCGTATCGTCCTAGTGCCGTCGCATCGGGGAAACTGGTTGCTGGGTCGGTCGTAACAACGGGCTCGGGAAGTCGGTACGCATTGGGCGAGGAGAAAGCGGAGAGTGGCGGTTTTGGCGACTTCTTCGGAAGGGGCAGCTCCGCTGTCGCACCGTCACCAGCACCCAAGGCTAAGGACGACTCGAGGGCGAAGGCTGCGGCGGCGGCTGAAGCTAAAGTACAGCGTGATGCCATTGCGCAAGCGAAACGTGAGGAAGCGTTTGCGATGAAGGAGCGTGCACTGGAACTGGCAGCTCAGAAAAAGGTAGAGAGGGAAGCGCAGGCCAAGGCGAAGCGAGAGGCAGCAGCCATGGCTGCGAACCAGAAGAAGGCTTCGTCAGACGCGGTGGTGGCAAAGAAGCAGGCTGCCGCTGACGCTAAGGCCAATGCTTTGGCCAAGAAGCAAGCTGCTGCGGATGCCGCTGCAGCAAAGAGACAGCAGGTTGAGGGTAAGAGAGCTGCGGTTGCTGCAGCTGCAGAACAAAAGCGAGCTGATGCCGCCGTGTTGGCGGCTGAGAAACGCCAGAAATCGCTTAAAGCAAGGAAGACTGCCGCCGCTGAGGCTGCTGCCGCTCGGGTTGCGGCGGCCTCCAAGAAGGCGGCTAAGTCCGCGCCCTCGTCTCCTCCCTCACCCACGTTCCAACTATTTGGTGGTGGAGGTTCGCCGTCTCCTGCTCCCGCAGTCTCGACGGGAGGTGCGATCGGCATAATCAACGATTGGAACGTCGCCTCGGACGGGGGTATCATGGGACGGATCACCAACAGTGGGGGGGCGTTCCGAGAGAATGAGAAAATCAATACAAGCCCCATCCGAGGAAGTCCTAAGGCGAACGCAATCGTCACAACTACTAGCGGGTCGAAGTATAAACTCGGCAAGCAAAAACCGACTGTGGGTGGTAGGGATGTTAAGGAGAGCGGGGAGGGGTTGTTTGGGGGGTTCAGCGGGGGTGGGGGTGGGGGGGGGGGTGGGGGGACGAAGGAGGCTAAGACAGCCGCACCTATCAAGAAGGCTCCCATCAAGAAAGCTCCAGCTAAGGTGGAATCTTCGGGGAGAGGGCTTGGTGGGTTCTTTGGAGGGGGGGGGAAGGAGGATACGAAGCTCATCGCGAAACCTGTTGTCAAGAAGGCACCCGTGAAACCTGTTGTCAAGAAGGCGCCCGCAAAGCCAGTGAAGAAAGCCGCGGAGCCAAGGATTGGGGGAGGGTTGTTCTCGGGTGCGTTCGCCAACGTGGACATCAATGATAAACCCACTTCCAAGAAGGCCACAGCACCGAAGCCTGTGTCGAAGCCTGCAAAGAACGGGGCGCCAGCAGGTGTTCCTCGGCTCGTGAATTGGCGTATTAGTAGGGACGGCGGTATTGATGGTCAGATTGTAGGCTCGCCAAACTTCGATGACGGAGAGGGGATCTCTACAAGTCCGATTGTCAAAGGTCGTCTCGATTCCGGTAATGTAGTCACAACGGGTTCCGGCAGTAAATACTACCTTGACTAATCTTGATTGGGGGGGATCACGACGGGAGGACGACGATGATGAAGGGAGCGGGGGGGGGGTGCTACGGTGAAGGGATGTGTTTAAGTAAGGGACAAACAAAATTAGGATAATGATTCGCTTCCAATTTCACTCGTTAATTACCCCCCCCTTATCACCCCAACCACACCTCTCGACGAGGGTCCTTGATGTATAGCGCTACCCCTTGTCCCCTCAAACAGCTTCCGCACCAACTTCCATTTTTTTTGTCACCCTCCATTCCTCCACTGTCGAGTTTGCTGACCATTAAACCAACTCACCTCGGCGGATCGTCGCGTAGAAACACGTCTTATGGTAGAATTAACACTCACATTATCGGCTTAAGGGTCGTCATCTTCTTCTGAGGATGCAGGGGGGGAGGAAATGAGGATGGGAAGGAGGATGGGAAGGAGGGGGAGGAAGGAGGGTGGAAGGGAACGGTGGGGATGCATTGGCAACGAACAGGTCGTTGTTGACGACCCAAGTTGCCTGTTGAGCATTGATCTAGAGTTCGGAAACCGGAGTAAAAGCTGGGATAAGGATGAGAACATCTGCAGACGACGATGAGAAGACGATGTTGAGGAGTTAGTAAGTTAGAGTTAGGTTAGCATGTTTGCGTGTTTGAGTATTTTAAATTGTATGAATAGACTAAAACTCCCTGCAACGACCATTTTGTGTAATATAGACTCACTTCAGCCCCCTTTTTATAACTTCAAAAATCTTCTTCCCAGTTTCCTCCCTTGCCATATTTTTGGCTTCACAAATACAACGAGAACGATCCAACGCAACCCTACACTCTTAAACAATCCCCCTCCTACTCGGCGCCTACCCCCACTACACACATCATACCACAAACCCCCCCTAATCCCCTCAAAACCCCTAATCTAACCCCCGCCTCGAACTCCCCACGACCACTCCTCTAAATCATGCCCCCCTTCAATAAGAAAAAGAAGGATAAGAAGAAGAAGAAGAAGAAAAATGGAAACGTCGCCGACAGTAAGTACTACGGAGAGGTGGTAGATGAGGAAGCAATCAAGAAGAGTAAGAAGAGGATTAGGGCCCCGGTCGGAGCAAGCAGGCTGGAACCCTATGTGAAGAAGCCAAGGGCCAAGAGGGTCGAAGTTGAGGAGGTTGAAGAAGATGTCGTTGACGAGTCCTCCGACGATGACTCGGACGACGTCTCGGTTGATCTCCCTGCTGTCCCTTCCCTCGACTACCTCCTGAAATCCTCAAAGTCCACCAAGAAGTCCCTTGACTCGGACTACGACTCCGACGACGACGACTCGGACGACGACGATTTGGACGATTATTCCTCGATATCTCCCTCCCCCTCCCCCCTCCTCCCCCCCTCCACCCCCAATCCCTTCTTCCACACCCTCCCTTCCTCCCCTCCTTCCCTCGTGAAATCCACCTCCCTCACCTCCACCTCCCAGACCTCGATCCTCTCCCCCTCCCCCCCTCCCGAAAACCTTGCCTCGGCCGTATCCTCTTACGCCGACGTTCTCGTGACTGGCGGTAAACGTCAGAACGAGGACGCTGTAGGTGAGACTGAGCAGAAGGCTCGAGCGAAGGACGATTGGAGCGAAGGACGATTGGAGCGAAGCAACAGCATTATAATGTCCACCACTATACTAACAACCCTTCTGCTCCTCGCTTCGCTCCTCACCCCGCGCTCGCTTCGCTCGCACCCAGTTTCCCACATCCTCCACCACCTCGACAACGTAACGACCCTTGTATCCAAGAACGACAAGAAGCAGGAGAAGGGTACCGAGGAGGATAAGGAATTGAGAGACCAAGGGTACTCCCGCAGCACTGTGTTGATCCTTCTCCCAACCCGTGGTGTAGCCCTGGATTACATCAACATTCTCCTCGATGGAGCCGACGAGAATGAGGGAACTGAGAAGGAGGAAGTAAGAAATGACGAGGAGCGAAGCGACAGAAAAGTGGTACACAGCCTTCCTAAATAACTAACAGCCTTTCACTTGCCGCTTCGCTCATCGCAGTTCGCCCTTAATTACCAACGCCTTCAGAAGGAATTTAGTGTCGATAGCAGTGAAGTTGAAGAGGAGGATGTGAAGAAGGCGAGGTAAGAATGGATGAGTCTCTTCGCTCCCGTTGACGATGCGCCCTACGTCAAACCATCGAAATAATGCTCATCTCTCATCCCAACCTTTTCACGATTCGCTTCGCTCATTGCAGGAGGAAGGGCAAGCAGTTCATGAAATTTTTGGGACCGTTCGTCAACTCGGATGACGACTTCAAGATTGGTATTAGCGTTAGTCCTGGGTGCAAGGATGGGATCAAGAAGATTAGGAAGGGAGGGAAAACGAAGGTCAAGAATCTTCCCATCAGGCTCTACTCGGCTTTCGAAAACAGCGACATTATCGTTGCCTCTCCTCTCGGACTCAAGCTACTGTTCGAGAAGGATCCTACCCAAATCACGTCCATCCTCTCCTCCCTCAACATTATCCACATTCCCTACGCCGACGTCCTAGCTCAGCAGAACTGGTCTCACGTCGATGAGGTGAGATAGGACGAGAGGTGACGGCTGGATCATATCGCCGTCCTACATTACTAACAACCTTCCTCTCGTCACTTCGCTCCTCGTAGATCTTGAGACTCTGCAACAAGACTCCGACGGACTCAAGCGCACTCGCCAACATTGATTTCGAGAGGGTTTACGAGTGGGTGATTGAGAAAGAGGATGATGATGAGGACGGAAAGAGGATGCCGAGGCAGGTACTCGTTAGCGGAGCTTTCATCAATGCTGATATATCGGCGACTTTCAACAAGAATGCCCTGAGCTTGAGAGGGAGCTACAAGACGAAGAAGACTAGCGAAACCGGAGCGGTCGGGGATGTGGTGGTCAAGGTTCAACAGATATTTCAGAGGGTCTCTTGCTCCGATTTCAGGGCAACGTCAAAGGTGAGGGGAGCGACGAGCGAGCGACGAGCTTACAGCAACGATGCTGGTGACGAGAACCACACAAGCTTGGGCTTCTTTACAAGACCCGCTCCCCTACCAATCGCCACAATATTTCTCACCATAATTCCGAACCTTTTCGCGATTCGCTTCGCTCATCTCAGCTGAAACTCCAATACTTCAGGCACAACATACTCAAGGCGATTAGAACTCGTAAGTCCACCAACAACCTCGTCTTCATCCCCTCCTACTTTGACTTTGTCGCGGTGAGGAACCTGCTGCTAAGGTTGGAAATCTCGCACGTCACCATCACGGAATACTCCAGGTGGTCCGAAGTACAGAGAGGAAGGTCGAGGTGAGATCGGATGAGGAGCGAAGGACAAGAGGAGCGTAGCGACGACCGCACACTGCATAGCGCAATTACTAACAACCTTCTGCTCGTCGCTTCGCTCCTCGCAGGTTCTTCCACGGACAGAAGCCCATCATGCTTTACACCGGCAGGGCACACTTTTACCACCGTCTCAAAATCCGCGGCGTTAGACACCTCACCCTCTTCGGACTCCCTGACTACCTTGAGACCTACGTCGACATGGTGAACGCGATCGAGAGGGGGGAGGGAGGGGGGAGCGAGGAGACCACTTGTGTGAGTTTGTTCACCAAGTTTGAGCAGTTCCAACTTGAACGAATTGTAGGGAAGGAAAACTCCAAGGTCGTCAGAAAGAGCGACAAAGAGACCTTCATGTTCAACTAATATAAGACGCCGATCTCTCACAAAAAAGCGCTCCAATTTTTCAGATTCCCCTTTAGATTCCCTCAAATTTCCACCTATCACCTCCCCCCACACACACCCTCCACTCGCAATGGCCTCCACCGCCACCCCCCTCCTCACCCTCTCTCCATCAGCTGCATCCCCTAACTACACTTCCCTGATATCCGCACTCTCAAATGTCTCAATCCAATATAATTTATCCGTGATTGCTGTTGCTCTCCTTATTATGGATCCATCTACTGTAAGTACTAATTATATTAGCATCATGCACCGCAACTTTTTTCTCTCCCTCCCACCACCACCCTACTCTCATCCTCCCTCCCTCCCTCCTAACCCCTCAACCCCCCTCCTCTCCACGATTGTACAACCCTCCCCAAACCCAGGATGATGACACTGACCTCTCCGCCCTCTACCCCCGTACCTCAACCTTCGATCAGTGGCTCCGTTCCTCCGTCTTCGCCGGTGCCATCGTAGGTCAGGCTATAATGGGTGGACTGGGTGACATCCTCGGCCGAGGACCAGCAATGATACTAACCAACAGTTTCACGTTCCTAGGCGCCGTGCTTTGCGCGGCAGCGAGCTGGGGGGATAGCGACGATGTTTACGGGGCGTTAATTGGGTACAGGTTCCTTATGGGTATTGGGATTGGGGGGAAGTACCCGCTTGCTAGCACCATCAGGGCAGAGGGGACTTCAAGTGGAGAGCACAGGGCGACGGAGGTCGCAAAGGGTTTCTTCTGGCAGACCCCAGGTGTGATCGCCCCTTACCTCCTAGGTTGGATCCTTGTCGCCTCCTTCGGTTCCGAGAAGAACGGCGTGGACTACCGTGACGTGACCGAGCTGCAGTTCAGGATCCTTTTCGGAGTAGGTGCCTTGCCAAGCGGACTCGTCATCATCCTTACTTGGCTGCAATTCAGGGGGAAGGAGAGGGAGAGGGTAGGGAGCGAGAACCCGGTTAGGGTTGCGCTTAACCATCCGGAGCTGTGGAGGAAGCTTATCGGAACCGGCGGCTGCTGGTTCATGTACGATTTCGTCTACTACGGTACCGCCCTCAACCAAACTTCCATAATAAACAACGTCTTCGGGGGGGACGAGACCATATACGACAACTGCTGGCACAACATTGTGGTCGCGGCGATGGGGATTCCCGGGGTACTCACGGCGATCTATCAGCTCGAAGCATACGGGGATAAGAGGCTCATGTCGTGGGGTTTCGTGCTTATTGGTTTCACTTCACTGCTCCTCTGCGCGAGCTTCAAGTACTACCCCGACAACAACAGCCTGAACTTTGCCCTTTTCTGTCTCCTCCTTTTTGCCGTGAACTGGGGTTGCAATGTAGCCACCTACGTTCTCCCCATAGAGACTTTCCCGGCTGAGGTCCGTTCCTCCTTCTACGGCCTCTCCGCCGCACTGGGAAAGGTGGGGGCGTTCCTGGGTGGATTCTTCTTCGAACCAATCAGCAAGGGAGCGGGTGGGTACAGCTCCGTCTACGGGGTGTGCTTCCTTATGAGCTTGGCGGGCGTGGCTTTCAGCGGAGCGTTCATCGAGCCTTTCAACAAGGGCGTGCTTTTCAAGAGTAAAGAAGAGGAGGAGGAAGAGGAGGACGACGAGGACGTTAGGGAGGTCAAGCGCGAGCTTAACTTGAACGTGTGAGACGGGGGAGGGAATCGTTGGGATAGGCAAACCAATAGAAGACGACTTCCGTTTTAGAAAATATTTTATTCTTTGTTTTGGTCTGCGCACGCTTTTTATGCTAGCAAAAACTCTTTTCGTATTAAACCTTGCCCGTCATTACTTTCCTCCCCTCTCCCTTCTTTTTCTTCCCCCCCGCACCCCTCCCTCCCCCGACCTTCTGTCTCACCGTCTCCCCGCCCTCC
>Ga0115006_10003106_pt1 | contig 11191 bp, 11 predicted proteins | sample ArcOceMetagenome_3_FD_88943 | JGI IMG/M metagenome (GOLD analysis project Ga0115006, IMG submission 88943) | Marine eukaryotic phytoplankton communities from Arctic Ocean - Arctic Ocean- Svalbard ARC20M Metagenome | ecosystem: Environmental > Aquatic > Marine > Oceanic | place: Arctic Ocean...
AAAACCGAGACTGGCGGCGGTTTTAGAGTTAGCACCGTCGGCAATAATCAACAGTTTTGCCGACAGCGGCAATGCTTCTTCGGCGAAGCTTAGGTGCACCCCCTCGGGGCCGAGCGTCACCGACGACACCCGACTGGAGCGCTGCACATCGATTTTTTTCTCGCTCAGTTGGCGCGCCAACTGAGCACTCAAATGGTGATTTTCGACCACATAACCCAGCGCATCGACACCAGCGTCGGCGGCGGTAATGCGCGTGATCCCCGGATAACCGCGGTCACTCACATGGATACAATCAAGCGCACTGGCGTGCCGTTGCAGCCCTTGCCAGACACCAAGTTGCTGAAAAATTTGCTGGGTAGTCGAGGAGAGCGCCGTCGAGCGAGCATCAAAATTCGGCGCGCTGGCGTCCCCGTCGGCCGCGCGGGCCTCCACAATCAACACCCGCCAATTGTGACCTTGGCGCGCTAACATCAGGGCGAGGCTGATGCCAACCATGCCGGCCCCGACGATGACCAGGTCGTAATCCGGTTGTCGAGGCCCACCACCTACCGCTTGCATCGAAACGCCATCAACTGGCCATCAACCGCTCGATCTCGACGCGCTCCTTGGGTACCTCGGCAGTAATTTGCTCGCAGCCGTTGCGGGTTACTACTACATTATCTTCAATACGCACCGCCAAACCGCGCCACTGTTGATCGACATTGAGATTGTCGGGGGCAATATAAATACCCGGTTCAACCGTCAACACCATACCAGTCTCTAAATCGCGCCAGCTTTTATCCACCTTGTAGTCGCCGACGTCGTGAACGTCCATACCCAACCAATGTCCGGCATTGTGCATATAAAACTCGCGGTGCGCACCACGCGCGATTAAGTCACCGACGTCGCCATCGAGGATACCCAAGTCGACCAAGCCCTGCGTGATCACGCTGATCGTCGCTTCATTGGCGCAATTGTAGGCAATGCCCGGAGCGATCGATCGAAAGGCCTCGGCCTGAGCCGCCAGCACAACATCATAGATCGCCGCCTGAGGCGCAGAAAAATGTCCGTTCACGGGGAATGTTCGCGTGATATCGGCGGCGTAATCTAGATATTCGCAACCGGCATCAATCAACACTAAATCGCCGTCTAACAGACGACAGCGATTTTCAATGTAATGCAAAATACAGCCGTTCCGGCCACCACCGACGATGCTCGTATAGGCCGGCCCGGTAGCGCCATGAAAGGCAAATTCATGCTCGATCTCGGCCTGCAGTTGATACTCGTAAAGACCGGGTTGGCTGGCCTGCATAGCCCGTCGGTGAGCGCCTGCAGATATTGCCCCCGCGCGACGCATCAGTTTTATTTCGCCAGCACTTTTCAACAGTCGCATCTCGTTGACATAGTAACCCAAGTCGACAAACTCACCCGGAGGGACCGCGCCGCGGGCTCGTTGATCGCGAATATTAGTGATCCACTCCATCAAGTGCTTGTCAAATTCGGCATCTTTACCGATATCGTAGTAAACCCGCCCGCGGCCCTCGAGTAAGCCCGGTAAAATTTCGTCGATGTCGGTGATTGGAAAGGCGTCGTCTGCTGCGTACTCATCGCGTGCTCCCTCGGGACCATGCAGGAAACCATCCCACGTTTCTTTTAATCGATCCTTTTCTCGACAAAACACCAAAAATTCACCCTGATCGCGGCCGGGGATCAACACCATCACCGCGCTCGGCTCGGGAAATCCACACAGGTAAGTAAAAGTAGCATCCTGTTTATACGGATAGTAGGTGTCTTTGGAGCGTACTTTTTCCGGCGCAGAAGCCACCACAGCAATGCTGTTTGGCTCCATCATGCTCATCAAATCTCGGCGCCGAGCGGCGTACTCTTTCATGGCTATCATAGCTTCTCTCCTTGAGTATCCGGCGCCGCCGGCGATCATTCAGTGCAGCGTTGGCTGCGCGGCAGAATCGCCTTCGGGGTGAACGTCGGCGAAAATTAACTGCACAGCAATCCGAATATATTCCACCAACTCGGTATAATCTCGTTCACCTTCGGCATCGAATTCAACCGAAATTTGGGCTATCGCGGCGAGATCTTCCAACGCCTCTTTGCCCTCCTCCGACATTTCAAAGTCACTGCCCAGTCCCTCCGCCAACCCCGATATATAGTTACCACACCATTCGCCGACCGCAGCCAAACGTTCAGCCAGAGGCAGATCCTCATCCGGAAGCAACGGTTGAAAAAGAAAACTCAAATCCTCTAGATTGTTTAAAGAGGACTGATAAAATTCAGTTAGCGGGTGTTCGGCGGCGTCACTTTGCTCCGCAGACAGCGCCAGCCATTCACTTGAGGAGGCCACTAAATCGGTCATTTCAACAATGCCACAAGTCAGACGACCACATAAAAAACCGTGAAATGCCGCAGCGCCCGCCTCAATCTCAAGGTCATAAAAAAGATCTTCAAGCTGTTCGTAGGTCATCTTAATTACCCCCGTTTTCAAGGCGATTATGCTAACACCGTTGCAGCGCCTCTGCACCTAGGATTATCGCCATCTAATAATTGACCGGAACCCCCACAATGCCTATAGTTAACGCGTTAGAGCGCAATCCGTGACTGGGTCAAATAGAGTGACAATATGAGTACTGCCGACAATTTTGAAGATAAATTGGATCGTCTGATCGAACTATGCCAACAACTCAAAGCCGAAAACCGCGCACTGCGCGAACGCGAAGCTGGATTGATGGGCGAGCGCGGCCAACTGTTGGAAAAAAACGAATTGGCGCGGCAAAAAATTCAGACCATGATCAACCGCCTAAAAAACCTTAGCGCAGAGCAATAATGGAAAATATTTCACTCAAAGTACGCATTCTTGAAAAGGATTACCAAGTCAATTGCCAGCCATCTGAGCGCGATGCGCTACAAAATTCGGCGCAGATTCTGAGCGATAAAATGGAACAAATTCGCCGTAATTCAAACGTGATTGGGATCGAGCGTATCGCTGTTATGGCCGCGCTCAACCTGACCCATGACCTGCTACGCGCAGAAGACACCGCGAAACAGGATGCCAGCGCTTCCAAAGTGCTCGAGGCAATCGATAGCAAGCTGGATTCGGTATTGTTCGATCTCGATCGCGAATAAAGCTAGCCCCGTAACTCACAGAGGTGTTTTTCAAATAGCTCTGCTACAATGTCATTCCTGGGGTGTTCGCCAGCCGAGAAGTCCCTGAGCCGATAATTATGACATGGCCTCTCTTTGTCAACGCTGTTGTGCAATTCCGTGCGTCGGAAAGCCTGATGCAATGCAAGAGTCGCCGACTTGAACCTTTCGGTTCAAGGCCACGTCGGCAGCGGCACTCTGGGTTTTTAAAGATTATCAGTGAGCAATCATGCCGGCCAATACAAAGCGCTGCAGACTGCGTGCCGCAAGGCGCGCCCTGACGACTGCTCAGCAACGCGTGGCCGCTGAGAACGTGGCCGAAAGATTGGCGCAACAGGCATTTTTCCAATCCGCCACTCGCGTCGCGACGTACTGGCAAAGCGATGGCGAAGTCGACCCAAAGCCGCTTCAGAAGCGGTTCTCTGACGTAAAGCAATGGTTTTTACCTCGTCTGGCAGCGGATAATTCAACCGCGATGATGTTTGCCGAGATGTGCGACGGGACGCCGCTGGTGACTAATCGCTTCGGCATTCCAGAACCCGCAATCGCCAGTAGTGGGAGCGAGTATGCCGCCAGTATGGAGCTCATTTTACTGCCGTTGGTCGGCTTTGATCGCTGCGGCAATCGACTTGGCATGGGCGGCGGTTACTACGACAGAATGCTCGCCGATGTACCGACGGTGGAATCGGGAGGACCCCTGTTGGTGGGACTTGCCCACGCCTGTCAAGAATGTCGGCAGATGTCCCCACAAAACTGGGATATTAAACTTAATATGATTATCACTGACGGTGAGTTGATATGCGCAAGACCAAAATAATTTGCACCATTGGCCCGGCCACTGAGTCGTTTGACATGCTCGAAAAGCTTGCCAAGGCTGGCATGAACGTGGCACGTTTAAACATGTCCCACGGTGATCATGCGTCGCACGCAGCGGTGATCAAAGCGATCCAGACGCTCAACAAAAAGCTCTCTCACCCGATTGCCGTTTTACTCGATACCCAGGGGCCAGAAATTCGCACCGGCGACCGCGCCGAAGATTTGCACCTCAAGGCCGGTGATCAGATTTCAATCGTCGCTCGCGGCAGTGGCGATGTCGAAGCCTCGTCTATCCAAGTCAACTACGAAGACCTAGTTAATGATATGGACATCGGTGACATTATCACCGTGGACAATGGACTGATCAATCTTCAAGTACTGAGCAAAGAACATCGAACCATGCAGTGCGAGGTGATCGACGGCGGCCTGTTGAAAAGTAAACGGCACGTCAATCTGCCCGGCATCCGCGTCAATTTGCCCGCAATCACCCAAAAAGACCGCCGCGACATTGAGTTTGCCATGTCCCAAGAGGTCGATTTTATCGCCCTCTCATTTGTCCGCAAAGCCAGCGATATCGCCGAACTCCGTGAGTTGCTAGGGCCCAAAGCGGATAAAATTAAAATAATCGCTAAACTCGAAGACCAAGAGGCGATCACCAACATGGTCGAAATTACCGCGGCCAGTGACGGCATTATGGTGGCGCGCGGCGACCTCGGCGCCGAGATTCGACTGGAGGTGCTACCACGGATTCAACGGCGCATCATTCGCACCTGCGCCGAGATGGGTAAACGGGTCATCGTCGCGACCCATATGCTCGAGTCTATGATCGACAATCCGATCCCAACCCGCGCCGAAGTCACCGATGTTGCCAACGCGGTATACGAGGAAGCCGATGCCATCATGCTCTCGGGAGAGACTACCATTGGCCGCTACCCCACCAAGTGTGTAGAGATACTCGACCGCATCGCGCGCTCCACAGAGAGCAGCCGTGGACTGCAATTTAGCGACAATTTGACGCTCGAAAACGATAAGCAACACATTGCGCGCGCCGCCGTCGATCTGGCCGAATCCATATCGGCCAAGGCCATCATCGTCCCCACGCGCCGGGGTCGCATGGCCAACTGGGTAACCAATTGCCACCCGCAAAAGCCGATCATTTGCGCCTTTACCAACGACAGTCGAACGCGGCGACAACTGGTCCTCAACCGAAATGTGTTGAGCTACAGAATAAAATTCAGCTCCGACCCCGAGAAGACCCTAGCGAGCGCCGCAGCGATTATGCTGCTGCGCGATGAATTCACCCCCGAGGATCGCGTGGTCGTCATTTCAGATGCGCTGGCGGGTGCCGGCATAGAAGCCATTCAAATACGTATGATTGGCGACCTGCTGACGCCCAACGAAACCGCTGACGCCTAGTCGCCGTCACTCAGAAACAGTCGATAGGCGGGATTGTTGGTTTCGTCGACGTAGCGGTAGTTGAGCGTGTCGAGAAATCGGCCAATCGCGCCCTGTTCGTCGGCAGTCGCCTGCAGCCCGACCAAAACCCGGCCAAACGCGGAGCCGTGGTTGCGATAGTGAAACATGGAAATATTCCAGCTATCGCCGAGCAGGTTGAGGAAGTTTAATAGCGCCCCCGGTCGCTCGGGGAAATCGAATCGATAGACCTGTTCTTCGCCGACCTGCGGCGCGCGACCACCGACCATATGTCTGATATGTAGCTTGGCCATTTCATTGTCGGTCAAATCCTCGACCGAATAGCCTTTAGTGGCTAAATCGGCCACCAAAGCATGGCGGTCATGATCGCCGCTGACCTGCACGCCGGCAAAGATCTGCGCCGCGTCACTGCGCGCGTAACGATAGTTAAACTCGGAGATATTGCGCTGTTCGAGCGCCGTACAAAAGGCCTTAAAACTCCCCGGCCGTTCATCGATAACGACCGCCAATATGGCCTCGCGCTTTTCGCCGGTCTGGGTGCGTTCGGAAATATAGCGCAGGCGATCAAAATCTATATTGGCGCCGCACTGCACGGCCAACAATGACTGCCCATGAATACCGGTATCGGCAACGTACTTTTTGAGTCCCGCCAAGCCCATAGCACCAGACGGCTCGCAGATCGCACGGGTCTCGTTAAAGGTGTCTTTGATAGCGGCACAAATTTCATCGGTAGTAACCGTGATCACGCTGTCGACCAAGTGCTTTAGTATTTTAAACGGGTGCTCGCCAATTCGCGCCACCGCGGTGCCATCGGCAAAAATCCCAACCTCCGGCAGGGTCACTGGATGACCGCATCGCAGCGCCGCATCCAAGCACGCGGCGTCGTCCGATTCGACGGCGATAATTTTAATCTTCGGCCACATCTGCTTGAGGTACACCGCAATCCCCGCGCACAAGCCACCCCCACCAACGGCGATAAAAATGGCGTCGAGTGGCGCGCTCAACTGACGATGAATCTCCATGCCAATAGTGCCCTGGCCGACAATGACGTCGGGATCGTCAAACGGATGAATGTATACCAAGCCTTGGGCCGCAACCAGGGCACTGGCATGTTCAGCCGCCACGTCAAAGCTGTCACCCACTAATACCACCTTGGCGCCGCGCGCGCGCACCGCATCGATCTTGATTGCCGGTGTCGTTTTTGGCATCACAATAGTGGCTTGAATACCCATTTTATCGGCCGCCATAGCCACGCCTTGAGCATGATTGCCCGCCGACGCTGCAATCACACCTCGCGCGCGCTGCTCTGGCGAGAGGTGCATTAATTTATTGTAAGCACCGCGCAATTTGAACGAAAACACCGGCTGTAAATCCTCGCGCTTGAGTAAAACGTCGTTACCCAGACGATGTGATAGTAGCGGTGCGGCGTTAATCGGAGTTTCAATCGCCAGATCGTAGATCTGCGCGGCCTGTATTTTTGCGATGTAATCATGCACTGGAGGGACATCCTTTGTGTTTCGGCGGCAATGGTAAATTGATCGCGACAACAACGCCACCCCCGAGCAGATTGATTCTCCCTTATCGTGGTGTTCGTCGTATAATTGTGCCGAGACTAACTATCCCGTTAAAGTAGAGGTTCAGGTGGATCAAAATCAATTAAAGCGCGCCGTCGCCAACGCCGCCGTCGACTACAGTTTAACGCGCATCGATCAACGCAGTGTGATTGGCATAGGCACAGGTTCGACGGCGAATTTCTTTATCGACGCGATCGCCGCCCATCGACATAAATTTTCAGGTACGGTCGCCAGCTCAAGCGGCTCAGAAGAACGGCTCAAAGCACTGGGCATACCGGTGTTGGAACTTAACAGCGTGGCGGAGATCACCGTCTATGTTGATGGTGCCGATGAAATCAACCCGCAACTGCAGTTGATCAAGGGTGGCGGTGCCGCGCTGACGCGAGAAAAAATCGTCGCTGCCGTGGCCCGCGAGTTTGTTTGCATAGCGGACCAATCAAAATGGGTTGAGCATCTAGGTGCGTTTCCCTTGCCGGTCGAAGTCATTCCCATGGCGAGAAGCTACGTGGCGCGGGAATTATTAAAACTGGGGGGCGATCCAGTATGGCGGGATGGCGTAGTCACCGACAACGGCAATGTTATCATCGACGTGCACGGTCTCTTGCCGATTGCCGCTGACGGATCCTTGGAACGCGCAATCAACCAGATCACCGGAGTCGTCACCAACGGGTTATTTGCCATCAAACCCGCCAGTCTGGTACTACTCGGCACTGACAGCGGAATTCAGACGCACCGCTGCTAAGGCGTTATCAACCGCGGGATAGAAGCTCACGCAGGTCGATCAAGGCCGCGTTGGCGCGGCTGATGTAGGATGCCATGACCAATGAATGATTGGCGAACAGACCAAAACCCTGACCGTTGACAATCATCGGAGCTTTCACGGCTTGCTGGCTCATCTCTAATTCGCGAATAATTTGCTGCAGGCCCGTGGTGGCATTCTTTTTTTCCAGAACATCGGCAAAATCGCGCTCGACGGCGCGCAAAAAATGCAACAGCGCCCATGTGGTACCGCGCGCTTCATAAAACACGTTATCAACCTCGAACCAAGGTGTTTTAATGTTTCGTTCGCGCTGCTTTGGCGTATTTTTAGCGACGCTGGGCAAGCCATCTAAGCGCCGCTGTCCGACGCTGGCGGACAGCCGCTGCGACAAACTTCCCAAGCGCGTCTCAACCGTGGTCAACCAGTAACGCAGATTGTCGGCACGCGCAAAAAATTCGCCATCCTGGCCCTCACCGGCGCCCAAGCGGGCAGCATAGGCCGCCAGAAACGCCTGGCCATCGGCATATTCACTCTCCGGCCAGGGTACCGCCCAACTGGTATGATCGACGTTAAAGCGCGGTTCCGCGAGCGCCAGATCACGGTCTTCACTGGACTGGGATTGGGAGCGACTGAAGGATTCTCGCAGCGCTTTGGAGAGATCTCGCACCTGCACCAAAACACCAAATTCCCAACTCGGTATATTGTCTAACCAAATAGTCGGTGGCAGTACATCGTTGCTTAGGTAGCCGCCCGGTTTGTGCAACAGGACATCGATGACGTCGATCAACGCAGTCACGGTGACCTCGCCGGGAGGGGCTGTTATCACTGGTTCGTCGCTTTCGATAAAGCCCGGCTCAGCGCTCCAATAGATACCAAGAACAACTAAAAACACCAGCAACAAAGCAACGATCAAAGCGCCAATGCGGCGGGAACTCCAGGTCGCGCTTGTTGCCCCATCATCACGAGGTTGCCACGATAGACGCCATCCACTGGGTAGTTTCACTTTCGCCCCCAACCAGATGATTTTTTAACGAGCTGCCGCAATGCGGCAGCGGTGGTGAACTCACCGCACTCGAGCGTACGCACGGTTAACTGCGCCGTACGTTTGTTCAGCGAGACCCAATCTGGCTCAAAGACCATCAGGTGCAGTCCGCCTGGCTGAAACCTCACATCCCGTCCCGGCGCCACTACCAACTGCTCGACCCGACGCATCTGCATCATCCCGTCAACCTGAGCGTGGCGATGAAATTCTACCCGCTTGGCAATGTCGAACGCCGCGCCCACCAGTGTGCAGGGAACCTCGCTCCGATTTGACACCACCATGTACGCAGAAGTCACCGACTGACCGGGTGGCATCTGACGAATGGACGCGGCGGATATCTCCAGCATCGGCGGCGTGTCCGACGCGGCGATAAACGGCACCCACAGGGCGCACATAAACAGCCAACTAAGCGCACAAATACATTTTGACATCCACAGTCCTCCGTATAGAGTATAGCATACGGCGGCTGACCCATCGCCGATCTCGACAATAGGCGCCGCGCGGGATCTTAGCCGCTTGAGAGGAAAACGCTGCCGAGGGCCAATCCGTGCGGCAATGCCGTATACTAGAGATTCAAAAGGCAATCTGCGGGCCGCTTGAAGAGCCGCCATAGACTGCAAAGATACTGGCTAGCGGGCAGTACAATAATCGACAACTTAACTCTAAGATCACAGCTCTGAGGAGGTATCTGCCCATCGCCAGCCCCGTAAAAAATATCTGCCGCTCGATCTTAGTTTGCTGGCTGTTTAGTCTTGGATTGCTGTCGGCACAGTCGGCGGTTGGCGAGTTTAACATTCAGTCGACAGAAACCAACGACAGCCTCCTCAATCGGCGTTTTTTGAACGTCGAGGATGCCTTTCAACTGCACCTATCAAGCACCCCCGACAGCCTAATTTTGCGCTGGGAGATCGCGCCTCAATACTACCTTTACCGCGACAATTTTAAATTTATCGCGCTGGATGAAGCTACCCAGCTGGGTGAGCCATCGCTCCCGCCCGGCAGCCTCAAATGGGATGATTATTTCGCCCGCGACCTAGAGGTATACTACAACCAAAGTAACATTACGCTGCCCGCTCAGAGCAACTCCGGCGCAATTGCCATCGAGATTGAATCGCAGGGCTGCGCAGATGCCGGTCTTTGCTATCCGCCGCGCAAGCAGCAATTTAACGTCGATCTTGTCAGCGGGTTGGTGACTGTTCGACAGGCGACACCGCAACGCGACCTATCGACTACCGAGAAGGCCTTGCCATTCGCCGTCACACTGCTATTTGCATTGTTAGGGGGGATGCTTCTCAACCTCATGCCCTGCGTCTTCCCGGTACTCTCGATCAAGGCGATGAGTTTTGTCGCCGCCCACGGCAGCGCCACGGCAAACCGACTTCACGGACTGGTTTATAGCGCTGGAGTGATCCTCAGTTTTGTTGCGATTGCGGCACTGATGCTCGCCCTGCGTGCCGGAGGCGAAGCCGTTGGATGGGGTTTTCAGCTCCAGTCACCGCTCTTCATCAGCGCACTGATCTATCTGTTTTTCGCCATGGCGCTGGCGCTAGCCGGAGCATTTGAACTCGGTGCCGGGCTGATGGCAATCGGCCAGGCATCCGCCGCGGGCAGCAGTTATCGCGCTTCGTTTATGACCGGCGTACTGGCGACCACCGTGGCCAGTCCTTGCACCGCGCCTTTTATGGGGCCGGCGCTGGGTTTTACCCTAACTCAACCGCCCGCTGTAGCGCTATTGGTCTTCGCCTGCTTGGGCCTTGGCATGGCGCTGCCGTTTGTGGTTCTCACCTGGCTGCCATCGTTGCGCAATCGACTCCCGCGCCCCGGCCCATGGATGGAGTATTTTAAACAGGCGCTGGCTTTTCCACTGTTGCTAACCGCGGTGTGGTTACTGTGGGTGCTGGGACGACAAACCGACATCGACACGGTCGCCGCGATCTGCGTCGGTTTGATATTTTTGAGTCTGGCTGGATGGCTCTGGCGGATGCCTTCGACCACCGCGTTTGGCGGCGCGCAATTAATCGCAATCGCAGCGCTCGTCGCTGCGCTTATGACGCCGTGGCTGGCGCTCAACAACGCCGACAACGCGCCCCGCTGGGAGAACTACTCAGACGAAAAACTCAGCGCACTGCGCGCCGCCGACCGCGCGGTGTTTGTCAATCTCAGCGCCGACTGGTGTGTCACCTGCCTGGTTAATGAACGCGTCGCGCTGAGTTCAGACGCCTTTTATGCAACGCTAGACGCGCGTGAAATCACCTATTTAAAGGGCGACTGGACCAATGGTGACGCCGAAATCACGGCGCTGCTGAACCGCTTTCAGCGCACCGGGGTGCCGCTGTATTTATTCTACCCCGCAGGAACAAACCAAGCGCGTGTCCTGGATCAAATTTTAACCCCGGGAACAGTCCTAAGTACGCTAAACGAAAAATAGAT
>Ga0115006_10003107_pt1 | contig 11191 bp, 7 predicted proteins | sample ArcOceMetagenome_3_FD_88943 | JGI IMG/M metagenome (GOLD analysis project Ga0115006, IMG submission 88943) | Marine eukaryotic phytoplankton communities from Arctic Ocean - Arctic Ocean- Svalbard ARC20M Metagenome | ecosystem: Environmental > Aquatic > Marine > Oceanic | place: Arctic Ocean...
CGGTCTGGTGGGCAACCAAGTTTTTTTTCTTTTGCGCCAGCAACTGCTGGTATCTGTGAGGGTTTAGGCAGTTTAGGCAGTTTAGTTTGGGTGGTGTGAGGGTTCAGAGTGAGGGTGAGGGGGCTGGGCAGCTCAGTTAAGTTTGTTTAGTTTAGGGTTTCCGAGTGTAGGGCACAGACCGCGCGTAGTGCAAGCGCATTTTGACGATTTAGGGTTTAGGGTTTAGGCTAGAGCTCAGACCGCGCGTAGTGCAGGCAAATTTTGGCGGTTTAGGGTTTAGGGTCAGGGCTTAGGGTTTAGGCTAGGGTTTAGGGTTTAGGGTTTAGGGTTTAGGTTTAGGGTTTAGGGTTTAGGGCTAGGGTTTAGGGTTTAGGGTTTAGGGCTAAGGTTTAGGGTTTAGGGTTTAGGGTTTAGGGTTTAGGTTTCAGGGCTTAGTCTAGAGCCCAGACCGCGCGCAGTGTAGGCACATTTTGACGGTTTGGTGTTCAGGGTTTAGGATTTAGGGCTAGGGGTTAGGGTTTGGGGTTTAGGGTTTAGGGCTTAGGCTAGAGCCCAGACCGCGCGTAGTGCAGGCGCATTTTGACGATTTGAGGTTTAGGGTTTAGGGTTTAGGGTTTAGGTTTTAGGGCTTAGGCTAGAGCTCAGACCGCGCATAGTGCAGGCGCATTGCGACGGGTTAAGGTTTAGGGTTTGGTGTTTAGGGTTTAGGGCTTAGGCCAGAGCTCAGACCGCGCGTAGTGCAAACGCATTTTGACGGTCGCATCTGCTGCCGACACCACACTTTCTAGGCCGCGCGAGAAATACTTCTGTGAGCTCTTCAGGTGCTGCTCACACGGGGCACCCGCGTCATTTAGCGTTTAGGGTTTAAGGGTTTAGGGTTTAGGGTTTAGGGTTTAGGGTTTAGGGTTTAGGGTTTAGGTTTTGTGAGCTCTTCAGGTGCTGCTCACACGGGGCACCAGCGTCATTCAGCAGCGTATCATATGTCAACTTGAAAATAATAACAGCGTATTATGTATGAACTTTTACGCGGCGTGTCATATATGAACTTTTCTTTTAGCGTATATGTGAACTTACAAATGATACCAGCGCAATACAAATAACAACAGCGTATATATATGAACTTATATGCGGCGTATCATATAACAACTTGAACTTATCAGCGGCGTTTCCGGTGCACCCATAAATGTATGCAAAATAGTACAAGCATATAATGCATACATGTGCACACATATATCATAGTGTGCGCCCAGCTACCCGACGGTCATATGCATGGGGATGGCGTGCGTGCGGGCGTGCCGCAGGTGCCATGCGCAGAGAACACGGTGTGGGAACCCGTGGGAACACCGTGTTCGCTAGCTCTGTGTCTCCCCTCGAGTATCCAGTTGCTCGTACCACGCAATCTATTGGCGTATTGTCTATGCACACAGGGCTGGCATGTGCGAGTGCATGCCACACGTGCCCTGTGCAGAGAGCATACGGGCATGCCGAGGTGGGGACGGCGCGGTGGGGGGTTGAGTTATGTGGGGCGATTGCGCTCGAGGGGTTATGTCTCCGCTGCGGGCGCTCACAGCGCGCTGGAGCCCGGCGGCTGGGGGAGCGGGCTAAGCAGCACACGCCATGCAGGAGACACCTGGGGCGCAAAGACCCCGAACCACCGAAGGGGATCAGTGCACAGCACGTCGTCTTCGCAGTCGTCCTCTACTTCATTGTCCGTCCTGGCGGCGCTGCGCACGCTGGTTTTGGCACGCCCGTGGGCACGAGCAGGTCAGCGCGACAGGCGCGACAGCAGCGACACGGCAATGCAGGGAAGCGGCGGCGCACTGGCGTACCTGCCCTCACTGCGGACAAAGCTCTGCACGCTGAGCTCCAGCACAGGGCCCTCTGACGTGGCTGCTTTGTCGTGCGCGGCCGCGGGCAGCTGGTGGCCGTCCACCGCGATGCGCGCTGCACCCGCAGGAGATATGTCAGCCCCCTCCCCGGCGCAGTGAGCGGCGGCCACTGCACTTCAACACTCGCGCACGCTGCTCGCGGCTACCTGCCGCCTTCATGCGTGCCGGGTACTGCAGCTGCGACACAGCACAGCCGCTGTGCCCCATAGACTTTCGCGCGCGCGCAAGGTCGAACACCCCCGACTTGCACGCCGACACGATCTGCACAGCACACGCAGTGCTGAGACCCGCAGCAGCGCGCGCGGCGAGCGCGCTGCGCAAAGCCCGCGCGGGGTGCGCGCGGGCACAGCGAGACCTCCCGGCTCGCCGTCTCATAATTGTCAATGCACCGCAGGAAGGCCGCCAGCTCCTCGTCGATCGCCCGGCAGAGCTCCTCGTGCTCCCCCGCCATTGCCGACCTCTGGCCCACACGTCTCGGGTCCGTGACCGAGCCCACCACGAACATCCGGACGACGAGGGGGCGGCGCGGCGCAAGGCCGCCCCGGGCGGCGGCGTGCGAAGATGCTGCTGCAGCAGCTGCTGTTTGCCAGGCTCGAGCTTCCCGGGGATGAGGTCTATCTACACGCGGACGGCAGCTACATGGGCTACAAGTTTTGTGGCAACCTCACGGGCGCGGAGGCCGCGGCTGGGCAGATCGTCACCGTGCAGGGCCACACGGTGCGCAGCGGGAGCGGTTCTGTGCGTCGCTGGTTCTTGTTGCGCGCGCCTCCTCTTGCTGTCGACTGGGAGCGCGGACTGTGCCTCAGAGAGACTCACAGCGGTGCGACGGTGCAGGCAAAGTTGAAGCCGGGCAAGTGCTCGCCAGCCATGATGCAGGGCTTCCCATACAGCACGCAGAAGCCTCGAGACTTCCACACGCATCCCGACGGGCTCACTGTGCACTGGGACGGCAAAGTGTGGTGCCCTTGATCCCGGTCGCAGCGGGTTTGGATGAGAGCGGACTCGGAGAGAACACACGGGCGCAGCAGCGTCCTCCAGATGGGGCGTGCTCGCACAGCTTGCCCATGCGCAGTGGCGCCAGACAGGCCCGGGCAGGAGCGCAGACACCCACAGAGAGGTCAGACGGCCTTGCCCTTGACCCGCCATGCCTTGGCTTGGCCCGTTGTGGCCGAGGGCCCGCAACCGCGCAGGCTCGTGGGTCGCATGGCGGCGCGTTTCCGAGTCAGACTCGTGTGCGCTGCACTGGAACAATCCTCTTCCCCAGTATTAAATGTGTATTAAATGTGTTTACACCGTGCGCCTCAGCCTTGCGCAAGCATGTCGGCGTCGGCCGAGCGCGACCTCATGCAAGGCGCTGGAGGACAGCGACAACCTCCTGCCGCGTGACACCTCTTCGTCGTCCATCCGCACCTTCGAGTCCCTGCCACCCAGCAGCTCGGGCCCGAACAGACCAAGCATTGCGATATGGCACGCGGACAAGGGGGAGGGCGGCAGCTCCATCTCTTGTTATCCCTTGCGTCCGGCCCACACTGGCTAGTTGAGTTTCAAGATCAGTGCTAGGCGGCGTCGGCGAGGGCGGCGGTAGGGCTGTCGGCTGTCCGAGGGCTACGAGTGATAGGGTCAGCTTCCACGTGCGCGTGCTCCTCAGTGCTCAAGAGGAGTTTGAGCTTGTTGCACTCTTCCGCAGGTTGCAGGCACACCCACGAACTCGAGGAGAGGGAAAGCATTCAAGCTCTTTTAATTACGGATGAAGATGTGCATCGCGCGCTAGGGTAGCGCAGCCGCGCACCGCCTACACCTATCCCCAAAGGCGCACACCCTGTCCCACTGGCGGTCTTTCGCATCAACCAGAGCGCAGCCCCTCTGAGCGCGGCATCGTGGGATGCTATCCTTGTACCCAGAGAGAGAGAGAGGGAGAGAGAGAGAGAGGAGAGAGGGAGAGAGAGAGACTGTACCCAACTTGCGCATCACTCAGGCCTTGCGCTCGCCAGTGATGAGGAGGGTGCCCTGCCAAGGCCCATTCTGCTTGGAGCGCCATCGCTTGATATTTGTAAGCCCCGCCTTCACGAACATCTCCTCCCACTCGGACTCGGACAAGCAGTGCATGGGCACCCCGAGGTCGCCCTCCCAGGCGTGCGACAGCTTATTCTCCCAGTAGCAGTCCAAGCTGGCCACAAAGAGTCCCCCCGGCTTGAGCCACTTGGGCACAATGTTGTTCAGCGCCGCCTGCGGCTCCTCGAGCAGGTACAGGGTCTCGCACATGTTGACCATGTCCACCTCCTCATCGGGAGCCCACTCGGCAACGTCCCCCACGCTGAAGCTCACCTTCTCGGCGCTCGCGTCCTCAGATGACAGCGCTTGCGCGCGATCCACCATGACGGCAGCCGCGTCGACGCCCACCACAGACTCGCACAGCGGGTGCTCTGCCATCTTGCGCGTTGCCCACCCGTTGCCACACCCCCCATCGATGGCAGTGAAGGTGCGCTTCGGATGCAGCTTCTCCTTCACCACGTGCTCCCAGACTTCCTCGAACGCAGCCCCGTGCGTCACCTCCATGACGACGTCGCGGCCGTCCATGGCCCACGAGTTGTACAGCGACACGACAGGATGCTTGATGGCATCGCGGTCGTCCGCAGTCGGCGCCTGCGGCATCTCCTCCCTGTAGGCATCAAACGGGCGCGACTCCTTGGTCCGTCTCACGGGTGCCTGAAGGCGTCGGTCGAACCCGGACGCCCGTCGAGCCTTGCCCTGCATGGGAACGTGGTGGTGCACTACCTCATCAGCATTCACCGCCGGCGCCACGGGGGCCTGCATCGCCTCAGCCGCCGCCGTCAGGAACTCCTGCTCCATCTGCTCAGCCTCAAGATTCATGGCAAGCACGGGCGCCTCCTCGTCCATTGGCATCGTCTCGTCGATCGGAATCGCCGCGTCAATGTTGTCCAGTGCGCCGCGCACCGACTCGGCCATCGAGGCCACAAGCGTGCTTTCGCGCGTGGCCTCGTCTTTCTTGTGCGCGCTCAGGTAGGCCTCAACCTCGCCGGGAATGAGCTCGAAGAATTTGACCTTTTGGCGGGAAGTGTCAGAGACCTTGAAGAATCGCTCGTTCTCGCGCAGCATCTGGTGGATAGTGATGCCCTTTGAGGACTTGAAAGTATAAATAGGGTGGTTGGGGTGCGACTGCTTCCAGTGCTGCCCAAAAAGGTTTGAATCCATGCTGCCACCATTCAACTCGAGCACGTGCGCCGCACGCCTGACGAACTCGGGCTGCAGCTCCTCCTTCACCGCCGACTTGATTTCCGCAGACGGCCGACCGCGCGTCTTGGGCATTGCCTCGGCCTCGGCCAACCTCTCCGCCTCCTGCTTTCTTTTCTGGGCGGCCTTGGGCTGCCGGGTGCTCTGCTGAATCGAGTCTGTGCCGGTTGTCGGGCGGCAGCTGCCATAGAGCGAAGTGCAAGGGCTCCGCATCATCTGCGCGCACAGGCGGCCTCGTCAGTCCCCGACTTCTGCACAGTGAGAGGGCACGCCGCGGACGCGGAGCCCAGACGGGGACGGACGGGAGCGCAACGGGCCCGAAAGATGCGCCCGATGCCACGGGCGCACGCGCACGGCGCCGCGCGCGGGCCCGGACCCGCGGCAAGGCCCGCAACACGGAGCGGGCGCAGGCAGAGGATACGAGGGAGGCGCTGCGCGGGCGGGGGCTCTCACCACGTGGTCGCTGGGCTCCGCCGAGGGCAGCTCGACCAGGCGGTCGAGACTGCGCTTCAAGTTGGCCACCGCTACCGCGTCGTTCTCATCGATTCTCGGCGGCGTGTATATCATGCTCGGCCCAACCGGCGCAACGCGCCGCGCCGCGCGCACGGCCAGGGCTTGAGGCCGCGCGTGCGCCCGCAGCATCGGTGTTGCCGTGTAGGCATTGACGCTTGACACCGCACACACCAGCATGGCGGTGGTGCCCGCCACCGCGCTCCGCAGGTGCTCCGGCATTGCGGCGCGGCTCCGGCCTCGCCGCGGCGAATCCGCGGCCGCCGGTTTGTCCCGCCGGCTAGGCGCCCTCACGCCCGCGCCGCCGCGCCCGCCCCTGCCCCCGCGCCCGCGCCACCCGAACTGTCCTGACCGTGCCGCGTCCCTGCTCCGCGCTGCGCCGCTGTCGCCTTCTCCGCGCCGCGCTGCTGCTCCTCCTTCGCTCGCTCGGTCGATACGGCCTCCCTTTGGGCTGGCACGCTCCTCGAACGGCAGCCCTCACGTGGTTGATGGTATCTCTCTCTTTCAGGCCGTACCCCGGTAGAGTCCTTAAATTCGATTCAGCCGGGGGGGAGAAATTTTCTTTGAGGTCTTTCGATCAAGTGTGCTTGTTTTGCGCAAAAGAGACCCGCCCAATTCTATATCTCCCCAAAAATCTGACCGAGACGCATTGAAGGGCTGCATCGATCATTTATTTCGTGGGTGTTCCTCCGGTGGTCGCGTGACGTCGCGTGACACGGGCGCCGGCCGGACACTCAAGGCTGGCGGCGAGCTTAGACCATTTGGACGCATCTCTAAGCGCGCTGGTGGTCCGGCGCCGGGGTTTCAAACTCTCATCATGGCAGCGCTCTTTCGCACGGTCCTTGTGCTCGTCGCCGCGATGGTACGCTTGCACCCTATGTGCGCAGCAGCTGCTTGCCGCCCCGCTCGCACGCTCGCGCGCTGCGCGTGAGCGGCAGCCAAACCTGCTTCCGCCGCGCGCCGCCATGGTGGCCCCACTTGGCGCGGCACCTGAGCGCGGGGGCGCGCTGTCCGGCGGGCGTTGACGCGCTGCGGAATTTTCGCAGGTCATGTCTGCGGCGGCCTACGCGCCTGCGCCCCTGGGCGGCCTGGCGTCGGTGCGCGCGCGACGGGGGACGTGCGGGCTGCTCCGCATGCAGGAAACCTCGGAGGATGTCGTCGCAGAGGAGGGGCCCAAGCTGAGCCGCGCACAGCGGCGAATGGAGGGGAAGAAGCAAAAGAAAAATACGGACGGCTCGAGCAAGGCCACCCAGCAGGTGAGACTCTGGAGGGCGCTGAAACCCGCGCCGTCGGCGCAGCGGCGCGCGCGCGCTGCGTGCTTGCGGCGCTGCGATGCTGCGCGACGCGTCGGGCTGCTAAAGCGGCGGTCGTCGCCTGATTGTGCGTGGCAGGCCACCGGCGGCATGCGCACAAAGAAGCAAAAGCAGGCTGGACCGGCGCCCAACCTCGTGGAGGTTGCGTGGGCTGATGAGGTTCCGCCCGAGGTACGCCACCGCGCGCCCGCGCCCGCGGGTTGCGATGATGCTGGGGCTTGCGTGCGGCCTGGCGGAGAGGACCTGCCTGTCCTGGACTGCCCCGCGCTCTAGTCTCCAGTCGCGGTTCAACGCGTGCTGTGCTGCGCTGTGCGTGATGTTCATTCTGCACACGGCTTCCTTGCAGCACACGGCGATGCCGCGCCAGCGTGCTGATGCGCGCGCATGCGCACCTGCACGCACTCCGCGGACGCACAGGATGGCGGCCGCAAGTCGGTGGACCTGCCGGACAGTGCACAGCCGTTGATGTTGATGCGGTACAAGAACAAGATCATTGGGTCCGCTGCGCAGTGTACGCGCTGCAAGTTTCCGCTCGTTGGCGCGACGTACGAGAACGACGCCTTGACATGCAAGGTGTGCGGGACTGGGTACAAGCTCCCCAACGGCGAGATCGTTGAGTCTCAAGGGACGCTGCTGTCTGGGCTCTTCTCCAAGACCCAGGCGACCCGCCTTCCGGTCTTTGCCACCCTCATCAAGGACGGCAAGGTCATGATGGGCGTCGCTCCCAAGGCCGACGAGTAAGCCGGAGGCTGGCAGGCGCCGGGCCCAGGAAGGGCTGCGCGTATTCTTTGCTCTCACCTGCCAATTGTCACCGTGACACACAGCCGTGGCGAGGGCCTACTTTCTGGATTGAATGGCAACATGGCATAGAGAGACGTGTGTGTGGTGTGTATGTGTATGTGTGTGTCTGTTTCTGTGAGTAGCACCTTGCGACTCGCGTAAAACATGGAGTTTTGTGCTTTAATAAATTTTTTCCATTCTTACATGTCAACCAGACAGTCACTGCGCGCAACACGGCAGTGCGTGCCCTGGCACCAGGGCCGGCATATAGCCTCTGTAGTCCGAAGGGCTGCCGCGCGCCCGCTCCCTGTTGTGGCACCCCTTTCCACCACGCGCAGCGCAGCTGCGTCTCTGTGACAGGAGCCACCGCGGTTGCGCGTTTGACCCCCGCTGCGGGCCCCACCACCACGCCCCCTTGCCGGCACGCGTCCTGGCTCCGCGTGGGCGTCACGGGCGCATGTCTTGGCCGCAGAAATTTTTGCGTGAGCGTCACGGGCGATTTTGCTTTTCGGAAAAAAAATCCTGGCGCTTACAGATGCGTCCAAATGGACAGGAGCGCCCCGGCGCTCCTGTCACAGAGACGCAGCTGCGGAAAGAATATTCAGGGCAGTAGAGCGCCCTACTTAAGAGTCTACTATCAAGTCACAGAGACGCAGCTACGGAAAGAATAATCAAGGGAAGAGGGAGGACGGCGGGAAGGATGCGGAGGCTGGCTCCGGGCTCGATAGCTGCGAGTCTGAGCTCCACATGAACATGTAGCGTGCACCGCTGTCCCCCGCGCAGTTTGTGCACTCGTCTGTCGCGCACAAGCCGATCGTCCGCGGCGTGCTGACGCGCGGAATACCGCCAGGGTTCACTCGCCAGAACCTTGCACGGACCTGCAGCCCGGCATCAAGGTTGCCCGGTAGCCCCTTTGCGCGCATCACCTCCACGTTGGATTCTTCCGTGAGGGGGAGCGCACGCCAGTTGCCGCTGTCGCCCACCAGCGGCAGCACAGTCAGGTTGGAGTCGCCGCGCAACGACGTCACGTTGAGGACGTCTCGCAGCTGGAAATTGCTGCCGTCGTCTGACGACCACACCTTGACCCACTCGGGGTCGTGCTCGACGTCGCCTGCATTCGCCCACAGCAGTGCGCGCACGATCTGCCCCGCTGGCCCAGGCAGCTCGAGCGTCACCGACTGCCGGTCTAGCTCCTCCCGCGTCGCGCGTGCTGCCCCCCCCCCCTGCTCGCCCGGCTGCGGGTGCCAGCCGACAAAGGGCTCGCTCGCGTTGGCGGACTTGAGGTTCTGCAAGGCCGCGACCGGCGAATGGCAGTCGTCCTCGCCGCCGCACATGGCGCAGTCGGCGGTCGCAAAGGACTGCGGAGGCGCCGTGCACAGGAACTTGCGCGGCCAGACTGACCACACCGCTCCCTTGAGGACGCACACCTCCAGCGCGTCCTCTGGACTGGACGCGTTGTGCACCCCGGACCCGTTCGCCTGCGCCGCCGCGACCGCCGCGACCGCCGCGACCGCCAGGTCGAGCGGCGTGCGCCCGGCGGAGGACGCGCCATTGTGCAGCGTGCTCTGCGCCACCCGCGCCAAGCAGAGCGCGGCCGCCAGACAGAGCGCGCCCGCCCCAAGCGTGCGCGCCACGCCGGGCGCAACGCGCAGGCTGCGTCCAGGCGGGGATGTGCCCGTGCACATCCCCGCGGGAAGGAGGCTGTCCATCAGGCGGAGCCAGGCGGCAGCACCGTCGAGGACGCAGGCAGGCTCACGCTTTCCGCCCCCAACGCGCGTCAGCCGCCGTCAGCACAGCTCCGGCGGCGTGGGCATTGGCCATACCAGATTCCACGAACCGACCGCCGACAGCTCATCATCAAACGCGCCCTTGTGAAAGACGTAGAGGTCGGGCAGGGGGGGTTCGCTCGGCATCCACCGCGAGCGACGGGCACGCTCCCGCACACCGTGCGTGTTGGCTCAGCGGTCGCGAGTGGCGTCGCGGCGCCATGGTGAGCCTCGTCGTCAAGTGCTCGACCGGCAACAAGCTCACAGTCACGGTGGAGCTGGACAAGACCGTGGGCGACTTCAAGGCGCAGCTCCAGGCGGACGTGGGCGTGCCCCCGGAGCAGATGCGCCTGATCTACGCGGGGCGCGTCCTCAAGGACCCCCAGACGCTCGCGTCCTACAAGATTGAGGACGGCCACACGGTGCACCTGGTGCAGGGCGCGGCCGCGCCCGCGGCCTCGGTGACCAGCCCCCCGAGCCAGGCGGCGGCGGCGTCGCCCGGCGGCGGCGGCATCGCCGGGCTGGCCGGCGCGATGGCGGGCGGTGGCGGTGCCGCGAGCATGCAGCAGCAGATGATGCAGGACCCTGAGATGATGCGCGAGATGATGAACTCGCCCATGATGCAGTCGCTGATGAGCAACCCGGAGCTCATGCGCACGATCATCCAGAGCAACCCGCAGATGCAGGCCATCATCGAGCAGAATCCGGAAATCGGGCACGTCCTGAACGACCCTGCGGTGCTGCGTCAGACCCTCGAGGTCGCGCGGTCGCCGGAGCTCATGCGCGAGATGATGCGCACAACCGACCGTGCCATGAGTAACATTGAGAGCCACCCCGAGGGCTTCAACATGCTTCGCCGCATGTACCACAACGTGCAGGAGCCGCTGATGGATGCCGCCTCGGGCGGCCGCAACACGTCGGAAGCGCTCCAGGAGACGCCCGCCCCTGCGCCCGATCCAGATAATCCGTTTTCCGAGCTTTTCGTGGTGCGTGCACCTGCCGTGGCTGTGCGCCTGCACAGCCGCCACACGGCCTGCTGCCCTGTCCCGCCTGCCCCCCGCTCGGCGTGCACACGCTGTGCCTGGACCCCGCAACAGGAGCCCCGCTCGGGAACCCAGCCCCCTGATAGGATGGGGCATGGGGGCCCTGCCCTCTCCACGCGCAACGTGACGGCGTGCCTCCCTGACCTGTGCCTCGCTGACCTGTGCGTGCCGTGGCAGCCTTCCGCACCAGCGTCAGGCGGCAGGAGTGGGGGGGCAGCGGCAAATCCGTGGGCGCCAGCAGCGCCAGCGGCGCCAGCAACGGGGCCGCGGGCGCCGGGGGGGGCACCGTCTGCAGGACTGGGTGCTGGTGGGCTCGGTGGCATGGGCGGCTTGGGTGGCATGGGTGGTTTCCCTGGTGTGTTCCTGGCTCTCTCTCTCTCTATACACACACACTCACTCACTCACACGCACACACACACACACACACACACACACACACTCACTCTCACACACATGTAAACATACATATATACATATATGATGTCTCTTGTTTCCTCAGTGTTGCTGGCTGCCTAGTGTTTCCTCTGTGTTGGTTGTGTACACGGGTGTGGCGTGTCTGTCGATGTGTGCTGGGCTGCGGCTAATGCTCTGTCCGCCGCTATGGCGAGCAAGTGCAGGGAGGGAGGGAGAGAGAGAGA